>OHBD01001374.1_pt1 | contig 10673 bp, 5 predicted proteins | sample 1577291 | NCBI WGS metagenome assembly OHBD01 (sample SAMEA3879572, study PRJEB24766) | human gut metagenome | biome: human-associated habitat; feature: feces | place: USA | collected 1985/1987
TATCGTATCGGACTGGGTGGCGGTTCCGTATCTTCTGTAGATACCGGTCGTTACAGCAGCGGTATCGAACTGAATGCCGTACAACGTGCCAATGCAGAAATGCAGAAACGTGCCAACAACGTGGTTCGTGCTCTTTGCGAAGAGGATGAAAATCCGGTGGTATCGATTCATGACCACGGTTCGGCCGGACACGTCAACTGCCTGTCTGAGTTGGTAGAAGAATGTGGCGGCCTGATCGATATGAGCAAATTGCCTATCGGCGACAAAACGCTGTCGGCTAAAGAAATTATAGCAAACGAAAGTCAGGAGCGCATGGGACTCCTTATTAAAGAGGAAGCCATTGAACACGTACGCCAAATTGCCGAACGTGAACGCGCCCCGATGTATGTAGTAGGCGAAACAACCGGCGACCATCGTTTTGCGTTCCAGCAAGCGGACGGTGTGCGTCCGTTCGATTTGGCTGTGGACCAGATGTTCGGTTCTTCTCCCAAGACCTACATGATAGACAAAACCGTAGAACGTCACTATACAATGCCGGAATATGAAACATCTAAACTTCACGAATACCTGACTCAGGTGTTGCAATTGGAAGCAGTAGCTTGTAAAGACTGGCTGACCAATAAAGTAGACCGTTCCGTTACCGGTAAAGTAGCCCGTCAGCAATGTCAGGGCGAGATTCAATTGCCATTGAGCGATTGTGGAGTAGTAGCATTGGATTATCGTGGCGAAAAAGGTATCGCTACTTCTATCGGACATGCCCCTCAGGCTGCATTGGCCGATCCGGCGGCAGGTTCTATTCTTTCTGTATCCGAAGCACTGACCAACTTGGTATGGGCTCCGCTGGCCGAAGGTCTGGACAGTGTATCACTCTCCGCCAACTGGATGTGGCCATGCCGCTCACAGGAAGGAGAAGACGCACGCCTCTACACAGCTGTAAAAGCCTTAAGTGACTTCTGCTGTGCACTTCAGATCAATGTACCTACCGGAAAGGACTCTTTGTCCATGACCCAGAAATATCCGAACGGAGAAAAAGTTATTTCTCCCGGAACAGTTATCGTATCAGCAGGCGGTGAAGTCTCGGACGTAAAGAAAGTGGTCTCTCCGGTACTCGTCAACGATGCAAAAACCACACTTTACCATATCGACTTCAGTTTCGACAACCTCAAACTGGGTGGTTCGGCTTTCGCACAGTCATTAGGTAAAGTCGGTAGCGAAGTACCTTGTGTACAGGATGCCGAATACTTCCGTGATGCTTTTCTGGCAGTACAAGAGTTGGTAAATAAAGGACTGATCCTTGCCGGACACGACATCTCAGCTGGTGGTCTGATCACGACTCTGCTCGAAATGTGCTTTGCCAACGTAGAAGGCGGTCTGGAAATCAGCCTTGATAAAATGAAAGAGACAGATATCGTGAAGATTCTGTTCGCCGAAAATCCGGGTATCGTTATTCAGATCAGCGACAAGCATAAGGACGAAGTGAAGAAAATCCTTGAAGATGCAGGTGTCGGTTTCATTAAATTGGGTAAACCGACAGACGAACGCCATATCTTGGTAAACAAAGAGGGTGCTACTTATCAGTTCGGCATTGACTATATGCGTGATGTATGGTATTCTTCTTCTTACCTGCTCGACCGCAAACAGTCAATGAACGGATGTGCTAAGAAGCGTTTTGAGAACTACAAGATGCAACCGCTCGAATTTGCGTTCATGCCGGGATTCAAAGGAAAACTTTCACAGTATGGCATCACTCCCGAACGTCGCACACCGAGCGGTATACGTGCCGCCATCATCCGCGAGAAAGGAACCAACGGTGAGCGCGAAATGGCTTACTCACTCTATTTGGCAGGTTTCGATGTAAAAGACGTGACCATGACCGACCTTATCAGCGGACGTGAGACACTGGAAGATGTAAATATGATTGTTTATTGCGGCGGTTTCTCCAACTCGGACGTGTTGGGTTCTGCCAAAGGATGGGCCGGAGGATTCCTGTTCAACCCGAAAGCAAAAGAGGCTCTTGATAAATTCTATGCCCGCGAAGACACCCTGTCATTAGGTATCTGTAACGGTTGTCAGTTGATGATGGAACTGGGATTGGTAAATCCGGAACACGAGAAGAAAGGAAAGATGTTGCACAACGAATCACATAAGTTCGAATCGACTTTCGTCGGTGTCACCATCCCGACTAACCGTAGTGTCATGTTCGGTTCACTGAGTGGCAGCAAACTGGGTATTTGGGTAGCACACGGAGAAGGAAAATTCTCTCTGCCATACGATGAAGACCAATACAACGTAGTTGCTAAATACTCTTATGATGAATACCCGGGCAATCCGAACGGATCGGATTATTCAATAGCCGCTCTGGCCAGTGCAGACGGACGCCATCTGGCCATGATGCCTCACCTGGAACGTGCTATCTTCCCGTGGCAAAATGCCTGTTATCCTGCCGACCGTGTACACAACGACCAGGTAACTCCTTGGATCGAAGCCTTCGTTAATGCACGTAAGTGGGTAGAAGAAAAGAAAAAATAATAAGATAAATAATGATGATAAAGGGCGGACCTACAGATAGGTTCGCCCTTTTTTGTCATTCGTCAACCGTAACAAATCCTTTCCTAAAGTTTGCACTTCTCCACTCTTTTTATTAATTTTGTAAAATCATTCGCCCCCCGAAAGAAAAATCATTAAAGGATTCCAGCTTGTATGAAAAAAATTCTTTTTCTTCTGCTCTTATTGCCTCTTATGGTCTCTGCACAAACTTACAAATATATCGGTGTAGAGGATGGGTTAAGCAACCGGAGGGTATATTACATCCAAAAAGATAAAAAGGGTTATATGTGGTTTCTGACCCACGAAGGTGTGGACAGATATGATGGCAAAGAGTTCAAACGATATAAATTAATGGATGACGGTGAAGAACTCAATTCACTGCTTAACTTGAATTGGCTATATCTGGACCACGAGAGCACCTTGTGGGAAATAGGAAAGAAAGGAAAAGTGTTTCGTTACGACCCGTTACGAGATCAGTTCACGCTGGTCTACAAACTACCAGAAGAGAAAATCAAAGACCGCCCCGCTCCCATCAGTTACAGCTTCATCGATCGGAATAACAACATCTGGCTGTGTAACGAGGAGACTCTCTATTTATATAATACCCATACACTACAGACCCTCCAGATCAAGAACGAAATCGGAGAAGACATCACTGATATCGAACAGATAGACGATACTCACTTCTTTATCGGTACGGAACAAGGTATCCATCATGCGGAGTTGAAGAATCAAGGGCTACATTTGCTTCCTTGCGACAAACTGGATAATCTTCCGATACAAATCAATGAACTTTATTTCCACCGTCCCTCACGTAAACTATTCATCGGGACGTTTGAACGCGGTATTTATGTCTATGACATGAATACCAAACAAAGCACTCAGCCCCATATGAGCCTGACCGACGTCAGCATCACGCGAATAAAGCCGTTGAATAATAAAGAACTGCTTGTCGCTACAGACGGTGCTGGAGTGTATAAGATAAACATAAACTCTTATCTGACCACCCCTTATATCGTTGCCGATTACAACCAGTACAATGAAATGAACGGTAACAACATCTCTGACTTTTACGTAGACGATGAACAACGTATCTGGCTCGCCAATTATCCAATCGGTATCACGGTACGCAATAACCGCCATTCAAGCTATAACTGGATAAAACATTCTATCGGTAACAAACAATCACTTATTAACGACCAGGTAAATTCTATTATTGAGGACAGTGAAAGAGATTTGTGGTATGCCACCAATAACGGAATCAGTTATTACAATTCCGAAACCGGAGTATGGCATTCGTTCATGAGTTCTTTTGAAAAGAACGGAGGCAACAAGAATCACATATTCGTTACACTATGCGAGGTAGAGCCGGGAATTATCTGGGCTGCCGGATATAGTTCGGGCATCTATCAAATAAACAAACGGACCTTATCTGTCGAGTATATCACTCCATCTTCACTGTATGGAGTCAACATCCGGCCGGATAAGTACATCCGTTCGATCATAAAAACAGCCGATGGAGACATCTGGTCGGGAGGTTACTACAACCTGAAACGCATTGATTTTCATAAAAAGACTCTTCGCCTATACCCCAAGCTGAACTCGATAACTTCCATCATGGAAAAAGACAGTAAGCAGATGTGGATAGGTACGGCCACAGGACTCTACTTATTAGAGAAAGAATCCGGTAAGTACCAACGTATCGAACTTCCTGTAGAATCAATGTATATTTATTCTCTGTATCAAGCACGGAACGGGCTTCTTTACATCGGAACAAGTGGCTCCGGATTATTGATATACGACCCGGAAAAGAGAACTTTCACCCACTACCACAGAGACAACTGCGCGCTGATTTCCAATAACATATATACCATTCTTTCGGATACCGACGATGACATTATCATGAGTACCGAAAATGGGCTCAGCAGTTATTATCCGGCAGAAAAATTGTTCCATAACTGGACCAAAGATCAAGGGCTAATGGCCAGCCATTTCAATGCCGGCTCAGGTACATTGCGTAAAAACGGTAACTTTATATTCGGCAGCTCAGACGGTGCCATCGAGTTTAACAAGGAAATGAAGATACCCAGGAAGTACAGTTCTAAAATGGTACTCAGTGATCTGACAATTTTTTATCAAACGGTCTATCCCGGTGACGAAAACTCCCCGTTAAGTACGGATATCGATGATACCAAAGAACTGGAACTCAGTTACAGCCAAAATATCTTTTCGCTGAAAGTGTCCTCCATCAACTACGATTATCCGTCGAATATTCTATATTCATGGAAGTTGGAAGGATTTTACGACCAGTGGAGCCGTCCCGGAAATGAAAACATCATCCGTTTCACCAATCTGAGTCCGGGAGAGTATACCCTTCATATCCGTGCAGTCTCTAACGAAGATAAACGTATCGTACTCGAAGAACGTACCATGAAAATCAGTATTGCCCAACCCATTTGGCTCAGTTTCTGGGCCATGCTGGTCTATGCAATCGTACTGGCAGTAATTGCCATCATTACTCTCCGCATCATTATTTTGAGAAAACAAAGAAAAGTATCGGACGAGAAAATCCATTTCTTCATCAACACGGCGCATGACATCCGTACCCCGCTGACATTGATCAAGGCACCGCTCGAAGAGATACGCGAACGGGAAGCGTTGACAAAAGATGGCATCAGCAACATGAATACGGCACTGCGAAACGTAAATGCCCTACTGCGTCTGACCACCAACCTGATCAACTTTGAACGGGCAGACGTATATTCGTCAGAACTTTATATTTCGGAATATGAACTGAATACCTATCTGACGGAGACTTTCAACGCATTCCGTCCATACGCAAGCGTGAAGCATATTAACTTCACCTACGAAAGCAATTTCCGTTACCTGAATGTATGGATTGACAAAGAGAAGATGGATTCAATCCTGAAAAATATCATCTCGAATGCCTTGAAATATACACCGGAGAACGGTAGCGTACATATTTATGCTTCGGAGACCAATGACAGTTGGAATGTAGAGGTAAACGATACAGGTATCGGAATACCTGCCAATGAGCAGAAGAAGTTATTTAAAATACATTTCCGGGGTAGCAATGCGATCAACTCTAAAGTAACCGGAAGTGGTATCGGACTCATGCTTGTATGGAAACTGGTTCATCTGCACAAAGGTAAAATCAATCTGAGCAGCGTGGAACATCAGGGATCGTCTATCAAAGTAAGTTTTCCGAAGGACAGTAAGCACTTTCATAAAGCACACCTGGCAACCCGTACCCGTGAACTCAGCACAGAGCAAGTGCCACACGTGTCTCCGGCCGAGATTTATGAAAAGGCGAAAAAGCAACACGACCAGAACCTGCAACGCCTGTTGATCGTTGAGGACAATGATGAACTGCGGAATTATCTGACTCATACATTATCGGATAATTACACCATTCAGACATGTTCCAACGGTAAGGAAGCACTGACGATCGTAAAAGAGTACATGCCCGAACTGATTATTTCGGATATCATGATGCCGGAAATGCGGGGAGACGAGTTGTGCGCCGCCATTAAAAACGATATCGAAACCTCGCACATCCCCATCATCCTGCTTACAGCACTGAATGACGAAAAGAATATCCTGGAAGGGCTGAAAATAGGAGCAGACGAATATATCGTGAAACCATTCAACATTGGTATCTTGAAAGCAACTATTGCTAACTTGCTGACAAACCGTGCATTATTGAAAAGCAAGTATGCCAATCTTGAAGTCAGCGAGGAAGAGGAGGTATCTCCAAACTGTGCTACAGATCTCGATTGGAAATTCATCGCTACGGTCAAGAAGAGTGTTGAAGAGAACATAGACAATCCGGCATTCAATGTAGATGTACTCTGCAATCTATTGAACATGAGCCGCACAAGTTTCTATAATAAACTGAAAGCACTGACCGATCAGGCCCCTGCTGACTATATCAGATTAATCCGCCTGAAACGGGCGGCAGCATTATTAAAGACCGGTCAGCACTCTGTCACCGAAATATCCGAACTGACGGGATTCAACGATGTCAAATACTTCCGGGAAGTGTTTAAGAAACATTTCAAAGTGAGCCCCAGCAAATATTGTAAAGAGGGCGGAAAAGAGGATGTAGAGGAACAACAAGAATAAGAAAAGAGAATAAGAACAATACGTTAAATGAATATTTATCTTGAAGCATTCGGCATCTTTTTCAAGATTGGTGCCTTCACTATCGGAGGCGGCTATGCTATGGTGCCTCTGATCGAAAACGAAATCGTAACCAAACGGAACTGGATTTCCAAGGATGACTTTATCGATCTGCTTGCCATAGCCCAATCCGCCCCGGGCATTCTTGCCGTAAACATTTCGATCTTTATAGGATACAAGCTACGCGGCATACGGGGAAGCCTTGTCACCGCTCTTGGGACGGTACTTCCGTCATTCGTCATCATATTGGCCATTGCCATGTTTTTTCATAACTTCAAAGACAACCCCATTGTAGAACGAATCTTCAAAGGGATACGTCCTGCTGTAGTCGCACTGATTGCAGCACCCACTTTCAGCATGGCAAAGTCTGCCAAAGTCAATCGATATACCCTCTGGATTCCGGTTGTCTCCGCCCTGCTCATTTGGTTATTGGGCTTCTCTCCCATCTGGATTATTATCGCGGCAGGTGTAGGTGGCTTCTGCTGGGGAAAATGGAAACAGTCACATCCCTAATCATTCACATTTACATTGAAACATTATGATTTACCTGCAACTCTTTTATACATTCTTCAAAATCGGATTATTTGGCTTCGGAGGCGGATATGCCATGCTCTCGATGATTCAGGGAGAAGTGGTGACACGCTATGATTGGGTAAGTACTCAAGAGTTCACCGATATTGTAGCTATCAGCCAGTCTACTCCCGGTCCCATCGGTATCAACGCCGCTACCTATGTCGGCTTTACGGCTACAGGCAGTATCTGGGGATCTGTCATCGCCACCTTTGCGGTAGTGTTGCCGTCATTTATCCTGATGTTGACCATCAGTAAGTTCTTCCTGAAATATCAGAAACATCCTGCCGTAGAGGCTGTGTTCTGCGGACTCCGCCCTGCAGTGGTAGGATTATTGGCATCGGCTGCTCTGGTCTTGATGAATGTGGAAAACTTCGGTTCGCCCACAGACGATACTTATACTTTTGTCATCAGCATCATTATTTTCCTGGTAGCCTTTATAGGAACAAAAAAATATCACGCTAACCCGATTCTGATGATTATCGCCTGCGGAATAGCCGGACTGATCTTATACTAGAGGAATCTCACTGCGGAAACTCAAATTCACCACAGAGTAACACGGAGTATCAAAGAACACAGAGTAACATGGAGTTTTTTTGTTACTACTCAATAATTTAGAATCTCCTCTGTGTTACTCTGTGTCCTCTGTGGTGAATGATGACACATCCCCTCATCTTTTGTAATACATTTACAGTTTCACTTTCTTACTTACCGATTTCGATTCATTGTGCAGACGGTCAAGTGCTGTCACAACATAACGGTATTTGTTTTTCCCATCCTTATAAGGGAGCTTATAGAAATTGTTACGGGTAACGGCAACAATATGCGAAGCATCGTCAATGTTCACTTTTTCTTTATCACCAAAACGATAAACAACGTATTGCACAGCACGATCCATCTCATCTTTAGCTTTCGGAGGAGTCCAGAACAACATGTAACCATCTTCCGTCCATACTTTTTTCACTTTACGGACTTTACCCGGTGCTTTATCATCCATAAAGTCGAAGACGGGAACCAAAGCAGGATACTTATGATACTCCTGCACAAGTGCATCCCGATATTTTCCGGCATTCTCCACCACAGCGCTCGCCGGCCACTGACAACTGCCACCGATAGTCTGATAAGCTCTTTCCAAAGCCATCTTGCGAGGCAGTTGATTCATGGAAGGATTCTTCGGATCGGCATTCTGAATCGTATTCATCACAGACTGGCCAATGAACAAAGGACGGTTCTCCGTATTCTTTGCCCACCATTTCACCAGGGTTTCATAATCGGCGGCAGGATGCCCTATCTGCCAGTATATCTGCGGAATATTATAATCGACCCAACCATTGCGCGCCCAAAGCAATACATCCGCATACAGATCGTCATAGTTCTGCAGGCCGTTGGTCTTGCTTCCGAGCGGATCGTTCTTTTCGTTACGGTAGATACCAAACGGACTAATACCAAACTTCACCCAAGGCTTCAAGCCACGAATAGTCTCGTGTATCTTCTGAATCAATATATTAACATTGCTCCGGCGCCAGTCGGCACGATTGGTGAACCCTCCGCCGTAACGGGCAAAGCTTGCGTCATCCGGAAAGTCCATGCCTTTTGCCGGATAAGGATAGAAATAATCATCCATATGAATAGCGTCTACATCGTAACGCGAAACAATGTCCGCCACCACCATGCAAATATGACGACGACTTTCGGGCAATGCCGGATCAAAAAAGAGTTGATTATTGTAAGTGACAAACCATTCCGGATGGATATTATACAGGTGATTGGGCGACAGCTCACTCTTCAGCGATGTCTTCACCCGATAAGGGTTGATCCACGCATGGAACTCCATTCCCCGTTTATGGCACTCGTCGATCATGAACTGCATCGGATCCCAGTAGGGCGAAGGCGCCTGCCCCTGCACTCCGGTTAGAAAACGGCTCCACGGTTCCAATTGTGAAGCATATAAAGCATCTGCCTCCGGACGCACCTGGAATATGATCGCATTGATGCCTGCCCCCTGCAAAGAGTTGAGCTGATCGATAAGTGTTTGTTTTAACTTCTCAGTAGGAATACCACGGAACTGCCCATTAACAGCCTGTATCCACGCTCCGCGAAATTCTCTTTTCGGATAAGGGCTTTGTTGTTGTATTTGTGCCCCCACTCCTGTTGCAAGAAAGAGAGCTAAAAGAAGAATCAGTTTTCTCAGGTTCATAATTGGTTTTCATAAAAATGTGGTGCAAAGATACAATTTTGCTCCTCATTTGCAACGGTTAAGCAAGCAATTCAATCTTCGCAAGTGTTTTTAAGATAAAAGTTCCTTCCACTGTTAGGTTAAACGTTGCTGACTCACTATCTTTGCAGTCCAAGTAACGAAAATGCTTATGACTGATAGTAAATACATCTCTATAAAAGGGGCCAGAGTCAACAATCTGAAGAATATTGACGTAAACATTCCCCGCAACAAACTGGTGGTGATCACCGGTCTTTCCGGTTCCGGAAAATCAACAATTGCGGTAGAACTGGAGAAAATGTTGAATGATGCAAAAAAAGCAGGTTATCTTTTAGACGGAGATAACATTCGACATTATCAAAGGCATTCCGCCCGCCATTGCCATCGAACAGAAAGTGAACAGCCGTAACCCGCGTTCCACCGTAGGTACCTCGACCGAAATTTACGAATACCTGCGCCTGCTTTATGCACGTGTGGGCAAAACCTACAGTCCCGTCAGCGGAGAGGAAGTGAAGAAGCACTCCATCGAAGACATTGTAAACTGCATGCTCTCTTATCCGGAAGGGACCCGCTATACCGTGCTGACACAGATTTACCTGCATGACGGACGCACGCTCGAACAACAGTTGGAGATCGACCGGAAGCAAGGTTTCAACCGTCTTGAAGTAAACGGCGAGATGGTGCGTATCGACGAATATGCTGCCGGCAAAGAGGACGTGGTATACCTGCTCGTCGACCGAATGACGGCAGCAAAATCCAAGGATGCCATCAGTCGCCTGACCGACTCTGCCGAAACAGCCATGTACGAAGGCGACGGCATGTGTATGCTTCGCTTTTATCAGCCGGACGGAACGACCCGGTTGCATACTTTCAGTACCAAATTCGAAGCCGACGGTATGACGTTCGAAGAACCGAACGACCAGATGTTCTCGTTCAACTCCCCGATCGGTGCCTGTCCCGTATGTGAAGGATTCGGAAAAGTGATCGGTATCGACGAGCACTTGGTGGTGCCTAACCGTTCTTTGTCCGTCTACGACGGAGCCATTGTCTGTTGGCGGGGCGAAAAGATGGGAGAATGGCGCGAAGAGCTGATCCACAATGCCGAAAAATTCAACTTCCCGATCTTTACTCCTTACTA
>OHBD01001377.1_pt1 | contig 10640 bp, 6 predicted proteins | sample 1577291 | NCBI WGS metagenome assembly OHBD01 (sample SAMEA3879572, study PRJEB24766) | human gut metagenome | biome: human-associated habitat; feature: feces | place: USA | collected 1985/1987
TGCCCGCTGCGGCTGCGGTGCCCGTTTCTGCGGCGAGTCCCGAAGCTGTTTCCGCCGTGGCTTCGGTGCCCGTTCCGGGGGTGTCCGAAGTTTCCGGGGGCACGGTGTCCTCGTTGCCGGAGGGGGTTTCTTCGACTGCGGCCGTAGCGGCCCGCTGCACTGCGGGGAGGGCTTGTTCCGTCTCCGCTGCGGCGCCGAGCGTGATGAATACCGATAAAATGGAAAGTATGATTCGTTTCATGTGCGTGCCGTGTTTAGAGATAGAATGCCATGCCGAGCCCTATCGAGAAGATATTGACTTTGAAGTTCATCATGCTGGCGTCGCGCTTGCCGACCGTCACCTGGTTGTGTACCTGCTTGGTGTGGCTGTAACTGATGCCCATCACGCCGACGTTGACCTCGACGGCCATGTTGTTCGTGGCGAAGGCGATGATACCCGGCGAGATGCCCAGCGAGAAGGTATAGCCCGTCTGGTAGGTGCCCTTCACCGGGGAGTCCTTGGCAAAGCGTGCCTGCGTACCGCCGCCCGAGAGCTGCATCTCGTTGAAGAGCGCGAAACGCTTGTTGCGGCCCAGCGGGATGTACTGGCGCCAGATCATGGCCACCGAATAGCTCTGTTGCAGCGAATAGCAGTCGTTCAGTTCGAAATTCAGGTCGGAGTCCTCGCCGCCCAAGTTGAGGTCGGCCTTGTCCAGCTTGAGCAGCGAGCGCGAATAGATGAAACGGCCTCCGAGTGCCATGTTGTCGCGGAAGGCATAGGCGATCATCGGGCTGACCTTGAACGTGTAGCCCTTCGATTCGATGCCCTCGATGACCAGGAACCTGTACGTATCGTTCGAGTGGGTCGAGTAGGAGGCCGTTCCTCCGAAGATCCATTGCCCGCGCGGGACGAAGAGGTTGTGTTTTTCGGTAAGGCCGCGCTGGCGCCGCATTTCGTTGACGGTCTGAGGACGTTCCTCGTGCTGCATGCAGCTCGTGCTGTCGGCCTGCGGGGCGAGGGACGCCGCGGCGTTCGTCTGTTGTGCACGGCTCTCCGGCGCCGTGCCTGCCAGGAGCAGGAGTGCCAGGAGCGTACTGGTGGTTATCTTGCGCATTGTTGTGCGTTTACGTTTAATCGTTAATATACCCATTCGAAATCGTCGACGTACATCACGTTTTTCGAGCAACCGGTGAAATAATCGCCGTAAGCGTTGCAGGCACATGAGATCACGAGCGAATACTTCCCTTCGGCAGGGCGCGTCTCGTGGTCGTACCATACGATGTCTAATTCGGCGTCCTGCATATCCTCGCCATCCGTCGATTGCGTGATCCAGAGCGATCCGTATCCCAGGATTTTGCCTTCCGATACGTTGTCGATGCCTTTTTCCGGATCCCATGCACCTTTGGTGGTCGTCATGCCGGATACGACCTCATGCGGGGCGTTCCAGTCGACGATCGCGACGAAAATACGAGCCATGTCCGGATCGCCCTTTTTGATATAGGGACAAATATCGCCCGAGGTGCGTACTTTGTCGACCGTGCCGACGTGGGCATGGTATTTTACCTTCATTGCCGAAGGACGTGCCGTAAATGCGTATGTTTGTCCGAACTGGACGGTGCCTGTGAAACTTTTATAGGCGAATTCTCCTGTGAACAGGTTGCCTGCGGCCAATACCAGCATATTGGTGCTGGTTAGTTTTGCAGCCGGTGCAGACTTCCCGAATTTCACGTCGGTAGAGGTGCAGAGCGTTTTTGTCATGGTATTGTTGCCGCTGCTCCAGAACGATTCTCCCGCGGCGTTGGGAAAAGCGAAGCCTCCGGTCATGCTCCAGCCCGACATGTCGCCGTTGGGGATTGGCTGTACCTCTCCGGCCGTAAATGTTCCGGTAGTTTCCGTGCCGTTGATAATGGCTCTGAAGTCGTAGCTGTGTGTCGCGATGATTCCCGTGCCGGCGGCCTGCGTATATACGGTTTGCTCTTTTACGGTTTGCGGAACCCACTGGGGCGCATAGGTCGCCGTGATGAAATCGTCGCCCTGCGACGTCCCTGCCATCGGCTGCCACTCGCCGCCGCTGCTGCGCAGGCCGAATTGCACGGTGGTGCCGGGCGTGAAAGAAACCACGCGCAGCGTGACCGTATTGGCCCACAGGTCGTAGTCGTCCGCCGTTACGGGAACCAGCCCCTCCAGGCGGTAGGTCGTAGCGACCTCCGAGGAACCGCCGTTGGCGTCCTCGATGCGGAGCGTCACTTTCTGGTCGCCGGCCTGGCACGAAGCGAAGAACGCATCGGAGAGCGTCAGCCGGACGTTGTATTTGTCGACCGGTTCGAGGGAGATGCCCTCGGTCGTGCCGTTGAGCGCGTCGTAGCTCTTGTCGCCTACCGAAACCGTGAACCGGGTCAGTTCCGAGAAGGCCAGGATCCGGTATTTCTTCTCCCCGGAAACGTATTTCTGGATTTCGGCGATGTCGAACCCTTCGCTGATGACGGCCGGATCGGGGCTGAAGATGATTTCGTCGTCCTTGTCGTCGGTACCGGGGTCGACGCTGATCAGCACACAGTCGATATAACCGGGCAGATCGGGCGAATATTTGAACGTGAGGGTATACTTGCCGCCGGCTTTGACATTGGGGATGTAATCTTCCATTTCCACGTTCTTACCCTCGACATGCGTTCCGCGGAAGAGCCAGGCCAACGACGTCATGCCTGCGGGCAGGGTGTAATAACCCGTCCCTTCGGCCGTGAACCTGAGCGCCGGGACGCTGCCCGCTTCGGCGGCTTGCTCGTCGACCTTTTCCCCGCCGGCGATCCATACGGAATAGCCGGGGGCGAGGTTCTGGAGGATCGAATCGTCGAATTTCACCTCTACGACGGTGTTCACGATTTGGCAGACGACCGCAACGTTTGTGGTTTCGCCGGGTTTGACGGTGAACGTCTCCTCGCCCTTGTATAACCGTTTCGTGAAATCGGCGGGGGCTTCCTCTCCGGCTTCGACCGCTACGCGGTAGGTGCCGGCCAACAGTTCCAACCGTTCGGGACAGGCCTCTTTCGAGGTGTATTTGCGCAGCAGGCCGCCCTCGTCGTTGTAGATGTAGACGGTCTGGTGCTGCAACGGGTCGTATTCGCCGGTGTCGGCTGTCTGCCGGGTCGAGACCGTCATCGCCATGACGCCCGTGCGATTGTCGCTGCCCGCGGCGGAGTCGTCTTTCGAGCAGGCCGCGCCGAGGAGCACCGCGAGCAGTACGGCAAAATATGAGATATATCGTTTCATTATCGGTCGGCTTTAGTGGACGATGAGTTTGACAGTCTTGTGTGTCAGTACATTATCGTTGTCCGTCACGTCGAGGACGAAATTATGCTCGCCCGGGATTTCCAGCAGTATCTCGACGAATTTGGTGATCGAGAAGGTCACCGACGTTCGGTTCTTTACCTGCTCGTTGATCGGGAACCCGAATTCGCCGTGCAGGACTTCGACCAGTTCGTCGGGGATGTCGCAGATGTCGAATTTCTCCGGCAGGTTGATCACCGGCAGCAGCGGCCTCAGCGTTTCGGAGTCGATCGTCACGAAGAACGACTTGATGCCTTTGTCGGCCTCGATGTCGATGTCGATCACCATGTCCTTCTGCACTTCGTATTGCTGGTCGATGTCGTAGCCGCGCCACGTGATCCGGGGGCCCGTCTGCCCCGAGCTTTTATCGACTACGAGCGTCAGTACGGCTTCGGACGAGACGCCTTTTGCATCGGTCATCGTGAAGGCGAAGGTGTGCGTACCGTCGAATTCATAGAGCGCCCTGATCTGCCCTGCGATGTTGAAACTCTTGGCCGTCTGTCCTTTGAGCTCGCTGCCTACGGGGTAGCCGAAGCCCTTGAGGATAATCCCTGCCGCCGAAGATGCGTCGAGGGCGCAGAGGTCGAATGTTTGGGGCAACTGGATGGCGGACATCGACGCCAGGAACTGGCTGTTGGTGGAGCCGACGGTCACTTGCAGCGATTCGATGCCGTTGGGCGAGGAGAGGTCGAATGCGAACGGTTCGATGCAGTTCCCTTCCGCGTCGAACATGGCGTCGGTCAGCGTGAAGGGCTGCGTCATGTCGTGCCCGGGCCAGGTGAGCGCCGGGGCGTTGGGGTCTTCGAGGAGCTCTTCCCCGAGGTTTTCCGTACCGTCGACGACGAACTTGTTGTCCTGGAGGATGCTGTTGTCGACTTTGACCGAGAAGAGGATGTTGCCCTTGTCGGCGTAGCCGATTACGACCGAAACCTTGCGCCACTGCCCGGCCTTGACCCCGGTGATCTGCTTGCTGAATTTAGCGGGGACACCGGTGTCGGCGAAGGTGCCGTCGAATGCGAAGTTCAGGGTGTTTTCCAGGGCCAGCGGTTTGAAATAGGCCGCCTGGGTCTCGGTTTTGGAGAAATCCAGGCTGGTATCGCCCAGCGATACGGTGGCCTTGCTGGTGTCGGCAAGCATGTCGGCCAGCTCGGGCGAATATTCCACCGAGACCTTGATGTTCTGCAGGGTGCAGACCACCTCTTCGGGCGAGGTCGTCTGTGCCTTGGTGATCGTAAAGTCGCTCGTCGCACCGTAGACGGGGTGTTCCCAGTCCGCGCCGGGCATCGTGTCTTCCGAACGGACTTCCATGCGGTAGACGCCCACCTTCAGTTCCATCGGCGTCTTGAGCTGCTCCTTCAGCTTGGCATAGGTCATTTTAAGTACCTGCGCGTTGTCGGCGTCGAGGATCTCCACGATAAAGCTGTCCACGTCGGGACGGATTTCGGTTTCGTCGTAGACGACCGTCATCGAGAGGTTGCCGATCGACAGATAGCCGGTCGTCCCGGCGGGCTCGGGGTTCGGATCCTCCTTGTACGGGGGCTCTTCGTTTACACAGCCGGTCGCGAAGAGTGCCGCAACCGCTAACATCGTAAGAAATTTGGTAAATGTTTTCATATCTTTCCCTGTTTTTATTTCTTTTCGGTATCGTCGATGGCTCCCTCGTTGACCTCGCAGTCGATCGGCCGGGTATCGGTGTAATCCTCGCCGAGTGTGATGGTCAGCGTGGCGCTGCCCGCGTTTTTGGCATCGTAGGTGATGATGTGGCAGGTGCGCGGCGTCGTGGCGTCGAGCGTCTGGGCGGAGAAAGTCACTTCGGGGCCTTCCCCCGTGCCCGTCGGGCTCTGGCGGCGTGCCGTGCCGGTCACCGTGAGCCGCGTGCCGCCCTTGACGAACACCGGTTCGTCGGCAGGGTCGCTGCCGGGCGTGAAGGCGAATTCATTGCCCGAGGCCGTCGTCACGGTGAACCTGGCATCGTGGAAATAGGCGAGGAACTGCTCCGTGGCGCGGATTACCACCTGCGAATTGGCCACCGTGGCGGTCAGATCTGCATTTACCGTGCGCCGGGGCAGCACTTCGATCTTTTGTTCGGCATAATAGTAAGGTTTGCCGGCTCCTTCCGCATCGGGGTTGCCGTGGGCGATCGCGACGGTGTAGCTGCCCATTCGGAAGACGGTTTCGCTCTGCTCGAACTCGGTGAGCGTATCCCATTTCTGCGTGCCCGTTTCGCCCGTTACCGTGAGCGAGAAAGCCCCGGCTGCGGGCGCTTCGGGCGTGCCTGAAGCTTCGGACGAAGCCGTGTCGATCGACGTGTCGGCCGTGCAATTGATGGCCAGGGTGCCGTATCCCGTCGCTTCCGTGTCGTTTTCCGTGGAGCATCCGGCGGCCAGCAGGCCCGCCGATGCCAATAGATATATAAGTTGTTTTTTCATAACAGTCCGGATCGTTCGGTAAAAGATGTTATCGGAATTCTCGGTTGCCTCGTGCGCTGCCGGGAGTACGGCGGGATATGCCGTTGTGCCGCCGGTCGGATTACCGGTGTATGAAATATCCCGAGGCGTTTGCATGGGTCGGGATGTCCCGGATTTTATGCGCATGGGTATGAGTTTTTATTGGCAATGTGCAAAAATAGACATGCGGCGCGTATCTTGGAAATAAATTCAACGAATGTCCGGTTTTTCATCACGAACACCCTGTCCGGCGAACCTGTTCGAACCTTTTTTTTGTCTTTTTCGGCACAGGATGCACCCGCCCGCGGGCTGTGTGCCGACCGTCCGTGCTGCACGGCGGCCCGCCGCGGCAATACCCCGCCGCAAGAAAAAACCTCCCTGCAATTGCAGGGAGGTCGGGGATAAAGGCCTCTGGGAGACCTTCGGGATTATTATTGATGGGAAATTAGTAAACCCACTGAATATCATCTATGTGAAGATAATTTTTTGAACACCCGTTCATATAATCTCCATAGGCATTTGCGGCACATGAAATTACAAGCGAATAATTCCCATCTGCTGGTTTGGTAGTTTGGTCGTACCACTGGATCTGGATTTTGGCATTTTGCCAATCTGAGGCAGAAGTCGTTTCGGTGAGCCAAAGTGAGCCATAACCGATAATCTGTCCTTCCCCGGGATTTTTTGTAGTTTCTGGATCCCATGCCCCAACACAGCCATTGTTTGATCCAAAGAGAACATATGTAGATGAAACCGTGTGCTGTGTCGTCCAATCGACAATCGCAACAAAAATACGTGCTTTATCTTGGGTGTCTTTTTCCAATGGACCCTTTAATATATTCAGGTCAACTGGTTCTACCTTTGCACGGTATTTTACTTGAAGAGCAGTTGGACGGGTTTCAAAAAAGTATTTTTGTCCGAAATTAACAGCTCCAGTTCCACCTAAACCAGCACTTGTGTATTTAAATGTTCCGGAAAATAAATTACCAGCGGCCAAAACAAACTTACTTATTGACTGTAAAATGGCATAATGATTTTCCCCTTCTCTTCCTTGTGTACATAAGGTTGGAGTTTGGTCGTTATTGCCACTTCCCCAAAATGTGGAGGTTTCTGAAGTGTTGAAACAAGGTAATGAACTATCTTCCATATCTCCATACGGAATGATATCTCCTGTTTTCGTAGTAAATTGCCCAGTATATTCCGTTCCGTCTACGGTCAGTTTGTAATCGTATGTGTTGTTTGCGAAAACACCGGTTCCTTCTGTAATGCGCCAAAACGGTTGTACAGAGTTGGGAGTAGTCCAATCCGCCGCCGTAAATTGCGTGCCCCAGTCGGGTTTTATTTCCGCTTTTGTATTGTTTTCGGTAATTTCGGCGGTCTGCCATGCAGTCTCTGTCGATTTTTTATATTGTACGCTGACAGATGTCGCCTCGGCGGGAATATTCTTGAGTGTGAATGACGCAGTGTTCAGCCAAAGATCTGCATCCTCGTTATAGGTAATTAGGGACGGCATATAAAATGTCAATCTTTGAGTCGTTTGCTGTCCGGCCAAATCGGTTACCACTACCTCGAAAATATGTTCGCTGCCAGGGGCGGCCTTGAGTGAGGCGATCAAAGGTACAAGTGTCGTGATATCGAATGTTGTAGATTTCTGATACTGAATAGCAACGCCGCTGGTCATCCCAGGAAGCCCTAAATCAGTACTGAAAAGATCGAGTTCTTTAAGTTCCATTTCGTTCAATACTTCCGACGTGATATTTACCATAAGCCCTGCGATACCTCCAGGGACGGTAATCTGGATATTGGCCTCATAATCGGTGCCGCATTTAGTAATGTCGTGCGGTTCGTTCATATCCTGATTCGGCCATACGAGCGACGGAGCGGCGATGGGGGCGAACTGCGGGGCGTCGACCGCTTTCTTATAGAGCGTTCCGGCTTCGAAGGCTTCGGTGCGGTTGACCGTGACCGTGGCCATCTGGTTGTCGGAGTCGATTACGTCGAGCGTCAGCGTGGGGTAGAGGTCAGCCGGGACGTTGAAGAGGGCTTCGACGTGGTCGCCGCCCGCCGCATCGGGCGTGTATTGCAATGCGATGACGTTCGACTGGTCGGTTGTGCTGAGGCTGGCAACTGTCTCGGCACCCCCGTTTTTGAGGGCGAAATCGAGGCTCGAGGCCGAAAGCTTCTGGGTTTCCCCGCCGGCGGTCAGCAGCAGGTATTTCACCTTGTCGGCCGGCGTGGCGATGGAGAAATTGAGGATCGACGTAAGGCGGTGCAGCGTGAAGGTGACGTCTTTGCCGTCGGCCTTGCCCGCCTCGTCGTCATCGGTGTATGCCCTGGGGGTGGCGACCAGCGCGTCGTAGGCGCTGTTGAAATCGTTGCCCGCCTGCGTGCGCAGGTTCCCGAACGGGAGGTTGGCCGTGGTGCCGGTGACCTTCGCGTGGGGGAAGAAGGCATAGTAATTGCCGCCGCCCGCTGCGAAATCGTTGAGCGAACCTTCGAATGCGGCCGAGGTTGTGTTGTAGTCGAATTTGGCAGCCGTGGCCGGTGCCGTGCCGCCGGTTTTGACCGGCAGGATGCCCAGGGCGTCGCCGGCTTCCCATTCGGCCGTGAAGACGCTTTCGCCGACATTGATGTTGGCGCGGGTGCCGTCGTTTTCGGCGACATTGGCATAGACTTTAATAAGCGAACCGTTGCTGGTTTCCGGAGTGGCATTCGCCTCGTCGAACTTGTTGCAGCCGGCCAGCGATACGAGGGCGGCTGCACAGAAGAGCGGTTTAAGAATTTTTTTCATGGCGCTGCGGTGTTAGGCTTCGTCGGATTCGCTCATGAAGCTGTCGTCATAGGACATCGGACTAACAGGCCCGCTTGGATTTGATGTGGCAAACCCCTTTTCAGTCGTAATCTCGATTACTTCGATGGTAGGGACAGAGTACTTCCCCCCCCTCCCTTGTTTGGCTAATTCAATTCCCATGATATGCAATAGTTTAAAGTTACGTAACAAAAGTAGATTCGCGTAGCCGTAAATGAAAATAAATTCAATGAACCGGAGGATTTTTCCAATGAATCAGCCGATTTGAGGGATGGCGGCCGGACTGAAATGATAAGATGAAAAACGTAAAAGTATGTACGGTGGACAAAAAAGGCCATCCGGGAAATCCGGATGGCCTTGTGACGAGGGTGCCCCTGTCTGTTATTTCACGTATTTGTCGAGCCAGCCGAAGAATTCGCGGTTCCAGACGAGCGAGTTCTGGGGTCTGAAGACCTGGTGCGCCTCGTTTTCGAATTCCACCAACCGCGCCGGGATGCCGCGCACGCGGGCTGCCGTGAAGGCTTCGAGCGACTGCGTGTAGGGGATGCGGAAATCGTACTCGCCCGTGAAGATCAGGATCGGCGTGTCCCATTTGCCGACGAATTTGTGCGGCGAATTGGCGTAGGAGCGCTGTGCGACCTGGTTCGACTGATCCCAGTAGGGGCCTCCGTAGTCGTTGTTGATGAAGAACAGCTCTTCGGTCTCACCGTACATCGACTCGAAGTTGAAGATGCCGCAGTGGGCGATGAACGCCTTGAAACGCTTTTCGTGGCAGCCGGCCAGGAAGAATACCGAGTAACCGCCGTACGATGCCCCGACGCAGCCCATGCGGGTTTCGTCGGCCCACGGCTCCCCGGCCACGTCGTCGATGGCCGAGAGGTAGTCGCGGATGTTCTGCCCCGCGTAGTCGCCCGATATCTGGTCGAGCCACTCCTGCCCGAACGAGGGCAGGCCGCGGCGGTTGGGCGCCACGACGACGTAGCCCTGCGCGGCCATCAGCTGGAAATTCCAGCGGTAGCTCCAGAACTGCGACACGACGCTTTGCGGGCCGCCCTGGCAGTAAAGCAGGATGGGGTACTTCTTGTCCGGGTTGAAATCGGGCGGCAGGATCACCCACGTCAGCATCTGCTTGCCGTCGGTGGTCTTGACCCAGCGTTTCTGCACCTCGCCCATCCTGATGTTGTCGTAAATCGGTTTGTTGATGGCCGAAAGCTGCGTCAGCGTGCCGTCGGCGGGGTCGACGCCGAAGAACTCGGTGGCCATCGAGATCGTGCACATTTCGGCGACGATCCTATCGCCGGCCATCGAGAAGGCGTTGATGTCGTGGTCGCCGCGGGTTACCACCTCTACCTCGCCTACGGAGGGTGAGATGCGGCAGATCTGGTGTGTCGCCTCGATCGGTGCGATGAACCAGATGCGGTCGTTGCCCTCCCAGACGACGTTCATGGCGTTGTAGTCGAAATCCTCCGTCAGATCCTGCATCTCACCCGTCCGGCAGTCGTAGAGGAACAGGCGTGCCTTGTCCGACTCGTTGCCTGCGCGACGCTGTGAAAGGAAGGCGATTTTCGTGTCGTCGGGCGACCATACGGGGTATTTGTCGTAACCGGCCATGACGGCCTTGTCGCTTGCGACGGGCTCTCCGGTATTGACATTGACCGGCTTGCAGATGTTCTGCGTCACGCCGCTTTCGAGCACATAGACGAAGATGTCCGAGTCGGTCGAAACGGCGTATTCGGTGCCGGTGAGCGGCTTGCAGGTATAGGCCAGCATCGTGCCTGCGTTGTTCCAGGCGATTTCGGCCATGTCGAAATAGGGCGCCAGCGGGGCGTCCCACTGTGCATCGGGCATGATGTCCGTGCCTCCCGTCACGAGGCCCTTGCCCAGTTCGCCGATGAAGATATGGCGGTAGGAGCCTTCGTCCCAGTAGTCCCAGTGGCGGGCCATCAGGTCGTCATAGATGCGGGCCTTCGACTTGTCCATGTCCTCGTATACGTCCGACGATTTGCGCCGCGCCGTCTGCACGGCCTGTACCCACCAGATGTGCTTTTCATCGGGGCTGACACCGAATCCTTCGACGTCGGGG
>OHBD01001381.1_pt1 | contig 10609 bp, 10 predicted proteins | sample 1577291 | NCBI WGS metagenome assembly OHBD01 (sample SAMEA3879572, study PRJEB24766) | human gut metagenome | biome: human-associated habitat; feature: feces | place: USA | collected 1985/1987
CTCTGCCCACTCGTTGCACATTTGCATTGTAATCATTCTTACCGCTGCTTTACTCGCCGTGTAAGGGATCACACGAAATCCTCCTTGATAAGAAAGCATCGATGCAATATTGATGATGTTTCCTCCCGTACCTTGTCGAATGAATTGTCGGGCCACTTTTTGGCTCAAGAAGAACAGGGCGGTCAGATTTGTTTGGATAACATCATTCCAATCTTGTTCAGAAATCTCTAAAGCTAGGTACCGTCTTGTAATTCCTGCCGCATTGACCAGAATATCAACTTTCCCAAAGCTTTCAACCGCTTTATGAACAATCTTCTCAGGTGCATCTTCATCGGCAATATCCAATTGCATCGGTACGTATCTTCGCCCATATGCCTCTACCTGATTGCGGGTTTCTGTGTGATCGCTCCTTCCTACCCCCAACACATCCGCTCCCGCTTCGGCCAAAGCGACGGCGATTGCCTGTCCAATTCCTCTGGTTGCTCCTGTGACAATTACCGACTTATTAAGTAAGCTAAACTTTTCTAAATACATAGTGTCCTTCCCTAAATCGAGTTTTGAAAATAAATATAGGCAATACTGTCAGCGAAACATAAGAAGATACTGCTCAGTATTGCCCATTTTACATTCTTGTGCTTAGTTGATCTTGAATTTCTTCAGCACGTCGCGGTTGATTTCCACACCGATACCGGGCTTCTTCGGCACGATCAGATGTCCATCCTTAAATTCGATCCCATTGTTGATTAATTCAAACCGGAATGGATGCTCCGATTGATCGAATTCGATCATGGGCTCCCAGGGGAATGAAGTCATCGGCACAGGCGGGAGTGTCGCCAGGAATTGCAACGTGGCCGCCAGCAATACACCGCTCCCCCATACATGGGGCATCAGGAGGGTTTGGTAAGCCTGCGTCAATGCGGCAATTTTCTTCAGTTCCGTGAAGCCACCGGCATGGCCCAGATCAGGCTGATAGATATCCAGCGCACCGTTGGAGATCCATTCCCGCAAGGCGATCTTTCCAAACATGTTCTCGCCAGCAGTGATCATCGTAGGCGTCATGAACCGCAACTGCATATAGCCCCGCATGTCTTCCGGTGCCAAGGGCTCCTCAAGGAAATATAGATTATAATCCTTCAGCCCATCAATCAACTGAACTGCGGTGGAAACATTGTAAGCACAGTTTGCATCCGCACCCAGCATGATGTCCGGCCCGACAGCTTCCCTGATGGCACGAATGTGTTCAATATCCTTCTGAACACCCATGCCGATCTTCACCTTCATGCCGGTGAAGCCCTTATTTACATAGCCCACCGCTTCCTTCACGGCATCATCGGGATATACAGCTCCTTCAATGCGATAGAACCCAGTTGCATAGGCCTTCACCCGATCTCTGAAGCAGCCACCAATCAAATTGCACACGGGCTGATTCAGGTATTTACCGATGGCATCCCAGATGGCCATATCAATACCGCTGATGGCATTGATGGCAATACCGTACTGGCCAAAGGTTCTGGACATATTATAGAGAGTTTCCCAGATGACCTCTACATCAAAGATGCTTTTTCCAATTACCGCACTCCGGTAGCAATTTTCAATAAAGGAGGCAGCCAGTTGCGGCGGCTGGTAACCATGGCAGAGACACTCGCCGATACCGATTATATCTTCACAGGAGGTGATAATTTCAACGATTAAAGAGCTTCTGACCCGTACCCAACCCTGCGCACCGAAGAAAGGGTTCTTGATCTCGCCAGTTACAATATGAACCTTTAAATCTTTAATTGTCGGCATGATTTCATCCTTTCTTTTCCCAGATGGATTACATCAATCCGGGCAGCCATGTGGTGAGGCCCGGGATCAGCAGGAGCAGAACATCCACAGCCAACAGCGGTATGAGGAATGGAATTGTCGCCTTTGCAATACGATTGGTGGACAAACCGCTTAAACGCTGCAGGATAAACAAAACCATTCCAAAGGGAGGTGTCAACAATCCGATCATCATGGTGAGGACCATGATCACGCCAAACTGCATGGGATCAATGCCAACAGAGATAGCAACGGGCAGCAAGGTGGATGCAAGGATCGTGATCGCCGCTGTTGCTTCCAGGAAGCAGCCCACAATCAACAGGAAGACGATGATCAGCAATCCCATGACAATGGGGTTCGTGGAAAGGGTCAAAAGGGATGCCGCAAGGTTCGTAGCAATATTGGATTTCGTTACCATATATCCAAACACCTGCGCCATGCCAACGATCAGCAGAATGATGCCACTATCCTCAACGGTGTCCTTTAAAACCTGAACATATTCCTTCCAGGTGATGTCCTTGCCAACGAAGGTTACAATCGTTGCATAAACTGCGGCCACAGCAGCTGCCTCCGTGGGCGTGAAGATGCCAAAGAGAATTCCGCCGATGATGATTGCCGGGGTCATCAAAGCAAAGAATGACCTCTTTCCTTCGTGAAGCACTCTCCGAATAGAAAACTTACCGCGCCGCTTCATTCCAGAACGGATCGCATAGTACTCTACATAGGCCATCATCGCAATGGCCATGAGCGCTCCGGGAATGATGCCGGCCACCAGTAATCCTCCGATGGAGGTTGCCGTCATCATGCCGAATATAACAAGAGGAAGGCTGGGCGGAATGATGGGGCCAAGGGTAGAGGATGCGCCGGTTACCGCAACAGAAAAATCGTCGCTGTAACCATCACCTTTCATTGCGGCCAACTCCACTGCGCCAAGTCCTGCAGCATCCGAAGTGGCAGTTCCGGTCATACCTGCGAAAATGACGCTGGCAACAACGTTGACATGGCCAAGACCACCCCTGGTCCAGCCCACAAGAGATTCGGCAAAGGTGAAAATTTTCTCCGTAATGGTACCGGTGTTCATGACCTTGCCGCAATAAAGGAAGAGAGGAACGGCAACCAGTAAGAAATTATTCAAACCGTAGGTTGCCCGCTGGGCAAGAAAAGAGGCACTGAAGCCTTCCACGCCACGTTCAAGAAGCGTGAGAATGATGGAGGTGCCGCCCAGGCCCAGTGCTACGGGGATGCCCAACAGAAAAGTGACCATCAAAACTCCAAGATATAACAGCGCTCCGCTCATTCGTTGGCCTCCTTCCCGGCTTCCTCAAGATCAAGCCCCTTTACAGTTGCAATCGGTTTCCCCGTGACGATGCTTACAAGACGCAGGATAAAGTAGAACAGGATCAGTCCAAAGCCCACAACGGGTGCGGCATACTGCCAGCCGGTGCTTAAGAACGGCATGGTGGAATAATAAACGCCCTTTGTCTTTTCGATCAGATTCCAGCTTCCCTCCAGAAATACAACGACTACAGCCATGCTGCACAGAATGATCACGATCTCGGAAGCCTTCCGAAATTTATTGGGGATCTTCTGAATCAGCATGTCGATTACGATATTGCTCCCTTTTCTTGCCGCAATTGCCGCGCCAATGTATGTCAGCCAGATGAATAGAAAGCGAGACAGCTCTTCGGTCCAGGGAATTGAAATCGTAAGAACAGATCGTGCAATGATTTGCAGAACAACAACGCATAGCAAAGCCAAGAAGATCGAAATTCCCAGCCAGTCCAGAATGTTTTTCAAAACCTTCATACATTACTCCTTCCACCCTCATCAATTGGATGATAGATGAATAATTCTTTCAAGACTGCTATTGCCGCTTAATTTGCGTAAGAAGCAACTTCGTCTGCATTGGTCACAGGCCAATCGGCTGCAAAGAGCGCATCAATTGCAGGACGTGCTTTCTCAATGAAGGGCAGCAGATCAACTTCGTTGAATGCAACGCCGTAAGACTTGCACTCTTCGATGAGGGCAGCTTCACGCTCTTCGCCAAGTTTCGTGCCAAATTCACAGGCTTCGGCGGTGGCAGCATCAATGATTTCCTGATAGGCGGGATCCAGACCCTGATAGAAATCGGAGTTCATGATCCAGCAGGAGAGAGAATAGGCATGACCGCTCAAGGCAATGTGATCCTGAACCTCGTACAGCTTATATCCGACGATCTGATCCATGGGACCTTCAGAGGCATCAACAACGCCCATCTGGAGAGAGGTGAACAGCTCGGTGAGAGCCAGAGGAACGGTAACGGCGCCGAGGGCACCCAGGGTGTCCACATAAGGCTTGGAGGTAGAGGTACGGATGGTCAGCTTGTGCATATCCTCAACGGATTCAACAAGCTCATTGGAAGTAATGTAGCGGTAGCCGCGGCCCATTCTGCCAATCATAGTCAGGCCATTCTCTTCCATGAGGGCACGCATTTCATCGCCCAGCTCACCATCCCAGGTGTTCATCATATGCTCAGCATTTTCGAAAATAAAGGGGCATCAAAAAAGCTGTACTGCGGGGCATAGTTGGTAATGCAGAGGGTTCCGACAACCAACATCTCAATTTCGCCAAAGGAGCACATTTCAAGGTTGTCAGCTTCACCGCCCATAACGCCATCGGCAAAGATCTCAACAGTAATCTTACCATTGGAGCGTTCTTCCACAATTTCCTTGAACTTATTGGCTGCTACGACCTGACTGTCGGCGGAAGCATAGGTGCTTGCAAGATTGATCTTGATCGGCTCAAGATCCGCAAGAGGATCCGCTTCCTCAGAAGCCGGGGCTTCAGCAGCAGGGGCGGCACAGCCGACAACTGCCAGCATCATCACCATTGCCATCAAAATAGAGATCAGCTTTTTCATTGTGTTTTCTCCTTTCTTATGCATACATCCACGGTATGCAAGCCCTTATTGTCAATCTGTTATCGCACCACGCGGCCGGATCCATTACCATCCATGAGGGTATAGACATCCGCAAGGGAGCTCAGATTGAAATCCTTCTCAATGGTCTGTTTCAAGCAGGAAGCGGCGACAGCAAAATCGATCGTTCGCTGGGGATCAAAGCCTTCTGAAACGCCATAAATAATTCCTGCGGCAAAGGAATCTCCTCCGCCGACACGGTCCACCAGCCGTAGGGCATATTCTCTTGAAAAGTATGCCTGTCCATCCGTATAGAACATCCCTTTCCAAAGGTTGTCGGAGGCAGAAATGCTTTTTCTCAGACTGAATGCAACAGACTTGCAGCCATATTCCTCTACGATTCTTTGTGCAGTCAAGGCGTATTCCTCATCTTTCGGAATACCATGCTCTGCCTTGAACTCGACCGTCTGTATTCCCAGAACCTTCTGTGCATCTTCTTCGTTTCCGATGATGATATCCGCATACTTTGCAAGCTTAGACATGGTCTTTTTCGCAGTATCCTCATCCCAAAGTGTGGAACGATAATTCAGGTCCAAAGAAATAAGAATTCCTCTTTTTTTCGCTTCTACGCAGGCATCCATACAAATCTCCGGCAATTCACCGCCAAGCGCGGGCGTAATCCCGGTAAAATGGAAATTCGTTGCGCCTTCCAGAATCCGCGCCCAATCGAAGTCTTCGCGCTTTGCGGTAGCTATGGACGAATACTTTCTATCGTAGGTTACTTTGGAGGGCCGCTGAGATGCGCCTTTTTCCAGAAAATATACGCCAAGTCGATCGCCGCCATATACAACATCGTCTGTGCTGATGTTGTACTTATGCATTTGCATCTCAGCGCTGCGAGCTACATCGTTTCGAGGGAGTTTGGTCATCAGGCTACATTTCCATCCCCAGTTACAAAGGCTTACACAAACATTCGCCTCGGCACCCGTGTAGGATGCTCCAAACTGTTCTGCCTGCAGAACCTTAAGGTATCCTGATGGATTCAACCGTAGCATGATTTCTCCGAACCCCACCATCTTTTTCATTTTTGCAGTCACTCTCCTTTCATATGACATCAGCATTCTTTTCCTTTTCATAGAGTATGTGTGGGCATACTTGTGAATGGTGTTTAGAATGCGCTCAGTATAACGCTCGGTGACAGAAAGAAAATTGCTTCAGGCGTTATGCTCCTGAATCATCTTTACCATGCGAGCCGCCCGCTCACCTAAAATATTAAACTGTCCTTCGCCAATCAGCTTTCGATCTGCCAGCCAGCTACTGATCCCGGCACCAACCATGCCAAGATCCAGACATTCACAAAGATTGTCTTCTTTTACTCCACCAGTAGCAATAAAGGGAATATGACTCAGAGGTGCGCTAATATCTTTGATATAAGAAAAACCCATTGCATTGATGGGAAAAAGCTTGATAAAATCAGCTCCGGCATTGTACGCGGTCATAATTTCAGAGGGGGTATAAGCTCCCGGAATAGAAACCAAGTCGACCTGTTTTGTAAAATGAATGACTCGCTCATCAACATTGGGAGAAATGATGTACTTAGCTCCAGCCTGGAATGCACAGTTGGCCTGCTGCACTGATAAAACGGTTCCTGCACCCATACACACAGCGCTTCCGAATTCCTTTGTAAGTTGTTCGATGAGCTCAGAGGTTTTTTCCAGTGCAGCAGGATCGGATTGAGGGAATGTAACTTCAAATAAATTAATGCCGTTTTCATGCAGAGCATCTACAAGTTTCAAAGCATTCTCACCAAAAATACCACGCATGATGACGATCAATTTGTCTCTGAGAATAGCCTCTTTGATAGTTTGAGCCATAACTCCTCCTGATGTACTTTTCTTGATGTATCTTTTAAACTGTTAATATTATAATAGCAGATCACAGCGAAAAAATGTATGATATTTTTCTTTGAAAGTATTGTAATATTACTTTAATTTTGATAATATCCGCTTATGAGCAGGATTCTATATGAGAAAAATACGCCAACAAGTTTTGAAGAAGCGCTGCACTTCGATTCGGAGCACCCCTATTATATTAGTATAAAAAGGTTTTTAGAAAGTGATTATGCGCCCTTACACTACTCTTCTAATTCTATCGAGTTAATACTAGGCCATAATCTAACCGGTTCAATCCTGATTGACCATAGTACCTTCAAATTACAGGGGGATCAAATTGTTGTAGTCTTTCCTGGGCAGGTACACTCCATTAACATACAGCCAAATGATGGCCATATGCTCTTACTTCGATTATCCAAAGTGTATTTTGATAGTTTTTCCATCTCCTCAGCCCTTGCAAATGACGGAATTTCGATCAATCAGGAAAATCTGCCCTGTGTGATTACTGACGCAGTCTGTATTGACTCGATTAAAAAGTGCTTGGAGAGCATGCATGCTCATGACGATAATTTGTTTGAATGCTCAAGAAACCTTTATCAGTTATTTGAAACTCTCACGCAGTATGTAAAGGATCATCCCTCTTCGAGTATAAATTCCGGGCTCGCTACACCATCTATAAAATCTCTGGTTCGTTGGTCTATTCAGAACTATTCGAATGATATTACAGTTGAAATGGCTGCAAAAACTGTAGGATTCAGTAAAAACTATTTTTGTGCCTGGTTTAAAGCTTTAACCGGTCAATCTTATATGCAGTATATTAACGACCTGCGTTTATGGAAAGCCTCCGATTTATTGCGGCATGGTCATCCTGTTGGAGAAGTGGCTGCAAGTGTTGGCATTCACGATTTGTCCTATTTTATTAAGCAATTTAAAAACAAATATGGATCTACGCCCTTGCAGTATAGTAAGCGCTACAAGAGCTAACCTGTCCCCCGTTCGTTCTTCCTTCCAATTTGAACCATTGATACAAGCGTAGTAATGCGCAAAAAAGCCACACCCCGGTCTTCGAAGCATCCTTGGGTGTGGCTTAAATCTATACACAATTCTTATGGTTTATAAAACTGACTGATAGATGCTTTCCACATCTTCTGCAAATAAACGCTTAAAGCGACCAACAGTACGCTCGCTGCCATCCTCATTGGTTACGACCTGTTCAGCCAGATATGATACATCATTGGGAATGATACCCATTTCTTTAAGTTTACTCGGTAAGGCAATTGATTGGAAGAAATCCTCCAAAGCTACAATGCCCGCCTCAATCGTTTCATCGATCGTATCAGCCTTTACGCCCATCACCTTCTCAGCAAAACCCAGAAACCGCTTTTGATTATAACTCGCGCAATAACGCATCCAAGCTGGTGTTAAAACTGCAAGTCCTGCACCATGGGCAATGTCGTACATTGCTGATAAGACATGCTCCATAGCATGGCAGGCCCAATCTTGCTCCCTTCCTACACCCAGCACATTATTATGTGCCATCGTTCCAGCGAGGGCAACCTGACACCAAGAATCATAATCATCTGGGTTGTTATATACTTTTGCACCAAATTCTATAAGCGTTCTTAGAGTCGCTTCACATAAAGCATCAGAATACTCTGTATCTAACGTGTTTGAAAAGTAACGTTCCAGAATGTGGCTGATCATATCAGAAACGCCATTGGCAATCTGATGTTTGGGCAACGTAGCAAATAACGTTGGATCAATGATACTCATAAAAGGTCTGTTCAGTTCGGAAGAATAGCCCAGTTTTCTCTTTGTCGTTTCATTGCTAATTACACAACTATTGCTGCATTCACTGCCGGAGGCCGGAATTGTTAAGATACAGGCAACGGGCAAAGCTTTTTCTACCACAATGCCTTTAGAAAAAAGAGACCATACGTCTATTGCCGGATTGGCAGCTCCCAGTGCGATCGCCTTACTAGAATCGATTACCGATCCACCCCCAACTGCAAGAATAAAATCTACGCCCTCTTTTAAGCAAATAGCTATTCCATCGTTGACGAGAGATACTCTGGGATTGGGGACCACTCCGCCTAATTCGACATAGGAAATACCAGCCTCTCGAAGGGAAGCGGTGATTGTCTCATAGACTCCATTCTCTTTTATCCGTTCACTTCCATAATGAAGGAGCACCTTTTCAGCAAAAGGCTTGATTAAAGAGCCTATTTCCTTGTGCCTGTTTTTGCCAAATACGATCTGCGTAGGAAGATGAAAATCAAAATTAAGCATACGTTACCTCCAGAAACAGAATACATAGCTTATAATGGTCGCCCATAAAAGCCACTCTGAGATTGAAAGTCCCACACCTTTCGCTTCACACTCTATCATACCCCTTCGCTCGCTGTCTAGAAAAATTCCCATCTGCTGCTAATTAAAATTCGGATTAATAGTATTTATATCTGGATTAAACGATATCAAGAACCTAGGCAATAAATAAGGGACCAGTCTTCGGCCCCTTTGTTTTCCTGTTATTCTGTTACTTCCTCCACCAAAGCCTCAAATGCCTCTGTTGCCTTTCCTTTCGGATCATACTCGAAGATGCTCTTTCCATAGGCGCTGGTCTCAGCTATGCGAATAGCCCGTGGGATTTCGGCTATGAACACATTCAAATGATCACCATACATTCCCCGGAGCTGATTGCTGATATCCTTGGTGAAGTTGGTGCATCTGTCCGTCATGGTCATCAGCACGCCTTGGATGGTCAGTTGCGGATTGATGTGCTGTACCCTCCGGATGGTCTGTAGGAGCTGTGTCATTCCCTTCGCCGGGAGATAGTGCGCTTGTACCGGAATTAACACGCTGTCTGCTGCCGCAAGAGCATTGATGGTGATCATCCCAAGGGAAGGCATGCAATCGATCAGAATGTAATCGTAAGAGTCCTTTACCATCTCAATGTATCGCTTCAAGATGGTCTCTCTGGAAAGAGCATTGACCAAGGATACCTCAAGAGCAGAAAGAGCAATGTTGGCAGGCATGAGATCGATCCCCTCATCATGGTGCAGGATCCCCTCATTCGGATCAAACTGCTCGTGCTCAATCAAGCTATGCATATGGTTTCCGATGGTGATATGCAGTTCATCCGGTGTATGCCAGCCGAGAGCATCCGTTAGGTTTCCCTGGGCATCTGCATCGATGAGCAGTACCTTATATCCTTTTCTGGCCAGACCGATACCAAGGTTAACAGTAGTAGTGGTCTTTCCTACCCCACCCTTTTGATTTGCGATTGCGATTACTTTTGTCATTTCGATTCACCCTCCAGCAGTGCGATTAGTTTTTGAATGATTTGTTCCGTCGTGTACTCCTTTGGAAAGTAGGGACGGAAAGTCTTAATAGAAAAGAATGGTGCCTTTTGCGGCGGCTCCAGTTCAAAGAATTCCTCTCTCAGCTTCTTTGCTTGAGTAAGAGATGGAATCACCCCGGATTCCAGTACGTTACGCTGTTCTTCTTCCGTTAGATAAGATAGCTCAACTGCTGTTGTTACCGGTAGTTGTTTTCCATCTACCAGACCAAGTAATTCCGGGATCAGATAGGTCAATCGGATATAGCGAGTAATTTCCATACGGTTTACGCCCGCTTCCTCTGCAACTACCTCTCTGGCATTGGCACGTTTCAAGCCTTTCTGTCCCTGTCGTTTGATGGCTTCCACCTTCATCCGGTAGGCAAAGGCCTTTTCGGATGGGAGCAGATTCTCCCTCTGTATATTGGAATCAACCATGAGGATCACGGCTTCTTCATCTGTCAGTTCACGAACAAGGACCGGAAGCTTTTCAAGCTCCACCTGTTCCGCTGCGGCTTTCCTCCGATGGCCGCTGATCAGCTCATATTCTCCGTCTTCTCTTTTCCGGGCAAGGAGCGGTGACAGCACTCCGTATTCCTTCACGCTCTCTAACAGCTTCTCATCCGGAACAACCCGGAACGGATGATCCTTAAAGCTATGTAATTGGATAATCGGTATCTC
>OHBD01001384.1_pt1 | contig 10603 bp, 8 predicted proteins | sample 1577291 | NCBI WGS metagenome assembly OHBD01 (sample SAMEA3879572, study PRJEB24766) | human gut metagenome | biome: human-associated habitat; feature: feces | place: USA | collected 1985/1987
CTTGAGGGGAAGATGCCGCTTGCGGCAGATGAGGTGTAAATAAATCCGCGCCGTAGGCGCTACATTATTGCTATATGTACCGGTTTTGCCTGCACTCACCGGTCGGGCTGACGCAAGAAATGTATCGGTATCAGCGTTGATGCGCCTCTAAAAAAACGATCATTGATCGCCCGGTTCAAAAATGTAGCGGTTAGCACCGCAGATTTAATAACACCTCATCCGTCACCAAGGTGACACCTTCCCCTCGAGCTACGCAGGGGAAGGCAAAGGGCAAAACCTCTGCTGCGTATCGCTATATTAACTGCGCAGGTAGATGCAACACGCGGAACGGATAAATCCGTTTTTTCAGAGGCGCGTCAGCACTGATACCGATACGGTTTTCGCGTCAGCCCGACCGGGAGCTGCCGACGAAACCACAGCAAACGGAACGGATGAATCCGTTCCCTACGATTATGGATTTTGGTACAGGCAAAACCATAGCAAACGGGCGAGCAATGCTCGCCCCTACGGGGTGCGGCAAAAAAACTCAAATCCGCACTAACGTAGCGCGCGGCAAATACGGTTTTGTCGGTAGTTTCGATACAGGGACACCAGAGATATATGTATCCGTAGGTGACCCAATGCGCCTCTAAAAAAGAGAGTGCAAACTGTGTCTGCACTCTCGGCTTTTTCTGTTTTTATGCACTCACGGTGTGGGTCAGCAGGTAATCGGTGAGCTTGTGGCAGTAGCTTGGCTGCATATGCACACCGTCGGGAGAGGCGTCGTCGGGGAGCGAACCGTTTACGGCAAGCGCCTCGAAGCCGTTGACGAAATAGACCTGCTTTTCGCTGCACATGCCCTGAATGCGCTCGTTGAACATCTGAACGCGGTCGTTATTGAGCATTTCCTGGCTCGCGGTCGCCTTTGCGCCGACGGGCAGGATGCTTATGATGTAGATCTGTGCCTCGGGGTGAGTTTCGCGCAGGAGATCGACAATGTTGCCGTAGTATTCGATGAATTTATCGAGATTGTACCAGCCCAGCTCGTTTATGCCGAGCATGACATAGACCTTGCCGTATTTCAGATCATTGCGCAGCGCGTCGGCAACGGTAACGGTGCCGGACTCGGTTTTGATATAAGGCTTGGTGAAAACGTCCGCAACGTTCAGGCCGACGTGCGAGAAGTTAGAGGAATGCTCAAAATCGGCATAGTTCATGATGCCTTCCATGCGCGAATCGCCGACGAACGCGGCGTCCTTGAACCACGAGTTATCCTTGGCCTCGGTCGCCGGGACGGGCAGGGAGTAGTCGTATGCTTTCTCCGGCTTACTTGTCACGGTGGGGGTGACGGCGGTATCATAGTATGCCTTCGCCTCTTTTTCGACCTCGCCCGCGTCGGAAAGAAGCTCCTTCATCCGGCTCTCGATCGACGTAGGATCCTTTGCAACTATCATGACCGCATAGCTGCCCTGAGTGAAGATGACTGCGTTTTTGAGCATCTCAACGCTCTCGGGACTGTACAGCTCGAAGGTCTGGCGCTGCATCTCGCGTCTGCCCTCCAGCGCGTCGGTCAGAGTTTTCATATCCGTGCCCTTGGCCGCAACAAGAACGCTTATCTCGTCCGACTTCGCGGCGGAGGAGTATGCTATGGCATAGTCGCGCACAGCGTCCGTCTCGATGCCGTAATAATAATAAAATCTGTTTTTAAAGCTCTGATCGTCAGAGCCGCAGAGCGTATCGGCGCTCTCGGGCTTTGCGGAATTCATCGTTGCCGCGATGAGGTCTTTTGCCGAAACGTCCGCCGCTTTGCTGCCGTTATTGCATGCGCAGACCGAAAGCATGCAAAGCACAGCCAGCAGCAGTGCTGTAATTCTCTTCATGACTGCCTCCTGATTTCATTCGCTGTGTTTTCAGGATATCAACCTGTGTCCGTTAAGTCAACATAATTCTGCGAAAAACTAATAAAATTTTCATACATAAAATCGACGCGATTTTTGTGCAATTTTTAGGGAACAAAATCACGGCACTATATGTTGTATTCACGCCTTAGCTGGGCATACAATGCGTTCCGGTTTTCGGGCGTTATAATGTAAAGCTCGCAGTCGGGATGCCGCCGGATATCGCGCAGAAAATCGGTGTTCTGCGCCTTGACCGAGGCCAGAACGTCATAGGGCCCGGACAGTATGCGCATTACCGCATTTTTGAAGCGCTCCTCATGCTCCTCAAGCGTGCCCAGCTCGTCCAAAACAACGAGGCTGCCCTCGGGGATGCCCTCAAGAATGGGCGCTGCGATGCTGCTCATGTATTCCGGCCTGCGGTCGAATTTATCGCCGCGTATCTCCATTATAACGATCGCATCCTCGATGCGCTCGGGCGGCGAGGAGATATCGTAAAGATAGACGTGCGAAATGCCTGTTTCATCCTCGGGCATGCGCACGGTGATATAGCCGCGCGGGGCCTTGCCGATATCGGAAACGAGCTTTTGTATAAGCGTTGACTTGCCGGAGTTTATATCTCCGCAGAGCAAAATTTTCATCTGTGTGCGCTCCTGTAGTAGAATCACTTGTAAATAAACAATATTTGTTGTATATTTATCAAGAGAAATTATATGACCTGAATTTTCAATTGTCAAACGAAAGGAAGATATATTATGGCAGAAAAGATCAACATCGAAGACCTTATGGTCGAGAGCTATTCGGACAAGACCCTTAAATCGTACTCGGGGATGATCGCAGATCCCAAAAGCGTTTTCGGCCTCGGCTCGGCGGCTGCAACGTCGTCGATGTGCGCTGCATCCATGGCGCTGCGCGCCCTGCGGATGACAGCGTCCGAGGATGCCGATATGCTACACGCAGAGCAGGACATGGAAAAGCTGCGCGTTTATTTCCTGCACCTGATCGACGAAGAGAACAAGGCCAAAAAGCCGCTTGAGAAGCTGCTGAAGAAGGAAAATGCCGATGATACCGAGCTTGAGGCTGCTTACCGCACCGCCTGCTGCATCATCGACGAGATATTCTATATGTCCATCCGCATAGTCGAGACGCTCGAGCCGGTTGCGGACAAGATCTGCCCCTGCGCGGCTCACTTCGCATCCGCTGCGGTGCACTTTGCAAAGTGCGGCATGGACGCCGTGCGCATCCAGAAGGCGGTGTATTCAAGGAAAATGAACGAGCCGGTGTTTGCGCACACGACAAAGCGCGAGCCGGAGATCGCGATCGAAAACAATGCCGAGCTGTTCGACCGGCTCATAAAGAAGTTCGAGTCGGCAGAATAAACCCACGCGGCAACGAAACGACAAAAGCAGCAGCCTGTCGGCTGCTGCTTTTATATTTTTAAAATTACTTGCCGATGTGGAATGCGTTGCCGTCTTTATCCTGGAAGTACTGGTTTGCGTAGTTGTCCTGGATGCAGTGGACGACCTTGGTGAGGATGTCGCAGGTCGGAGTGGGGATGCCCAGCTCTTTGCCGTACTCTGCGATCTTGCCGTTGAGGACGTCGATCTCGGTCTGACGCTGATGGAACAGTGCGTCCTGGCACATGGAGGGATAGTAGTCGCCGATGTTGGTGACGATGTCGGCATGGTCGTGTGCGATGAAATCGTCGGCGTTCATGGGAACACCCTTTGCGGTTGCAACGGCGCAGGTCTCACGGATTACGCCGTGGAACAGCTGCTGACCCCAAGGATCAGCCTCGACCTCACCGATCTTCAGACGCAGAACCGCGCAGACGGTGTTGACGGTTGCGTTGACGCAGACCTTTTTCCAGATGAATTTGTAGATGTTGTTGTCGGTACCCGGCTCGCCGTCGCGCCAGTAAGCGTCGCAGCCGCCTTCGCGGTAGCACTTGAGCATCTCTGCGCAAGCTGCGTCGTTGAGCTCGCTTCTTACAGCGCCGCCGAAGTTCATCTGAACGCCGCCGGCAGGAGTGGAAACGCAGTGACCGGGTTCGGGCAGTGCGGTGCCGAGAACGCCGGAGCCGATGATGCAGCGCTCTTTCGGGAAGACCTTGAAGAGGTTGTCATCGTTGCCGAGGCCGTTTATGAGGGAAACGGCGACGGTGGTGTCGCCCACGACGGGCAGAGAGTCCTGAATTGCCTGCTCGAGCTGAGTTGCCTTGGTCATATAGATGATGACATCGACCTTGCCCTCGGCCTCTTCCGCAGCGGCAGAGCTGGTGTAGGTGCGGAAGCCCTTGAGCTGATAATTATAATCGGTGTAAGCACCGTTTTCTTCCTGATGGATGGTGAAGTGCATGCCGTCCTCGGCGACCTTCTTCATGTGAGCCTCATAACGGTCGATGAGGATCATGTCTGCGCCGCCCTTTTTGAGGTAAGAAGCAAAAACGCTGCCTGCTGCGCCGGAACCATACATTGCAATTTTCATTTTTATTCGTCTCCTTATAAAAATTGATAACTTATTATTGTTTGCAATACTGCTTATCGTAGTTTTGCTGTATTGTCTGGATCATAAGCGTCAGCGCCCCGTTGACGGGGGTGGGGATACCGAGCTCGCGGCCGTAGCGCACGATGGCGCCGTTTAGCAGCTCGACCTCGGTCTGACGCTGGTGGATGAGAACATCCTGTGCCATGGAGGGATAATATTTTGCAAAGCCCTCTCTGAGCCGTTCAAGCTCTTCGAGCATCTCGCCCCAAAGATCGACGCCCGTAAGTGCCTTGGCTACCGCGCAGCCTTCCGCCCATACGCTTTTTATAAGCTCTCTGCCGGTTTCGCAGTCGAGCATGGGGCCGACCTTCAGGCGCGTGAGAGCCGACAGGGTGTTGTAGCCGCTGTTGGATATCGCCTTTTTCCAAACGAAGGGGCGGATATCCTTTTCAAAGCTCGCAAGGCAGCCGCCGTCGCAGAAGCACTTTTCCAGCGCCTTGCCGGCCTTTTCGGAAACGGGATCGTTTTCCGAGGCTCCGAAGCGCATTATAACGCCGCTTTCGGGCTTTGAAACGCATTTGCCCGGCTCGGGAAGCTCTGTTCCTATCGTGCCGAAGCCATAGAGGATCCTGTCCGCAGGGACGTATTTTTTGAGCACATCGTCATTGCCGATGCCGTTTTGCAGGGAAACGACGACCGTTTCGCTGCCGATGCATGGCTTGACCGAGGGCATGATGCCGTCGGTTTGTGTGGCCTTTACCATAAGTATGACCATGTCCATAACGCCGATATTCTCGGCTGAATAGGCGGTGCGGAATCCGGTGAGGAGCTCCTCGCCCGAGGGGGTGACGAAGGCCATTCCGCTCTGCGCGACCTTGTCCATGTGCGCCTTGTAGCGGTCAACGAGCCAAAGCTCTGCGCCGCCTTTATTAAGATATGAAGCAAAAACGCTGCCGGCAGCGCCGGAGCCGATCATAGCTATTCTCATTTTCTGACACTGTTCCTTGGTCAAACACCACCGGATGACCGGTGGTGTTTGAATTATTCTGATTAATTACTCGATCTCTGCCTTCTTCTCTGCGGAAAGCTTCTTGATCTTGGGAAGACCCCAGATCAGGACGGGCAGGAAGATAACGAGGATTGCGTAGTAGCCGTCGTAGCCGTAAGCGTACTTGATGATGTTGCCGAGGCCGAGCAGGGAGATCGCAAAGCAGATAGCGATGACGATAACGCCGACGATAACGCCGCGAGCCTTTTCGTTCTTGATGGTCTTGGGGAAGCAGGCGCCCTGGAAGCGCTGGATCATGGTGAATACGAGGGTGACGCTGGTGGAAACGAAAGCGCTGAACAGCAGAATGCTGAAGATCGCCATCAGCCACTTGATGCCGACGAGGGTCAGAACGGTCTGGTTGGGGATGCCGGAAGCTGCGGTGGTGAAGCCCTCAACCTTGCCTGCCTGGAGTGCGGACAGAAGCGGATACCAACGGGAGAGCATTGCGGTGGATGCCGCAAGAGCAAGGCCGTTCATGAGCCAGCCGAGGATGTTTGCGCGCTTTACGCCCTTGAGGGTCAGGCCTTCGCCTGCTGCGATCATTGCAGGGATGGATACGCACTGGAATGCTGCGTAAACGAGAACGCCGCGCCAGATGGCTTCGCCGACATTGTCAACATAGGGAGCAGTCTCGAGGCCGTTCTGAGCAAGCAGGTTTGCGCTGATTGCGTCGAAGTCTGCTGCGAAGCCGGCGATAACAACAACTGCGGTGGAGATAAGAATTGCAATGGAAAGAACGGTGGAAGCTGCGATAACAAGCTTTACGCCGAAGATGCTCAGGATGATGAGCACTGCAACGATGATGAGGTTGAAAATAAGCTTGTTTGCGGTGACGGAATAGTCAACGCCGAAGAAGTTTGCAAGAACCTCGCCTGCGCCTGCGACTGCTGCCGCAACTGCCGCCAGAAGAATTACGATGTAGAAGATCTCAAAGAAGACTTCCATCCAGGGCTTCGGATACAGAGCCGAGAAGGTGTCCTTATAATTGGTGAAGCCGTTGAGCTTTGCAAACTTCATAACGGTGTACATCACCAGTGCGAGTATGCCCATTGCGATAAGGGGAAGAACCGCGGCCCACATGCCGTACTGTGCAAAATAACTTACTACCTGGTTACCGGAGGCGAAACCGCCGCCGACGTGGGTGCCGAACCACACCGAGGCGACCGTAAACGCTGCCGCCCATGTGCCCTTGGCTGCTTTGTTGTTCATAATGACTCTCCTTTAATAGTATCTCTTTAACATTGCCCGTTTTGCGGAGCAGCTCCTCAACCGCCCGGCAAAACTCTGGGGTTAATGTTCTTTTCCTGCATCTTGTTAAAACCAAAACAAAGTCCCCGTCGCTCCGAAGGAACGCTTCGATAAAACAATTCCTTGGGCAACAGGGCTTCACTGGAGAGAAAAAATCTTGCCGCGGCAGACAGGCGGACGGCTTCTTCATCCGCTGCATTCCGACGAGTGATCCTCCTGCGGAATTGTCTTCGCTTTATTTATGGCTTTTTCAAAATGCATGCATATTTTACATGCAAGTTTACAATGCGTCAATATTTCAACCGATATTTTCAATGAAAATCGACTGTCAAAACTCAAACAAATAGGCCATTTTCGTCGATTTTACTAAAACGAATTAAAAACGTTCAATTTTTTAAAAAAATTAATCCATCTAAATCAAATCGCTATTATTTCAGGTCTTTTTGCATGAATACGGGAAAGGCGTGGTAAAAAATTGTTCTGGTCAAAAAAATGTGCAGTTTCAAGGGTTTGCAGCTTTTTTAACAGGCTTTTCGAACATAAATGTGCGCAGTTGTTAATTAACGTGCCAAACGGTAAGCCAAATAATTGACAATGCGTATACCTATGTGGTACAATATATTTTAGAGTAATATGCGAGAAGATACATTTAAATATAACAACAATAAACAGGGGGAAAAACTATGGCAAACAGACCTAACATTCTGGCGCTGGCTTCAAAGATCAGCCTGGAAAGCATGACCTACACCGGCATCACCTACAAGGATCCGGAATACAGGATCCTCGAGCCCATCGTCGATGACGATATGTGCTCTGTCATGATGCGTATGCGTCTTGAGAAGGAATTTTCTGCGGCAGAGCTTGCAAAAAAATGCAAAAAGAGCGTTGAATTTGTTCAGGAGCAGTGCGACAAGCTCGTAAATGCGGGCGTTATCCGCGTTCGCTATCGCGGCGAGCTGCCCTGCTACTACTATCCCATCTGGGTGCCCGGCATCATGGAGGGCATCCTCTCCAATCGCGCACAGTGCGATAAGTATCCCGATCTGGGAGCATGCTTCGAGGAATACACTCGCATCCGCGTCGGTATGCTTGCCCCGGTTCTCGGCAACGGCGTTAACTTCATGCGCGTTATGCCCGTTATGAGTGCTGTCGAAAGCAACACTCGCACGGCATCCTACGATGAGCTGGCAACCATCATAGAGAAGGCAAAGGCGATTTCCGTCGGCCCGTGCTCCTGCCGCCGTTCACGCCGCCTGATCGGAGAGGGCTGCGGCCATCTTGAAGAGGATATGTGCATGTACCTTGACGACAATGCCATCAACTTCTCCAAGCACGGCGAGCACCGCCTGATCAGCAAGGAGGAGGCTTATGAGGTGCTCAAGCGCGCCGAGGATAACGGCCTTGTCCACGAGGTCAACCAGGCGCTCGGCTTTGACGGCATAAACGCCATATGCAACTGCTGCGGCTGCTCCTGCTATGCGCTGCGCATCGCAGAGCTGTTCCGCTCTCCCGACGGCGTAAGCTCGAACTTCATCGCCAAGGTTGATAAGGACAAGTGCGTCGCCTGCGGCCAGTGCGTTGAAAACTGCCAGACCAACGCCGTAAAGCTCGGCCAGAAGCTGTGCACCACCGATCCGCATGTCTCCGACGCATATCAGTCGGATAAGGAAGTGCCCTGGGATAAGAAGAGCTACAACGTCGATTACCGCACGACCCGCACCGACGTCATGGAGTCCGGCACGGCGCCCTGCAAGGCACAGTGCCCGGCGCACGTTCCCGTTCAGGGCTATATTAAGCTCGCCGCTCAGGGAAGATACACCGAGGCGCTTGAGCTTATAAAGAAAGAAAACCCGTTCCCGGCAGTCTGCGGCCGCATCTGCAACAAGGCATGCGAGGACGCATGCACGCGCGGCGACATCGACTCGCCCATTGCTATCGACGATATCAAAAAGTTCATCGCCGAGAAGGATCTTGAGTCCAAGCACCGCTTCGTTCCCAAGATGGTCAACCAGATCGGCAAGCCCTATGAAGAGAAGATCGCCGTCATCGGCGCAGGCCCTGCCGGCCTGAGCTGCGCATACTATCTCGCAGTCAAGGGCTACCCCGTGACCGTTTACGAAAAGGAAAAGGCGCTCGGCGGTATGCTCACCATGGGCATCCCCTCCTTCCGCCTCGAAAAGGACGTTATCAATGCCGAGATCAAGGTTCTCAAGGATCTGGGCGTAAAGTTCAAGACCGGCGTTGAGGTCGGCAAGGACATCACCCTTGATAAGCTGCGTGAGCAGGGCTTCAAGGCATTCTACCTCGCAGTCGGCGCGTCCAAGGGCGCAAAGGTCGGCTGCCCCGGCGACGAGCTGCCCGGCGTTATGACCGGCATCGACTTCCTGCGTGAAGTCAACCTCGGCGAGAAGCCCGATATCGGCAAGAGCGTTGCCGTTATCGGCGGCGGCAATGTCGCCATCGACGTTGCGCGCGCGGCAGTCCGCCTCGGCGCAAAGACCACGATAGTCTACCGCCGCGACCGAGACGCGATGCCGGCAGCAGACGACGAGGTCGAAGAGGCGATCGCAGAGGGCGTTAAGTTCATGTTCCTCGCTTCTCCCGTCGAGATCACCGGCGAGGGCAAGGCCGAGACGCTCAAGGTCGAGGTCATGGAGCTTAAAGCCGGCAAGCCCGTAGGCACCGGCAAGTTTGAGACTCTGCCCGTTTCCGCCGTTATCTCCGCCATCGGCCAGAAGATCGACCTTAACGGCATGGATTTTGCCACCGGCGCAAAGGGCACCGTCAACGTCTCCATGCCCAGCTACCAGACCAGCGTTGCCGACGTTTTCGCAGGCGGCGACGTTGTCACCGGCCCGAAGTTTGCCATCGACGCTATCGCGGCAGGCAAGGAGGGCGCGATCTCCATCCACCGCTATGTGCATCCCGGCCAGTCGCAGGTCATCGGCCGCGACAGACGCGATTATAAGGCAATGAACACCGCAACGGCAGGCATCTCCGTAGCAGGCTTCGACACCGCTCCCAGACAGAAGGCCGCCGACGGCTCGGCCAAGGAAGCCAAGAAGACCTTCAAGGATCTGCGCGGTACCCTCACCGAGGAGCAGATGAAGATCGAGACCTCACGCTGTCTCGGCTGCGGCGCTGCGGTCGTTGACGAGAGCCTCTGCGTGGGTTGCGGCATCTGCACCACCAAGTGTAAGTTCGACGCTATCCACCTCGAGAAGGTCACCGACTATGTCGGCGCACCGTACTTCAAGGCGCTGCTCGGCGCGGCCGGAAACGCTCCGGCAGCAGTCGCAAAGCTCGTCACCAAGAAAATCGCAAGAAAGTAAAGGAGCTGCGTCATGCATGAGATAGGCGTCGTCCGCTCGATGGTCAAGACCGTCACGGACTTTGCCCAAGCCAACAACATCGCCGAGGTCACGGAGATCGTCCTTGACATCGGCGAGCTGTCGCTGGTCATTCCCAAATACGTTGAGGATATCTACCCCGTCGTCGTTGAGGATACCTTCCTTAAAGACACTAAGCTTATCATCAACATCATCCCCGGCATGGCCGAGTGCGACGAGTGCAACGAGCTGTTCAACGTCATTGAGCACGAGGGCTACTGCCCGAACTGCGGCAGCTTTGAAAAAACCATCCTCTCGGGCAAGGATTTCCTCATCCGCGAGATCCACATCCCCGAAGACTGATTTTTAGTGGCGATTTTTTAGAGGCGAATTGACGCAGCTACGGATACGGTGATTGCCGGTGCCCGGTGTCGAGGTTGCGGTGGAAACCGTGGTTGCCTCGCCATACATGAGTGCGGTGTTGAATTTTGCATCGCACCCATTGGTTCCACTGTCAAGGGGAGCAGGCAGCTTTGCTGCCGAGGGGTTGAATTAAAACCTATTAACTATCAGCTATTAGCTCTCCGCTGCGGCCAACAGCCGCTCGTAGGGAA
>OHBD01001388.1_pt1 | contig 10570 bp, 6 predicted proteins | sample 1577291 | NCBI WGS metagenome assembly OHBD01 (sample SAMEA3879572, study PRJEB24766) | human gut metagenome | biome: human-associated habitat; feature: feces | place: USA | collected 1985/1987
AGGCCTCTCCCCGGGATTCCCGGCGGATTCCGCAGATACGGCAGCCGCATCCCCGGCGGCATCGGACGGTTGCCCGTGCGCGTGCACGACCTTATGTTTGACGATCTCGACGATCTTGCCGCTCTTATCGACCATGACGTTGCCCGCACGGTTGACCTTGTTGATGAAATTGCGGTTGATGAATACCCCCGTAAGGATCCAGCAGCCCAGCAGCAGGATCAACGTCCCCAGCACCCCGATATGCGTGCGCAGCAGCGCTGCGGTCTCGATGCCGAAGGCACCGCCCCACCCCGTCGAACTGCAAAGGCTCCACTTGTCCGAGAAGGCGAAGCCCAGCGTCAGCGAACCGAGGATCAGGATGAGGAAAAGCGAGAGGATCGAATGGTTGAACAGCAGCGGGCGCTGGCGGATGACGCGCACGCCGACGAGCACCACCATCACCGGGATCAGAATGCCGGACACGCCGAACGAGTTGTCGACCAGCAGGCGTCCCAGCCTGGCACCCGCCCAGCCGCAGAGATTTCCAGGCTCGACGCCCAGCGTGGCACGTTCCTCGGGCGAGAGCAGCAGCCCGCTCTGGTCGGCCGCCCAGGTAAAAAACGAGAACAGTACGGCCGAGGCGGCGAACACCCCGATGAAAAGCAGCAGCAATCCTGCGACCCAGCGCGCACTGTCGCTGTTGGAACGCTGGACTTTCTGCCGTCCGTTGGGGGATGAGGATGTATTTTTAGATGCCATCTGTGTTGCGCTTGATTTTTATCAAGCGAAGTTACGCATTTTTTTCGACATTTCGGAATATCGCGATGTAAAATCGGGTTCGGAAGCGAATCCGGCGCTATTAAAGTGCCCCCAAGGCCTTGCGTTCCAGGCGGAGGCGGTAGGCCTCGTCGGCAAAGGTGCGGAACGTATATTCCGCGCGGTGGGCGGGGTCGACGTGCAGGCCGTAACGGTCGAGCAGCTGCACGACGCGGCGGGCGACGGCGGGCGAAGGGTCGACGACCGTGACGCCGCGGCCCGCGACGACACGTTCGAGGACGGGAAGCAGGAAAGGATAGTGCGTGCAGCCGAGCACGATCTGGTCGGCCCCGTGCTCCAGCATCTCCGCGACGGCGGCACGGACGGTAGCCTCGGCCTCGGGCGTAGCTTCGAGGTCGTTTTCGACCAGTTCGACGAAGCCCCGGCCTGGCGCCGTGACAAGGTCTACGCCGTCGCCGTACCTGGCCGCCGTGCGGCGGAAGAGCTCGCCGTCGAGGCTCCGTTCGGTAGCCAGTACCCCCACCACCCCGCTGCGGGTCGCCAGGCAGGCGGGTTTCACGGCCGGCTCCATGCCCACGATCGGCATGGGGGCGTATTTTTCGCGCAGGAAGTCGATGGCGGCGGCCGTAGCGGTATTGCAGGCCACGACGACCAGCTTGCACCCCTGCGCCACAAGGAAGGCGACCGCTTCGTCGGCAAGGCGCCGCACCTCCTCGCGGGGGCGCGACCCGTAGGGGCAGTTCTTACCGTCACCCAGGTAGACGAGCGACTCAGCGGGGAGCGCACGCCGCACCTCGCGCCAGACGGTCAGCCCGCCCAGCCCCGAATCGAAAACACCGATGGGTGCATTATTTGAAAGTTTATCCACGTCTTTCAGGAGTTGCAGCATATCATCGTCCGCGGCACGGCCGCGTCGTATCGTTCGCTGCGGTTTCCGCGCCCCCGGGTACTCCCGGGGCCGCAGCCGCAGGGTCTTTTCTATTTCAGGCCGAGTTGCCTCAGGATATGCTCCACGACCTGGTCGTCGGACATCGCATCGCAGTCGACGACCAGATGCGCCTGCGCATAGAAGGGTTCGCGCACGGCCATATCGCGTTCCATGAAAGCGACCAGTCCGGCATCGTCCAGCCCCCGCAAGCGGGGACGTTTCCGGCGTCCGTAGGGGCTCAGGCGGCGGGCGATTTGCTCCGCAGTGCGGTGCAGGAAGACGGTATGCCCCACGCCGTTCATGCGCTGCATGTTGTCGCTCCAGGTGGGGAGCCCCCCGCCCGTCGAGACCACCGTTTCGCCGCCTGCGGCGATCGCCCGTTCGAGCGCTTCGCGCTCCGCTTCGCGGAACCGTGCCTCGCCTTCATAACGGAAGACATCGGCCACGGAGGCTCCCGCCTGCTCCTCGACCAGCGCATCGGTATCCACGAAGCCGACGCCCAGCCTGCGCGCCAGCTTGCGCCCGAGGGTGCTCTTGCCGCATCCCATGTAACCGACCAAAAAGAGGGGTTTCATCGCCGGCAGGTCAAAACAGGTTCAGTTGTTCGGGGTCGATCACCTCGTCGGCATCGCCCCGGGCGCGTTCGATCTCGAACTCCACCCCGCCGGAAACAGCCGCAGCGTCGCCGGCACCGGCATCCGCCGCCCCGTCATCCGCCCCGCCGCCGGAGAGCAGGCCGTCGGGAATCTCCCCGGCATCGCCGTCGTCCGAAGGTTCGGGCTCGGGCGGCAGTTCGGGTTCGATGAAGCGCAGCGTAGCGACCTCGTAGGTCGTCAGGCGCTTGCCCTTGGCGCGGTGGCTCTTGACGCCGACGAATTCGTCGACGTCGACCTCGTCCGCGGGACGCGACGCATGCGCCCCCTTGTAGGTGATTTCGAGTTTGGCGCCCGTGCGTTCCGTCACGGCGACCAGGTCGGCCTGTCCGTCCTCGTCGAGGAAGAACTGCATCTTGTCGCTCATCTCGGCCGTGAAGCGCTTCATGTAATAGAACTGCTGCGAACGGTCGTAGTAGCAGACGCTGTAAACGCGGTCGGGCTCATAGCGGCTCACGCGCACGGTCTCGTCGGGGAAATGCTGCCCGAGGTCGTAACCCGTGATATAGTACTGGTTCTTCGACGTCCAGACGATGATCCGGTCGTCGCCCTTGAACTCGCCCAGCAGCTTGCCGCGGCCGTCGGCGTTCAGGCGGCGGACATCCTCGTCGAACCAGACGTTCTGGCCGCCGAGCGTCGAGGTGCCGCGCTCCTTGAGGACGATCTTATGGATGCCGTAGCGCGAGAAGAGGTTGCCCTGGCTCTGGCGCCCCTTGATGGCGAGGGTCGAGAAATCGAGGTCGACGATCACCTTCTTGAGACGCGGACGGGGCTTGAAGTAAACCTTCAGCACCTCGGCCTCACCATTCGGATTGACAGACATATAGAGTATCTCGCTCTTGGGCGTACCCTTGGTGATGTCGTACTCCTTGTCGCGCGTGATGGCCTTGATGGCGCAGCGCTTCATCATGATCGGGCCGTTCTTGCCGTCGCGGTACAGCACGTTGTAGATCGTGCGCTCGTCGTTGCGCTTGAAGACCCCGATGTAGTAGATGCCCTTCTCGAAGAAGGCCTTGTCGCTCACCTTGGTGATGACGTAGCGGCCGTCCTTCGTGAAGACGATCACGTCGTCGATGTCCGAGCAGTCGCATACGAATTCGGCGTCCTTCATCGACTTACCGATGCCGAAGAAGCCCTCGGCGCGGTCGACGTAGAGCTTGGCATTGGTCACGGCGACCTTCGTGGCCTCGATGTTGTCGAACTCACGCAGCTCGGTGCGGCGCTCCTTGCCCTTGCCGTACTTGTCGCGGATACGCTCGTAGTAGGCCACGGCGTACTCGGTGAGATGGTCAAGGTCGTACTGCGTGGCCTTGATGTCCTCTTCGATCTGACGGATCTCGTTGTCGGCCTTGTCGCTGTCGTAACGCGAGATGCGGATGAACTTCAGTTCCGTCAGGCGCTGCACGTCGGAGAGCGTGACCTCGCGGCGCAGCCGTTTCTTGAACGGTTCGAGCCCCTTGTCCACGGCGGCGTAGGCCTCTTCGCGGCTCTTGCAGCCCTCGATGAGCTGGTAGAGCTTGTTCTCGATGAAAATGCGTTCGAGCGACGCGGCATGCCAGGCTTCGTTCAGTTCGCCGAGCCGGATCTCCAGCTCGCGTCCCAGCAGCCACTTGGTATGCTCGGCCGAGCGGCGCAGGATTTCGCTCACGCCCAGGAAATGGGGTTTCTCCTCCCAGATGACGCAGGCGTTGGGAGAGATCGAAACCTCGCAGTCGGTGAAGGCGTAGAGGGCGTCGATGGTTTTGTCGCTCGACTCGTCGGGCGAAACCTGGATGATGATTTCGACCTTGTCGGCCGTATTGTCGTCGACCTTCCTGATTTTGATCTTGCCCTTGTCGTTGGCCTTGATGATCGAATCCTTGATCGACTCGGTGGTCGTGGTATAGGGTATTTCGGTGATGGCGAGCGTGCGTTTGTCGATCTTCGAAATCTTGGCGCGCACCTTCACCGCCCCGCCCCGCAGGCCGTCGTTATAGCGGCTCACATCGGCCATGCCGCCCGTCGGGAAGTCGGGATAAAGCTGGAATTCGCGCCCCTCGAGGTGTGCGATGCAGGCGTTGATAAGCTCCACGAAGTTGTGGGGCAGGATCTTCGACGCCAGACCCACGGCGATGCCGTCGGAGCCCTGCGCCAGCAGCAGCGGGAACTTGATCGGCAGCGTGACGGGCTCCTCCTTGCGACCGTCGTACGACAGCATCCACTCGGTGGTTTTCTTGTTGAAGACCACTTCGGAGGCGAACTTCGACAGGCGCGCCTCGATGTAACGCCCCGCGGCGGCCTCGTCGCCCGTGAGGATATTGCCCCAGTTACCCTGGCAGTCGATCAGCAGGTCTTTCTGCCCCAGCTGCACCAGTGCGTCCTTGATCGACGCATCGCCGTGCGGGTGGTACTGCATGGTCTGTCCCACGATGTTGGCCACCTTGTTGTAGCGTCCGTCGTCGACGACCTTCATGGCGTGCAGGATACGCCGTTGCACGGGTTTGAGGCCGTCCTCGACATGGGGTACGGCGCGTTCGAGGATCACGTACGAAGCGTAGTCCAGGAACCAGTTCTTATACATGCCCGTCAGTTTGCGCACGCCCCCTTCGTCCTGCGTCAGGCGGTCGAACTTGCCCGCCCTGGCCGGGGCGTCGGCGGCAGGGGCCGCGTCGGCCGCATCGCCGGCGGTCTGAGGGGTCGGGGCCTCTTCGTTGAGCGGCTCGTCCCGCCCGATGGTATCTTTTTCTTCTGCCATATTGCTTAGTTGATTGCGAGATCCTGCTCGACGATGTCCTCCTCGATGCGCAGGTTGTCGATGATGAAGCCCTGCCGTTCGTAGGTGTTCTTGCCCATGTAGAACTCCAGCAGGTCGTGGATCGGGTCGTCCTTGGTGATGCGAACCTTGTCCAGGCGGATATTCTCGCCGATGAATTCGCGGAACTCGTCGGGCGAAATCTCGCCGAGGCCCTTGAAGCGCGTGATCTCGGCATTGGCGCCGCAGCGTCCGACGGCTTTTTGCCGCTCCTCCTCGGAGTAGCAGTAAAACGTCTCCTTCTTGTTACGCACGCGGAACAGGGGGGTTTGCAGCACGAACAGGTGCCCCTGGCGGATCACGTCGGGGAAGAACTGCAGGAAGAAGGTCATCATCAAAAGGCGGATGTGCATGCCGTCGACATCGGCATCGGTGGCGATAATCACCTTGTTGTAGCGCAGGTTGTCCATATCCTCCTCGATATTGAGCGCAGCCTGAAGCAGGTTGAACTCCTCGTTCTCGTAGACCACCTTTTTGGTCAGCCCGTAGCAGTTGAGCGGCTTGCCGCGCAGCGAAAAGACGGCCTGCGTGCGCACGTCGCGGCTCTTGGTGATCGAACCCGAGGCCGAGTTGCCCTCGGTGATGAAGATCATCGACTGTTCGGCCAGCTCGTGCTTGTCGGTGCGGTGTATCTTGCAGTCGCGCAGTTTCTTGTTGTTGAGCGAAACCTTCTTGGCCGTCTCGCGCGCCTTCTTCTGGATGCCTGAGATGGCTTTGCGCTCCTTTTCGTTCTCGACGATCTTCCGCTGGAGCACCTGCGCTTGTGCAGGTAATCGTCGAGGTGCTTGCCCAGGAAATCGATGACGAAATTGCGCATCGACACGCCCGGCTCGATCTCCTTCGATCCGAGCTTGATCTTGGTCTGCGATTCGAAGACCGGGTCGGTGACCTTGACCGAAATGGCGGCGATGATCGACGTGCGGATGTCCGACGGGTCGTAGTCCTTGTGGTAGAACTCCTTGACGGTCTTGGCGATGGCCTCGCGGAAAGCCGCCTGGTGCGTACCGCCCTGCGAGGTGTACTGGCCGTTGACGAACGAGAAATAGCTCTCGCCGTAGCCCGTGCCGTGGGCGATGGCTACCTCGATGTCGTCGCCCGAAAGGTGGATCGGCGCATAGAGCGGCTCCTCGGTCATGTTTTCGTTGAGCAGATCCAGCAGGCCGTTTTTCGAAACGTAGCTGTTGCCGTTGAAATTGAACGTCAGCCCCAGGTTCAGGTACGTATAGTTGCGCACCATCTGCTCGACGTATTCGAGGTTGTAGGCATACTCGCCGAAGACCTCCTCGTCGACGCGGAACGAGATGAAGGTGCCGTTTTTCTCGCGCACGCCGCTCTCCCACTTGTCGCTCACCTCGAGCCCCTTGGCGAAGGTCACCGTGCGGGCCTCGCCGTCGCGTACCGAACGGGCCGTGAACTCGCCGGAAAGCATGTTGACGGCCTTGACGCCGACGCCGTTCAGGCCGACGGTCTTCTTGAAGGCCGAGCCGCCGTACTTACCGCCGGTGTTCATCTCGCTGACGGCCGCCGCGAGCGATTTGAGGGGGATGCCGCGGCCGTAGTCGCGCACCGACACCACCTTGTCCTCGATCGAAATGTCGATCTGGCGGCCGGCCCCCATGATGAATTCGTCGACCGAATTGTCCACGACCTCCTTGATGAGGACGTAAATGCCGTCGTCGGCCTGCGTGCCGTCGCCCAGCTTGCCGATATACATGCCGGGGCGCAGACGGATATGCTCCCGCGGCGAAAGCGTAACGATGGCGTCGTCGCCGTAGCTGTCGTTAGGATTGGTATTGAGTAAATCTGCCATAGTCTATTTTCGGTTTCGGATCTGGGCAAGGGCCGCGCTCATGGCGTCGTGCACCTCCTCCATCAGCACGTGCGTCTCGGTCGAGACGACCTTCGCGGCCGGTACGGGGGGCAGCACGCGGATGGTGATGCGGTTGCCCCAGTTGAACATCGCGTTCTTGCGGATAAGCGTCTTGGTGCCGTCCAGCACCACGGGGAGTATCTCCACGCCCGCCTCCCGGGCCAGCGTGAAGGCGCCCGCCTTGAAGCGGTGTATCTCGCCGTCTTTCGAACGCGTACCCTCGGGGAAGACGGCGACCGAAGCGCCGCGCGAGATCCACAGCTTGCCGTCGCGCACCATCTGCTCCAGCGCCTCGGAGGCGCGGCCGCGGTTGATGCAGATGTCGCCGTGGAGGATGAGATACTGCCCGAAGAAAGGCGTCTTGAAGACCTCGCGCTTGGAGACCCAGCGGAAATTGAGCGGGATGTAATAGAGCGTCGGGATGTCGATCACCGTATTGTGGTTCAGCACGATGACGTAGCTTTTCTTCCGGTCGACATGTTCGAGCCCCTCCACACGCTGCCGCCAGCGGGGCGGAATGGCGAAGAAGGTGCGCACCAGGATGCGTGACAGCTCGTGCACCACGCGGCGGCCCTTGTCGAAGGGATAGCACACGACCAGCGCCAGGGCCGACAGGATCATGAAGAAGGTGCACAGCAGCACCAGGAAGATATAATAAACCGCGCTTATCATAGTTTCAGCATTTTTTGCCGGGCATTCCCGCCCCGCCGTGCCTGCCCTGCTGCCGGATCGCGTCGGAAACGGCATGGCGGAGCGTTCGGAATCACATCGGGGGACAATGAGCCATAATAATTCAATCTGCAAATTTAGGAATTATTCGCGGGATTCCAGCCTCGCGGCGCACGATTTTTCAACAAAATTTCGACGACACCTATTTTATCGGGGACAGCCCTCCCCCGCTTTCCGCGACGCAGAAAGCGTACGCCGACAACTATACAAAGGCGGAATGCTGACGGGGGTGCGGGACGCGGCAGCCGGCCGGTCGCCGCAGGTAATAGGCAGCAAAGCGGGAGATTCCGTTTTGAATTTCCTGCCTTTTTTATAACTTTGTGCCATACATATTAGCGAAAGCTATTGTTTTTGGGTAGATAAAACGACCAATTTTAACGAAGCCAAGAAAACAGTAGTATTCCCGCGTCACGCGCGGGCTCTACCTGTTTGGCTTCGGGTGCTTGGTCGTACCCATCTACCGACAGAGGGGAGTCCGCGTTTTTTCATGCATGAACGGTCACCCCTCCCCCGGAAAAGGATAATTTTTTCGTAAAATTTAGTACTATGCATTGCAAAGTATAAATATTTTTACATATCTTTGCCCCGTCAACTAAAATGCAGTGCAGATTACAAACAACGACAGAATAGTATGAAAAAACTTATCTTCCTCATCGTAATACTGGCGCTGGCCGCCGCAAACGCATTCGCAGCCCGCATCTATCCGGCCGAGGGCCGCGTGGTGGACGAACAGGGACAGGCCGTGGAGTACGCCACGGTCGTGCTGCTGAAAGGCAGCGACCAGGTGGCGGGCATGGCCACCGACGACACGGGCCGCTTCGTGCTGAAAGTGCCTTCGGGCGAGTATACCCTGTCGGTACAATACCTCGGGTTCGACCCCGTCGTGCGGCAGGTGCGGGTCGAGGAGAACAACGACCTGGGCGAGATCGTGATGAAAAGCTCGGCGACCCGGATCGAAGGCGTGGTGGTCAAGGCGCAGCTCATCCGCCGCGAGGCCGACCGCTTCGTGGTCGACGTGGCCAACGCCCCTGCGGCGATCGGCAAGGACGGCATCGAGCTGCTGGAACGCGCACCGGGCGTTTGGATCGACGACGAGAAGATCTCGATAAACGGCAAGTCGGGCTCGAAGGTCTATGTCAACGACCGCGAACTGCGCATGGAGCCCGAGCAGCTGCTCACCTACCTGCGCTCGCTGCGCGCCGAGGAGATCCAGAAGATCGAGGTCGTACCGACGACGGGCGCCGACTACGACGCCGATTCATCGGGCGGCATCATCAGGATCACGCTCCGCAAGCGCCGCGAAAACGGGTTGGACGGATCGCTGTCGATGCGCACCACACAGAACGGGCGCCACCACTTCTATACGCCGAGCGGCAACATCAACATCCACACGGGGCGCCTCGACCTCTATGCCTCGGCATGGGCCGACCTGGGAAAGGACACGGCCGTCTCGGACGAACACACCGACTACACCACGGGCGACACGAACCTCACGTCCCATTCGGAAATCACCGAACGCGACCGCAACTTCGGCGGCAGCATCGGCTCGGTATTCGAAATAAGCCCCAAGCACAGCATCGGCGCAGAGTTCGAATACTGGCGCAACAACGAAAAGGGCCCGAACGACTCCTATACCGACTTCACGGACGCGGGTGCCGTAACCCGCACGGAAAGCCGCTACGGCATACACAACATCCGAGACAACTACTCGGCGACGTTCAATTACATCTACAAACTCGACACGCTCGGCTCGACACTCAAGCTGCTGGCCGACTACACGCGCCGCGAAACGGAGACCGGCAACGACAATTTCAGCCGCATCACCTCCCCCACCACGGCCGTCGACTCGACCTACCGCGACAACTCGTCGAGCCTCTACGACATCACGACCGCCACGCTGGCCCTCGACAAGAAATTCTCGCCCCGCTGGTCGCTGCGCGCAGGCGTCAAGTTCACCTACAACGACATGCACAACGACGCGCTCTACGAATACGTGAAGGACGGCGCGTGGGTGTGCAACGACAACCAGAGCTTCACGATCAACTATACGGAGAACATCGCGGCGGCTTACGGCATCGCCTCGGCCAACCTCGGGCGCTGGAGCCTCGTGGCAGGGCTGAGGGGCGAATACACCCACACCCGGGGCAAGGGCGGCGACATCTCGCAGAACTACTTCAGCCTCTTCCCCAACGCGAACGTCTCCTATGCCCTGACCAAAGACGGGGCCTACTCGCTCATCGCCCAGTATGCCCGCACGATCGAGCGCCCGCGCTTCTGGAGCCTCAACCCGCAGCGGTTCCAGATCTCGGACTACACCTACCAGACGGGAAACCCCGAACTCGACCCGGCTTACAAGCAGGACATCAGCCTGACGCTGGTGCTCAAGCACAAGTACACCCTCACGGGCGGCATGACGATCCAGCGCGACGAGATACAGCAGACGATACGCCCCGACGCGGACGACCCGGCGCGCCTGTGCCTGGCGTGGACCAACTTCGACACGACGAAAAACTATTACCTCACGGCCAACGCACCGTTCCAGTTCACCAAATGGTGGACGATGAACCTCAACCTCACCTACATCCGGCAGGGGCAGCGCATCGACGAGCACAGCGCCGAAAAACATTACAACTTCTATTTCGTAAACAGCTCGACGACCTTCTCGCTGCCCGCGAAATTCTACATCGACCTGTCGTACCGGTTCCAGAGCCGCATGGACTTCGGCAACTGCTGGGTAAAACCGCTCCATTTCCTGAACGCCGGAATCAAGAAGCGTTTCGGCGACAAGTTCACCGCCTCGTTCTCGGTGCGCAACCTGATCGACCGACCGCAGCATGTCGGCG
>OHBD01001404.1_pt1 | contig 10450 bp, 9 predicted proteins | sample 1577291 | NCBI WGS metagenome assembly OHBD01 (sample SAMEA3879572, study PRJEB24766) | human gut metagenome | biome: human-associated habitat; feature: feces | place: USA | collected 1985/1987
TGGCGGTCACTACCTGCTCGCGCATCTCAAAGTAATCCCGCTCCAGCTTGCGCAGTTTGCGGGTCAGATTGTCCATCTCCGCTTCGCAGAAAGTCAGTGCTTTTTCCAGCTGGTTGCGGCGGGACCGGTTATTACTCAGTTGCGCATGCAGCTCGTCACGGCGAATTCGCGCCCGCTCTTCTGCCCCGCTATCGGCGCGCACGCCGATATCCTGCAATTCACGTTGCAGATCGTTGAGTAGCTTTTTTGGTGTCGTAAGAACTTTTCAGCGAAGCCAGCACCTGGTTGTACTGACTCAACTGCGCTGCGTGACCACGCAACGCTTCACGAGCGCGAGTACGCTCCGCTTCCGCCTGTTCCAGACGTTCACGCAGCTTTTCGTTGAGATCGCTATTACCGCTCAGCATTTCTGCCGAGTCAGAATAGCTAAAGTGCGCACGACGCTGCACCACTTCCGTCAGGGCAAACGCCTGCTGACGGGCATCGCGCTGCATCTGCTGAGAGTACGCGTAATCTTCTTTTAGCTGTTCGAACTGTTCCGGGTCGCTCTGCAATACCGAAACGATCGGTTCCAGTTTCGCCAGTTGATTGCCAAACTGCTGAACAAAACGCGCGGCTTCCTGGGCTTCATCCAGACGTTCGCGGATTTCATCGACGCGATCCGCCAGGCTGTCATCAGCCAACAGGTTGAGACGCGGCAGAATGCGGTTCAGCGCCGTAACGCCTTCTTTCGCCTGCTCAAACTGAATACGCTGCTGCTGGTTATCATTTTCATGATTACTCAACGCCCGCTCCAGTTCGACGCGACGGCTGTTCAGTTGACGGATTTCTGCTTCCGGGTCAGACTCAAACGCAACCGCCAGATGACTGCCGATAAAGCGGCTGAACGCCTGATGCAGACGCTGAGTTTTCTGTACATCAAAGGAGAGCGTGGCGAAGCGTTCGGAAAGCACTTCACGCTCGGCATGGAGGCTTTCAATACGGCTTTCACGCGCAGCACGACCAAACAGCGGCACTTCCGGGAAACGTGAATAACGCCACTGACGATCGGCGATTTTCACCACTACCGCTTTTTCCAGCTCATCAACGCTGAACACGCTGTCATCGAATGACTGCGGATCTCCTTCGATCAGATAGAGATCTTCCGGGCAATCGGTCAAGCCTTCCAGGTGTTCAGTTACCTGTGACAGATCTGGCACCACGATGGCGTGGCGTGACGGGCCATACAGCGCTGAGAAGTACGGCGCATCTTCCAGGCTAACGTCGTCATAAATTTCTGACAGCAGCACGCCGCCAAAACGCTCCGCCAGCGCGTTCAGACGCTGATCTTCAGAGCCGCCAGGCTGGCTTAAACGTTCGATCTCTTCATCGACAGCGTTTTTGCGCGCGCCCACTTCATCGCGTTCAACAATCGCCTCTCGCTCACGCTCCAGCAACTGTTGCAGATATTCGGTGACGTCCTGGCTGGAGGTAAACTCTTCACCGCACTGCTCGCTCAACTGGTTGAGACTGTTTTGCGCTGCCAGCCAAACCGGCGCACGCTGCATCAAACTCTGAATGCGAGACTGCAGCTGTTCCTGTTCCTGGCGCAGTGCCATGCGCTCTTCACGGGCGTTAGACACGCTATCGGAAAGAGAGGCAATGCGCGCTTCCAGCTCCTGATGCAGAGCTTCCAGTTCATCAATATCAAAATTCTTGCCCTGACGTTTGCAGAAGTCTGCCAGCAGGCGTTCGGCTTCTTGCTGCTCGCGCAGACGCTGTTCCAGTTCACTTAAGCGCATCCGCAACGGTTGAACCTGCTCTGCCAGGTGACGCTGATCGACCCCTTCGCGCAATAGTTCGCGAGCGACATCCCACGCCTCGTTACGCGCCAGCGGGCCGTTGATTGCCACCACCAGCTGATAAGCCTGCTCAAACTGGCTGTGCGCGGTTTGCGCCATGCTCATTTTCTGCTCAAGAGAGAGCATTTTTTCAGTCGCTTCCAGCTCTTTCGCCTGGAAGGTTTCCAGCCATTCGGCGGCGCTGTCGGCGGTTAAGTCCGGCAGATGGCACAGTTCTTTGGCGCGATTAAGCGCAGCAATCGCCTGGTTATACTGGATCGCGCGCGTTTGCTGGACGTCCAGCGCCTGCTGGTAGTCAGCAAGCTGGCTTTTCAGCTCGTCCACTTCCAGTTCGGCAGCTTCCGCGCGAGCCTCGTTCTCTTCCTGGCGTTCGATGGCTTCTGCCACCACTTCGTTTTGCTCTTCCAGACGGATCTGCAGCTCATCGAGATCCGCTTCGTAGCGTTCGATCTTCTCCTGCTGACGCAGTGCGGTTTGCACCAGGTTCAGGTGATCGCTGGCCGCCTGATAATCCGCTTCCAGATCGCCTTCGGCACCGTTGTGCTCTGCCAGCTCACGCGCCATATCGACGTGTTTGTACTGCTCAGCCGCCAGTTGCTGACGCGAAGTATGTAACTCGCGACGAAACTCCAGGGCTTTGTCGAGATGGACACGGCGCTCGTTGGCGTGACGCATGTAGTCCGCCGCCACGTAGTTGGTAGCTTCGCTGATCAGATGCTTAAACAGGTCACGGTCCGACTGGGTGACACGAATCGCTTCCAGCGTCATACGGTTTTCACGCAGCGCCGCTTCCATGTCCTGGAACGCTTTACGCACGCCGCTGTTTTCCGGCAACAGGTAGTCGCGCAGAGAACGGGTAATGGCACTGGAGATCCCGCCATACAGCGAAGCTTCGATCAGACGATAGAATTTGCTACGGTCAGATGCGGAGCGCAGACGACGCGCGATGATGCCCAGATCGAACATCAGCGAGTGGTAATCAGTAATGGAGTTGAACTGTTTAAACTGCACGCCTTCCATCGCCTCGAGCTTGTCTTTCAGCTCGTTAAGCGGCAGCACGCGCGCCTGGCGTTCGTTCAGGGTTTCGGTCACCAGCTGTGTCGGCTGCACCGACATCGGCAGTCCCTGAATGGCAAACGGCTTGATATCCACTTTACGATCGCGTCCGGCAACCTGTTGCAGACGCACACCGACCACCACGCGCTGGTGGCGCGAGTTAATGGTGTCGAGCATCGAATAACAGACACCCGCTTTCAGCTTACCGTGCAGACCTTTATCGCGCGAACCGCTGGTGGCCCCGGCTTCCGTAGTGTTACGGAAATGCAGCAGGGTCAGGTCGGGGATCAGCGCCGTAACGAACGCCGCCATGGTGGTGGATTTACCCGCCCCGTTACCGCCAGAAAGCGTCGTGACCAGCTCGTCAAGGTCAAAAGTTCGGGCAAAAAAGCCGTTCCAGTTAATCAGCGTCAGTGAGCGAAATTTACCGCGTTCAATCATTATTCTTCCTCTCCGCTATCTGGCTGATTCTCTTCGGTTTCATCGTTGAGTTGCAGATGATTTTCAATCGGCATTGCTTCGCCATCACGAATCAGGCGACGCTGTGCTTCACGGGGATCGTCGCCAGCACGCACATCGGCTCCGAAGCGGAACACCGATTCGGTAATGCGAAACTTGCTGCTGTCGTGGCCCATAAACCACACCATGCCTAAACGACGCAGACGGTTGAGCGAAGAACGTACTTTCTCCTGCAACTTCTGACGGTCAACGTCTGAACCGGTTGAACGGTTGTTCACCAGTTTCAGCAGTTTTGCTTCATCGGCCAGGGTGAGCAGTTCGTCGTACAGTTCCTGCTGGGTGAAAATCCCCTCATTCGCCAGCCGTTCCGGGCTGAGATAGAGATAACAGAGGATTTTCCCGACCATCATATCCAGTTCCGACAAGACGGAACGAGGGATCAGCGTGGTGGAACGTGGGCGTAAATAGAAGAACCCTTCTGGTGCGCGAATAAGCTCAACGTTATAACGCGCGTAAAACTCTTCCAGATATTCCTGAAAATCCATCAGGAATGCATGATTATCCAGTTCGTCGAGGCCAATATGGCGGCCTGAACGTAAGGCGCTGTCCAGCGCCGGAAATAACGGATTCGCCAGCGCCTGCGCCAGCTTAACCGGCATCACTTGTTCAATATTTGTCGATGACATGCGCCTGTACCTTGGCTCCGTAATCATTAATCGGCTGCCATTTCGCTGGCAGTCCGGTGAAATCTGCTTGCGCTACGCCAAGACGTACCGCCTGATCAATAACAATGCGCGCAACGTCAAAGTGACGTGCACGCGGATACTGTGACAGATATTCGCGTACCACCAGACCAAGATCCAGCGGCACTTGTCTGGTTTTGTACACGGCAAGTTGTTCTTCGATGATCGCCGCCAGCTGTTCGCGGATCTCGTTAAACTCTTCGTATTCCAGATCCTCAGGAAGTTCCCCAGTCACTTCTTCATCGCGCAGTGCCATCTCTTCGTCACGCATATCCAGCAGACGATCGGCATTGGCATAAGTTAGCGCCCACGGCTCATCAAAATAGGTTTGTACCGACTGACGTAACCGCTGAGCAAAGACGCGGTTTTTATCCATATCGATCGCGGTACGAATAAATTTGTGTACGTGGCGGTCGTAGCCAATCCACAAGTCGATGGATTGCTGGCCCCAACTGATAATACGATCGAGTTTGCTCTGCAGATCGAACACCAGACGATCGACGAAATGCAGATCGTCATGGGTCATCGTCGCATCCTGAATGCGCAACAGATTAGCCTGCAATTTGTCGCCTGCCGCTTCCAGCGTATCCTGCAATTCACGCAGCGTTCCGGAAGTTTCCGAAAGCAACAATTCACAGCTGGAAATCGCCGCCCGCCAGTCTTTGTTCAGCAACTGGGCGATATCGTCCTTCACCTGCTGCTGCTGTTCGTCCATCAGACGTTGCGTCAGGTCGATACTGTCGAAAATTTCTGCTACCGAATATTTCAGTGGCGCATAGACATTACGGTGCCAGTGAAATTCATCACCGCCCTCTTCGGCGGCATCTGCTGCGCGTTTGAGCTCACCCGCCACAATCGACAACTGCATAGAAAGACGCAGCGTAGAAAACTCGCGCTGACGGATGTAGTAGTCAGTAATGCCGATGCCGAGCGGCGTCAGACGGTAAATTGCGTTCCCTTCCGCCTGCTCGCTGGTAAAGCGGTTCAGCAGACGTTGACGCACCATGTCGTTGATCGCGTTATTGGCGCGCACGCCGATGGTTTCGCTGGTTTGCTCAAACGCATCACTCACATGGCGGAATGCATCCACCAGCTCGCCTTCACTCATCTCACCATCCAGACGCTCGCCGTTCAGCGTGGCAACCGCCAGCAGAAAAGAGAGTCGGTCTACCGGCAGCGAGATGGAGAAGTCATTTTTTCTGGCCCAGGCAACCAGTTCGGGGACTGTCTGGGAAAATTCACTCATACTTTATCCTTGCTCTGCGGTTTGCGCGCGGTGACATGAATATAACGCCCCAGGGTAATATACGGTTCCTGACGGCAATAACGCGTTTCTAATTCAAGTAATGCTTCATAGCAGTCGCGCTGCTGGTGCTTCTCGCGCAGATAATCATGAAACACGCGAACGCCTGTCTTACCCATAATTTGCCAACCAGCTTCTTCCAGCCACAGATAAACCTGCGCCGGGTCGCGTGGATAATCTGGCGAAAGCGTCCGTTTTTTCTTTTTCGGCATTCCCGCCTGCACGTAATCAAAATTCCCGGCGACCATGTTATGCATCAACAAACCATGCGCATTGTAGAACATTAACGACAACACGCCGCCTGGACGCAACACTGACCACAGGGTCTGCAATACACTGCGGGGATCGGCCACCCACTCGAGCACCGCATGGAACAATATCAGATCAACGGGCGTTTCCAAATGCGAAGCAACATCCTGAGCGGCGCAATGTATAAATTGCATGTTGTCGCTCACACCTTTTGCTTCTGCCGCCTGTTTTGCGCGGTCGATCATCTGCGCAGAAAGATCGCATAAAATGACCTGATGCCCACGCTCGGCCATTTTGATTGCGGTCTGCCCTTCTCCACCGCCAGCATCCAGCACACGCAGTTTTTGCGGGCCCATTTCCGCCAGCACGCGATCGAGATCCTGCCACAGAATAGCCTGTCGAAGCTGCCCTTTGGTGGTGCCGTAAATGTTACGGGAAAACTTTTCCGCAATATCATCAAAATTGCGATCCTGCATTGCTTTCTCCACCGGTTGGCTAAGACGTTTTCTGATAAAGACGCTATTTTGTCACAGCCACGGCGAGAATGAACCCGTCTGGTGTAATATCGCTGGCGATCCCTTGCTATATGGTTAAAAAAGGAACCAGAAAGGATGCTTTTTACACTGAAAAAAGTGATTGGCAATATGTTGCTGCCACTTCCGCTGATGTTGTTAATTATTGGCGCTGGCCTGGCGCTGCTGTGGTTTAGCCGTTTTCAAAAAACCGGGAAGATTTTTATTAGCATTGGGTGGCTGGCACTCTTGTTATTGAGTTTGCAACCGGTAGCCGACCGCCTGCTGCGTCCCATCGAAAGCACCTATCCGACATGGAATAATTCGCAAAAAGTGGACTATATCGTGGTGCTCGGAGGTGGTTATACCTGGAACCCGCAGTGGGCACCGAGCTCTAATTTAATCAATAACAGTCTGCCACGCCTGAATGAAGGTATTCGCTTATGGCGCGAAAATCCGGGATCAAAACTGATCTTCACGGGAGGCGTAGCAAAAACCAATACGGTGAGTACAGCGGAAGTAGGTGCCAGAGTTGCGCAATCGCTGGGCGTGCCGCGAGCAAATTATCACCCTGGATTTGCCAAAAGATACCGAAGAAGAAGCTGCGGCAGTGAAACAGGCGATTGGTGACGCCCCTTTCCTGCTGGTGACCTCCGCATCACATCTGCCGCGGGCGATGATCTTTTTTCAGCAGGAAGGGTTAAATCCGCTACCAGCCCCGGCGAATCAGTTGGCCATCGACTCGCCGCTTAATCCGTGGGAACGGGCAATCCCTTCTCCGGTCTGGCTGATGCATAGCGATCGTGTTGGCTATGAAACGCTTGGCCGCATCTGGCAGTGGCTGAAAGGTCCGTCAGGCGAGCCACGGCAAGAGTGATTTTGATGCCAGATCGAAGTTGCGCCGACTAAATCGTCCGGTATTAACCAGTTGCGCAACTTCATCCCATAACACATACAACCAACGCCGCCAGATGAACGACTCCGCCACTGGCGCGCGTTGCAGGTAACTCCAGAGCAAATCTTCCGCCAGAGAATTATCCATTAGCTGATCGCTGCGCGAATCTTTCAGCATGCTGCGTAAACAGAAGTTACCGTGAATCAACACACAATTGTCGTTAAAGCCTTCAAATAATGCCGGGAGACATTCGCGAGTGCGAAACAGGATCCGCTTATCCTGCATCGTCAGACCGGTGTTATTGAACTGATTGAGCGTGGTCCATAGCACTTCAACATGTTGCCGGTACCATGAGGGCCAGAAATTTTCCTGAGTATTGTCGACCGCGCCGACGCAACCGCGACTGTCCTGACGGTGCCAGGCCAGTAAGGCTTCAACGATTTGGTCTTTGAGTTGTTCCCAGCGTTCTGGTGTTCGGGCTGGTGCCTCCACCGAAACACCACGCATCCGCTCCAGTAGCAGGACATCGGGGCCGGGGTGTTCTTCATGCGTCATCACACCATAAATAGTCGGCATACGGACAGTCCCACTTCTTGCCAGCATGGTGGTTTTCCATGCCAGTTGTCGGGCTTTTCCGGGCGTACTAAAGCTTCTTGCCATTAACGGCATTGGGTTTCCCTGGCTGTCATACAAAGCCCACAACGCCGTATCCGCTTTTTCATTGACGCACTCAATACGACTGAGTTTTTCGCCCAGTAAATGGCTTAATTCGGCACGCAGCTGTTCCATTCAGATTACCCTCATAAAAGCTACTGCTTTCATAATGAGCGCCAATATAAAAGATGTCACCTGAATGAGATCAATTGTTGAAAAGAAAAATTGAGGAAAATCGTAACGGTACGACACTCCTCCCAAAATTGGCTGAAGTGTCGTGAAGTGAAATTAGCGCATTTCAGCGCGAACGCGCTCAAGATCTTCAGGGGTATCCACACCTGTGCCAGGAACTTCCTGAGCAACAGCAACATGGATTTTTTCGCCGTACCACAGAACACGAAGCTGCTCTAACATTTCGATGTGTTCTAACGGACTTGCCTGCCAGTTGACGTAACGACGGATAAAGCCTGCACGGTAGCCATAAATACCAAGATGACGCAGGAAGTTATCGCCAACGGTTTCAAGGCCTTCTGCAAAACGATCACGATCCCAAGGAATGGTGGCGCGAGAGAAGTACAGTGCATACCCTTCAGCGTCGAGAACCACTTTCACCGCATTCGGGTTAAACGCTTCTTCCGCATTGTGGATTGGCACCGCCAGAGTCGCCATACCCACCTGACGCTGAGCGAGGTTATCAGCAACCTGACGAATGATTGTCGCAGGGATCATCGGTTCATCACCCTGCACATTAACGATCACCGTGTCGTCGCTGAATGCGCATTTTTCGACAACTTCCGCCAGGCGTTCTGTCCCTGACTGGTGATCGGCGCGCGTCATACATACTTCACCGCCAGCGGCTTCAACGGCGCGGGCGACATCCTCATGATCGGTTGCCACGATGATGCGATCGGCACCTGATTCGCGAGCACGTTCAAGAACATGAACAATCATGGGTTTGCCATTAATATCAACCAATGGTTTACCGGGCAGACGCGTTGACGCGTAGCGCGCGGGAATAATGACCACAAAACTCATGATTTACTCTCATCAGCAGTCAGCACGCGGGCTTCCGTTTCCAGCAACACTGGAATGCCATCACGCAGCGGGAAAGCCAGGTTGTCCAGTTTGCAAATAAGTTCTTGTTTTTCTTGGTTATACCAAAGTTTTCCGTTGCAAACCGGGCAGGCAATGATTTCAAGCAGACGATGATCCATAGTTCCTCCAGATGGATCGGGTTATGAATGCATAAATCTTATCATAATCATTTATGCGACGGGGTCTATTTCCCAGCCAGTGCGGCAATCAGTAAAGAGACCTTGCGGGCAGCGTCCTAATGTCACCCGCGTTGCCTGCTGCCAGCTCGCGAAATCAGTAATCGCCTGACGTAACCCTTTTTGCAGCATTGTCGTTGGTTTAATGCCTTCCTGTAACCACAGAGAGATAACTTCAAGGATGCCTGTCTGGCGATGCATTTTGGCATCCATTCGCCCAACTAATTGCCCACGATGTAATAATGGCAGAACAAAATAGCCATACTGGCGTTTCGGCGCTGGGGTATAGCACTCCAGCCGGTAGCTAAAATCAAAAAGCTGCTCTGCGCGTTTGCGATCCCAGACAACAGGATCAAAAGGCGAAAGTACCGCGCTGTGCGTTGCAGTGAGCTTTCCGGCCAGCGCACGCTCGAGTAGCGGCAGCAAATCAGCATGCCCAATTTTTCAACATGCACAGCAATGATTTGCTGCTGTTCAGCCCTCGCTTCGCGCCACGCCGCCAGTGCCGGACGTTTCAGCCGATAGTAATCTGCCAGCCACTGTTCGCGGAATATTCCCAGGCTACGCGCACTGTTATCCAGCATGATGATTTCTGCTTCTGTTTGCGAAACGAGATCGCGCTCATCATCCCAGTCAGGCATGACACGGTGGGTTAAATCATAAACGCGCTGGAAGTTGCGCCGTTCAATCACCATCACCTTTCCGGCAGTAAATAAACCTTCCAGATGCCGTTTATGCGGCTTCCATTCCCACCAGCCGCTTGCACCTTTACGAGGATGCTCAAAATCGGCTGAACGTACCGGCCCCTTATCATGAATATGCTGAATTAACTGTGCAATTTCCGCCTCATGTTCCTGCATCCAGGCGTCTTTGTATTTCCAGCCCATTTTTTCAGGTGCCAGCATGCGGTGGCGAATAAGACGAAAGTCGCTACGCGGCATAAAGCAGGCTTCATGCGCCCAGTATTCCATTAATTCGCCACGCGCCAGAGACTCATCCAGCCACTGGGCAGGATAATTTCCCAGACGACTGAAAAGCACCAGATATGGACTACGGGCAACAATATTGATGGTATCGATTTGCAGCAAGGACATGCGGGAGATCGTTGCCGGAATATCCTCCAACGACGCTCGACGGCGGGGTTTGTTTAACAGGCCTTGTGCGGCAAGGTGAAGATTACGCGCATCAGCAAGGGAGAGGTGCGGCAGCGACATTTATGACTCCATCAATCGAACGCTGCCGCGGCGTAACTAGTTGCCAGAAGCCAGCGAGGTTAGTTGCGTAAGCAGTTTCGCTGGTTCATCACCTGAAAGCTGTGCGTCTACAGGCAAATACCACCAATTTTCTTCTGCAAAGGCCCGGCATTTCACCGCATCTTTTTCAGTCATTACCAGCGTTTGCCCGGCGCTTACCAACGCACTGACATCCGCATGGTTCAAAGACTGATGATCGGCCAGCGGTACACAT
>OHBD01001418.1_pt1 | contig 10377 bp, 7 predicted proteins | sample 1577291 | NCBI WGS metagenome assembly OHBD01 (sample SAMEA3879572, study PRJEB24766) | human gut metagenome | biome: human-associated habitat; feature: feces | place: USA | collected 1985/1987
GGTGTTGGGATCGAACCAGCCGCGGCCGGTGGAGTTCATGCAGACCTTGAAGGTGCCGCGGCGGATCATACCGGCCGTCCAAGTGCACCAGCCGTAGCCGAACTCTTCGCCGTTGCCGTTCTCGGTGATGACCTTGGCGCAGTTATAAACGTCTTCCCAGGTCTTCGGCAGCTCAAGACCGTTCTTCTCGAACAGGTCGAGGTTGACAGCAAACTTGATGGGGACAACTTCTAGGGGAAGAGCGACCAAAATGTCCTGCTGGATGTTGATGCCGTTCTGGATGTAGGGCTCGTAGCCGGCGATGAGCTCCTTGAGCTCAGCGTTGTCGATGGCGTTCAGATCCTGGACCCAGCCGGAGACGATCCAGTCGGCAGAGTTGGTACCGGCATCGATCAGATCATAGAACGTGCCGCCCTGCATCAGAGCGCGGGCATTGTTGGAGTAGTCGTTGATGTCCGAGATGATCTGGATCTCAACGCCCTTTTCCTTACCGGTGGTCTCGTTCCAGTTGGCGACCTCAGCCTGCAGCGTGTTCAGGTAAGCGCCGATGGAGCAGTAGTAGGTGACGACTTCGACGTCGCCGGAAGCGGCGGTGTCTTCGGTCTTTTCTTCGGTCTTGGTTTCTTCCGTGGTGGTGGTGTCTGCCGTGGTCTGGTCATTCGCCGGCTGATCCGCCGCAGGGCTGGAAGCACATGCAGCAAGGGAGAGGACCATGATCGCGGCCAGAAGCAGAGCGATAAGTTTTTTCATTGTTTTTCCTCCTTGTTGTTTTTTGTTCGCTACTCAAAGTTTAACAGTTTTTCGGAAGTCCGTCAATCGCTCTGGAGCGTTTTGCACAATCCGGACAACATACACGTGCAAAAACTGTGCAGAATGCTGTTTCATGTGAAAATAATTATGAAATACGATAAAACGAACAGATTATCGCACGGAACAAAAACGAAAAAGTTGATACAAAATATGGGGAAAACCAGAATATAGAAATTTATGCGGCGGAAATTCTACGCAACTTTGAAACGCATCTTTCGAACACGTTGCACTTGGCACGTCAAAAACCCGCGATAATCCGCGGGTTTTCGACAAATTCAAGATATCTAACGTCGATATGACATCCGAAAACCGCGCAAACGGAGCGAAAAACGGCCGGAAAAGCAAGCGGCCGCCGGAGATCCGGCGGCCGCAGCGGAGATCACTCCGCGAAGAGGCGATTGATGTTCTTGAGCGTCTCGCGCACGAGCTGTTCGCCGCCCACATGGCCGACAAGGCCGGAGGCGATGAATGCGCTGTAGTGGCCGCCCTTTTCGGCCTTCTCGGTGGGCAGATACCCCTCAGAGCCGCCCGCGAGCTGGACGAGGAAGGTCTGCTCGGCATACGAGCGCGCCTTGATCTGGTTGCCGAAGTCGAGGAAGAGCTCGAACGGGTTCGTCGCGAAGGCGACGGTGCCGAGGCGCAGGATGTGGCTCTCGGTGTCGAGGATGTCCATCTTCTCCTGCAGCTCCTCGCGGCGGAGGATACCGAGGTCGACCTGCAGCGCAGCTGCATCGTTGAAATCGACGTCGCCCGGCTTTTCGGCCAGATAGTCATGGATGCGGCGGCGCGCGGCGGCGACCTCGGCAAAGGTCGTGCGGCGCAGCGGCAGCTGCATCATATGGACCTCGTGTACGAATTCGGGGTCGGTCTGCGGGGCGTCGAGGCCCTCGTTGTAGACCTCGATGATCTCGTTTGCAATGCGCTTGCCGGCCTTGCGCATGCCGGACAGGTCGAACATCGACGGATCGGCCTTGCGCTTGTGCGGGTTGGTGCGCTTGAGGTTCGGGTCGTGCACGTCGCTTTCCGGCTCGACCCAGCGGACGAGATCGACCGGGCACTGGTCGCCGGCGGGCGAGCAGAGCGGAAGCATAAAGAGCTTGTCGCCGAAATACTTGCGCAGGAGCATCTTGGCCTCACCCCAGAAGTCGGGGGAGACGAACAGCCGGTGCTGGACGCACTGCGCCGGGCACGCGAGGTTCGCCACGACGCCGGTCAGCTCGCCGTCCGCGCCGAAGATGTACAGAAGCTCGATGCCGGAGTCATTGCCGCCCTCGACCGCGGTGAACTTTGCGGTCTCAGCGTTGCCCCACATCTGGGCGGAGCCGTCGTTATAGCACACGCGGCGGCACATGCCGACCGGCGCGCGGCCGAAGGCATTGACAAAGCTGCCCTCGGTGCGGGAGGTCCAGGCCGCCAGCGCGGCCTTGCTGATCTGTTCGGCGAGGAACTCGAAGGTCTCCTCGGGCTGCGCGATGTCGGGGTTGGCGGAAATGTTGGCACTCTCGATATACTTCTTATCGGGCGGCAGCTCAGACTCGATCAGCGCGCGGAAGCTGGTCGCGTTGCCGGTGAATTTGCTGGAGGAATCGTCGCGGTGGGCGTAGCGGGGACCCGTATGGACGTGGGTGGCGGAGATGATGACCTTCATCGGGTCAAGACCTGCGTCGTTCCCGGCGAGCTTTGCGCGCACGGCGTCGCGCAGCCCCCAGCTGATGTCGACCAGATCGCAGGCGCAGAAGATGGCCTGGTCGGTCTCGGAGCTGATGGCGAGGGCCGTCACGCAGATCGGTTTTTCGACATATTCGGAGATGCGCTCGGCGAACTGCCCGGCGAGAGATACCTTCTTGTCAGGCGTGATGGACTGCTCCGCCCACCCGAATTTCAGTTTGGACATAGGAAAGCCTCCTTATTATTTTTCTGTTTTCAGCGGCAGCGCCGCGGGGGCGCTGCCGCGGGAGATCATTCTGCAAAGAGCTTGTTGATGTTCTTGAGCGTCTCGCGCACGAGCTGCTCGCCGCCCGCGTGGCCGACGAGGCCGGAGGCGAGGAACGCGCTGTAGTGGCCGCCCTTTTCGGCCTTCTCGGTGGGCAGATAGCCCTCGGTGCCGTTGGCCAGCTGGATGAGGAAGGTCTGCTCGGCGTAGGAGCGCGCCTTGATCTGGTTGCCGTAGTCGAGGAAGAGCTCGAACGGGTTGGAGGCGATGGCGATGGTGCCGAGGCGGATGATGTGGCACTCGGTGTCGAGGATGTCCATCTTTTCCTGCAGCTCCTCGCGGCGGAGGATACCGAGGTCGACCTGCAGCGCAGCTGCATCGTTGAAATCGACGTCGCCCGGCTTTTCGGCCAGATAGTCATGGATGCGGCGGCGCGCGGCGGCGACCTCGGCAAAGGTCGTGCGGCGCAGCGGCAGCTGCATCATATGGACCTCGTGTACGAATTCGGGGTCGGTCTGCGGGGCGTCGAGGCCCTCGTTGTAGACCTCGATGATCTCGTTTGCAATGCGCTTGCCGGCCTTGCGCATGCCGGACAGGTCGAACATCGACGGATCGGCCTTGCGCTTGTGCGGGTTGGTGCGCTTGAGGTTCGGGTCGTGCACGTCGCTTTCCGGCTCGACCCAGCGGACGAGATCGACCGGGCACTGGTCGCCGGCGGGCGAGCAGAGCGGAAGCATAAAGAGCTTGTCGCCGAAATACTTGCGCAGGAGCATCTTGGCCTCACCCCAGAAGTCGGGGGAGACGAACAGCCGGTGCTGGACGCACTGCGCCGGGCACGCGAGGTTCGCCACGACGCCGGTCAGCTCGCCGTCCGCGCCGAAGATGTACAGAAGCTCGATGCCGGAGTCATTGCCGCCCTCGACCGCGGTGAACTTTGCGGTCTCAGCGTTGCCCCACATCTGGGCGGAGCCGTCGTTATAGCACACGCGGCGGCACATGCCGACGACAGCGCGGCCGAACGCGTTCGAGAAGCCGCCGGGGGCGCGCTTTGCCCACGCTTCGAGCGCGGCCTTGGCGATCTGGCCGGAGAGGAACTCCAGAAGCTCGTCGTCCTGCGCGATCTCGGGGTTGGCGGTGACGTTGGCACTCTCCACATACTTCTTTCCGGCGGGAAGCTCAGACTCCAGAAGGGCGCGGAAGCCGCTGGAATTGCTGGAGAAGCGGCCGGAGGAATTGCCGCGGCCCGTATAGCCGGGACCGGTATGGGTGTGGATGGCGGAGATGATGACCTTCATCGGGTCAAGGCCCACGGTGTTGCCCGCGAGCTTTTCCCGCACGGCGTCGCGCAGCGACCACGAAACGCCGACGAGGTCGCAGCTGCAGAAGACAGCCTGGTCGCTGTCGGTGCTTACGGCCATGGCGGTCACGCACAGCGGTTTTTCCACGTACTCGGAAATGCGCTCGGCAAACTGGCCGACAAGAGATACCTTTTTATCCGGTGTCAGAGAATACTCTGCCCAGCCGATCTGAAAATGACTCATAACTATCATATCCTCCCGTGCAGCGGCTGAATTAACGCAACAATTACGCAACTTTCGCACGATCGTTTCGCTGCCGCCCTGTCTCAATTCCAATGATAGCAATGTGCCCGGGGCGTGTCAAGACAGAAAAAAGTTTTCCGGCTTTTTGCGGAAATCCATGCAAAAAGTCTGCGGAAACTGAGCGGAACAGGCGCGGCGGACGCCGTGCCGGGGAAAAAACGTGGGAAAAACAGCGAACTTTCCCGCAAGGGAGGGAAGATACATATGCAAATTAAACAAAAACAGAAGCCTGTTTTTTCGGAAAATGTCAAATCCGAGTGTTTGCGTTGCGCAAAACTTGACACATGCTCCGTCCGCAACGTAAAATGGGACTAACAATTTGACACCTCTGCGCCGCCATGCCGCGCGGTCGGTCGAAAGGAGCGTTTTTTCGTGCACAAAGGGGAAAGATTAGGAACAAAGGCGACGATACAAAGCTATCTCATGATCGCCGGAACCGTGCTCGGCATGATCATCTTCGTTGTGATCCCGCTGCTGTGGATCATGCGCTGGTGTCTGTTCAGCTATAAGGGGTTCGGCACGGTCAAGTTCGTGGGCCTCAAGAATTTTATACGCGTGTTTTCCAGCACGTCCTCGAAATACTGGCTGTCAGTCGGAAACACCTTTGTGTTCGCCATTGGCAAGCTGCTCGTTGAGATCCCGCTGGCGCTCGTGCTGGCCTTCATCCTGACGAAGAAGATCCGCGGCCGCGACTTTTTCCGCTCCGTGTTCTTCATGCCGTCGATGCTTTCCGTCGCGGTCATCGGTGTTGTGTTCACCTACCTGTTCAACCACAACCAGGGCGTCGTCAACTCCGCGATCCGGCTGCTGGGCGGCGAGGGCGTCAAATGGTTCTCGGGCGGCACATCGGCCATGATCATGCTGATGATCGCGTCGATCTGGCAGAACTTCGGCATCAACATGCTGTTCTTCATGACGGGTCTGCAGGCGATCCCACCGGAAATGTATGAGGCGGCGTCCATCGACGGCGCGAGCAATACGCGCCAGTTCCTGACCATCACGATCCCGCTGCTCGGCCCGGTTTTGCAGATGGTGCTGATGAACGCGATCCTCGGCTCGCTCAAGGTCACGGATCTGGTCCTCACCCTGACCAACGGCAAGCCCAGCGGCAAGACCGAGGTCATGATGACCTACATCTATAAGAAATTCTTCGGTGACGGCGGCGCATCCGGCCTTGACTTCGGCTACGGCGCGGCGCTGACCGTGGTCACAGCCGTCATTCTGGGCATCGTCACGCTGATCTATCTGCGTGCGACCAAGAAGTCCAGCGACGTTTACTGAGAAAGGAGGCTGCAAGCGATGACAATGCGAATGAGCGCCAGAGCGAAGTTCTTTCTGTATCTGTTTTTGATCTTTATGGTCATTTTGACCGTCATTCCGCTGCTGTACACGGTCTCCGCTTCCTTCAAGACCAACATGGAGATCGCCACGGGCGGTATCAACCTGATCCCGAAGACCTTCACGTTCGACAACTATAAGACTGTCTGGAGCATGAGCGGCACGGGCATTGCCAGCAAGGTGACCTACACCGACTATACCATCAACTCCATCAAGGTCTCCCTGCTGACGGTCGTGCTGGTGGTGCTGTTCACGTCGATGTCGGCCTACTGTTTCCAGCGCGGCAATTTCCCCGGTCAGAAGTTCCTGTACTGGCTGTTCATGGCCACCATGTTCATCGGCGCCGGTACGGTCACGATGTTCCCGCTGCTGCGGATCACCACGAAGCTCGGCCTCAACAACCTGCCCGGTCTGGCGCTGGTCCAGTTCGGCACGGCGGGCGCGAGCAACCTCTTTTTGACGATGGGCTATCTCAAGACCATCAGCAAGGAACTGGATGACGCGGCCAAGATCGACGGCTGTTCCTTCTTCTCCACCTGGTGGCGCGTGATCCTGCCGCTGTCCAAGCCGATCCTTGCGACAGTCGCGCTGATGACGTTCCGTGCCTCGTGGAACAACTACCTGCTTCCGAACCTGATGCTCGCCAGAGATCAGGCTGCCACCACCCTCGTGGTCGCGGTCGTGAAGCTGCAGTCCTCCGGCGGCGCCGGCGCGAGCCAGTATAACCTCATGATGGCCGGCACGATGCTTGCAATGCTGCCGATGCTCATCCTGTTCCTGTGCATGAACAAGATGTTCGTCGAGGGCATTACGCAGGGCGCGGTCAAGGGCTGAGTTTTCCGCCGCGCGGAAATGCACGCCGGAGCAATGACGTTCTGTACGAACCGGGCCTTGCCGTACCTTGCAGTACGATAAGGCCCGGTCTGCTTTTGAGACGCACGCGCCGCACAGCGAAAGGAAGCGCATCGGGCGCAGTTGCGTTTCGCGGGGGCCTGTGCTATCGTTATTGCAGTGAGACCGCGGGTGAAAGGATCTGCGGCAGCGCAACTTTATGAAACAGGAGCGAATCAAATGGCTGAAATTCAACTTTCCGGCGTCAGCATGGTCTATCCGAACGGCACGCAGGCGCTCAAGCAGGTCGACCTGACGGTACCCGACCACGAGTTCATCGTGCTGCTGGGGCCGTCCGGCTGCGGAAAAAGCACACTTTTGCGTCTGATCGCAGGGCTGGAAAAGCCGTCGGAGGGGACGCTCCGCTTTGACGGCGAGGATGTGAGCACGCTCGAGCCGATGAAGCGCAACGTTGCGATGGTCTTCCAGTCCTTTGCGCTCTATCCGCATCTGACGGTCTATAAGAACATGGCGTTTCCACTCAAGAGCATGAAGCTCCCGCAGGAGGAGATCAAGCGCCGCGTGGAGGCGGCGGCAAAGATCCTCGATATCGACTATCTGCTCAACCGCCGCCCGCGCGTGCTGTCCGGCGGCCAGCGCCAGCGCGTGGCGCTGGGGCGGGCGATGGTGCGCGAGCCTGTCGTGTTCCTGCTCGACGAGCCGCTGTCGAACCTCGACGCAAAAATGCGGACGGAGCTGCGTGATCAGATCATCCGCCTGCATGAGCGGCTGAAAACGACGTTCGTCTATGTGACGCACGATCAGGCCGAGGCCATGCAGATGGGCGACCGGCTGGCGATCATGGACATGGGCAGGATCGTGCAGACCGGCACGCCGCAGGAAATTTACGATCACCCGAACTCGGTCTATGTGGCGGGCTTTGTCGGCGCGCCGAAGATCAACTTCTTCGCCTCGCACCTGCGGCGCGGAGAGACCGGCTGGAGCATCCGGCTGCTCGGGAAGACGCTGGAGCTGCCCGCGCAGCGCCTGCCTTTGGACACGGAGGGCGCGGAGGACGGCATGCGCGTGATCCTCGGCGTCCGGCCGGAGGATTTCCGGCTGGATACAAGCAGCGAGCCGATGCTGCAGGCAGAGGCGCTGAACGTGCTGCCGATGGGCGCGGGCCTGCATGTGCAGCTCCGCTGCGGCGAGGTACGCTTCCTGATTGTTCTGACGAACCATTCCGGCGTGCAGCCGGGCGATACGCTCGCGCTGCGGGTCGACCCGTGGAATATTCAGGTGTTTGACGCACAGACCGAACGCAATCTGTGCTGTCCTGTCCGGAAGGAGGATGCGCAATGAGAAGATGGTATGAGCCGCGCAGGGACCGGCCGGATCTGGAACGCAGCGCGATCAGAAAACGCGGCTTTGTGGGCTATATGGACATGCTCTGGCGGGAGTTTTTTGAGCTTCTGAAGCTGAATCTCCTGTTCGTGCTCTCGTGCGTGCCCATCATCACGATCCCGGCGGCGCTCACGGCGATGCACCGCATCACGTCGGTGATGGTGCGCGATGAAAACCATTTCCTGTGGCCGGACTACTGGAAGGCCTTCCGGCGCGATTTCTGGAAGAGCCTCGGCGGCGGCGCGGCCATCGCGGCGGTGATGGCGCTGTTCGTTCTGAGCACGGTCTTCTATTATAATCTGATGCAGGTCAACAAGGTCTTTGTCCTGCTGGCGGGCTTCGCCGCGTGCGTGGTGCTGCTGACGCTGTGCGTGAGCTTTTATTTCTTCCCCATGCTCGCAATGGTCGATCTGCCGCTGGGCGCGCTGCTGAAAAACAGCATGGCGCTGGTCTTCGGCAACATCGGCAAGACCCTGCTGGCGCTGCTGCTGTTTGCGCTGCTGATCGGGCTCGGCGTGGGGCTGCTGCCGTATTCGTTCATTTTTGCGGCGCTCATCATGTTCTCGTTCGTCGCGTCGATCACGACGTATTTGACCTATCCGGCCATCGAGGCGCGCGTCATGCGCCGCGAGGAGGGACATGCGGCGGGCGAATTGTACCAGACGCTCCCGCAGCAGGAGCAGCCGGAGGTGCAGCTTCGCTCGGCAGGGCTCGACGAGCTGCGCTTTGAGGACGACGAGACCGAAGAAAACGCGGAGAACTGACGACTTCCATAAAAAAGCCGCGCAGAAAAGGGAGGAAACGGAGATGTCCGTCATGAAATGTACCGCCGCGGGCGACGCGATGATCTTCCGGCAGCTGCCGGGACACTATGAGGGCTTTGAAGCGCTGCGGGATTTTATCGCGCAGGGCGAGCTCCGGTTTTTGAATCTGGAGACGACGATCCACAACTTTGAGACCTACGGCGCGGCGCTGTCCGGCGGGAGCTGGTTCTGCGCGGAGCCGCGCGTGCTGGACGGCGTGAAGGAATTCGGCTTCAACATGCTGACCACGGCGAACAACCATGCCATGGACTATTCCCACGCGGGACTGCTGAAGACCCTGGAATACCTGCAGGCGGCGGGCCTGCCCACCTGCGGCACGGGCCGTTCGCTGGCCGAGGCCGCTGCGCCCATCTATCTGGACGCGCCCGGCGGGCGCTATGCCGTGATCGGCGCGTGCTCGACGTTCTATCCCGATGCGATGGCGGGCGAGCAGACGCGCACCATGCCGGGGCGTCCGGGCCTGAACGGCCTCCGGTTCGATACCCGGTATGAGCTGCCGGAGGCGCAGCTCGCGCAGCTGCGCGAGATCGCGGCCGCGCTGGATCTCAACGCCGACCGCGAGCTGGAACGCTCGCAGGGCTATCTCCCCGAGCTGCCCGACGGCGCGGCGGAGTTTGGAACCATGCGCATCGCGCGCGCGGACAAGCCGGGCATCCGTACCCGCGTAAACGAGACCGACATGGCCCGCACGGAAAAAATGATCCGCGAGGCGCGCTTCATGGCCGACTATGTGATCGTCTCCATCCACTCGCACGAGTGCGCGGGCGCGGTAAAGAGCGAGCCTGCGGAGTTCTGCGTGGAATTTGCGCACCGCTGCATCGACGCAGGCGCACATGCCGTCGTCGGCACGGGGCCGCACATGCTCCGCCCGATCGAAATTTACAAGGGCTGCCCGATCTTCTACTCGTTGGGCGACTTCATCATCCAGCTGGAGACCGTGAAAAAGGCCCCGGTGGGCTTCTTCGAAAAGCAGGGCATGACCGGCAGCGAGGGACTGGACGAGATGTTTGAAAAGCGCTCGGATCACGGGCGGAAGGGCCTGTATTACAGCCGCGTCATGTTTGAGGCGGTCGTCCCGTACTGGGAGGCGGAGGACGGAAAGCTCCGCAAGCTGAAGCTGCTGCCGGTCGAGCTCGGCTTCGGGAAAAAGCGCTCGGTCGGCGGCTGGCCCGCCCCGGACGCGCACAGCGGCATTCTGGAGCGGCTCGCGGAAATGAGCCTGCCCTATGGGACGAAGATCGAGATCGGCAGCGACGGGACCGGAACGGTCCTGCTGTAAAGCGGAGGGAAAAAATGATGCTGACAAAGGAAATGCTTTCGTACATTGCGGAAAATATCGAGGATATCAAGCGGATCATCCGGGACCTGTGCGCCATTCCCGCGCCCTCGCACCACGAGGAAAAGCGCGCGGAATACTGCAAAGCGTGGTTCCGGGCCAACGGCTTTGAAGATGTGGAGATCGATGAGGCGCTGAACGTCGTGTGCCGGTATCAGGTGACGGACGAGAATGATCTGGTCGTCTTCATGGCGCACACCGACACGGTCTTCCCGGACACCGAGCCGATGCCCTTCCGCGAGGATGAAAAGAAGATGTACGCGCCCGGCGTCTGCGACGATACGGCAAATCTCGCCGTGA
>OHBD01001427.1_pt1 | contig 10326 bp, 11 predicted proteins | sample 1577291 | NCBI WGS metagenome assembly OHBD01 (sample SAMEA3879572, study PRJEB24766) | human gut metagenome | biome: human-associated habitat; feature: feces | place: USA | collected 1985/1987
CAGATGGCGGAAAAGACATCGCCAGACGCGCCGCCGAATTGTGCGGTGGTGCCTTGAGGAAGTTCTGATGAAACGCGGTGACCAGTTGGTTGCCGAATAAGTCAGAAATTTCCTGACGTGAAACGTGCAGCGAATCGCTCCGCCCATTCGTTTATTGTGCGAAACAATTCCTCTGCATCATGAAAGCGAGGTTTTCCCCATGTCCAACCTTGAACCCGAACAGGTCAAACAGGCGGAATCCGCCCCCTCCTCCCCCGAAAACGCGCCGGAGTCTGCCGAAAAGAAGGAAGAATCCGCCCTGTATTACACCAAATGGCAGCAGCGCATGATGAAAAAGGGCTACGTCGTCACCCCGAAGGTGAAAAAGCCCGCAAAGCAGAACGCCATGGAGTGGATTGCGACACTTGTCGGCGCACTGCTGCTCGTCCTCCTGCTGAAAGCGTTCGTGGGTTCGCCCGTGGTGGTGGACGGCAACAGCATGTATCCGACGCTGCACAACGGCGAAATCATGATGATGAGCAAGCTGCATTACGGCACGTCGTACTTCTTCAATCAGCCGATTGTGCTGGGCGGCGAGCCGGAGCGCTTCGATGTCGTGGTGTGCCGCTATCCTGACCGCGGCAGCACGAATTTTGTCAAGCGCGTGGTGGGTCTGCCGGGCGATACGGTTCAAATTTCCGGCGGCTACCTGTACGTCAACGGCGTGAAGTACACCGAGAAATTCCTGTCCGCACGGATGTACAGCGACTACGGCCCGTACATCGTGCCGGAAAGACATTATTTCCTGATGGGCGACAACCGCAACAATTCCAACGACAGCCGCTCGTCGCACGTCGGCGCTGTGCCGCGGAACATGATTCTGGGCAAGGTGGAAGCCGTGCTGTGGCATCAGATTCCGTCTACGCTGGATGACTGGGGTCTGGCGAACGACTAACTTGTTGATTCTTGCATTTTCTTGCCGGAGGTTCGGACGGGTTGTCCGGCTTCCGGCTTTTGTTATCTAAGGGGGAATTTTTTATGGCAAAAATCGACTGGGGCGAAAAGCTGGAGCTGAAAATCAGGATGCTGCCCGAAAGCCCCGGCTGCTACCTGATGAAGGACAAAGACGGCACGATTATCTACGTCGGCAAGGCGGTCAACCTCAAAAACCGCGTCCGCTCCTACTTCCGCGACACGGAGCACACGCCAAAAGTCGCCGCCATGATTTCCCACATCGACGACTTCGATATTCTCCTGTGCGACAGCAACCTCGAAGCGCTGTGCCTCGAATGCAACCTCATCAAGCTGCACAAACCGTACTACAACATCCTTCTCAAGGACGATAAGCATTATCCGTACCTGCGCGTCAACCTGAAAGAGCCGTTCCCGCGCCTGACCCTCGCCCGGCGGATGGAGAAGGACGGCGCGAAGTACTTCGGCCCATACATCGGCGCGACGGCGGTTCGGCAGGTCATCGACGCGGTTCGCGGCGTGTTCCCCCTGCGGACGTGCCGGAAGGAACTGCCGCTGAAAACACCCTGCCGCCCGTGCGTCAACTACGAGATCGGCAAATGCCTCGCACCGTGCGCCGGAAAATGCACCGAAGAGCAGTACTGGGACATGATGGACGGCGTGCTGGCGTTCCTCGGCGGCGACTACAAGCAGGTGCTGGACGTGCTGAACCGCGAAATGATGGACTACGCGGCAAAGATGCAGTACGAGCGCGCCGCCGTCATCCGCGACAAAATCCGCGACGTGCAGGGGCTGATGGAACGGCAAATCGCCATCCAGACTGACCGGAGCGAGCAGGACATCCTCGCCATTGCGCAGGACGGGCTGGACGCCATGATTCAGTTGGTATACGTCCGCGGCGGCCGCATGGTCGGCGGCGACCACTTTTCCCTCCCCCGCGAGGGCAGCGAACCCGCTGGCGACGTGCTGGCAGAGTTCCTGACGCAGTATTATCAGGAGGGCAACCTGATTCCGCGCAACATTCTCGTGCAGGAGCTGCCCGACGGCGCGCAACCCCAATTAGAGCAATGGCTACGGCAGCAGAAGGGCGCGGCGGTAACGCTGGTCACGCCCCGGCGCGGCGAGAAGCACGATTTGGTGCTGCTGGCGGCGAAAAACGCCCATGACGCGCTGGAGAAGCGGAACGCCCGCGCGAGCATCCGCGAAGAGCGCACGGTCGGCGCGGCGGCGGCGCTCGGCAAGGCGCTGGGGCTGCCCAAGACCCCACGGCGCATTGAGGGCTACGACATTTCCAACACGCAGGGCGTTTTGAGCGTCGCGAGCATGGTGGTGTTCATCGACGGCGAACCCGCGAAAAAGGAATACCGCCGCTTCCGCATCAAGACGGTCGAGGGCGCGAACGACTTTGCCTCCCTGAACGAGGTGCTGGGGCGGCGGTTCGCGCACGGCTTGCAGGAGAAGGCGGAACGCGAAGAACAGGGACTATCCCCCATCGGCGGCAAGTTTTCTGACCTGCCCGACCTTGTGCTGATTGACGGCGGTCCGCAGCAGCTGCGTTTCGCGCGGCAGGCGCTGCTGGACATGGGCGCGGACGTCGCGATGTTCGGGCTGGCGAAGAAGCAGGAGGAGATTTTCCTTCCCGACCGCGAAGACCCGATTTGCCTTGACCACCACACGCCGGAGCTGCACCTGATTCAGCGCGTCCGCGACGAAGCGCATAGGTTTTGCATTACGCACCACCGCGGATTGCGCGGGAAAGCGAGCATTCACAGTCAATTGGAGGATATTCCGGGGATTGGGCCGAAGCGACGGAAGGCGCTGCTGACGAAACTGGGGTCGATGAAGGCAATTCGTGAGGCGACGGAGGAGGAATTGCTGAAGGTGCCGGGGATGAATCAGGCAGCGGCGAAAGCGGTCAGAAAATGGGCTGAGGCACAAGAAAAAAAGTAACACGCGAAAAAAGCATGACGAAGCGCTCAACTCAATCGCGCGAAAGGGGGTCAAGGGGGGGACTTCGTCCCTTTTCATCTGCCCCTTGCGGGGTCAAGGGGCGGAGCTCCCTTGTGGGGCTTGGGGCAACGCCCCAACTGCTGCTTGTCAAGCCCACTCAAAAAGAGAAGTCAACAAGGTGCAGGCAGCGAAGCGTCCCTGCCAGTAACTTTGCGCATCCGCAGATGCGCCCCCCCAGCTTGCTCTTTCCATCACCTCAACATTGTCGCGCCCATTGGCGCGACCGAGTAGCAGTTCTTTCCTATTATATTAGCACATTGCGATACGCAGGGATTTCGCCTCTGCGGAGGCGACGAGGGGGCAATGAAAACAGACGAATGTCTGCGGTCGCCCCCTTGACCCCTTCGGTGTGCACTCCCATGTTTCTTGGTTTTCATTGTTGAAAGTGGAACGCGCCTGCGGGCGCTGCTTCGGGATCGTCCTCGCTAACTTTTTGTGCTGCTGAACTAACCTACTTTGGGCATATCCACCACTTGGGCTGCGCACGGCAAAATCCCCTCCCATCGGCAAAATTTTATCAAACCACTTGTCAAACGTATCCGAGTATGATAAAATTCTGTCAGAAAGAAACCATTTGCGCCAGGTGCGCACGGTTCACGAGAAGGGAGATTTTTTGATGATTCGTAAAGTGGTGGTAGCGGGCGGCGGTGTGCTGGGCAGCCAAATCGCTTTCCAGAGCGCATACTGCGGGTTCGACGTAACCATCTGGCTGCGCAGTGAGAGCAGCATCGGGCGCACACAGCCCAAACTTGACCACCTGCATCAGGTGTACATCGACACCATCAACCTGATGGCAACGCCTGACGGTCAAACGCCCGCAAATTGGGCGAACGGTATCGCGGATTTCGACGGTTTCGACCCGAAAAAATGCCTTGAGAAGGTGGAGGCAGCGTACAAGAACACCCACCTCGAACTCGATATGGCGAAGGCGGTTGCAGACGCTGACCTCGTCATCGAGTCGATGGCGGAGAACGTGGAGGACAAAATCAGCTTCTACCAGAAGCTTGCGCCGCTGATGCCCGCAAAGACGGTGCTGGTGACGAACTCCTCCACCCTGCTGCCGTCGAAATTTGCCAAGTACACCGGGCGACCCGACGAATACCTGTCGCTGCACTTCGCGAACTCCATTTGGAAGAACAACATTGCGGAAATTATGGCGCAGAGCAAGACCGACCCGAAGGTTTTCGACACGGTAATGCAGTTCGCCAGCGACATCCGCATGATTGCGCTGCCCGTCCGCAAGGAAAAATCCGGCTATCTGCTCAACTCGATGCTTGTGCCGCTGCTGTTCTCGGCGATGGACTTGTACGTCAACGGCATTTCCGACCCGGAGAGCATCGACAAGGCATGGACGCTGGGCACAGGCGCGCCGAAGGGGCCATTCCACATTTTGGACACCGTCGGGCTGACGACGGCACACAACATCGTCAAAATGTACCTGAAGATTCCGTCGTTCCTCGCGCCGTATAACTTTAAGGGCATGGACAAGATGCTGAAGGAGTACATTGACGCGGGCAAACTCGGACAGAGCAGCGGCGAAGGCTTCTTCAAGTACGAAAAATAAAGCTGATTCCGGCGCGGTATGCTCAAATTGTGCGGTATCCGCGCCGGATTTCTGCTTTTTGCGCGGATTTTTGCAGATTCCGAAAAAAGCGCTTGCCAAATGCGAGAAATTGTGCTATACTAAATAAGCTGTTCTATGGACAGCTTGTGGAGACGTATCGAAGCGGTCATAACGGGACTGACTCGAAATCGTGAATCCATGCTGGAAGGCTTCCAATGGCAATCCCTTGATTTCCAAGGCTTGCAGGGCTCTTGGGGCTCGAACTAAATACTTTATTCTCTCCTGCTGTTCTCTCCAATCTCCGGAGATTCGCAGTGAAGATATTTATGGAGACGTATCGAAGCGGTCATAACGGGACTGACTCGAAATCAGTTGATCCGCAAGGGTCCGTGGGTTCGAATCCCACCGTCTCCGCCACATTCGGCTAAATGACAAGTGTGTTATTTAGCCGAATTTTTTATTGGGCTCGAATCTCATCCTATTTCCAAATGCTTCTGCACCATCTGTTCACGCCTCGGTGCATGTTCGTTTGGAAGCAGCCTCATTCTTCTTCCAATCCCAGTCCATGCAGCATTGCTTCTGCTGTGTTCTGTTTGGAAGCCACATCAAGGTGTGCGTAGATGTTCGCCGTCGTGCTGAAATCGCTGTGCCCCAGCCACTCCTGAATCTGTTTGAGCGGCACATGGTTCGCAAGCAGCAAACTCGCGCTGCTGTGCCGCAGGTCGTGAAAGCGAATATGCCGCAGATGGTTTTGCTGAAGCGTCAGCTCAAACATCGCTGATACCCTGTTTGGATTCAGCAGATACCCCATCTCATTGATGCAGATATAGCCTTCATAATCCTTGCAGTAGCAGTTGCCGCAAAGTCTGCGGTTCTCCGCCTGCCGAACCTGCAAATCATACGATTTTCGGATGAGAATGCGCAAAGATGCGAAGTGAATTTTTGCATTTTGGCTAACGCGAATGAAATGCAGCGTAGCAGCGCTACGCTAAATGGAATGAGCGGACGACAAAATCAAAAAGGCACGAGCAGATGGCGCAGGCGAATCCAAAAATCGTATTCAGCAGATACTTCCGGATTGGCGCTGCAAGCGGCAGCGTCCGGCGGCTTGACTTCGTTTTTGTGGTATCGCGGGCGATGACCTCGTACTTCCCGTTCAGCCTGCACGCAATCACCGTGTGCTGAATCGTGATGGTGTTCTGCTGGAAGTCGATGGCATCCCAGCGCAGCCCCACGGCTTCGCTGCGCCGCAAACCGTAGAATGCCGCCAGCATGACCGGCGTTTCAATCAGCGTCCCCTTTACACAGGCGAGAAGCTGGTTGATTTCATCCTTGTCATAAAAAGCAGGCTGGAAGCCGTTCTTGCGCGGGCGATCTACCTTATCCGCTGGATTCACGGAAAGCTGGTCTGTCTTTACCGCATATTTCAGCGCCCGATGGATGAGGGCATGATAGTGAATCACCGTGTTGGACTTTACCCGCGCCAGCTGTGCTGTGTAGAAGTCCTGAATGTCTTGGGCTGTCAATTCCGTGATGGTCACGCCTGTTTTGCGGAACCACGGAACGATGGTGCTTTTCATCATCCCGTCGTAAGAGCTGTACGTCGTAATCGCAATCGTACTCTTCGCGATTTTCAGCCAGCGTTCCAGATAATCCGCAAACAGTTCGCCCTTCTCCACTGCCTCCGTATCTTCCGCCGGAAGCTGGAAGGTTTGGCGCTGTTCCATCAGGAACGCTTCCGCCTTCTTCTTGTTTCCACGGATTAGATAGCCTGTGGGAATCCACGATACGATTTTCGGATGAGAATGCGCTATCTGCGTGCGCCTTCTCATTTTTATTTAGAAGCAATGTGGAATGTTTTACCTCTTCAATAATTGGGAGTTGAATGTTGCATCAAAGTATGCATAGCTGTCTGCGATAATACCAAACATCTTCTCAATATCCTGTATTGCGAATGAAATGGTCGTAATAATCATATTCCGACTTGAATAAGTGATTTCGTATGTGCTTCAAAAATCGTTTTTGGTAATTCTCGATAACATCTTCATGAAAACTATTTTTAATAAACGCATCTAATGGACGCCAATTGTCAGTAGGCTTCCCGTCACACACCAATCGAAGCAAATTCCTAAATACCTGCTCTACTTTCTTGTCGTTTTTCTCATTTTTCAATGCAAAATACAAAGTGTTATAGTAATGTGGAAGCCAATTGGAATCGGAAGCAAATTTGACAAATTGCTTTAAATTGTCTTCATGGCAAAGGTATTCTGCGGTGATATACTTTAATACATAATGCGTCTCTTTTTTTATTTTTTCTTCCGTTATCTCAACATTTTGACCGCAATTTTGCAGATCATCATATACGTCTTTTGAAAGATTTATGCCAATTGTTTTGACCGAATTTTCCAAAAGATACGCATCTACATATGCTTGACCGACAATCAATTCCTTTCTCAAATTTTTCAATTCTCTTGCAGGCATTTCATCAAACTCCCCTTTTGCAATAGCTCCCCTCAGCAAAATTCCATTTTGAGCAAATTCATCCTTGCATATTAACAGCACTAAATTCGCAAGGGATTTTAACGAATCTTGCTTAACATCCTTTGTGCTTAATATAACAGAATCGCTCACAACCAGTCCATTAATTTCTTCTGATTTTACTTGAAAGTCATGATATACGATTGATGAGAATTTCCCCATAAAACTTCTTGCTTCGTTTTGCGATAGTCCTTTTAATTTATTTTTGAATCCCAAGATGTCTAAAAAAGCAACGTATTTCATATTTGCCTCCATTTTTGTTAACATTATGCAATATCTCTCCATTCCCTTGGAATCAAGTCGTTTGTAAATTAAATATTATCAGTATAGCAAGGCAGAAAACAGCTTGTTAAAAGCAGATTTCCGTCTTACAATTTCAAGTATAGCATATCACATCTTAATTGTTAATAGCTGATTTCGCCGCTTTGTCCCGTCGGCAATCCTGCGCATCAGTTCTTCATACGAATTGATTCCGTTTTCTTTCAGATAAATGATGGACTGCGAAACAGCGTCAAGGTTGTGCCGCTCTGCCCATACCTGATAGCCTCTGCCCTTTCCCTCGCGCATCTTCTTCTCAATGTCAATCAGCAGCGCAATCTGTCTGCCCGTGTACTGGCTTCTCGGAATCCGGGGAATATGCACCTGACTGCCGCCCAGCACATTCCGCAAAGCAGCCGCTGTGTACGCCGAACCCAGAGAATCAAGGCGGATAAAGCGCTTGCCGGATGGCGGCTTCACGCTGATTTGTGCGCCGCGCTTCACCCTGCATCCGGCTTCTTCCAGCAGCTGCATGAGCGCGTCAAAACCGTCAGGCTGCATCCGCAGGGCGCTGTCAATCATCATGCGAATCGTGTCGCGGCGGGTGATGCGGGCGCTGCTGCCCTGCCACTTGTCGTATGAGACGGTTTTGTCCTGCGGATTTTCGACGATGGAGAGCCGCTGTTCGCGGCAGAGGCTGTCGCTCAACTCCGCAACGACTTTGCCGGAGCGAAGCACATCCTTGAATTTGCGGGTGCAGTCCAGCGAAACGGCGCTGAACACAATGTGATTGTGGATGTGCGCATGGTCATCATGCGTCGCCACGAGGAACGCGAAATCCCCGTTCAGCAGCCGGGAAGCCAGCTCATAGCCGATTTTGTTGGCTTCCTCCGGCGTTACTTCTCCCGGCTGGAAGGACTGCCGCACCTGATACGCAATTACTTCATTGCGAATGCGCCGTCCAGTTTTCGCGATATAGGCATTTCGGTTCAGCAGGAACTCTTGGTCAGCGGTTTCGGGCGCACAGGCATAGGCGGAAATCAGTTTGCCCTGCTCAGTCTTGTCCGGGTTCTTCACATAATCCAGCCGTGCTTTCAGGCACTGGGCGATTGTCTTGCCCTTGTTGATGTGCATCGACATGATGCGGGTGGTCGCCATTGTTATCCTCCTGATTGCAGAAAAACGCGCCCCTCCGAAGAGAAGCGCGTTTCATGATTTTTGCGTTTTTCACGTCAGCATCCGCTCGAAAAAGCCAAGCACTCGGCTGACATTCTCCAAAATCAGATGGGCGATACCGGGCAGACCGACGGGACTTACCAGCAGCATCAGCACCGCGAAGGCAATCCCGTTCTGCCAGCTGCCGGTGACAAACGCCATCAGCGACAGGATGCCAAAGAGCAATGCGGTCAGCCCGATGACAGAACCCGCCAGCGAAGTGACGAAGGCAGCGGCGCACAGGATGAGCCTTGCCAGCAGGATGACGGGGCACAGGATGATTTTCAGGATTGTCTTGCGCATAGAAATTCCTCCTTATACTGTGTTCAGCTGGAGCGTAGAAAGCAGCTGGTTCATCATGCCCAGCAGCTGATTGACTTTCTCCTGAATTTCATCAATCTCTGATTCGTAGATGCTGCCGTGTTCGTTGACCCTGCGGGCAATCTGGTTGACGTTGTTCGTTAGATTCCCCAGCAGGCGAATCATTTCGCGAAGCTGCGGCAAATCGAGTTTCAGGACATAGCCGTTCAACACCATCGCGCGGAGAAACGCCGATATGTTGCGAATTGCCAGTTACTTCCTCTTTTCGTCGATGATGCGTGCTTCCTCTTCCGTCACGGCGAAGTGAAGCATCTTCGACCGACGCGCTTTCTCCTTCTTCATTCTCTCTCCTGAAACGCCTTTGCGCAAGGCTGTCGAAGCGCTTTTTCGGTTTTTGCAGCAGACGGACGTTCGCGTTTCTGCATTTCCTGCCGTGCCAGATTGATGAAGTCATTCAGAATCACCGGATGCGCGGCGACGGCATACGCACTCCAGCGGTCAGGCTCGCGGGGAATCTCCCTTTCGAGCGCCCAGCGCTTGTTTGCATTAGAGAAGCGTCCATCCCAGACCTTTTCCTGCACCGTCGCCGCCAGCACCAGTGTTACCCGCTCGCTGCCGTATTGGTCAAGCACCTCCTTGACACACGCTTCGTCCAAGTGCATCCCGTCGAAATGCTTCGCAATCGCTTCCTCGATGGCATTCTTGCAGGCGATATTGCTTCGGCGCGCATTCCGGTACTCCGCCAGTTCGCCGTGCGCGCGGGCATATGCCGCATCGTGCGGGTAGACAGCTGTCATTGCAATTGTGTCCATTTTGTCCTCCTTTTTCGGATTATCGTTCCTGTTCTGCGCTCTTTTCTCGGCTGACAGGGCGCTGATCCATGTTCAATTCTGCATCCAGTTTCGCCAGTCTTGCGCTTTTGGTTTTCAGCTCTTCCTCCTGCGGAAAGGGCTTGCCCAGCTCCGCTTTTGCCGCTGCCATCTGCTGCTTTGTCGCATCAAGGCGTGCTTGCACCTTTGCCATTCGGTCGGGAAGTGTCTGAATCAGGTTCGTTAAGCGGGCGATATTGCCCCTTGCGTCGCTGCCGACTTCCATGATATGCGAAACCGCGCCGCGCAGGGTGAGCCTGAATTTATTGGCAAGCGAATCGAACTGGATGCTCATGGTCAGCCCGCGATAAGCGCCAAACTCCACCGGATTTCCTTGCGCGGCCTCCTTGCATGCGGCAAGTATGGCTTTGCCCGCCGCTTCCTTCTCTTCAATGAAACTTCCGCGAACGGTCAGCCCGCCGAACTCCGCTTCGGGTTCGGGATTCGCCGCCAGCGTTGCCCTATCCTGCGCAAAACCTTCCAGCAGCTGTGCATCCTGTTCCAGCTGCCGCGGAAAAACTTTCAGCAGCTGATCTTCCAGCCGATACTGCTGGCTCTGGTGATCCGCCTTCATCAGGCGAAGGCGGGCTACATCCACAT
>OHBD01001434.1_pt1 | contig 10292 bp, 7 predicted proteins | sample 1577291 | NCBI WGS metagenome assembly OHBD01 (sample SAMEA3879572, study PRJEB24766) | human gut metagenome | biome: human-associated habitat; feature: feces | place: USA | collected 1985/1987
CGCTTTCTCACTAGGCTCAAAAATACTTCGCCAAGTGTTCAATGTGTATTCATGTCAGGCGTTAGCCCGATAGAAATGATTGTGGAAATTACACTTAGCCTGCCAGCAGTCATGTGCAATTTCCACAATCATTTCTGCCCGGCTGAACTGTTACACCACAATAACTTTTGAAAGGCAGGTACCATGCTATATGCAGATATTATGGAAAATCAAAGAACAATATGCTTCTCTTCGCAAATCAGAAAAAGCCGTTGCCGATTATATGTTGGCCCATGATGATAAAATAGAAAAAATGACAATTGCAGAACTGGCAGAGCAATCCGGGGTAAGCCAACCTACCGTCATGCGTTTTCTGAAAGCAATCGGCTACGATAGCTTTCGTGAAGTAAAACTGGCATTTGCTACGCAACGCGCAGAGAAAAATGTATTACCTCAACAAAATAGTCCCCTTGGAATTTCAATCAGCCCGAACGATACCATTGAGGATGTTCCGTCAAAAATCATACATAACACCATCGCACTACTGGAAGATTCCTTAAAACGGATTTCCAAAACAGAACTGAAAAAGGCAGTGGAAGCCATAAAAAATGCAGAGCAGCTTGTTATTTACTCAGTAGAAAATTCCAATACAACCGCAATTGATCTAATGACTAAACTACTGTATTTGGGTATTCCCTGCAGGATTTACGAAGATGCCTACTTACAAAAAATCAGTGCTGGAAATCTGCATGAGGGCGATGTTGCCATTGGTATTTCTTACAGTGGTTATTCTAAAAATACAGTAGATGTTATGAAACTGGCAAAGAAACGAAAAGCAACCACTCTTGTCATCACCAATTTCACAAATACTCCGCTAACACAACAGGCGGATATTTTAATCGAAACCTCCAATCAGCAATTTCTCTATGGAAATACAATCTTTTCCAGAACCACTCATTTAGCTGTTGTGGATATGCTTTACATGGGAATCTTAGTTAGTGATTATGATACCTACACCAAAAGGATGCAAAAAAACAGCGAAATCATAACCAATGAGGCCTATGAAACCCATTCCAACGATTGATTTTCTTCCCCTCCTACAACTATTTCTAAAATCGACGTAAAGAACGCCCAAATTTATGTAGTTTTACTACATGGATTTGGGCGTTTTCTGTAAAAAAAATATTACAAAACTTTTACTCCAACTTGGTAGTTGCATGTTTTTTTGTCCAGTAAGATTAGGGTGTCAAGCAAATAGAACGCCAAAGCAAAGGAGAATAGATATGAAAAGTAATACTTTAGAGTTAAAAAATATTACAAAAAAATATGATGGAGTTACGATTTTAGATGATATTTCCCTTAGCATAAATCAAGGAGAGATTATTTCTATTTTAGGTCCCTCTGGAAGCGGAAAAACAACATTATTAAATCTAATCTTAGGACTTACAACTGTAGATTCAGGAAAAATTCTTTTTCATGGGAAGGATATCACACAGACTTCTATGGAAAAAAGAGGCTTCAATATCGTATTTCAAGATTACGCACTTTTTCCCAATCTAAACGCACTACAAAATATCACATACGGATTGAAAAATAAACCAGATATTTCAACCAAGCAAGAGGTAGATGATCTCATCGAATTACTTGGTTTACAAGAACATCTAAATAAACGGATTGACCAATTATCTGGAGGACAAAAGCAACGTGTCGCACTGGCACGCACAATGGTCATGAAACCAAAAATTCTTTTATTAGATGAACCACTAAGTGCCTTAGATGGTGTCATAAAAGAATCGATTAAAGAACGTATCAAAACGATTGCAAAGGAATACCACCTTACAACCATTATCGTAACACATGACCCGGAAGAGGCACTTACTTTATCCGACAGAGTGTTGATTATAAATGAAGGAAAAATTTCTCAGTATGGAAAACCACAGGATATTATTATTCGCCCTGATAACCAGTTTGTAAAAGATTTCATATTAAATCAATTGGAAATCAAAAAAAATAATATTTATTCCCTCTTTAATCAGGAATTATTGATGGCACAAGGTTTTTAGCAGGAAAGGATAAGATAAAATGAAAAAAATTAAAAATGTGGAAATCCGTTCTGTCTTTGTTCTGCTGTGTATACTATTTTTAACCTTTTTAGTCGTACCAATTATCATATTATTTATACAATCTTTAGTAGGAAATGAGGGCTTTACTTTCACCTATTTTCAAACTATTTTACAGCAAAAACAGATCCGAACTGTTTTCCTTAATAGTATCGGAATTGCACTGCTTGGTGCCTGTATTACCACTGTTCTTGCATTTATAATGGCATATACCATTCATTTTACCAATGTAAGACCAATCTTAAAAAAAGGAATTTCTACACTGGCATTGCTCCCTATGCTTCTTCCTACGATTACATATGGATTTGCTATTATATATTCTTTTGGAAAACAGGGACTTTTAACTCGATTATTCGGAAGGCAACTATTTGATATTTATGGTATCAATGGATTGCTAATCGGCTATGTCATTTATACCTTACCCGTAGCCTTTATGCTACTGCATAACAGCATGAGTTATATTGATAAAAAGTTTTCGATTGTTTCTAGGTTAATGGGTGACAATGGCATAAAAACCTTTTTTCAAACGGTCTTTCAACCATTGCTTGGAACATTTGCGATCTCTATTATACAATGTTTCTTTTTAAGTTTTACAGACTTTGGTATTCCGGCCTCCGTAGGTGGCAAAGTGGATGTCATTGCAGGTGTATTATACAATGAAATGCTTGGTAGCGTTCCCAATTTCCATCGGGGTGCTGTTGTTGCTTTTCTAATGTTATTGCCTTCTATCGTGTCCATCTGTGTTTTAACCTATCTGGAACGCTATAACATCCGCTACCAAAAAGTTTCACAAGTTGAACTAAAAAAGAATACCTTCCGTGACATTGTGTTTGGTTGTATTTCTTATGCAATTTTACTATTGGTATTGTCCATTTTTGCAGTCGTTATCATTGTACCATTTGTAGAGGAATGGCCATACCGTATGCATTTTACTGTCAAACATGTTTCGGATGTATTTTCCGATGTTGCACTTGTTACAGTTGTAAAAAATTCACTGCTTGCAGCAATCTTAACCGCGATAGCAGGAACGCTTGTATCCTACGGAGCCGCATTGATTACTGCACGAAGCACGATGAATACATTCGCCAAAAAGGTACTTGATAGCATTGCACAAGTAACCAACACAATCCCAGGAATGGTACTTGGTATTGCCTTTTTGCTCACCTTTACAGGTACCTCTTTGCAAAATACCATGGCAATCCTTGTCCTATGTAATATCATTCACTTTTTCTCTACTCCTTATTTAATGTTAAAAGGTGCATTAGAAAAAATGAATGCCTCTTGGGAAACTACCGCACGCCTCATGGGTGATAATTGGATCAAAACCATTCTTAGAATTGTTACACCAAATGCATTTTCCACTTTATTGGAAGTGTTTGGATACTATTTTGTCAATGCCATGGTAACGGTTAGTGCCATTATCTTTTTGGCAGGTGCTAGAACTATGGTAATTACAACAAAAATCAAAGAATTACAGCATTACGCAAAATTTAATGAAATCTTTGTGCTTTCATTGCTTATCTTATGCATCAATATTACTGCAAAAGCACTTATCAAGCTGCTTGCAGCAATAAAATATAAAGAAAAAAGGAGTCTAAAAATGAAACGTAAAACATGGAAAAAGGCCGCAGCAATGCTTGTGGCAGGAGTGATTGCCTGTACAGGAATTGTAACAGGCTGTGGTAAACAAAACAAACAAGTCGTAATTTATTCCAATGCAGATGACGAGGCAGTCGATGCCATGAAGAAAGCATTAGATGAAAATGGCTACAGCGGAAAATACATTTTGCAGACGTTCGGCACTTCCGAGCTAGGTGGAAAATTACTGGCTGAAGGAAAAAATATAGAAGCAGACCTAGTTACAATGAGTTCCTTCTATTTAGATAGTGCCCAGGATGAGAAACAGATGTTTTGCGACCTGACTTTTGATACACAGTCCTTAGATACTTACCCAGATTACTATACTCCAATTACTTCTCAGGAAGGTGCTATCATTCTCAATACGGAAGTTATGAAGGAAAATAATCTGCCAACCCCAACCAGTTTAAAGGATTTGGCAAATAAGGAATACGCAGGCTTTATTTCAGTTCCTGATATTTCTGGTTCATCTACTGCATGGTTGATGCTACAGGCACTAATAAATCAGTATGGTGAAACAGAAGCCAAGACTATTTTGAAAGCAATTTATGACAATGCAGGCGCACATTTAGAAGAATCTGGCTCTGGTCCTTTGAAAAAAGTACGAGCAGGTGAAGTAGCAATCGGCTTTGGTCTGCGTCATCAGGCTGTTGCAGATAAAGCAGATGGACTTCCTATTGATTTTGTAGATCCTACGGAAGGAAACTTCTCTTTAACAGAATCCGTAGCTGTGGTAGATAAAAAAGGAGAAAATAAAGACCTTGCCATGAAAATGGCGGAATGCATCATCAAAGAGGGACGAAAAGAATTGATTAAAACTTATCCAAATCCAATCTACAAAGGCGAAAAAGCGGATAAGGCAAATCAGTCTACCTATCCAAAAACATTTCCAGAAAAATTAACGGTAGACTTGTTAGAAAAACATAAAAACTTGTCAGAAGCATGTAAATAAATTTATGTTATAGATAAAATAGGAGGAATCATTTATGAATACTTATAAATTATTAACACCCGGACCTTTAACTACAACTGACACCGTAAAACAGGAAATGATGGTAGACCATTGTACTTGGGATGAGGACTATAAAAATCTTACCCAAAAAATCAGAAAGAACTTATTAAAACTGGCACAAGTAAAAGAAGAAACGTATACTGCTGTTCTCATTCAGGGAAGCGGTACATTTGGTGTTGAGTCCGTATTAGGCAGTTCTGTAGGAAGTGATGGAAAACTACTGATTTGTGCCAATGGTGCTTATGGAAAACGTATGGCACAAATTGCAGAAAAAAATCAATTATCCTACCTTTTATATGAAGAAAACTACGATAAAATTCCAGATGCTAAGAAAATAAGTAATCTGTTGGACGCAAATCCAGACATTACTCACGTATCTATGGTACACAGCGAAACCACTTCCGGTATTTTAAATGATATTGCTGCTGTAGCAAACATCGTAAAAGCGAAAGGAAAAACAATGATTGTAGATGCCATGTCCAGTTTTGGCGGTATCCCAATCGCAATAGAACAACTGGGCATTGATTTCTTAATCAGCAGTGCCAATAAATGCATTCAAGGTGTTCCTGGATTTTCCTTTATTATCTGTAAACGTGCTGCTTTACTGGAATGTAAAGGCAAAAGCCACAGCCTGTCGCTCGATTTATATGACCAGTGGGAAACCATGGAAAAAGACGGAAAATGGAGATTTACTTCTCCTACTCATACGGTACTTGCCTTTGCAAAGGCGATGGAAGAATTGGAGGAAGAGGGCGGTATTTTGCAGCGTGAAGCACGTTATCGCAAAAACAACGAACTTTTGATTGCACGTATGGAGGAATTGGGTATTCATCCTTACATTGACCGCACACATCAGGGACCAATCATTACTACTTTCTTCTATCCAGAAAATCACAACTTTTCTTTTGAGGAGATGTATCAATACATTAAGGAACGTGGCTATGCCATCTATCCCGGAAAAGTAACCGATGCAGACACTTTCCGCATTGGAAACATTGGAGAAATTTATCCAGAAGACATTAACAAAGTCTGCGACTTGATTGAAGCCTTTTTAGCCACAAAACAGGAAGCAATTGCAATTTAATTAGAAGCTTCCTTTCGCATCCATGCACATCCCACAGAGCATTTTCCTATAAAGGAACAAAATTGCACATTCAAAGAATGTCTATCTTTCATGTAACAAAACAATTGCAAAATACTCGTAACCATTCAGCGAGCTATTCATAAAGTGCAGTAATATACAAATAATTAACTATTAGGAGGACAAAAAAATGATTGAAGCAGTAATATTTGACTGGGCAGGTACAACTATAGATTACGGATGTTTCGCACCCGTACAAGCATTTATCTATGCTTTTGAACAGTTTGGAATCACTCCAACCGTAGAAGAAGTCAGAAAACCAATGGGAATGTTAAAACGAGACCATATTAAAACCATGTTGGAAATGCCACGAATCCGTCAGGCATGGGAGGAAAAATACGGACGTACCGCAACAGAAGAAGACATCGATAAAGTATACGCCGTAAGCGAAACTGGTATTCTTAACATTCTGACAAACTTTTGTGACGTAAAACCCCATGTATTAGAAACCATAGATACCTTACGAAAAAACAACATAAAAATTGGCTCCACCACTGGTTATACCGATGAAATGATGGACATTGTTGTTCCTGAGGCAAAGAAAAACGGATATGCACCAGATGCCTGGTTCAGTCCCAATAGTGTAAACAATATGGGCCGCCCTTATCCCTATATGATTTTTGAAAATCTGAAACAATTACACGTTTCTGCTGTACAAAACGTAATAAAAGTTGGCGATACCATATCCGACATTAAAGAGGGAACGGCCGCTGGTGTCATTACACTGGGGGTAATCGAAGGTAGCTCTCTTATGGCACTGTCACAAAAAGAGTATGAAGCACTTTCCAAACCAGAACAAGAACAGTTGTGCCAAAAAGTAAAAGATACCTTTGTAGAAGCGGGTGCAGATGGTGTATTGTACCATTTAGGAGAACTTCCTGGGTTTATTGAACAATTAGAAGAAAAATAACAATGCAACGTTACTTTAAAAAGTGAGACATATATCTAAAGCAAACAAAAAGGAATAAGTCTTTAGCAACAATGACTTATTCCTCTTTGTTTTTTGATTAACTGTATTTCAAAGCAATACTTTTTTTAGAATATTTTGGAAGCGTTTTATAGGCTTTTCTTTTGTTGTACTTGAAAATAGTAGGTAAAACGGCTGTACATTTACCTGATTTCTTCGGTGTCCGAATTGTTGTTAGATATCCACACCCCACAAACATCTTCTTCATGTTGGTTACTTTTCTTGTATCAAAACTGCTCAAATTCAAACTATTTAGATAATAACAATATTCAAACATACCTTCCATATTGGTTACCTTGGCTGTATTAAAGCTAGTAAGATTTAACCCACGTATACCTTCAAAGTCTAAATGTATACATTCATAAAACATATATTTCATATTCGTTACATTTGCTGTATTAAATCTATCTGTCCTTAACACCCTTAAATCTCCACATTTTGCAAACATATATGCCATATTCCTTACATTTGCTGTATTAAATTCATTAAGATTCAGTGCATATAATTTACTACATCCATAGAACATTTTTCCCATGGAGGTTACACTAGATGTATCGAAATTGCTGACATCTACTACATCTAAACCACTACAATTTTCAAACATACCATTCATATTGGTTACTTTTGAGGTATTAAAATTCTTAAAATCAATCACGTTTAAACTTTTACACCCCGAAAACATTCTTTCCATCGTAGTTGCATTTGAAGTATCCAATCTACTAAGATCCACTTCATCCAAATTTTTAAGACCAGCAAATAGATACGATAAATTATTTGCTCCTGTAACCTCTATTTTTGCATTTGTAATACTATCTGCATATGCACTCCATGGCGTTTTATTTTTATTCTCATTCTCCTTCGGAGCTTCATACATCTCACCAGTTCCTGTCACTTCTAACAGCCCACTCTCATAAATGGTCCATTTTGTTTCTTTATAACTTCCAGAATAAAGCGCAGAGCCTGTTACAGTTTCCTCATTTTTCTCACCTATTTCACTGGTTCCCGTTACGCTTTCCTGATTTCCTTCTACTATTGCACCTCCTGTTACACTACCTTGATTTTCTTCTCCTATTCCATTCCCCGTTGCACTATCTTGTTGCACTTGTGCTTTCACACCAATTGATGCATAAGAACTATTCCCACATATTAATACCCCGACAAGTATTCCTATTCCTATCTTTTTTAACTTTTCTTTCATTTTATACTCCCTTCTTTTTCTGTTCTCTTCCTCTATTTAAAGTAACACTTTCTGTTGCCTTTTGAGGAAAAGTCACATATTCTTTTCCTTGCGCATCTACCCAATAATATTCTGAAGTAAAATTAATTTTACTCCCACATGTCGCTTGAGGTGTTAATACTGTTTGCAGATTTTTGCATCCATCAATCAAGTTACATTCTCCGTAATCCTGCACTCTAACATTAGAAAAATCAAGGTTGCTTAAGTCCAATATTTTTATCTCCTTGCAACCATAAAACATACCTTCTACACCATACACTTTTTTAGTATTAAAATTGCTTATATTGATTTCCTTTAACTTTTCACAATTGAAAAACATATAATTCATACGATATACATTGGATGTATTAAATTTACTTACATCTATGGCTTGCAAATTTTTACAACCTTTAAACATCCCCGACATAGAGTGTACATTTGCCGTATCAAAGCTTGACAAATCAATTTTTTTTAGATTTCTGCAACCATTAAACAGATAACCCATTCGTGTTACATTTGATGTGTTAAAATTGGATAAATTAATTTCTTTTAGACTTTTACAATTAGAAAACATTCCATAGGTATAGAACTCCGTAAACTCCCCATCACCCAAACAAGAATAATCATTTGTTTCATCCTCGACAGAACCCATAATCTTTAATTGTTCTGTATTCCAGGCACTTAAATCCAAAGTTTCTAAGCTTACACAATTATAAAACATTCCTTGCATATTTTTTACTTTAGATGTATCCAAATCACGCAAATCCACTCTTTTTAAAAAATAGAATTTTGAAAATACATTAGAAAGATTTTTTGTATTCTTTAGTTGTAATCTTGCACTGGTAATGTCTCTTCTATAGGCAAACCATCCACAATTATAATTATCCTTTGCTAACGATCCACTTCCTTTTACATCAAGCAATCCGTTTTCATAAATCTTCCAACTTACTTTTTTATAACTTCCAGAATGTTTTACAGCTCCATTTTGTGTTACCGTAATCGTACACTGTGCCTTTACATTTCTATTGTTTTTACTGACTGCTTTGATTTTTGCAGTTCCAACATTTTTTGCTGTAACCGTTCCATTCTGTGTAACTGTTGCAACATTTTTATTTGAAGTTGACCAAATCACTGCCGCCGATGCCCTACTTGGTGTAACCCTTTTTACTTTTAAGTTCATACTTTGATTCACATACATTGCTTTTTTTGTCATATTTAACTGTATGAATTTAACTCCCGTTCTCGCCTGTGTATGCAATGGATATATACCAAGCACTCCTATTACCATTGCTAGCATTGCACCAAACAACACTACTTTTCTTTGTTTCTTTTTCATAATTTTTTTCTCCTCTTTCTTTTTTTGAAATAGACAGTTACATTGTCAATTTCCCATTTCATAACAAACACAAATGAACAAGAAAAAAAGCTACAACTTTTTTTAAATTTTTTAATGGAGCGAAAAAATCACATTTTCCTGTTGAACATGATTCCTTTTTTATTTTGGGTAAACCTAAACCACTTATGTTATGCAAAAAACTATAAGAAACCCGTAAAACGTATTTCTCATAGTCTTTGAAATCCACTACCTAGCTGCGAACTATACACCCTTGTAGACGCATTCTTCTACAAGACTAATTTTCCTTTATAAAAAAAGAAACTGCTTCTGCTATGTAAAACATACCAAAACAGTTTCTCTTATTTTCTTATAAAGAAGTCTTATCCATTTTAATTTACTCCATCACATCAATTTGACACATCTTCATCGTAGTCAATGCCGCCTGATGGCTTTCCGGTGTAACACCTGCACAACATCTGGCATCAATGGCAACCCGAATTTCAGGATAGGTTGCTTTGATAATCAAGGCATTTGATACCACACAAATATCTGTACAAAGCCCAACAATTTCTACCTCTTCTAACTGATACTCACTCCAATTCATATAACCAAAACTTGGCTTATCTATATAAATTGCACCTGGAACCTGCAACTGTTCTGGAATCTTCCATCCATCTGTTCCCTCTATGCAATGTTCAACTGGAAGATGTTTCCCCTCATTTGTCTCCAAATAATTTTTTTGATGTGTATCTCTGGTAAAAATAATTTCATCTCCACGCTCTTTATATTCTTTAATCTTTTGCTTTACAGGACCAACAATTGCCTGTGCCTCCTTTGTGCCTAATGAACCATCAATAAAATCCTTTTGCATATCTACTACAAT
>OHBD01001437.1_pt1 | contig 10278 bp, 8 predicted proteins | sample 1577291 | NCBI WGS metagenome assembly OHBD01 (sample SAMEA3879572, study PRJEB24766) | human gut metagenome | biome: human-associated habitat; feature: feces | place: USA | collected 1985/1987
TTACAGGGGGCTTTGCCCGGCCCATATTTTCCAGGTTTCCATGTTCCTCTGAACTCCGGTGCCCGGTTCCTCTGTTCCCGGTTCCTCTGTTCCCGGTTCCTCTGTTCCCGGTTTCTACCGTTCCCGGATTCCTTTGTTCCGGCGTTCCTCTGTTTCTCGCTTCTCGTGTTCCCGGGCTGGCGCGGCGGGCATTTCGGTTATTCTTTGCCTCCGGCTCCGGGAACCGGATTCCCGCCCCCGGCTTCGGTGGCGGGGATGCCTGGGAGGTCGTCCTCCCCGGCGGATTCGAGCGTGCGCGCGGAGTGCTGTTTCTTGGTTTGCAGGCGTGCCGTCCTGCGCAGCCGTTCCCCGACGCGGATGATGTTATCGTTGCCCGTGCAGAGCCGTTTGTAGGCGTCGTCATAGGCGTCGCGTGCCTTGTCCAGCGCCGTGCCGACCCCTTCGAGCGAACCGGTGAAGGCCACCAGCTGTTCGTAGAGTTTCAGCCCGCATGCGGCGATGTCCCTGGTGTTCTTGTCCTGGTCGTTGTATTTCCACAGGTCGGCGACCAATTTGAGCAGGGCGAAAAGGTTCGTCGGCGACGAGATGATGACCTTCTTGTCGTAGGCGTCCGACCAGATGGCCGCGTCGTTCTGCAATGCGGCGAGGAAGGCCGGTTCGTTGGGGATGAACATGATGACGAAGTCGGGCGAGTTGAGCAGGCGCTGGTACTCCTTGCGTCCCAGTTCGTTGACGTGCTGGCGGACGGAGGCCGTGTGCGCTGCGAGGCAGCGGCGGCGCTCCTCTTCGGTTTCGGCCGAGGTATAGCCTACGAAAGCCGTGAGCGAAACCTTCGAGTCGATGACGATGTCTTTCTTCTCGGGCAGGTGCAGCACGACGTCGGGGCGCAGGTTGTGTCCCTCGGCGTCCTTGATGTTGTATTGCGTTTCGTAGTGGATGCCCTTGATGAGCGCTGAACTGTCCAGGATCGTTTCCAGCAGCATTTCGCCCCAGTCGCCCTGCACTTTCGAATTGCCTTTCAGTGCGTTGGTCAGGTTCGTGGTCTCGGTCGTGATGCGCCGGTTGAGCTCCATCAGGTTTTTCAGCTCGGCCTTCAGTTCGCCGCGCTGTGCCGTCTGCGTGGTGTAGATGTCCTCGACGCGCTTGCGGAATTCGACGATGTTGTCGCGGAAGGGTTTGAGCAGCACGTCGAGCGACTCCTTGTTGGTCTCCTTGAAATGCTTGGACTGCTCGCCCAGTATCTCGGTCGCAAGGTTGCGGAACTGGGCCCGGAAGGTCTCCTCCAGTTTTTCGCGCTCGGCTTTTTCGGCCGCGCGATCCTCGGCGTTCTTCGCGCGCAGCGATGCGATCTCGGCCTCGGACGAGGCGCGGAGTGCCGCCAGTTCCGCTTCGGTACGCGTCCGCTGCTCGGTCAGCGCCTGCACCTGTCCTTCGTAGCGCTGCCGCAACTCTTTTTCCGCGGACAAGGCTTGTTCCGCGGCGGCCAGCCGGGCTTCGGCCGCCGCCAGCCGCGACGTGGCATCGCGCTCGCGGGCTTCGGAGGCTTGGTTGTCAGCGGCAAGCCGCCGGGTGTCCCTGCGCCAGAGTACGAGGAACAGGGCGACGGGCACTGCCAGGCTGCACGTAGCGGCCAATATGAAAAGGGTGGTAGGAGTCATCGTGTGTTTTTGTGTCTGTTTCCATGCAAAAATAGCAATTTATTCCCGGAAAAACACCCCGTACCGGGGCATGTGCGTTAATTTAGCCCCGCAACGCAATTTTTAGTCCCGATGTCGCAGGTTGTTACGTATTTTTTTATAGCTTTGTTTGTTCCAAATACGGATTCAAATAATTTCGAATATGAAAAAAACGTTACGATCCCTGAAGCTGGCCTGCCTCGCTGCAGTGTCCATGCTAGTTGTTTCCTGCGGCGGAAGTGCCGATTACCGCAATTTCCTGCCTGCCGATTCCTTTATGACGATGTCGGTCAATCCCGCTTCGCTTCTGCAGAAGAGCGATGCCGGCGACATCGGGCAGCATCCGCTCTTCATCCGGCTCAAGGCCGAGCTCGACAAAGCCGAGGGCATCACCGCCGAGGAGAAGGAATACCTGCTCGCCCTGCTGAAGAACCCCTGCGAATCGGGTGTCGACCTGAAAAAAGACCTGTTCTTCTTCATGTCGATGGATGGCGCGATGCAGTCCCCGAATGTCCGGGGCGGTATGCTGCTGCCCGTCGGCGACAAGGCGAAACTGGACGCCCTGCTTGCACGCATCGGCGAGAAAAGCGGCATTGCACCCCGGCACGAGGGCGGTGTTTCGGTCATCGCATTGGGCGAGGACAGCTCCGTGAGCGGTTTGTGCGCCTACAACGATGTGGCTGTCATGCTCTATTTCGCGCAGGGGTCGCCGGAAAGCGCAATCGATGCCGTTAAGAAACTCTTTGCCCAGAAGTGCGGCGAGAGCCTGATGGGTGACAAGGTCGTTGCCGACCAGCTCTCCGAGAAGAACGACATCAACATGGTGATGGTCTATTCTGCGCTGGCGTCGATGCTGGACAGCAACCCGATGGTGGGTTCGATGCCGATGATGGATGCCCTCAAGGGTGCCACGCTGGCAAGTTCCGTCAATTTCGAGAAGGGCCGGATCGTTTGCGATGCCGCCATGTCGTACAAGGACAAGGAGAGCGAGCAGAAAATGATGGATTTTTACGCCTATGTGAAACCCCAGACGGGAGCCCTGTTGCGCTACGTGCCCCGGAATACGATCGGTGCGATGGCCTACGGCCTCGACGGCGAGAAGATGTATTCGGTGTTCTCCGCAATGCCCGGTTACGGGATGCTGATGGCCAACCCGATGGTCAAGCAGGTGATGGATGCTTTCAGCGGCGACTGCGTGATCTCGTTCTCGGGGATGACAGCCGACGGTCAGTATCCCGTAGCGTCGCTGCTGGCCCAGGTGAAGGATCCCGCCGTGTTGCAGACGATCGTCTCCAACCTCTCCGGTATGCCCATCCAGAAGGCGGGCGAAGGCGAATATACGATCAGCATGGGCGGTGTCACGGTGCTGTTCGGCGTGAAGGGCGATGTGCTTTACTGTACGACCGATGCGGTCGTGAAATCGGCGCTCGACGGTGCGGACATCGAATCGCTGGCTTCGATGAGCAAGATATTCAAGGGCCAGTCGGGAAGCTTCTACGTCGATTTCGAGGGTGTGACCGCGCTGACCGCGCAGCTTGTCGGCGGTAATGTCGACCCGCAGGTCGAGGCCGCGCTCTCCGTGCTGGCCATGTTCGAAGACCTGGAAGCCTATGGTACGATGAAGGGCGGGACTGCCGTAGTCAATATGACGGACAAGGAGCAGAATTCCTTTAAGACTGTCTGCGACAAAATTGGCGAACTGATCCGCCGGTACGTACCGGAGGTCAATTTGTAATAACCTTCGGGGTTTATGGTAAACGGCCGTCCGGGATTCGAACGGCCGTTTACCTTGAAATAAAGAAGGTATGGAATCGATAACTTTGCAACGGGTGCTGCCCTGCGTGTTCGCGGGGAAAGCGGCTCCGCGAGATTCGGGGGTCTGGTTGCAGGAGGTGACCTTCCGCAAGGGGGAGTACTGCCTGCTCGAGGCTGCTTCGGGAACGGGGAAAACTTCGCTGTGCCACTTTCTCTACGGCATCCGGGAGGATTACGCGGGGCGGATACTCTTCGACGGGGCGGATTGCCGCGGCTTTTCCGCCGCGGCGTGGAGCGGCCTGCGCCGCAGGTCGCTGAGTATGCTTTTCCAGGATTTGCGTCTTTTCGGCGAATTGACCGTCGCGGAGAATATCGGCCTGAAAAACGAGCTCACGCATTTCAAGACGCAGGAGCAGATCGGGCGAATGCTCGAGGCTGCGGGTATCGCCGATAAGCGGGATGCCCCGGTCGATAAGCTCTCCTTCGGACAGCAGCAGCGCGTGGCCTTCATCCGCTGCATGTGCCAGCCGTTCGATTTCATCCTGCTCGACGAGCCTGTCAGCCACCTCGATGCCGCTAACGGGGAGTTGCTCAGCGGGATGCTGCTGGAAGAGGCGCAGGCGCAGGGGGCGGGTATCGTCGTTACCTCGGTGGGCAGCCGGCTCGGGCTTCCCTACCATAAAACCCTTACGCTATGACGCTGCTTTGGAAATTGTTGCGCAGCCATCTGAGCGTCGCGCAGACCGTAGGTTTCGCCCTCGCCGGGGTCGTGGGCATGACCATCGTGCTCACCTCGGTGCAGGCTTACCGCGATGTCATGCCGGTCTTCGATGCCCCCGATTCGTTCATGCGGGGCGATTACCTGGTGCTTTCGAAACGGGTCGGCGCGCTCCAGACGATCGGGTTGGGGAGCAGCGACTTTACCCCCGGGGAGCTGGAGGAATTGAAGGGACAGCCTTTCGTCCGGGACGTCGGGGCTTTCACGCCGGCGAACTACCGGGTGAAGGGTACGGTGGGCATGGGCGGCGTGCAGCTCTCGACCTACCTGTTTTTCGAGGCGGTGCCCGACCGTTTTCTCGATGTCGCCTCCGGGAAGTGGAAATACGAACCCGGCGACGGGGACATCCCCATCATCATCCCGCGCAATTACCTGAACCTCTACAATTACGGGTTTGCCAAGTCGCAGGGGCTGCCGCAGATTTCGGAGGGGATATTCCAGCGGGTTTCGCTCGGCATCGAGGTCGCCGGCAACGGGCGCACGGAACAGTTCCGGGGCCGTATCGTCGGGTTGTCGAACCGTCTCAATACGATCCTCGTCCCGGAGTCTTTCATCCGCTGGTCGAACGGGCGGTTCGGCCAGGGCGGGGAGAAACAGGCATCGCGGGTCATCGTCGAGACCGACCGCCCTGTCGATGCCGCGATTTCGGCTTACCTCGACGGCAAGGGCTATGAGGCAGAAGGCGACCGCCGTGACAGTGGGAAGGCTGCCTATTTCCTGCAACTTGCGGCCGGAGGGCTCGGAGGGGTGGGACTGGTGTTCAGCGTGATGTCTTTCTACATTCTGATGCTGAGCATTTTCCTGCTCTTGCAGAAGAACAGCGCGAAACTGGAAAATCTGCTCCTGCTGGGTTATGCACCGGGACGTGTGGCACGTCCGTATTGGTTGCTGACCCTGTGGCTCAACCTGGGCGTCCTCGTCGTGGCCGTGGTTTTGTCGTGGCTGGTGCGTATGTGGTACCTGCCCGAACTGGCAGCATTGCAGGAGGGGTACGCCCCGGCCGGGGTCGGCGTTACATGGGTATGCGGCATAGGGCTTGCATTGCTGCTTTCGCTGTCCAACGGCATTGCGATACGCCGGAGGATCGACACCCTGAACCGGAAAAGATCCTGACCGGCAGCTCTTTCGGGACGGAATCCCCGGAAAGACCGTGCGACAGGGAACCGGCATTCGGAATCCCGAACTGCAACCCCGAACCCCAAAACCCGGGTTTGCGGGGACGGAATCCCGCTCCGAAGCGTGGAAAACTGCCGGGAAATGACTATATTTGTCGTAAGTAATATTCGAACCATGAACAGAATCGTAGCACCTTCGATGCTTTCGGCCGATTTCGGCCACCTGGAACGCGACACGCAGATGGTCGACCGCAGTGCGGCCGAGTGGGTACATATCGACGTGATGGACGGCGTGTTCGTCCCCAATATCTCCTTCGGGTTTCCGGTGCTGAAGGCCATCCGCAAGGTGACCGCAAAGTGCCTCGACGTGCACCTGATGATCGTCGAGCCGGAGCGTTACGTAGCGCGTTTCGCCGAGGCGGGCGCCGACATCGTGACCTTCCACTACGAAGCCACGTACGATCCCAGGGGGTGCATAGAAATGATCCGCAAGGCCGGTGCGAAGGCCGGGGTGTCGATCAAGCCGGCGACTTCGGTCGAGGTGCTGCGCGATATCCTCCCGCTGGTCGACCTGGTGCTGGTGATGAGCGTCGAACCCCGGCTTTGGCGGCCAGAGCTTTATCCCCGGTACCATTGCCAAACTGCACGAGCTCAAGGCCATGTGCGAGCGCCACGGCGTTTCGCCCATGATCGAGGTCGACGGCGGCATCTCGTCGCACAACTCCCGCGAGGTCTACGAGGCAGGGGCCGACGTGCTGGTTGCCGGGAATGCCGTTTTCGGCGCCGAAGACCCGCAGGCCGAGATCGTGCGGATGCTCAACGCCTGACCATTCGGCGCGCCGGATATTTCGGGGCGAAGCGGCCAGGGTTTTCAGGGATTCCGGACGTCTCGTGTTCCGGGTTTTGCCTGGGTGTCGCGCCCGTATTGCATTCCGCAGCGGCTCAGGGGACGATGTGCCGTCGGGTCTCGTCGTCCAGCAGGCGGCGCAGGTCGCGCAGCAGGTCGTCGTCGCGGAAATAGCCGGAGCCGTAGGTCAGGTTGAACGCGTAATCGAAATCGGCGGGATTGGCACCTTGGTTATGCTGGATGATGGTCTCGGCTTTGTCGAGGGCTTTCACCCACCGCGCCTCGGGCGTCTGGCATGCTTCGTATTCCTCCCATATCTTCCGGATTGCCGTTCCGGCCGCGGGCGGGAGCATGCGCGTCAGTTTGTCCATTGCGGCCAGCTCCGCAGCCTCCTTGGTGCCGTCGGCCATCTGCGCCACGGCCGGAATGTCCCCGTCATACGCTTCGCCGAGGTCGTGGACGAGGCACATCAACAATACTCGTTGCATGTCCAGCCGGGGGCGTTCGCCGGTGAGGACGGCGGCCAGCAGGGCCAGCCGCCAAGAGTGTTCGGCCGTGCTTTCGTGTCTCCCGGTCGAGGTGTGCGCCGTGCGCAGGACGTCTTTCAGCCGTTCGGCCTCGCGGATGAACCGCAGGTAGCGTTCCAACTTCTCCATACTATAACAATGTTCGTTTCGGAGTTCAAAGATACGATATGTCGGATTAAATCACTAACTTTGCCGTGATTTTAGACAGACCATGATATCTCTTGACAATCTTACTGTAAGTTACGGGGGCTGGACGCTCTTCGACAACATATCGTTCCTGATAAACCCCAAAGACCGCATCGGCCTCGTCGGCCGGAACGGGGCGGGCAAAACCACGCTGCTGCGCATCATTACGGGCGAGCAGCAACCGACCTCGGGCAGCGTGACCCTGAACGGCGACTGTACGATCGGCTACCTGCCGCAGACCATGCGTGTGGCCGATACGACGACGCTCGTCGAGGAGACCGCCAAGGCGTTCGAGGAGGTGCTGCGCCTCGAGGCCGAGATCGAGCACCTGACGCGCGAGATCGCGGAGCGTACCGACTACGAAAGCGACGGTTATGCGCAGCTGTTGCACCGCCTGAACGATGCGCAGGATCACTACCATATCCTCGGCGGCGAGACCCGCGATGCGGATATCGAAAAGACGCTGCTGGGGCTCGGGTTCAAACGCGAGGATTTCGGACGTCCGACGAGCGAATTCTCGGGCGGCTGGCGCATGCGTATCGAGCTGGCGAAACTGCTGTTGCGCCGTCCCTCGATCTTCCTGCTCGATGAGCCGACGAACCACCTCGACATCGAGTCGATCCAGTGGCTCGAGGATTATCTGAAGAATTACAGCGGCGCCGTGCTGCTGATTTCGCACGACCGCGCTTTCCTCGACAACGTCACCAACCGCACGGTCGAGCTTTCGCTGGGCAAAGCGACCGATTACAAGGTTTCCTATTCGAAATATGTCGTGCTGCGCGCCGAACGCCGGGCACAGCAGATGGCTGCCTATGAAAACCAGCAGCGCATGATCGAAAAGACCGAGGAATTCATCGAGAAGTTCCGCTACAAACCCACCAAGTCGAACCAGGTGCAGTCGCGCATCAAGCAACTCGAACGCCTCGAACGGCTCGAGGTCGAGGAGGAAGACTTGGCGACGCTCAATATCAAGTTCCCGCCCGCACCCCGCTCGGGACAGATCGTGGCCGAGATCAACGAAGCCGGGATGTCGTTCGGGGCGAAGCATGTCTTCAGCGGCGCGAATTTCATCATCGGAAAGGGCGACAAGATCGCCCTCGTCGGCCGTAACGGCGAAGGCAAGACCACGCTGGCGCGTATGCTCGTCGGGCAGCTGACGCCGACCGAAGGTTCGGTGCGGCTCGGTGCCAACGTCAATATCGGCTACTATGCCCAGAACCAGGACGACCTGATGGACGGCGAATTCACCGTCTACGATACGCTCGACCGCGTGGCCGTGGGGGACATCCGTACCCGCCTGCGCGATATCCTCGGGGCGTTCCTGTTCCGCGGCGAGGATATCGACAAAAAGGTCAAGGTGCTTTCGGGCGGCGAGCGGGCACGTCTGGCCATGGCCCGCATGATGCTCGAACCGCGCAACCTGCTGGTACTGGACGAGCCGACCAACCACATGGACATGCGTTCGAAGGACATCCTCAAGAATGCCATCATGAAGTACGACGGCACGGTCGTCATCGTGTCGCACGACCGCGAATTCCTCGACGGCATGGTGCAGAAGGTCTATGAGTTCCGCGACGGCGGGGTGAAGGAGTACCTCGGGGGTATCTACTATTTCCTCGAAAAGCGGAAGCTGGAATCGCTCCAGGAGGTCGAACGCAGGGACACCCCGCAGAAACCCGCCGTGCAGGCAACTCCGAAACCCGAGGCCGCCGTTTCCGGCAAACTCACTTACGAGCAGCGCAAGGAGCAGGAGAAACAGCTGCGCAAGCTGCGCCGGACGGTCGAGGGGATCGAGGCGGAACTTGCCGCAATCGAAAAACAGATCGCCGCCTACGATGCGAAATTCGCTGCGGCGACCGCCTACGACGAAGCCGACTACAAGGCCTACAACGACCTGAAAGCCCGTTACGACCATCAGATGCACGAGTGGGAGAAGGCATCGTACGAACTGGAACTCGTCGAAGAACAGTGATTTCCGGGAAATCCGGCTGAACCTTGTGCCGCCCGCCCCGGGGCAAATGAAAAATAAGCTGCTATGGACAACATTATTTTCGGGATACGTCCCGTGGCCGAAGCCATCGAGGCTGGACGCCAGATCGAGAAACTCTACATCCGCAAAGGTGCCGAAGGGCAGCTGATGACGGAGCTGAAAGACCTCTGCATCCGTCACCGCGTGCGGATGCAGGAGGTGCCTGTCGAAAAGCTCAACCGCCTCACGCGCGGTAACCACCAGGGGGTCGTGGCGCAGATTTCGGCCATCGAATATGTCGGGCTGGCCGACATCCTGGAACGGGTGCCCGAGGACGAGACGCCGCTGGTGGTGATCTTTGACGGGGTGACCGACGTCCGCAATTTCGGCGCCATCGCCCGCTCGGCCGAGTGCGCCGGGGCGCACGGTCTGGTGACGCCGCTGAAGAATTCGGCCCCCGTGAATGCCGAGGCAATCCGCTCGTCGGCCGGGGCGCTGACGACGATCCCGGTCTGCCGCGTGGGGTCGATCCGCAATACGATCAAGCAGCTCCAGACCGAAGGGTTTCAGATCGTCGCCGCGACCGAGAAGAGCCGCAAACTGCTCTACGATGCCGATTTCCGCAAGCCTACGGCCCTGGTGATGGGCGCCGAGGATACGGGCATCTCGAAGGAGGTCCTCAAACTCTGCGACGAACAGCTGGCAATCCCCCTGATCGGGCATATCGAATCGCTGAACGTCTCGGCCGCAGCGGCCGTGATGCTTTTCGAGGTCGTGCGCCAGCGTATCGGACAATAAACGAAAACCATGAAAGCGAAACTCGGACATTACGTGCAGTGGCTTCGGGAGGGGTTCCTGCAAATGCTGCGCCTGCACCCTGTGGAGGCGGGATTGATTGCCCTCGGATGTATCGGCTGCCTCGTCGCCTACGAGACGGACAGCGACGACACCCTGGTCAGGCTGGCGCTCGTGCCGCTGGCCTTCGCTGTTGCGCTGGCCTTCAATAACCTTGCGGGGCTGGGGCCGTGGCGGAAAGTCTACTGGGTATGCTGGGCGCCTTTCGTGCCGTTCGCGCTCTGGGGAGGTCTGGAAGAGTGGCTCGCCAGCGAGCCGTCGTTCATCACCTTCGGCATCCTGGCGCCCTTGGCGCTGCTGCTCTGTCGCCGTGCCGTGTGCAACAAGCGGTTCGTCGACGACATCATGGTGTGGCTGCGTTCGGGCATCCTCGCTGCGCTCTTCGCCAATGTAGCGCTGGGGTTGTTCTCCGCTATCCTCTTCTCCACGACCTATATCTTCGGGCTCGAAGGGAGTTGGATCGAGCATGTCTGGATCTATGCGCTGATCCTTTTCGAGACCTTCGCCGGCCCGGTGCTTTTCCTGATGATGTACGACCGTTGGGCCGGTGCCGAATGCCGCGGCACTCGC
>OHBD01001442.1_pt1 | contig 10251 bp, 8 predicted proteins | sample 1577291 | NCBI WGS metagenome assembly OHBD01 (sample SAMEA3879572, study PRJEB24766) | human gut metagenome | biome: human-associated habitat; feature: feces | place: USA | collected 1985/1987
GATGTGTTTTGCTTTTATTCGGTTTTATCTGCTTCCTGCTTCTGCTTTTCTTTTAACTCTTTTTGCAGCTCCGCTTCCACGCGGTCAAAGCGCTCCAAAAAGCTATGTTCCTGCCCTTCGGTCTTGTAGCCGGGCATGGTATCCAGCGCAACGCCGTGGATGCTGCGGAAAATGCTGTTCTCGATGTTGGGGTTATCCCGCTTTAGGCGGCGCAGCAACACCTTGACTTCCTGCCGCTTGGAGCCACCGCCGCCGTTGTCGCACATGGTGCAGTTCTCAGTAAAGCGGCAGGCACACTGGATGAACTCCAGCTCATTGTAGCGCTTCCAGGCTAGAATATCCTCTTCATGGATGCAGTACATGGGCCGGATGAGGGTCATGCCGGGGAAGCTGGTGCTGTGCAGCTTGGGCGGCATGGCCTGCAGCTGGGAACCGTAGAACATGCTCATCACGGTAGTCTCGATCACATCATTGAAGTGATGGCCCAGCGCGATTTTATTGCAGCCCAGCTCCCGGGCCTTGCTGTACAGGTATCCACGGCGCATCCGGGCGCAGAGATAGCAGGGGTTCTTTTCTTCTTTGTAGACGATGTCGAAAATATCCGTCTCAAAAATGGTGATGGGAATGCCCAAAAGCCGGGCGTTGTGCTCGATCACCTTGCGGTTGGTCTCGTTGTACCCGGGGTCCATGACCAGAAATTTCAGTTCGAAGGGGAACTTGTGGTGCCGGTAAAGCTCCTGAAACAGCTTGGCCATGAGCATGGAGTCCTTGCCGCCGGAAATACACACGGCGATACGGTCGCCGGGCTTGACCAGATCGTAGGTGCGGATGGCCTTGGCAAATTTGGAGAAAAGCCGCTTGTGCCACGTTTTGCGGATGCCCTCCTCGATCTGCTGCTGCAGACTGGTCTCCTGCTCCCGCTGCATTCGATACAGCAGCCAGCCCGCGTAGCCGCCCTCCAGACTGTAGGCCTCCACGCCCAGACGGCGCAGTTCTTCCGCCGCGTCCACACTGAACTGCCCCCTGGCACAGTACAGTACCACGGGTCTCCCGGCGCAGCGGGCGGGAACCTCGGCTTCCAGCCGTTCCTGGGGCAGCGCCACGGCTCCGGGAATCATGCCGTAGGCCACGCTTTCCGCGTCCCGTATGTCCACCAGCAGACAGTTTGACAGACTGTTCAGCGCTGCTTGGGAAATTTCGATCTCAGGGGTCATGGGCCTTCGTTCCTTTCAGGTAAAAATGGCATTCGAATGGGATGAAGTCGGCGAAAAGTGCCGTGCGTTTACACCTCCACCCATTCCAGCGTATGGGCGGTGTAGGGGAGCAGCCGGTCGATCACATCCCGTGTGCGCAGCTTCATGTAGCCGGTGGTGGTGCCGTCGGTGCAGCCGTACCATTCGCTGTCCGCCAGCGCCCGGTCGAAGACCACGCGCACCTCCCGGGCCGAAGCCAGAAGCACACTGAACACCGTGGCGGAGCCGACCACTGTGCCCATGAGCCGCTCCAGCTGTTCCGGCGAGGCGAAGGAAACGCGGGAGATACCCAGCGCAGAGCTGAAATCCTTCGTGCGAAAGGGCTTGTCCCCCGGGGTGACGAAGAGGTAAAAGGCGGTCTGCTGACGGTTGCACAAAAACAGGGTCTTGACGGTCTGCATTTGCAGGCGGTCGTCGATGGCCTGACAATCCTCCATGGTGATGGCGGGGTCGTTTTCCACCCGCTGAAAGGGAATGGAGAGCCGGGTCAGGGTACGGTAGACCAGTTCCTGCAGGGGCGTGGAAAAATGCTCCGGCACAGTGGTCATGGGCTGGCTGACATGAATCATGAAAAAACCTCCCTGGGCATACGCCCGAAGCATTGTAACACGAAAAACCGGTTTAGGGAACAGCCGGAAGCCTATTTTGCGTCTTGCCAGGGAAGGACCGATGGGATACAATGAAGAGGCTGACAGAGGAAAAAGGCAGTCCGTGAAGCATTAAAAAATGGGATACAAAGGAGAAACAGACGATGAAATTTCTGCATCTGGCGGACCTGCATCTGGGCAAACGCCTGAACGACTTTTCATTTTTGGAGGATCAGGTTCGGCTGCTGTGTCAGGTGGAGGAGATCGCCCGAAGTGAGCGGGCCGACGCGGTGCTGATCGCCGGGGACGTATACCAGAAAGCCTCGCCCCAGAGCGAAGCCATGGCCGCGTTCGACCAGTTTATCACCCGTCTGAAGGAAATGGGACTTGCAGTGTTCGTCATCAGCGGCAACCACGACTCCGCCCAGCGAATTTCCTATTTTTCGTCGCTTTTGAAAAGCTCGGGCGTGTACGTCAGCGAGGCCTTTGACGGCCATTTGCAGCAGGTGACGCTACAGGACGAGCACGGGGAACTGGTGGTCAGTCTGCTACCGTTTTTGAAGCCCATACAGTTGCGCCGGTTCTATCCCGATGAGAAGATCGAGACCTATCAGGACGCGGTGCAGGCGGTGCTGCGCCATTCGCCGGTGGATACGGCCAAGCGGAACGTGCTGGTGTGCCACCAGTTCATCACCGGGGCGGAGACCTCCGACTCCGAGGAAAAGACCGTAGGCGGGCTGGACAACATCGACGCGGCGGTGTTTGCCGATTTTGATTATGTGGCGCTGGGCCACATCCACAAGCCGCAGCAGTGTGCCCGGGAGACCCTGCGCTATGCGGGCTCCCTGATGAAGTATTCCTTCTCCGAGGTGAACCAGAAAAAATCGGTGACGGTGGTGGAGATGGAGGAAAAGGGGGAAATCAGCATCCGCACCGTGCCGCTGGCCCCTCCCCACGACATGCGGCTGGTGGAGGGTCTGATGGACGACGTTCTGGCCATGCCCTATTCGGAGGACTATGTGTGGGTCACACTGCGGGATGAGCTGCCGCCCCCGGACGCACGGGTGACGGTGAGCACTGTATTTCCCAACATGATGAAGTTTTCCGTGGTCAATTCCAAAACCAAGACGGATATTGACGTGCTGGCCCGGGAAGCCATGGAGAACAAAAGCCCGGAGGAGCTGTTCTCGGATTTTTACCGGCTGCAGAATAACGACTGCCCGCCCGGCCCCCGGCATATGGAGATTCTGCGCAGTCTGCGGAAGGAACTGGAGGGAGAGATTCGATGAAGCCGCTGAAATTGACCCTTTCGGCTTTCGGCCCCTATGCCAGAACCACGACGATCGACTTTACCAAGCTTTGCGAAAATGGCATTTTTCTCATCACCGGCGACACGGGCGCGGGCAAGACCACCATTTTCGACGCTATCAGCTTCGCTTTTTACGGCGAGGGTTCCGGGGGCAGGGAACGCCGCGCGTCCAAATCCTTTCGGTCGGACTATGCCGCCCGGGACACGGATACCTATGTGGAGCTGGTATTTCAGCACCGTCAGCACACCTATCGCCTGAAACGGAATCCGCCCTACCTGCGCCAGAGCCGCCGGGGGGACGATCTGGTGGAACAGAAGGCCGCCGCTGAGCTGACGGAGCTGGACACCGGCGAATGCTGGACGGGGACGGACGAGGTGAAGGCCAAGGCGCAGGAACTGATCGGCCTGAGTCAGGATCAGTTCGCCCAGACGGTGATGATCGCTCAAGGGGATTTTCTGAAGATCCTCAACGCCAAGTCCGATGACCGCAAAAAGCTGTTCCAGCAGCTGTTCAACACCTCGCTTTACGCCGATCTGCAAAAGAAGGCCAAGGAAAAATGCGCCGCCGCCGCGCAGATGCAAAGGGAACTGGACCTGCGCATCGTGACCGAAGCGGGCAAGATCAGCCCGGAGCCGGAATTTCCCGACCGGGAAAGGCTGAAACAGTACCAGACGGACGCAAAGTACGCCGATCAGCTGTTGGAAGCGCTGCTGGGGCTGTACGCCTATGAAACCAAGCTGAAAAAAGAAGCGGACGGCCGGTGCGACACGCTGAACGGCCAGCTGAAAGCCCTGACCGCCGCCATCGCCGACGGGCGCAATCGGAACCAGCGCTTTGACGAGCTGGAACGGTGGAAACAGGAGTTGGCCGGGCTTCTGCAAAAGCAAAGCGCCGTAGAGGAGCGAAAGGCCGCGCTGTCGGCGGCTCGCAGTGCTCAACTGCTGGGGCCGACCGATCAGCTGCGCCAGCGGAACCGGCAAAGTCTGGACGCGGAAAAGATGCAGGCCGCCCGGCTGACGCAGGAAAAACAGGCGCAGGAAGCCAGCCTTCCCGCACTGGAACGGGCGGCGAAGCAGGCCCGGGAGCAGCTTCCGCTGGCGGAGGAAAACGTCCGGCTGGTCAAACGGCTGGAAAGCTGCCTGAAATTTCTGGAAAAGCGGCAGAAGGACACGGCGGAGATGGAACGGCTGGACCGTTTGCAGACAAAGGCCTTGGAGGACAGCAACAGGGCCGAGCAGGAATATCTGGCCGTGCGGCAGGCTTACTACCGCAGCCAGAGCGGATTGTTGGCCCGGGAACTCCGGGAGGGCGAGCCCTGCCCCGTATGCGGCGCGACCCACCATCCCGCCCCCGCCGTCCTGCAGGAAGGCGGGGCGACACAGGAGCAGTTTCAGGCGGCGGACGATCACCGCAAGCGGCTGGAAGAACAGCTGCATAAAATTTCCAGCCAGACCGCCGTAGCTCGGGCTGCATTGGAGACCCTGCAAAAGACCCTGCAGGAGGAAGGAATCGGCGACGAGGATACGGAACAGAGCGTCCGTCAGCGAATGAAAGAAGCGGACGCAGCCGCCCGGAAAATTCGGGAAGCAGCGGAACGGATGGAAACCCAGCGGAGTCAGTGCCAAAGCCGGCTGGAAAAGGCCGCCGTCCTGCTGGAAGCCTGCCTGAAAAAGACAGGCGAGCTGGAAAAGGAAGCCGACCGGCTGGACAGAGAGTTTGCCGCAGGGCTGGCGCAGCAGGGCTTCGAGGACGAAACGGCTTACCGCGCCGCCTGCCTGCCCGCGGAAGAAACGGAACGGCTGGACGGGGCCATTCGCCGCTATGAAGAAAAAAAGAAGTCACTGAACGATCGGGTCCAGGAACGGGAAAACCAGCTGAGGGACAGTACAAGGGCCGATATCGAAGCCCTGCTGCAGCAGCAGAAAGGCATGACGGAGCAGTACCGGCAGGCACAGGAACGAAGCCGGGGTTGCGACCGGCGGCTGACGCTGCATCAGGAGGCGGGAAAGGCCATCCGCCGGGCGGCGGAGCAGAAGAAAGCCCACGCCGAGGAATGGGCGGTGCTGGACGACCTGTACCGGGCCATGAGCGGGCAGCTGAGCCAGAAGGTCAAGATCACCTTCGAGACCTACGTGCAGCAGTATTATTTCAAGCAGGTGGTAGCGGCGGCCAACAAGCGGCTGACCCAGATGACCGACGGCATGTTTGTGCTGCGGCTGAAGGAAGAAGCGAAGGATCGCCGCAGCCAGTCCGGGCTGGATCTGGACGTGCTGGACCGGGCCACGGGCCAGTGGCGGGACGTGTCCACCCTGTCCGGCGGCGAGAGCTTTCTGGCTTCCCTGTCACTGGCGCTGGGCCTGTCCGACGTGGTGCAGAGCGAGAGCGGCGGTGTGCGGCTGGAAGCCATGTTCATCGACGAGGGCTTCGGCACGCTGGACGAAAACGCCCTGCGCAACGCCATGGCGCTGCTGTCCTCGCTGGCGGACGGCGATCGGATGATCGGCGTGATCTCCCATATGCCCGAGCTTCGGGAGCGCATCGACAAGAAGATCGTGGTGCATAAGAAACTGACCGGTTCGGAGATCGAGCTGGAATATTGAGCAAAATCGGAAAGGAAAACCAACATGAAATACGGATTGCAGATGTATTCCGTGCGGGACGCGGCGGAAAAAGACTTGCTGGGCACGCTGGAAAAGGTAGCGGCGTTTGGGTATCACTACGCGGAGTTCGCCGGTTTCTTCGGCCATTCGGCGGAAGCCGTGCGGGACAAGCTGCTGGAATGCGGCATGGAGGTCTCTTCCACCCACACGGGGATGCAGGAACTGGCGGACGATGTGATCGGCGAGACCATCCGTTACCATAAAACGCTGGGCAACCGGCTGATCGTCCTTCCGTGGGCCGATCTGGACAATCAGCAAAAGCTGGACGATTTTGTCGCCCAAACGGAAAAGGTGCAGGCGCGACTGGCGGACGAGGGCATTCGGCTGGGCTATCACAATCACGCTCACGAGTTCAAGCCCAACGCCGACGGCTCCCGCATCTGGGAGCAGCTGGAAGAACGCACCCGGCTGGACTTGGAGATCGACACCTACTGGGCCTTCGTGGGCGGGCGCGATCCGCTGGAAATGATGGAGCGGCTGAAGGAACGCGTCCGCATCATCCACATCAAGGACGGACTGGTGGACGGCAGCGGAAGGCCGCTGGGCATGGGGGAAGCCCCTGCGGCGGCGGTCTACCGTAAGGCCGTGGAGCTGGGCGACCGGCTGATCGTGGAGTCGGAGACCTGCCAGCCCTCGGGACTGGAAGAAGCCCGCATCTGCATGGATTTCCTGAAAGCGCAGGAATAAACTGCGCAGAACGCCGAAAGGCCGCGCCGGAAAACGGCTGCGGCCTTTTTCGTTGAGAAAAATAGGGGAAGGGCCCAGCACGATTGCGGGAAAAGGTTTATCGCAGCCGCTTCAGCACGGCGGCGGGATTTTCGCCCTTTTCGGCGCAGAAGGCTTTGTAGAAGTTGGCGTAGCTGCGGAACCCGCATTCCAGCGAAATGGCCTCCAGCGAAAGGTCGGAGTAGCGCATCAGCCGCTGAGCCTGTTCCAGACGAAGAAGCGTCAGGCAGCGGTGGGGCGTGGTCTGATACCGGCGGCGGAAAATGCGGATTAGATAGCTCTCGCTGACGTGCAGCTCGGCGGCGATCCGGGCGAGGGACGCACCATCCTTCAAATGATGCTGCAACTGCTGCAGGGCGCTTTCCGCCAGCCGTTCCGCAGGGCTTTGGGGGCGGCTGTGGCACAAAAGGGTGAGAAGCTGGTAAAACAGGCTGGTGCGCTCCAAAAGTGGCGCACCCAGCTGATCGGCCTCGGCGAGACGGCGGGTGAGGGCCTGCGCCTCCGCAGGAAGGGGGCCGCGTTTGCGGATGCCGCCATCGCTGCTCCAATGCCCCAAAAAATGCACGTAATAATAGACGGGACGGTCGGACGGCACCTGCCCCTGCTGGGAAAGCCCGCGCTTCTGGATGTAGTACTCGCCGCCGCGCACCTCCACCGGCACGCCGTCCTCCGTAAAACGAAGAACGCCGGAAAACATCAGCAGGAGCACGTCCTCCGGGCAGACGCGGGTGACGTGCTTTTCGCCGGGCTGAAAAGAACGGTCGTGTGAAAAAAGAAACTGGGGCAGTTTTTCGGAACTCAGATATTCGCTCATGGGACGCACCTCACGGACATTATAAGCGATTTGTTCAATTTTTGCAAGGAAATGGGCGGCATTTAGAATGGTCAACGGCGCATTTTGGCGGTATCATTCATTGCAGAAAGAGGGGCGAAAACCATGGAACAGATTTATTCGTCGGTGTACCGTTTTGTGAAGCCGGAAAGACTGCGCCCGGAAGGTTGGCTGAAACGTCAGCTGGAAATTCAGGCGGAGGGACTGTCCGGCCATCTGGATGAAATTTGGCCCGATATTCGGGATTCCGCGTGGATCGGCGGCAAGGCCGAGGGCTGGGAACGGGTGCCCTACTGGCTGGACGGCTTCGTGCCGCTGGCCTATCTTCTGCGGGACGAAGCGCTGATCGCCCGGGCGAAGAAATACGTGGAGGCGATCATGGACGCGCAGCAGGAAGACGGCTGGCTCTGTCCCTGCACAAAAGAGGAACGCACAGCCTATGACGTGTGGGCAGTGTTCATCATTTGCAAAGCATTGATGGTCTATGGTCAATGCAGCGGAGACCACAGGGCGGCGGAGACCGTTTATCGGGCCATGAAAAATCTGGAAGGCCATCTGACCCACTGCACCCTGTTCAACTGGGGCCAAAGCCGCTGGTTCGAAGCCCTGATCCCCCTGCAATGGCTGTACGAGCAGCGGCCCGAACCATGGATGATCGAGCTGGCCGTGACGATCGCGTCGCAGGGCCTGTCCTACGAGCGAGTGTTCGCCTGCTGGAAGGATCAGCAGCCAGACCCCCGGGGCATGTGGCGGCAGCAGACTCACATCGTCAACCTGATGATGGCGCTGAAAAGCGAAGCCGTATTCTCCGGCCTTTCCGGGCAGGAACCCGGTGCGTCCGCCCGAAAAATGTACGAGCAGCTGCGAAAGTACCACGGAACGCCCATGGGACACATTCAGGGCGACGAATGTCTGGCGGGGAAAAGCCCCATCCGCGGCACCGAGCTTTGCGCCGTGGTGGAGGAAATGTATTCCTGCGAGCTGCTGGCCTCTATCACCGGCGAGCCCTTTTGGCTCGATCTGCTGGAGCGGCTGGCGTTCAATTCCCTGCCCGCTACGATCTCGGCGGACATGTGGTCACACCAGTACGATCAGCAGCTGAATCAGGTCTCCTGCTCCATTCAGCAGGGAACGCCCATATTTGGCACCAACGGCAGTCAGTCCAATCTCTTTGGGTTGGAACCGAATTATGGCTGCTGTACCGCGAATTTTTCGCAGGGCTGGCCCAAGCTGGCACTGTCCGCCTTCATGGAAACAGAAAAGGGACTCCTGTCGGCAGTGCTGGTTCCTTCCTCTGTTCAGCTGGAACGCGGCGGCGAAAAGGCGCGGGTCACGCTGAAAACCGAGTACCCCTTCCGGGACAGTCTGCTGTATAGCGTTCACTGCGAACATCCCGTCCGTTTCGAACTGGCCGTTCGTGTCCCGGCCTTCGCTGAAAGTGCCGAAGCGGACGGGCAGCCCGTTCAGCCGGGGGAAATCTGGCGGACGGAACGGCTCTGGCAGGACGGCGACAGCGTGGAAGTAAAGCTGCATTTTGCCGCGAGGTTGGTTCCCGACGAAAACGGAATGGCCTGTGTGGAACGGGGATCGCTGGTATTTGCCCTGCCGCTGGCGGCGAAGCACTATCCGTGGGAATACGAAAGCCACGGCGTCACCCGCAAAGCGCCGTACTGCGACTGGATCATCCTGCCGGAACAGGACTGGGGTTACGCCTTTGCGGAAAAAGACTTCCAACTGGTGGAAAATCCGCTGGGAGATCAGCCCTTTTCCCGGGAACAGCCGCCGCTGCAGCTGGTGACTCGGATGAACCGAATCGCATGGGGCACCTGTCCCGGTCAGCCCGGCGTATGCGCGGAAAAGCCGGAAAGTCCGGAACCTATCGGGACGGAAACGGTGCGGCTGCAGCCCTACGGATGCACCACGCTCCGCATGACCCTGATGCCGGATCTCTCTTGTTGAATAACAACTGTTGTGCTATAATCCTCCCAAAGGGTTCTTTGGGAGGATTTCGTATGTTTGTTGATCTGACCCCGGAAAATCTGGCGGATGAAACGCTGTGCTGCATTGTCCGCATGAAAAAAGCTCATCCCGGTGTGGAAGCCAAGCGGCAATGGCTGGCGGAACGGCTGAAGGAAGGGCACGTCTTTCGAAAGTTGGAAGGCCGGGCGACGGTGTTCATGGAATATGCGCCGTTGGAAAAGGCGTGGGTGCCCATTTTGGGGAAAAATTACCTCTATATTTATTGCCTGTGGACGGAGGGGGAGAACCGGGGCAAGGGTTACGGCAAGGCGCTGCTGGAATCCTGTCTGGCGGACGCGCGGGCCCAGGGAAGATCCGGCGTGTGTATGCTGGGGGCGGCCAAGCAGAAGGCATGGCTGACCGATCAGTCGTTTTTCCGGCATTTCGGCTTTGAAACGGTGGACACTACCTCAAACGGTTACGAACGGCTGGCTCTTTCCTTTGACGGAACCTATCCCCGGTTCGCGCCCAACGTATTTAAAATGGAAATTGAAGAACGGAAGCTGACGGTCTACTACGACGATCAGTGTCCGTTTATCCCGCAGACCATTGAAAAGCTGCGGAAATATTGCGAGGAAGCGGGGGAGCCGCTGACCCTGCGTTATGTGGACAGCTTGCAGGCGGCGAAGGAGCTGCCCTGCGTCTTCAACAACTGGGCGGTGTTCTACAGTGGCAAATTTTTGACGGTCAATCTGGCGGACGGGGCTTCCCTGCTTCGGATGGCGAAAAGAAAATAGGGTAAACGCCCCCACGGCGCGAACGGCAGGGGAGCTAAGGAAAGTGCGCCCATGGAAAGGCCTTGACAGGAAAAGAACGCGGCATTATACTGCTGGTAAATCGACCGAAAACAACATAAAAAGACGA
>OHBD01001452.1_pt1 | contig 10195 bp, 7 predicted proteins | sample 1577291 | NCBI WGS metagenome assembly OHBD01 (sample SAMEA3879572, study PRJEB24766) | human gut metagenome | biome: human-associated habitat; feature: feces | place: USA | collected 1985/1987
TCTTGAAAAGACAGAATATAACACAGGCATAGGCAAAGATATTGATAAAGATACGCAGGACTACTATACATTTGCCATTGCATATAAAAAAGCTGTTGATTACAGGGTGTATGTGAATAATGGAGAAAATGAGAAAGCAGAACAGGTGGTTAAAGATATAGATAATGCACAGTTTAATAATGTGCTGTTTAAGGAAGCACTTGAAAATGTAAAAAATATATATATTAGTAACGGACTGTCACAATAATGTGTTAATGTAATTGACTTTAAAAGAAAGATAACGAAGATAAACAGAGGATGATGAAGATGAGTAACACAGGAAGGAATAATATCATGACCGACAGGGTGTCATATTATTTTAAATCCCAGTGGAATATACTTCTGATAATAACGATATCTGGCCTTATATACAATCTCGGACTTCTTGCAGGTCCGTGGTTTGAAGGAAGAATGACAGGCTGTCTTGTTAATATACTTGGTGGAAAATCAACATTTACAGATATGCTTATTCTTGTAATATGTTATGTGATTGCAATTGCAGTAGTGCAGATATCAAGGTATATCAAGAGATTCTATGTAAGAAGATTCGCTAATAATGTTAATAAGAACATGAAAGAGGTTTTGTATAACAGCCTTGTACATAAGAGAAGACCACAGTTACAGGAAGAAGGAGCGGGAGATATTCTTACCAAGGCTATCCTGGATGTTGATGATTGTGCTGAAGGGATGAGAAAGTTCACAACTGAGATATTTGATACGGGTGTTGCGCTGGCAGCATATGCTGGAATGCTTCTTTTCTATGACTGGAGACTTGGACTTATATGTATGATATTCCCGCCGATATCTTATATTATTGCAGAAAAGATGAAGGCTGTTGTACAGAAGACAGGCGCAGAATATAAGGTACAGTCAGGAAGGCTTAGTGAGGCAACGCTTGACAGAGCAGAAAATGCGGTTACATATCGTGTATATGGCTGTGAGCAGGAAAGAAAACAGGCGTATGAAGATAATCTTACAGCCTATGAAAAGTCGGCAGTAAGGGCTAATATATGGGGAACAGCATTTCCTCCGATATACAAAGTTATAGCACTTGCCGGAGTTATATTTATATTATATTTTGGAAGCAGAAATGTTCTGGGAACAGGCTGGAAAGAATGGGATATTGCTATTTTAGCTACATATGTATCATGCTTTGCAAAGCTTTCTAAGAAGTCCTCACATGCAGCAAAGCTGTTTAATGCAGTACATAAGGCACAGGTGTCATGGAAGAGAATTAAACCGCTTATGAAGCATGAAAATTATGAAGATGCGGATAACAGTGTAAAGTGTGACTCACTTGAAGTAAAAGGACTTACATTTGCTTATCCGGGAGGCCATGATATATTCGAAAATGTAACATTTGAAGCAGAAAAAGGTGACATAATCGGAGTAACGGGTTCTGTTGCATGTGGCAAGTCAACTCTTGGAAAGGTGTTTTTATGTGAATATCCATATAAGGGGAGCATTAAGATTGCAGGCAATGAACTATCAGAACTTGATGATGCGAAAAAGGCAGGACTTGCAGCATATCTGGGACATGATCCGGAATTGTTTAATGATACAATTAGAAACAATATTCTTATGGGTGATGATGAGGATGTGGCTAAGCTTCTTAAGGCAGTGTGCTTTGACAAAGAAGTAAATGATATGGAAAACGGACAGGACACTTATGTTGGGAATACAGGTGTGAGACTGTCAGGAGGACAGGCACAGAGACTTGCACTTGCAAGAACACTCTGCCATAAGAAGCCGTTAATTATATTAGATGATCCATTTTCAGCACTTGATAAGGACACTGAAAGAGAGGCATTTGCTAATATTAAAGAATACACCAAGGATTGTATTGTGATTCTTATTTCACACAGATTATATCTGTTTCCACAGATGGATAAGGTTATATGGATGGAGAACGGAAAAACCATAGCCGGTACACATGATGAGATTATGAATAAATGCCCACAGTATGCGGTTCTTTATAATGAACAGAAGGGAGGCGCATCTGATGAAGAATAAAAGTGTTGGCAGAGTTATATTGAACACAATAAAAGAAAAGTGGCTGCTTACAGCAGGAATTGTAATTACTGTTGTTGGCGCAATTGTAATGGCACTGTTTCCACCACTTATTCTTGCAAAGATTATTGATACAATTGCATCAGGTACAATGCCGGCATTTTATATGATTATTATGTATTTCGGATTTCTTCTTATAACAGGTCTTATGGAGAGCGCAAGAGAGACTTTTCTTACAGTATTCGGACAAAAGATTACACACTCATTAAGAAGTGCGTTGATGTATAAGTACAGCTGTCTTACAACAAGTGGTCTTACAAGTCAGGAACCTGGAACTGTTGTTTCAAGATTTGTTGGTGATGCTGATACAGTTGAGAATCTGTTTACATCAGGAATTGTCAGTATGTTTGCTGATGCCTGTAAGATAATAAGTATAGTTGCTGTTATATGGTTTAAGAATAAGGGACTTGCCATTGTGCTTCTTGTTATTCTTCCATTTCTGTTCGTATTCACAAGAATTGTACAGAAGAATATGCTGGCAGCACAGATTGAGAACAGAAGAGCTGTAGGAAGAGCATCAGGACATGTGCCGGAAACTCTTCACAACATAAGAACAATACATACACTTGGCAAGGAAAATTATATGGCAGAAAGATACGATGAATATATATGTGAAAGTTACGCAGCAGTTGAGAAAACTAATTTCTATGATGCAGTATATTCACCTGTAATTCTTACTCTCAATGCAATTGTTGTTGCTGTGGTAATGCTTTTTTCAGCATCAGGTAACCAGACAGTGCTTGCATTTTTTGGCATGTCAGCAGGTACAGCAGTTGCGGTAATTAATTATATTTCACAGATATTTGCTCCTGTTGAGAGCCTTGGTATGGAGATTCAGACTATACAGTCAGCAATAGCCGGAGTACATAGAATAAATGAATTTTTCGAGATGGATGAATTATCAGTTAACAAGGATTCATACATTGCAGACAATACAGCCATGGAAGCTGACAGTGATGTGATTGTCGATTTCAATAATGTAACATTTGCATATGATGATAAAAATGTTGTGGAGAACTTAAGTTTTTCTGTTAAGGAGGGCGAGCAGGTTACTCTGTCGGGAAGAACAGGTACAGGAAAGAGTACAATATTCAAGCTCCTTCTAGGACTTTACGAGCCGGACAATGGAAGCGTATCAATTGCAGGTCAGAAGGCTACGGCTATTCCGGATAGTGGAAAGAGAAAGATATATGGATATGTTGAGCAGACTTTTCATATGGTTCCAGGAACTGTCAAAGACCAGATAACACTGTATGATGTATCAATTACTGATGAAGATGTAATTGAAGCAGCTAAGGCAGCAGGTATTCATGATGCAATTATGGAACTTGACAATGGATATGATACTATATGCAAGCCAGAAGATTTCTCACAGGGACAGTGGCAGTTATTGTCAATTGCAAGGGCAGCAGCAGCAAAGCCTGAACTGCTTCTGCTAGATGAGATAACAGCTAATCTTGATGCTGATACTGAGAAAAATGTGCTTAATGCATTAAACAGGGTAAGTGAGAACAGGACTGTTATATCAATATCTCACAGAACTAATGCAAAAATGGGAAGAATTATAGAAATAGCTTAATTTTCTTAATGTTTATACTGGCTTATTATGCATTAAAGAAGTATAATACCCATACAATATTATGTTCAAATGAGAAAGCTGGTATGTTTTATGAATAATAGATGGGTTAAATATTTAATGGCAGGTTCTGTTACGGTTCTTATGGTGCTGGTGATAATATTTATCATCAGGTCTGTTAAGGAGAATAGTCTGGCGGTGTCATGCCCTGATACTTTAGTTGTTGAGTATGGAAGTACTGATGATGAAGCGGATATTAATGAAACTATAGAGATTGAGGGAAATGTTGATGTCACAAAGCTTGGGAATTATGACATTAAGATTGTTGCGTCAAGAAAGAAGAAACATATTTCTAGAAAAGTAGCAGTAAAAGTTGTGGATACCCAGGCACCTGTTATCAGTCTTTCAGGAGATACAGAGATTACCATAGAAGCCGGAAGTAATTATGAAGAAGCAGGATTTTTTGCAGTTGATAATTATGATGGTGATATTACAGATAAAGTGGAGACTTCTGCGGAGGTTGATACATATACAACAGGGGATACTACAATTGTATATTCAGTTAAAGATTCTTCTGGTAATGAAGCATTTACAGAACGTGTTATACATGTAGAAGATACTACAGCACCACAGATATCACTTACTGGTGGTGAGGTGTATTATATCAGGATGGGAGATACATATAGTGAACCGGGGTATACAGCTGTGGATATATGTGATGGAGATGTAACTGATAAGGTATCAGTATCTGGGAATGTTGATACAGCTAATGCAGGAAAATATACAGTAACATACAATGTATCTGATAATTGTGGTAATGAATCTGAAGTGCAAAGAACTGTGAAGGTAGTTGCACCAATGTCAGATGATGCAGTTAATCCGGGTGATAAGGTTGTTTATCTGACTTTTGATGATGGTCCCGGACCATATACAGAAAAGCTGCTTGATATTCTTGACAGATATAATGTTAAGGCAACATTTTTTGTTACTAATGGAAAACCGGATTATCAGAATCTTATTGCACAAGAAGCACAGCGGGGACATACTGTTGCAATACATTCAGCATCACATGATTATGCAAAGATATATCAGAGTGTAGATACATATTTTGCAGATTTTGACGAGATGAATAGTATTATAACTGCACAGACTGGAAAAGCAGCAGATCTTGTAAGATTTCCAGGTGGTTCTAGTAACACAATAAGTAAAAAGTACTGCTATGGCATAATGAGCCAGCTTGTATGTGCTGTTGAGGAGCGAGGATTCAGATATTGTGACTGGAATGTTTCTAGTGGAGATGCAGGTGGAACAACAAGCACATCACAGGTTGTGGCTAATGTTATAGAAGGAATTAAAAGTAATAATGTATCAGTAGTTTTACAGCATGATATAAAGAATTTCAGTGTTGATGCAGTTGAGCAGATAATACAGTGGGGGTTATCGGAAGGGTATACATTTTTACCTATGACATCAACCACACCAATGTCACATCATGGTGTTAATAATTGATTTTAAAGTGATTTGAATTATATATATTAATAACAGGTGGATTTGCTATTGGTATTGTGATATAATTCTATTATATTGAAAGTACGGATGTATATGAGGAGTGGAATCGTTATGGGAGGCTGTTATCTTGGAATGGCAGGGCATGATGTGTTTAACAATAAAGTGCGTGAGATTGTGAACACTAATGAACACAGAGTTGTTCTATTAGCTCTGGATATAAGTAATTTTAAGTATATTAATGATTTTTACGGCATGGATGAAGGCGACAAGGTTATGCAGGATATTGCAGACTTTTATTTTATTAATGAACCATTGTGCCTTGCTTCACACGGAATCGGGTTTGACCAGTTCAGGGGTGCTTATAAAGTTGATAATATGACGAATGAAGATGTGGTGGGATATATTGCAAGAAAGAATCGCATCTTTGAGAAAGAATTGTCAGAAAGATATCCGCTTGTGTATCAGCATGTTTATGTTGGATTATATTTTTATGACGATCCGTCACTTGATGTACGTATGGCAGTTGACCGTGCTAATCTTGCAAAGAAATCAACAAAAGGAAGATTTGATATTCCATGTTGTGTATATTCAGCGGATAATTGCAATGAATATCTTGAACATATGGATATGTCTAATGAATTTGTGAGAGCGTGTGAGGAAGAAAGAATAGAAATTTTCCTTCAGCCTAAGATATCAGTATCGCATAATTGTGTTGCAGGTGCAGAGGCACTTGTAAGAATGAAGACAAGAGCAGGTGAGCTTGTTTCACCAGCCAGATTTGTTCCGGTGCTTGAACATACAGGAATGATTGGAAAGCTTGATGATATTATGCTTGATAAAACCTTTGCTTTCCAGAGACAATGCATTGATAAGGGAATTAAGCCTGTTCCTGTCTCGGTTAATATATCAAGGCAGAGATTTACAAGTGAAGATTTGTTAAAATATATGCTTCAGTTGCAGGATAAGTATCAGATTGATTCAGCACTTATTGAACTTGAGATACTTGAAACGACATTTATTGATGCACTGGATGCTATGATTGATGTTATTAATGCATTAAGGGTAAAGGGATTTAAGATTAATGTTGATGATTTTGGCTCGGGATATTCATCACTTAACCAGATTGCCAATATTCCTGCTGATATTATTAAATTTGACAGAGTATTTGCGAGCAGGTCATTAAAGAACAATAAAGGAAGACAGGTTATAAAGTCACTGATTGAGATGCTTAAGATGGTAGAATATGAACTTGTATTTGAGGGAGTTGAGACTAAAGAGGAGCTCGATACAGTTGTTTCTTATGGTTGTGATGTTATACAGGGATTTTATTTTGACAGACCACTTCCTGCTAATGAATTTGTTAATAAATATTATACTGGCAGCAGGGAGATTACTAATGGGACATAGTACGGACATTAATGAGAATGAACATTTGCAATATATTTTTAATGACTATAAGAGTGGTATAGAACATGGGATTCTTGTTGCTAACCTTACATATGAGCTTGCTAAGAGACTTAAGCTTGATGAACGGGAATGTTATGAACTCAAGATTGCCGGAATGATGCATGATATTGGAAAACTTAAATTATCAGAATACTTATATGGCAGAAATTCGGGCGAATTATCAGTCGAAGAGATGAAATATATGAGAATGCACTCTAAAATCAGCTTTGATGTATTGAAAAATTATGATTATTCAGATAATATAATGAAAGTTGTTCTCTATCACCATGAGTGCTACGATGGAAGTGGTTATCCTGATAATCTTAAGGGGACAGATATTCCATTGGGCGCAAGAATTCTTAAGGTGACAGATGAATTTGCTGCGCTGATATCTGACCGGCCGTATAGGAAAGCATTTGACATTGATACGGCTGTGAATATTCTTATTGAAGAGATTAAGAATCTTGATATGAGAGTATTTATTGAGTTTCAGCGAATGATTCACGAGGAAGAAACATTTGAGATAATAAGAAATAGTAAGATAGATTTAGATAGTCTTAGTCTTGAAGATATTCTATCCTTCGCAGATTAGTATTTAATTACAGGAAAGAGGTAAAGTAAGATGGCAGAGTCAATGGTTGGCTTAAAGAGATCGCACAGATGTACAGAGGTTTCATCGGCTGATATTGGTAAGAAGGTTACTGTAATGGGTTGGGTTGCCAAGAGAAGAAATCTTGGTTCACTTATTTTTGTCGATTTAAGAGACAGGAGTGGAATTCTCCAGATTCTTTTTGATGAAAATATAATTGGCAAGGAAGGCTTCGACAAGGCATATACACTTCGTAATGAATTTGTAATCGCTGTTGAGGGTGAAGTTATTAAGAGAAGCGGTGCTGTTAATGAGAATTTAAAGACAGGTGACATTGAGATTGCTGCTAAGACATTAAGAATTCTTTCAGAGTCAGAGACACCACCATTCCCAATAGAGGAAAATATCCAGACTAAGGAAGATATCAGACTTAAGTACAGATGTCTTGATCTTAGAAGACCTGATATCCAGTCTAATATTATTATGAGAAGCAAGGTTGCAACTCTAACAAGAGCATTTCTTGCAAAGGAAGGTTTCTTAGAGATTGAAACACCTATGCTTACTAAGTCTACACCAGAGGGAGCAAGAGATTACCTTGTACCAAGCCGTATTCATCCAGGCAAGTTCTATGCACTTCCACAGTCACCACAGCTCTTTAAGCAGATGCTTATGTGCTCTGGTTATGACAGATATATGCAGATTGCAAGATGCTTCAGAGATGAAGATTTAAGAGCAGACAGACAGCCTGAATTCACACAGATTGATATGGAGTTATCATTCGTTGATGTTGATGATGTAATTGATGTTAATGAAAGACTTCTTGCATACCTTTTCAAGGAAGTTCTTGATGTTGATGTAAAGCTTCCAATCCAGAGAATGACATGGCAGGAAGCTATGGACAGATTTGGTTCTGATAAGCCTGATTTAAGATTTGGTATGGAATTACAGAATGTATCAGATATTGTTAAGGATTGTGGATTTGGAGTATTTACGGGAGCACTTGAGAATGGCGGTTCTGTAAGAGGAATCAACGCAAAGGGACAGGGAAGCATGCCTCGTAAGAAGATTGATGCACTTGTTGATTTTGCTAAGGGATATGGTGCAAAAGGTCTTGCTTATATTGCAATTCACGAAGATGGTTCATATAAGTCATCATTTGCAAAGTTTATGACAGAGGATCAGATGAATGCCCTTGTTAAGGCTATGGATGGTGAAGCCGGGGATCTTCTTTTATTCGCTGCTGACAGAAATAAGATTGTATGGAATGTACTAGGTGCTTTAAGAGTAGAACTTGCTGATCAGATGGGACTTCTTGATAAGTCTGATTATAAGTTCTTATGGGTAACAGAGTTTCCACAGTTTGAATGGTCAGATGAAGAAGAAAGATTTGTTGCAATGCATCACCCATTCACAATGCCTATGGATGAGGATCTTGATATGCTTGAGACTAATCCTGGTGCAGTTCGTGCAAAGGCTTATGATATTGTTCTTAACGGAACAGAAATTGGTGGTGGTTCAGTAAGAATCCATCAGGCTGATGTTCAGAGCAGAATGTTCAAGGCACTTGGACTTACAGATGAAGTTGCTAATGAAAAGTTTGGATTCCTGCTTGACGCATTCAAGTATGGTGTTCCTCCACATGCAGGACTTGCTTATGGCCTTGACAGACTTGTAATGCTTATGGCTAAGAGAGATTCAATCAGAGATGTTATTGCCTTCCCTAAGGTAAAGGATGCATCTTGTCTCCTTACTAATGCACCTGATGTTGTAGATGCTAAGCAGCTTGATGAGCTTTCAATTAAGATTGAAGAAGAGAAAACTGAAGAGTAAGATATAATAAATGCCCTGCACTGATTTGAAAGTGCGGGGCATTATTTTATATGTTATTTATAAAAATGTTATTTGATAGTAATCTGTTCAACAGATGTATCAGCACCACTTGTGCTTACTCTGTAAAGGACTCCCTGATCTTCATAATACTGGAAAAATGTGTATTTTGATGTGCAGTGAATGTTGGTAATATTGCCTATAGCAATAGTTTCAATCTGTGTTCCATCGATATTCATCCTGTAAAGGCCTGTCATTCCATCTGTGCTTTCTACCTGGAAAAATATTTTGTTTCCATACACATTATAATTAACGACTTTGTTTCCTTTTTCTCCATACAATAATTCAAGAGTTTTGTTAGATGTATTAAGTCTTACAAGTGAATAGTTCTTACTTAAGTCAATATAATATGCATAGCCGTTCTCAACATCTGCAAGATATGAATTGCAATCATATAATACAGAGGTTTTATCAGTTTTGGTATCGTAACTTAATATGTTGTGTTTTCCGACAGGATCAGAAAAATATATTGTTCCGTTATGGACGCACGCAGGTGAGTAAGGTGTGTCAGAAATTTTGGTATCCTTCTTTCCTGCAATGTCTACTTTATGGAAAGCCAGAGGCGTTGTATCACTATAATGCTGGTAATATAACGAGTTACCAGATAAGGCTATTGTTCCGGAAAGACTGTCGTATAATGCTTTCAATGACTCGCCGTTTAAGTTACAGCGGTAAACACCGAATAGCTGTCCCCTGAATATTGTTCCAATTGTTTCCTGCTTGAAATTATTCTTGACATAATATATGTAACTGCCACAGACATTGATTGATGCAACACTGTCATCATTTAATTTCATGGCATTAGTGCAGTCTGAATTCATTACATATAATTTGTTATAATCGTATGGATTGGCAAAATATATTTTGTCATTGTATTCGCAGAACAAACCTCCGTTATTAAGGTTACCTGCCGAATTGCCAATAGCATTATCGTTGTTGTATACGATTCGGCTGCTTCGTATAGATAAAAATATTAATACTGCGAGTAATAATCCTATTATAGTTATTACACTTATTGTGATGGCTTTTTTCATATGTTATCACTACTCCCTTATGAACATTATTTAAGAACATTTTCT
>OHBD01001453.1_pt1 | contig 10193 bp, 10 predicted proteins | sample 1577291 | NCBI WGS metagenome assembly OHBD01 (sample SAMEA3879572, study PRJEB24766) | human gut metagenome | biome: human-associated habitat; feature: feces | place: USA | collected 1985/1987
AGGTAAGCGCTCATATTCTCTATACCAAGCTGCGCCATCCTCGCCTTTATCAAGCTGAGTTCTTTTTCATCTACGAAGAATTTGACCTGTATCGGTCGCTTGCGATTCCTGTTGTCTGGCATTATTCTACCTCTCTGCGTATCAGTATTCCTTTCATAAGCTCCGAATCATTATGGAAATCGCAGACGGTTTTCATTTCATCTTCCGTACAGCCGATTAGCAGCTTGATCTCGGAATCCCTTTTCAGCAGATCAACGGTGCAAATGATAGCATTGACATTGACAGAAGATAGAGAGCCTTTCCAAACGTCTATGCCATCGCCATCCATAGATGTGGTATTTTCAATATAGCCGTAATCCACGTCATACCGGATATGCGGAAACCGGGGATGCGTACTGCCTTTCGGCCTGTCAATTACAATTTTCCCAGAAGATACAAGCGTATCGATCGCACTCCAAAAATCATGATCGTATTTCATATCCTCACCGTTTTGCTATTTCAAGACATACTTCCATGCACTGCTTTCTTGATAGTAGAAGAACTCGCTCAGATTTTCTTCTTTGAAAACCCGTAGCATATCACGCATATCCAAAGACAACTTGAGATTAGGCAGATTGGCAATATCTTCCCACCAAACCCGACCTTCGGAGCTGGAATGTAATTCGCCATCAAAACAAGTTGTCTTATAAAGCAGCACAACAAACCTGCACTGATTTTCACACCAGTCTTTGATACCGCAGAGCTGGGGAGAACGGATATGCAGTCCAGTTTCCTCCTGCACCTCACGAATCACGGCATCCGTAAAGGATTCTCCCGGCTCTATATGACCTCCGGGGAAGGTGATGCCCGGCCAGTCCCGCTTTTTCCGGTCGATCACGACAACTCGGCTGCCATCACAGATCATGCACATATTTGTAAATTCAACCGTTTCGGTTCTTGCCATTATGTTAAAACTCCTTCCTCAAAAAAGTAAAACGGATTTTCAATGCTCTCCGCACCAAAAACTTTTGTAGCCATTCGATACATTGCCTTGGCGTGAATGCGGTCATGCCAAATAAATCGACGAAGCACCTTACGGAGAGACCAATCTTCTCCATAGCTACCTGCGACGACTACATTTTCAAGAAAATCTCCCTTTGCTTCCAGCGCCTCAAATCCGCGTTTGCGGCACGCATAGATGCTTCCGTCATTGTCGGCATCAACATGAATCTCCGAAAAATAGTATTCGTTTACATTTTTCGTATGCGCATACATTTCATCAGCTGAGCGCGGGACTTTGCCGTAAAAGGTCTTGCGTTCGGCGCAGCCGTTGCATTCTTATCGGGAACAGAATCATACAAGGCAAGAAAATCCTGCGCTGATTTCAGCGCAAGTGCCTTTAACTTTTTATATTCTTCTGCTGTCAGCGGTGCTTTTTCACTTTCAAAAAGCATATCAGAGTCCGCGTCGCAGATCGCAAGCTCGGAAACCTTTTCTTCGATGATGGCGATATCCATGCTTGTTACTGCTTTTTTGCCGCACCATTTGAGATAAGAGCATATTTCTGCTTGCATTTTCCGGACAGCGGCTTCCAATGTTTCTCCGCGGGTGTATGCACCTACAAAATCCACCGCATAAAGCAAGGTGTCTCTGCCGTTATGCTCCCATACACAGTTGATCGTCATATGGTATCTCTCCAATCGTCTGCTTCATGATAATAATTGAGCCTGATCTAAAGGCTGATATTCCGTAACCACTTCGAGATGCGCCTTTGAATCGCCATTCAAAACGATGACGGCATACGTAGCAGGTCATTGTAGATCAGATCGTCAAACGTGCCCACTCGTTCGTGTGTACACACAGTATAACACAGCAATCATTCTATTTTCAATAGGCGCGACGGAAGTTATCGCCATTTAGCAATATTATTTTGTGCTAAAATCTGATTTTTCGATTCTTACAGTGTCAATCATACTCTGCATCGAAATACCTATCTATCGACTTTACGGTTTTGAGGGGTATTTTGCTTGACCGCAAATATACGCACTCTCAAGCGAACCGTATGCACTATACAGCGATTCGCTGTTTCACAAAAGAACCGCACAGAGGCGATAACTATTTCACCCTTTTCGCTATCCTTGCTTTTCAGCGCAAAAAACAGGTGATTCTCACCCCTTAGATGTAAAAACAAGCGGCACCCAACCCAAGTTAGGTGTCGCCCGTGCTGTTGTCCGGCCCTGTTCGGCCGATGCCGATTTTGCAATTTGAATTACCGTGCTATCGGCACGCGGCGCTTTTGCCGCTCCTTTTTTCAGACCAATTTACCTGGACTTATAACTGCCGCAAAGGCTTTCGTCGCAGGGTTCGCCGGTATGGCAGCCGCACTGGGGCTCTATCTCTATGCGGCTCAGTTCGCAGTCACAGCCGCTCATGTTGTGCTTGCAGCTGGTAACGCGGCAACCTATGGTCTGCTTTCCGTTCTTATCGGATGTCATAATCAAAATCCTCCCTTTTGTTGGTCGCTATTATTGTTGCCGGAAAAGGAGGATAGATTTACGCCAAATTATGGTTTTTTCAATTACGCAAGGAATTCGTATTTTTCATCGCCGTGCTTTTTGAACCAGGCGTCAAAGGCCATGCTTACCGCCGCGAATATTGTCGCCCACAGCGCCATGTACGCAGCGGCAGATATGTATTCGGCCGCAAGCAGCGCGTACAGCAGCGCGGGTATTGCCAATATTGCCATTGAGCCGAACATGGCAAGCATTACGGACATTCCGCTTTTCACCGCGGCGGTCTCGTTTATCCAATCAAACCTATGGAACTTCAGGTTCAGTGCAACGCCGAAATACGCCGTGAATACCGTGAATGCAACAGCAAGCAGAGCGGCGGCTATGCAGTCAAGCGCGTTTGCTTTTATAATTATGCCCATTGCAGCCGTACAGAGCACCGCTGCGGGCGCGGTTATCATTATGTGCATGGCGGCCTTAGCGCGCAGCACCGTTCCGCCGCGGATGGGCATTGTCTGCATCACCCAAAGGCTTTTGCCTTCAAGCGATATGCTCGGCGCGGATATGAACACCATGCTCACAAGCGCGCATACTATCAGCCCCACAAGCACCCCGGCGTAGCCCGTGCCTATGGCGTCAAGAAGCATTATAAGCTGCGCCCTTTTCACCGCCATGAATACCGCCGCGGCAACCATCATAACTATGCCCATGCCGGCGTTTATCATGTATCCCGCGCTGCTTACGAAGCGGGCCAGTTCCTTTTTAACAACGGCCATGAATGCGCTGCCGGTGCGCATTTCGCCGCCCTTATAGACCTTCTTCGCGGCGGAGCGCCTTTCGGTGGCTATGCCTATGAAGCTTTTTGACAGCACTGCATACAGTATGCCGAACGGCACAACGCAGCAAAGCACGAACAGCACAAGCTTAACGAAGTCCCCGTCCGCCGCGGCGTTCCCAAGCCAATAAAACGGCGGCAGGCTGCGCTCAAACGCATCGGCAATATTTAGCCCGTCCGCCATAAGCTGCTGCATATAGCCTTGTATATTCATATAAAAATACATATATACGGCAAGGAACAGCAGCGAGGACACGAGCGTTATTATATTCTTATGCCGCATGCGCGCGGTTATGGCGGCGATTATGCCGCCAAGCAGGCAGCTGAGCGTAAGCGGCAGCAGCGGCAAAATGATGAAGCCCACCGCCGTGCATACAGCCCCGCTAACCGTTACCGGAAGCCCCGCCGCTATCCACACGGCTATTGCCGGTATAGCCACTATCGCCTCGTAAAAATAATTTAGCAGCAGCAGCATTATCATGCGGCTGCCCAGTACTGCCGCGCTCGGTATGGGCATGGCGAGCAGCATTTCATTATCCCGCGCGTTATAAAGCTGCGTCTGCGCCGTGAATACCGAGCCCATAAGGCAGAACCCAGCCGCCAATATGCCCGCAAGCGCAAAATACAGCCAGCCTATGCCCTGCGCGTGATACAGCTCCGCAATGCCGAAAAACATGGCGGAAAACATGCCCGCGAACACAATGGCGGCGTATATGAGCAATATCGCAATGCCTATCCCGCCTATTTTGGACGGCTTTTTGCCGTTCTTTGCGCTGCGGGTGCGCGTATAGAAAGAAGCCCACAGCGCCGCAAGCCGCGTTTTAACAAGGGCCTTAAACATTTTCTTCCTCCAGTTCAAGGAACACGTTTTCAAGCGAAGCATCGCCCTTCACCTGCTCCATGGAGCCGGACTTGAGCAGCTTGCCGCCCTTTATTATGGCAACCTTGTCGCAAAGCTTTTCCGCAACCTCCAGCACATGGGTGGAAAAGAATATTGCGCCGCCCTCGTCGCAAAGCTCGCGCATTATGCCCTTGAGTTGGTGCGCGGCTATCGGATCAAGCCCCACGAACGGCTCGTCCATCAAAAGGAGCTTTGGCTTATGCATAAGCGCGCTTATTATGGCAAGCTTCTGCTTCATGCCGTGCGAATAGGCGCTTACGGGCTGGGCAAGGTCCTTTGTTATTTCAAACATATCGGCGTATTTTGTTATGCGCTCCTCGCGCTCCGCCTTGGTCATGCCGTATATGTCCGCAACAAAGTTAAGGTACTTTATGCCCGAAAGGAACTCATACATATCCGGATTATCCGGAATGTAGGCCATTTCGCGCTTGCAGGCAACGGGCTCCGCCTTTATGGATTTGCCGTTTATGAGTATTTCCCCCGCGTCAAAGCGCAGTATTCCCGCCACGGATTTGAGCGTGGTGGTTTTGCCCGCGCCGTTATGGCCTATAAAGCCATATATTTCGCCCGGGGCAATGTGCAGCGACAGATCGTCCACCGCCTTATGACTTCCGTATATTTTGGTCAAATTTTCTATGCGCAGCATTTTTATCCTCCCTGCTTAGCATTTATATACTCACTAATACTGCGCTATTATACACCGCCAGCCTACCTAACGTCAATTAGTATTGTTATGATTTTAACTATTGTTCACAAATAAAAGGGGGCGCTGCCGCCCCTGATGATGCTTTGCTTGTGTTATTCCGCGTCAACCTTAGCCATGTGGGCGATAAGGTCAACAACCTTGTTGCTGTAACCCCATTCGTTATCGTACCATGCGATAAGCTTCACGAAGTTGGGGTTCAGGCTTATGCCGGCGGTGGCGTCGAATATGCAGGTGTGCGGGTCGCTATAAAAGTCGCTGGATACAACGGCCTGATCGGTATAGCCGATTATGCCCTTCCAGCGGTCGCTCTCGCTGGCTTCCTTCATGGCCTGCTTTATCTCCTCATAGGTGGCTGCCTTTTCAATGCGGCAGGTCAGGTCAACTATGGATACGTCCGGAGTGGGAACGCGGATGCTCAGGCCGGTCAGCTTGCCGTTAAGCTCGGGTATAACCTTGCCCACGGCCTTTGCGGCGCCGGTAGAGCTGGGGATAAGGTTATGCGCAGCCGCGCGGCCGCCGCGCCAGTCCTTCTTGGAAGGGCCGTCCACGGTTTTCTGCGTGGCGGTGATGGAATGCACGGTGGTCATAAGGCCTTCTATAATGCCGAAGTTCTCCTCAATAACCTTGGCAAGGGGAGCAAGGCAGTTGGTGGTGCAGCTGGCGTTGGAAACAACGTTCATGTCCTTTGTGTATTCGTCGCTGTTCACGCCCATTACGAACATCTTCGCGTCGCTTGAGGGCGCGGTGATTATAACCTTCTTCGCGCCGCCCACAAAGTGCGCGGAAGCCTTTTCGGTGGTGGTGTTTACGCCGCTGGATTCAACTATGTATTCCGCGCCGCACTCCCTCCAGGGAACGTCGCAGGCGTTCATCTGCTGATAAACCTGAATCTCGTGACCGTTGACAACAAGCTTATCGTCATGCGCGCTCACTTCGCCCTTGAACATGCCGTGCACGGTGTCAAACTTGGTCATATATGCCATATAATCCGCATGGATAAAAGGATCGTTTATACCGACTACTTCCATCTCCGGATTCTCCGCGCAAACGCGCAGCACGAGCCTGCCTATGCGGCCAAAGCCGTTGATGCCGATTTTTACTGCCATAAAACAGTACCTCCATAACTACAAATTTTGAAAATATAAACGCGGCTTATGCAGCCGGTGTTGTCTCTCAGTGGCATAATATTAACAAAAACAGAGGGTATTATGCAATAGCATAATACCCAAAAAAGCATACGAATATGCAAGATTCACTATAAGTTCATGTTATATCGCCATATGTTCACATTTTTCAGCGGTCCAAATTTATTGTCTCCGCGGCTATATAAAGCGGGCGGCCGCGCACCTCGTCATATATGCGGTTTAGGTATGCGCCCTGCACGCCTATGGCGGCAAGCGTAAGCGCATTGATGAGCACCAGCCCATCCACGGCCCAAAGCCACGGCGCACAGCCAATAGTGGCGGCGATTATTATGAGCGCTATAAGCCCCAGCATGCCTGTTACCCCAAGCGCAGCGCCCGCATAGAGCGCAAGCGACATGGGCTTATACGAAAAGCCCAGTATGCCGTCAAACGCCAAACGGAGCATCTTTTTGAGCGTATACTTGGTTTTGCCGGCCTGGCGCTCGTGTCGCACGTATTCAACGGGCACCGCATCAAAGCCCATCCAGCCGCTCATGCCGCGAAGGAAGCGGTTATGCTCCCGCATTTTAAGGAACACATCGGCAACCTTTTTATCCAGCAGGCGGAAGTCCCCCGTATCCAGCGGAATGGGATACGCGCTCATGGCGTTGAGCAGACGGTAATAGCAGAAGGCCGTAAGCTTTTTGAAAACCGTCTCCCCTTCCCTTTTGAGCCGCTTGCCGTATGCTATGTCCGCGCCGTTTTCCCATGCCTTCACAAGCTCGGCTATTACCTCAGGCGGGTCCTGAAGGTCCGCATCTATTATTATCAGCGCGTCTCCGCGGGCATTGTCCATGCCTGCCGTAACGGCAAGCTGATGCCCGAAGTTGCGGGAAAAGCTTATCACCCGCACCTCCTTATGCTCCTTGGCTATGGCGCGGAGCTGCTTCATGGTGCCGTCTCGGCTGCCGTCGTTAACATATATTATTTCATAATCGTACCCTGTCAGCGCCTGCATTGCCGCGCTCATGCGCGCATAGGACGCCGGCAGCACCTCTTCTTCATTAAATACCGGAACTATAAGCGAAAGCAATTTGTTCATTGTTCAAGCCTGCCTTTATTCATTAGTGGTACAGCTATTATAACCGTTATTTGCCGCATTAACAACCAATGTTTACATTTTGCCGCATTGAGGGGAAGGGGATGCTGTGTTATACTATATAAAACTAAAATCAGCACGATGGTGACAATATATATGAAGCGACATCACAGAAGGCGGCATACCATCCGCCGCAGGCGCAGCCTTAAATCCACGATATGGGGCCCTATTCTGGCCCTGAGCGCAACGATAATAGGCATAGTGGGCATAATTGCCGCAATAGTATTCGTGGGCTTACCGCGGCTTCTGCCGCTTGTTGGGATAGATTACCGCGCGCCCTTCGCGCCCACACCTACCCCAAGCCCCACTCCGCGCCCAACTCCCACGCCCAATCCAATGGACCTTTTTGATGCGGAAGGGGCGGAAACGGAGGTTGTGTTCGATGAAATTCGGGACTACAAATGGTTCGGCGATCCGTATTTTTACGGCGGCAAGCTTATGCTTGCCGGCGGCAAGCTGATAGACGGCAAGGCCATAATGTGCGACCTTTTATTATGGGACCCCGAGGGGCGCAGCGCACAAAAGCTTAACATTCCGCTTGAGAACACGCATTTCATGTTCCCAAAGTTCAATGACGACTGGATAGTTTACCTGGACGCCAATTACGACGGCGGCGGCAAGCTTTGCGCCGTGGACAGATCCTCCTCAAGCCTGAAGCCGGTAACCATAAAAACCGTGTACACGGGCCAATGCGAGCCTATGCTTTATCAAAACTATGTCGCCTGGACGGAGCGCACGGGCACGCGCATGGACAAGCTGTTCCTTTGCGACCTTACAACAATGGAAACGACCACGCTGCATATGTTCAGCAACACCTCATACGGCCAAAGCCTGCCTTCGCTTATGGACGGGGTGCTTGTGTGGGCGGATGCGGAGCGCACTGGTTCAACGGACGAGGAGGACGTGAGCGTTATATACTCCGTGCGCCTCGGCTCAACATCGATACAGAGCATACATACCGAAACCTATGCTCATGACCCCATATCAAACGGGCAATACACCGCCTGGCTCGATGCGCATCATTCCCCGCAGGCAAAACTATACTGCATGGCGCAGGGCGCAAGCGAACCGGCGCCGGTTGCGGAGGGGGTTGTGCAGTTCGGCATGGGCAATAAGTTCATAGCCTATTCAAAGGACGAGACGATTTACCTTTACAGGTTCGATAATAAAAAGACCTATAAGCTTTCCGGCGAATACGAAAAGGCGCAGTTTATGGGCGTGAGCGACGGCAAGGTGATATGGATGGACGTTACCAGCCGCGAAAGGGACATATTGAAATATTCGGAGGTACCCGAAAGATAATGGCTAAGGGAGCAAAAACCGTGTTCGTCTGCGGCGAATGCGGCTACGAAAGTAGCAAATGGCTCGGCCGCTGCCCAAACTGCGAAAGCTGGAACACATTCGTTGAATCCGCCCCCGTGCAGCAGATAAAAAAGGGCATATCGTCACAGCGTGCGCTCCCCCTGCGGGAGGTTCAGGCGGACGCGGCGCGGCGCATACCAAGCGGAATAGGGGAGCTTGACAGGGTGCTCGGCGGCGGCATAGTGGGCGGCAGCGCGGTGCTGCTGGGCGGGGACCCGGGCATAGGCAAATCCACGCTGCTTATGCAGATGGCAGGCTCGCTCACCAATCAGGGCAGCGTATTATATGTTACGGGCGAAGAATCCGCGGCTCAGCTCAAGCTGCGCGCACAAAGGCTGGGCGCGGGCGGGGACATGCTGCTGCTTGCGGAAACGGACATAACCGTAATAGAGGCCGAGATAGAGCGCATTAAGCCCGCTTTTTTGATAATAGACTCCATACAGACAATGTATTGCCCCGATATAGCCTCCGCCCCCGGCAGCGTTAGCCAGGTGCGCGAGGCCACGTCCTTTTTGACCCGCGTTGCAAAGACCACGGGCACGGCCGTTTTTATAGTAGGCCATGTTACGAAGGAGGGCGCGATTGCGGGGCCAAGGGTGCTTGAGCACATGGTTGACACGGTGCTTTCCTTTGAAGGGGACAGGCACGACGCATTCCGCCTTTTAAGGAGCGTTAAGAACCGCTACGGCTCCACGAACGAAATAGGCGTATTCGAAATGGGCGAGCACGGCATGGAGGAAATACCCGACCCATCTGGAATGTTCCTCACCGGAACCGATGCGCCCGGCTGCGCGGTTACCTGTGCGCTGGAGGGCACGCGGCCAATGCTTGTGGAGGTGCAGTCGCTCATATCCAACACCCCCTTTTCAAACCCGCGGCGCATGAGCGCGGGGCTTGAGCTGAACAGGCTTATACTGCTGCTGGCGGTGCTTGAAAAAAAGGCTTATTTATCCCTTGCGGACAAGGACGTATACATAAACGTAGTGGGCGGAATGCGGCTTGAGGAGCGCTGCTGCGACCTGGCCGTTGCCATGTGCATAGCAAGCGCGCTTATTGATGCGCCCATGCCAAAGAACACCGTATGCCTTGGCGAAATATCGCTGACGGGTGAGGTTCGCGGCGCAGGTAGGATGGAAAAGCGCGCCGCCGAGTGCGCCCGCCTTGGCTACGAGCGGCTGATAATCCCCCGCCACGCGGCCTTTAAGGCCCCAAGCGGCATAGAGCTTATCCGCGTGGGTACGCTGGCGGAGACCGTGAAGGTACTTACGCAGGGGAGGAAGGGTTAGACTGGTTTAACTATCCCTTCACCCTTATTGCGCATTCCAGCGCCACGTCAAGATAGCCTTCGTAGGCGGTGGCGGGCTGCTTGCCCATTATGCGCGGGTCCCATTCAACGCTGTCCAGGCAGTCCTCCGCATACAGGAATTGATAAACGGCTTTTTTGCGGAATTGGCCCACGGCTATTAGGCTGGCGCACTCCATTTCAACCGTTATGCAGCCCTCCGCGCGGCGCTTGGCAAGGCCGTCGCGCGTTTCGCGGTATATGGCGTCGGTAGTCCATGTTTTGCCCTGCACATGGGGCATGCTTATCGCGTCAAACGCGGCGGAAAGCTCAGC
>OHBD01001455.1_pt1 | contig 10173 bp, 6 predicted proteins | sample 1577291 | NCBI WGS metagenome assembly OHBD01 (sample SAMEA3879572, study PRJEB24766) | human gut metagenome | biome: human-associated habitat; feature: feces | place: USA | collected 1985/1987
TGCTCGAGGCCGTGACGCCGGGCGCGGCAGGGCTGTATCTCGATCTCGGCCGGTTCTATGACCGGCTCGCGCTGCAGCCGGAGCGCCGCACCATCGAGCAGCTGCAAAAGCGCTATCAATCGCTCTACCGCGAGGCATATGCGAAGCTCGCCGCGCTCGCGCCTGCGGCCTGCCGCCTGCCGGACGCGGACGGCGCGCAGCGGCGCTTCCTCCGGGCGGTGACCTGCCGGGGGCTTTTCCAGTCTGCGCCGCCCGCGGGAGCCGTGCAGCTCGTTTCCGCGGCGGAGCTCGAGGCGCTGCGCGCGCGCCCCGGCGCCGTCTGGTACCAGAATCCGCTTTTCCCGGATGTGACCGAGGCCGTCTGGCTGCCGGGCGAGGCGCGGTACTACCGCAGCCCGGATACGCCGCTGCCGGAGCTTTCGGACGTTTTTTCCCTGCTCGTGCAGGCCAAGGCGCTGCATGACGAGCTGGAGGCCGTCTATAACCCGCACGTGGACTTCGCCCGCGTCTACGCGCTGGCGCATGCGCACGCGCTGCAGCTGCTGGGGTGAGCGTTCGCTGCGATCGTTCAAAGAAAATTCAGTTGTATCTGCGGGGAAAATGTAGTAAAATATATTGAAATTTAAGAATATCCTACTCAGGAGGGAATACCAATGAAAAAACCGATCGTACTCGTGATCATGGATGGCGTGGGCCGCGGCGACGGCGGCCTCGGCGATGCTGTCAAGCAGGCCAACACCCCGACGCTCGACAAGCTGATGGCGACCTGCCCCATGACGTGGCTCAAGGCGCACGGCACGGCCGTCGGCCTGCCCACCGACGACGACATGGGCAACTCCGAGGTCGGCCACAACGCCCTCGGCTGCGGCCAGATCTACTCCCAGGGCGCCAAGCTCGTGCAGGAGTCCATCGAGACCGGCACTTTGTACCAGTCGAAGACCTGGGTCGAGCTGACCGACAACTGCCTGCAGAACGGCAAGGCCCTGCATTTCATCGGCCTGCTGTCCGACGGCAACGTCCATTCCAACATCTCGCACCTGATCGCCATGCTGAAAAAGGCCCGCGAGATGGGCCTCAAGAAGGTCTACTGCCACATCCTGCTCGACGGCCGTGACGTCCCCGCGACGAGCGCGCTGGAGTATGTCGATCAGCTCGAGGTCGTGCTGGCCTCCCTGTCCGACGCGGAGCACGAATACAAGATCGCGTCCGGCGGCGGCCGTATGGTCATCACCATGGACCGGTATGAGGCCAACTGGCCGATGGTCGAAAAGGGCTGGCGCACACACGTGCAGGGCGAGGGCCGTCAGTTTGCCTCCGCCAAGGAAGCCATCGAGACCTACCGCGCCGAGAACCCCGGCATGATTGACCAGGATCTGCTGCCCTTCGTGATCGCAAAGGACGGCCAGCCCGTTGCCAAGATCGCCAACGGCGACAGCGTCATCCTCTTCAACTTCCGCGGCGACCGCGCGCAGGAGATCTCCCTGGCCTTCGACCGCAAGGACTTTGACCACTTTGACCGCGGCGACTACACCGGCGTGAAGTTTGCCGGTATGCTGGAGTACGACGGCGATCTCAAGATCCCGATGCACTATCTGGTTGAGCCGCCCGTCATCCGCAACACGCTGACCGAGGTCCTGTGCAAGGCAGGCGTGCACGAGTACGCCGTGTCCGAGACGCAGAAATACGGCCACGTTACCTACTTCTGGAACGGCAACCGCTCCGGCAAGGTCGACGAGAGCCTTGAGGACTACGCCGAGGTCCCGTCCGACGTCATCCCGTTTGAGCAGGCGCCCGCGATGAAGTCCGTGGAGATCACCGATCTGCTCGTCGAGGCCATGGCCTCCCACAAGTATCAGTTCCTGCGCTGCAACTACCCGAACGGCGATATGGTCGGCCACACCGGCGTTCTGAGCGCCGTTATCACGGCCATGGAGGCCGTCGACGCGGCGCTGGCCCGCGTGAAGGAAGCGGCCGACAAGTACGGCTACACCCTGCTCGTCACCGCTGACCACGGCAACGCCGACCAGATGCTCGAAACGAAGAAGGGCAAGACCAGCGTGCGCACCGCGCACTCCCTGAACCCCGTTCCCTTCATCATCTACGATCCGGACAACAAGTACGAGATCAAGGACGGCCATTATGGCCTTGCCAACGTCGCGCCGACCATCGTCACCATGATGGGCCTCGAGACCCCTGACTGCTGGCAGCCGAGCATGATTTAAGCTTTATTTCCAACAGGCGGGGCATCCTGCCCCGCCTGTTTCCGACGTTCGTTCTCCGGAGGTATTTGTCCCATGCGAAAGAAGCTCTCAATCCTTATGATTCTGATCCTGGTGCTGGCGCAGCTGTGCGCCTGCGGCAAGACGCAGGCTGACCCCGCACCGGCAGCAGGATCAGAATCAGCCGTCCCGGCAGCCCGGCCGGACGAGCCTGCGGCCGAGGCGCCCGCGCCGGAGCCGGCCGATCCGCATGTGCCCGACCGCGTACTGGCCTCCAGGCATTATTCCGCGGAGATCTACGAGACCACCATCCGGCAGTACCGCTGCTCGATCGAGAGCCGGGAATACGTCGTCTCCGACGGCGTGACGGCCCGCGCCTTCCGCGCCACAGGCGTCGGCGGGCCGAGCAAATTCCTCGACCATACCGTGCAGGAGGGCGGGACACTGTACTACTTTGACGCCGCCTCCGGCAAATGGGTCGAGACGCCGCTGGCCGAGGGCAAATACGCCTCACCGGTCGTCGTGATCGAGCTTGCCTCCGGCGCGTCCTACTTCCTCGCGCTGCCGCGCACCTTCGTCCTGCACGAAAACGACACCAAGGAATACCTGCCGGAGATGGACGGCACGCTCTACGTCACGAAGACGCCGGACGGCTTCCATCTGACCGTGAACGGCTACGGGCTGGCCGAGGGGCGCGTGACGGACTGCCTGATCCTCTCCGCGCCGTTTCGGCTGGTCGACTGGAGCATGCAGAACTGCGCCATGGCCTGGGTCACCTATGTGCAGAACGGCGCGTCCCACTGGTGCTTCGACGGCTATTACCGGAAGGCCCCGTCCAACTATATCCCCACCGGCACAAACTACTATTACTGCTGCGCCGCGTCCTACTGCATCAAGGGTTTCCTTTCCCGTATGCCCATGTGCAAAGAGGCCGCCGCGCTCACCATCGTCATGCTCGACACCATGGCCCAGCGGCAGAACGAATACGGCTACTGGGCCACCGAGCCCGGCAGCGAATGGCTGCAGGGCGACTACGGCATCGGCCCGGGCTTCTACGACACCCGGTTCAATACCGACCTGCTGGAGATCTACATCAAGGCCGCGCGCAAGTTCGGCAAGGGCATGTTCGACGAGACGATCACCCGGTACCTCGGCTTCTTCAGCCAGATCGCGGACACCAGCCACATCTCCACGGAGTCGGGCGGCTGGCTGATCCCGGACTACTGGCACCCGTCGGAGATCACCGCGCCGCATACCTCGCTCAACCATCAGGCGTCGGAGTGTCTGGCGCTCTACCACGCGTCCGACCTGTTTGACCGCGAGGATCTGCGCGCGCTGGCCGATCGGATGCTGCTGGCCATCGAGGATACCGGCTCCGGCTGGGTCATGCCGGACCACAATCTCTACTACAGCATCAAGCCCGACGGCACCTACGTCGAGGGCGACTATCCCTACCTCACCTACAATGATCTGTTGTACCTGCGCAAGTATCTCACCGGCTTCGGCAAGACGGAAAACGAGACGCTGACCTATCTCATGGGTGAAAAGCTCCAATGGATGCAGCGCCACGGCGTCACCGGCTATGAAAAGAGCTGAAATCCTATTTTTTACTTGTACTTTCCCGGTGAATCGGTTAGAATGAATTGAATATCCCAGAAGGAGGAATCTTGATGATCCGTATGAATACAGACATCGGCCAGATCACGGTCGACAGCGCTGTCTATACCAATATCGCCGGCTTCGCCGCGACCAACTGCTTCGGCGTCAAGGGCATGGCTGTGCGCTCCATGACGGACGGGCTTGTGCATCTGCTGCGCAAGGAAGCCATGGGCAAGGGCGTCAAGGTCACGTTCAACGCCGACAATTCCATCTCCATCGACCTGCACATCATGGTCGACAAGAATGTCAATCTCAGCGCGATCGCGTCCTCCATCATCGGCGAGGTCCGCTATTTCGTCACCAAGTCCACGGGCACCGAGGTGCGTGCCGTGAACGTATTCGTCGACTCCATGTCGGTCGACTGATCTCAATTCACGCGCACACGCTGGCGCTCACGGAGGTAAACCACCATGATCAAATCCATTGACGGCGCGGTATTTTCCCGGATGATGCTCTCCGCCGCTGCCGAGATCGACCTGAATAAGCAGAAGGTCAACGAGCTGAACGTCTTCCCCGTCCCCGACGGCGACACCGGCACAAACATGAGCATGACGCTGAACGCCGCCAGCACCGAGCTGCGCCGCGCAGAGAACGTGACGCTTACTAAGGCCGCCGATATGACCGCTTCCGCGCTTCTGCGCGGGGCCAGAGGAAACTCTGGCGTCATCCTGTCCCTGCTGTTCCGCGGCTTTTCCAAGGCGCTCAAGGGCAAGCTCGAGGCCGACGGCCGCGACTTTGCCGCCGCGCTGACTGCGGGCGTCGAGGCCGCCTACAAGGCCGTCATGAAGCCCGCCGAGGGCACCATCCTGACCGTCTCCCGCCTGACGGCGGACGCCGCGCGCGACCTCGCCGAGGAAAACTGCGAGATCGAATACGTGCTCCAGCACTGCCTGGACACCGCGCACGCCGCGCTCGACAATACCGTCAACCAGAACCCCGTCCTCAAAAAGGCCGGTGTCGTCGACGCGGGCGGCATGGGCTTCTGCCTGATCCTGCGCGGCATGCTCGAGAGCCTGCGCGGCAACGACGTTGTCTGCGAGGACACGGGCGCGGCGAACGAAGAGGCTGATTTCGGCATTTTTGACTCTGAGGACATCACCTTTGCCTTCGACACGGTCTTTATCGTCCGCAAAACCACCCGGAAAAGCCTGGAAGCCTTCCAGGCCTATCTCAACAGCATTGGCGACAGCCTGGTCATCGGCGAGGACGACGAGGCCTTCAAGGTCCACGTACATACGAACATTCCGGGCGACGCGCTGAGCGAGGCCCAGAAGTATGGGACGCTGGAGCTGGCGAAGATCGAGAACATGCGCCTGCAGCACGACGATCTGACCGCCGGGCGCAAGGCCCGGTCGACCGACGATCTCGAGGCCGTGGAAAAGGAGCTGGAAAGCCAGCCCGCGCCGCAGCCGGATGGCCCGGCCGCGCCCGAAAAGCGCTACGGCAGCGTCGCCGTGTGCGCGGGCGAAGGGCTCGCGGGCGTGTTCCGCGATCTTGGCGTCGACGAGATCATCGAGGGCGGGCAGACCATGAACCCCTCGACCGAGGACATCCTCCACGCGATCGAAAAGACCCCGGCGGAGATCGTCTTCGTCCTGCCCAACAACAAGAACATCATCATGGCCGCGCAGGCCGCGGCGGAGCTCGCCGCGCGCGAGGTCGTCGTCATCCCGACGAAGACCGTCCCGCAGGGCATCAGCGCGATGCTCTCCTTCGACCCCGGCATGGAGCCGAGCGAGAACGAGGCCGCCATGACCGACTGCCTCTCCGGCGTCATGACCATGCAGATCACCTACGCCGCGCGCGATTCCGACTTTGACGGCTTCGACATCCACGCAGGCGACTACCTGGGCCTGTGCGACGGCGCGCTGGCCGGGACCACGCAGGACATCACCGCCCTGCTCGCCACCCTCGCGGACAAGGCCGCGGCGGCCGGAAAGGAATTCATCAACATCTTCTACGGCGCCGATATCTCCGAAGCCGACGCCGAACAGGCCCTGGCTCTGTTCCAGCAGCACGCCCCCGACGCCGAAGTCAACCTCGTCTCCGGCGGCCAGCCGATCTACTACTACCTGATCTCGGCAGAATGACCGATCCCAAAAAGACGCTCCCGGAGGGAGCGTCTTTTTTCTGCGTGCGGAGCTTTTTGCGCTTGCGTGTGCGGGAAATATTTACTATAGTAATATTGGAAGAAAAGAAAAAAAGGAGGAATCTGTACGATGAAACGGAAACTTTGTGCGCTGCTGCTGGCGTTGGGAATGATCGTCTCATTTGCAGCCGCGGCCGGGGCGGCTGCCTTTGCCGATGTGCCGGGTGGCAGCTGGTACGCCGCCGGTGTCAGCCTCGCCGCAGAAAAGGGGATCATGACCGGGACCGGCGGGACGACCTTCTCGCCGCGCAGGCCGGTCAGCTGGGCGCAGGCCATCACGATCGCCGCGCGTCTGCACGCGCAGAACACCGGCAAGAGCGTCCCGGCGGCGGACGAAGAAGAAGCCTGGTACGCGCCCGCGCTCGCCTACGCAAAGACGAACGCCCTTCTGCCGCCCGACTGCCCGGAGGATGAAGCGGCCCTCACCGGCCCGCTCAGCCGTAGATCGCTTGCCTATCTGTTGGCAAAGAGCACGCCGCAGCCGCTGCAGACCATCAACGACGGGCAGCTGACGGATATCGGCGCGCTTTCTGCCGACGAACAGGCGGCCATCCGCACCGTTGCGGCCGGCGGCGTCATGGCCGGCAAATCCGGCGGACTGTTTGACCCGGAGGGCCGCGCCACGCGGGCAGAGCTCGCCGTGACCGTCGCGCGCCTGCTGGACCCGGCGCTGCGCACCGCGCAGGACCGCAGCCGCCAGAACATCTCCGATGATACGCTCGGGAACTTCACCACCGGCGGCATCGCCGATGAGGCCAGCGACGGCTATACCTACTGTCTGGTCGACGGCTGGTACAAAAAGGACATCGGCGAGACCTCCTACGTGCTCCGCCGGGACAAGACGGGCGCGCAGACCGTGCTCTGGTCGACGCTGGACTACCGGCTGAAGGATATCTGCCTCTATGACGACTATCTCTATATGCGCGGCGGCCGGATGAAGGAGCCGTATGGCGAGACCGTCATGCGCATCCCGAAGACCGGCGGCGAGCCGGAGATCCTCTACAAAAACACGCTCGGCATCGAGACCTATACGCTCTATGACGGCCAGCTGTACATTCTGGAGATGTCCTCCAAGCCGGAGAACTACAAAAACTGGAGCTACCGCATCTGCCGCGTGGAAAACGGGCAGGCAAAGCAGATCGGCCGGGGCCTGAATTTCGACCAGGCGCTCTTCACCGACGTACTCTACGGCTTCGGCGGAAAGCTCTATTTCATCCGGGATGAAAGCAGCTCCTGCGGGCTGTACGCGATCGATCTGGAGACGGACAAGCAGGAACTGATCTATGACGGAAACTTTGAGGAAGCCGTCTTCTACGATAACAAGCTCTACTTCATTCCCTGGGACAACCATCACTACGGCCACGCCTTCTACCGCCTCAGCCTGTCCGGCGGCGAGCCGGAGCTGCTGTTCGATATCCCGCAGGCCGCGACGCAGTCCATTGCGCTGCGCTGCTACCACAACACGTTCTATCTGGTCGGCCGCACCAGCAAGGCCGTCTGGCGGCTCGGCATGGACGGCTCGCTCACGCAGGTGGCCAGCATCCTGACGGGCCTGTGCCAGACGCTGAGCTTCTTCGACGATCAGCTCGTCATCTCCGTCGACGAGCCGCAGGGCACGGCGACCGAGGACAACATGCTCTGGTCTCTCCGCCAGCCCGGCGGCACGCCGTCGATCTTCATCGACTGGTTCCGCCTCCCCGGTGAGGTCCGGCCCGCAGAATAAACAAACACCCCCGCCGCGGATGCGGCGGGGGTCGTTGTTTTTTATCCCTTCAGCTTATCGAAGAAGCTTTTGCGTTTGGGCTGGCCGTCTTCGCCGACGGAGGATTCGAGCTGCTTTAAGAGCTCGCGCTGCTCGCGCGTGAGCCTGGTCGGCGTCTCGACGACGACGGTGACGAACTGGTCGCCGCGCGTCTTGTAGCCGACGTAGGGGATACCCTTGCCGCGTAGGCGGAAGGTGGTGCCGGTCTGCGTGCCCTCGGGGATCTGGTAGCGGACCTTGCCGTCGAGCGTCGGGACCTCGATGGACGCGCCGAGCGCGGCCTGCGTGAAGGAGATGGGCATCTGGCACATGACATTCGCGCCGTCACGCGTGAAGATCGGGTGCTTGCGCACCGAGACCGTCACGAGCAGATCGCCGTTCGGGCCGCCGTTCAAGCCGGCGTTGCCCTCGTCGCGCACGCGGAAGGACTGGCCGTCGTCGATGCCGGCCGGAACCTTGACCTTGATGGTCTTGGTGTGGCGGACCTTGCCCTTGCCGCGGCAGGCGGTGCAGGGGTCGGTGATGATGGTGCCGGTGCCGCCGCACTGCGGGCACGGCTGCGAGGACTGCATGGTCATGCCCATGAAGTTCTGCTGCGTGCGCACAGTGCCGGTGCCGTGACAATACGTACAGGTCTGCGGGGTCGTGCCTTCCTTCGCGCCGGTGCCGTGGCAGGTGCTGCAGGTCTCGATGCGGGAGAAGGTGATCTCGCGCTCGCAGCCGAAGGCCGCGTCTTCAAAGCTGATCTCGATCTCGCTGACAACGTTCTGGCCCTTACTCGGCCCTCTTCTGCGGCCGGAGGATGACGAAGCGCCGCCGCCGAAAAAGTCGCCGAAGATATCGCCCAGATCTCCGAAGCCGCCGAAGCCGCCGCCAAACCCGCCGCCGAAGCCGGCGCCCGCGTTCGGGTTGAAGTTCGGGTCGACGCCCGCGAAGCCGTACTGGTCGTACCGTGCCTTTTTGTCGGCGTCGGAGAGGACCTCATAGGCCTCGTTGATCTCCTTGAACTTTTCCTCGGCAGATTTGTCGCCGGGGTTCTGGTCGGGGTGATATTTCATGGCCAGCTTGCGGTAGGCCTTTTTGATCTCGGCGTCGGACGCGTTTTTCTCCACGCCCAATACCTCGTAATAATCTCGTTTGTTCTGATCTGCCATAGTTTCTCACCTCAGATTCGGTGGGCAACAGCCGATAGGGGCGGACGGGCCGCCCCTACCAAGCTATATTCCGCGAATTAGTTGTCCTTGACCTCTTCGTAGTCCGCGTCGACGACGCCGTCGTCATTGCCGCCGGCCTGCTGGCCTGCGCCCGCGTTCGGGGCAGCGTTGGCCTCGCCCTGCGGAGCCGCGTTCTTGTAGAGCTTCTCAGACACGGCGTAGAACGCTTTCTGGACCTCTTCGGTGGCTGCCTTGATGGCTGCAAGGTCGGTGCCCTTCTGGGCGGTCTTCAGCTTTTCGATGGCTTCCTTGACGGGGGCCTTCTCTGCCTCGGTGACCTTGTCGCCCATCTCGTTCAGAGTCTTTTCGGACTGGTAGATGATCTGGTCGGCGTTGTTGCGGGTGTCGACCTCGTCCTTGCGGGCCTTGTCTTCCGCCGCATACTGCTCGGCTTCCTTGACGGCCTTGTCGATGTCTTCCTTGGAGAGGTTGGAAGAAGCGGTGATGGTGATCTTCTGCTCAGCGCCGGTGCCGAGATCCTTCGCGGAGACGTTCACGATGCCGTTGGCATCGATGTCGAACGTGACCTCGATCTGCGGGACACCACGGGGCGCCGGAGCGATACCGGTCAGCTGGAACTTGCCGAGGGTCTTGTTGTCGGCAGCCATCTCACGCTCGCCCTGCAGGACGTGGACCTCAACGGAGGTCTGGTTATCAGCGGCAGTGGAGAAGACCTGACTCTTCTTGGTCGGGATGGTGGTATTGCGGTCGATCAGCTTGGTGAACACGCCGCCCATCGTCTCAATGCCGAGCGACAGCGGAGTGACGTCGAGCAGCAGCAGGCCCTTGACGTCGCCGCCAAGCACGCCGCCCTGGATGGCTGCGCCGACAGCCACGCACTCGTCGGGGTTGATGCCCTTGAAGCCTTCCTTGCCGGTCAGCTTCTTGACCTCGTCCTGCACGGCCGGGATACGGGTCGAGCCGCCGACCAGAAGGACCTTGGAGATATCATTGGCAGTCAGGCCTGCGTCGGCCATGGCCTGCTTGACCGGGCCCGCGGTCGCTTCGACCAGATGGGCGGTCAGCTCGTTGAACTTTGCCCGCGTCAGCGTGACGTCGAGGTGCTTCGGGCCGGTGGCGTCAGCGGTGATATACGGGAGGTTGATGTTGGTGGAGGTGACGCCGGACAGCTCGATCTTGGCCTTCTCGGCGGCTTCCTTCAGTCTCTGC
>OHBD01001460.1_pt1 | contig 10152 bp, 7 predicted proteins | sample 1577291 | NCBI WGS metagenome assembly OHBD01 (sample SAMEA3879572, study PRJEB24766) | human gut metagenome | biome: human-associated habitat; feature: feces | place: USA | collected 1985/1987
CTTGTGACCGGCCAGCCGGGTGACCATGACCATCAGCGGCACGTCGGGCTTGACGGGCAGACCCACTTCCTTTTGCAGGGCGGCTTTCACGGCGGCCTTGCCCTCCACAAAGGTCTCGGCATTGTAGTGGGCGGGGAGGGCGGGATCGGTCTCCGGGTTGAAGGTGTCCACGTCGATGCCGTTGGTGATGCCGGTGAGCTTCCAGGCGTTGCCCGCAAGGACGCTGTCCAGACCGTGGGCATAGTAGGGATACATCAGCTCCCGGGCATAGGTCTCGGACACGGTGGTCACAAGGTCGGCAGTCTCGATGGCGCCCTTCATCACGTTGACGGAGTTGCTCATGTCCAGGGTGGAACGGTACTCCCAGGGAAGCCCCAGCACATCGTCAAAGAACCCGGCGTTTGCCCAGCCCTGATATTCGATATTGTGGATGGTGTACATGCAGCGGGTCTTATAGAAGGCGCCGTGGTACATGGCCTTGAGATAAATGGGAATGCAGGCGGTCTGCCAGTCGTTGCACTGGATGATTTCGGGGATGAAGTCCAGGGTAATCATGGCGTCCAGACAGCCCCGGGAGAAGAAGGCGAAACGCTCGCCGTCGTCCATGTCCCCGTAAATCGCGCCGGTGCGGGCACCGAAGTAATAATCATTGTCCAGAAAATAGACCTGCACGCCGTCATTTCGGTTGGTCAGCTTCATGATGCCGCAGTATTGCTGCCGCCAGCCCAGCTGCACCCGGATCTCGGCCACCCGCTCCACCATATAGGCGGTGTTGGTCTTGATCTTATTGTAGTAGGGCAGGAACAGCACGACCTCGTTGCCCGCAATGCGGGCCAGGGTGGAGGGCAGAGCCTCCATTACGTCGCCCAGTCCGCCGGACTTGGCATAGGGTGCGCCCTCAGAGGCGCAGATGGCAATTTTCATACGGTTTCCCTCCGCTTGACGATGACAGGACTCTTCTTTGTCCCAATGAGCTTTGCCCCCGGGGTGACGGTGACGTCCTTGTCCAGAATGACGTATTTCAGTTCCGCGCCCTCGCCTACCACGGAGTCGTTCATGATGACGCAGTTTTCCACGTCCGCGCCCGGGGCGATGGTGACCTGCCGGAACAGAATGCTTTCCTTGACGTTGCCCTCCAGCATACAGCCGTCGGCCGCCAGACAGTTGGCGATCTGGCATTCCTCGCCGTAGTAGGTGGGAACCCGGTCACGAACCTTGGTATAGATGGGATGATTGCCGCCGAACATGTCGTGGCGGATGTCCCGGTCGATAAGCGCCATGGAGTTTTTGAAATATTCCTCCACGGACTCATTGTACAGAGCGGCGCCGTCGAAGGGGTAGACGTTGACGGAGACCTTTCCCCGCTGCCAGCCGCCCAGAACCAGGTCGCGATCCATGTGGAACTTGTCCCGGGCAATCATTTCCTTGGTCTGCTGCATGAGCCACTTCTTGCCCACCACGAAGATGTCCATGGAGGCAACGTAGTCGGCGGGGGCGGCAAAGTCCACCAGCATATCGGTCACATTGCCCTTGCCGTCCAGCTTCATGGCAAGATCGATCATCTTTTCGCCGTTGCAGATGCCGGCCTTGGTGACCACGGTGATGTTCCGGCCGCTCTTGACATGGGCGGCGATGACCTTGGTTAGGTCGATGTTGGAAAGAATGGCGGAGTCGGTCATGATGACCAGCTCGTCATCGGAGCCGTAGGCCAGGAAGTCCATGGCACTGGCCAGAGACTCCAGCTTGCCGCGGTAGCGGTGAATCTCGGACTGGGCGTAGGGGGTCAGAAATTCCAGACCGCCCTCCTCCAGCTCCAAGCCCCACTCCTCACCGTCGCCGATGTGGTTCATCAGGGACTGATAGTTGTGGCGGGAGATGATGCCGATATGACGGACACCGGCGCAGGCCAGGTTGGACAGCGCCCAGTCCACCTGACGGTAGCGGCCGCCGAAGGGCAGGGAGGCCATGGTGCGCTTGATGGTCAGCTCGCCAAGACTCGCGTCGTTGGTAAATACAATACCGGTTACGTTCATTGCACTTTCCCTCCTGTTACAGCATGTCACCGGGCTTCAGCACGGTGTTGGCTTCCACAACAGCGCCCTTGGACGTGACGCTGATCTTTTTCTTTTCCCCGCCTGCATAAGCGCCGCCCACAATGGCGTTCTTGCAGACCTTGGAATCCTCGCCCAGAATGGCATGGCGGACGATGGCGCCGGACTCGATGACCACGCCGGGCATGACGACGCTGTCCTCTACCAGCGCGCCCTCACCGACGGTGCAGCCGATGGAGATGATGCTGTGGTGGACGGTGCCGTAGACCTCGGAGCCTTCGGCCACGAAGGCGTTGACGATCTCGGCCTGCTCGTCGATGTAGGAGGACGGCATGGCGGAGTTACGGGCATAGATGGTGGAGCGCTTGTCTCCCCGGAGCTGGAAGGCAGGCTCCTTGCCCAGCAGATCCATGTTGGCTTCCCACAAAGAATCGATGGTTCCCACGTCCTTCCAGTAGCCGTTGAAGGGATAGGCCATCATTTTGTGACCGGCGGCCAGGAGACTGGGGATGATGTTCTTGCCAAAGTCGTTGGAGGAATTGGAGTTCTCTTCATCGGCGATCAGGGCGTCCCGCAGCACCTGCCAGTTGAAGCAGTAAATGCCCATGGAAGCGTTGGTGGACTTGGGCTTGGCGGGCTTTTCCTCGAACTCGTAGATGGTATTGTCGGGGTTGGTGTTCAGAATACCGAAACGGGAAGCCTCCGCCAGGGAGACGCTTCGCACGGCGATGGTGCAGGAAGCCTTGTGCTTTTCATGGTAGGCCACCATGTCGGCGTAGTCCATCTTATAGATGTGGTCGCCGGAGAGAATCACCACATAGTCGGGGTTGAAGCGATCCACAAAATCGATGTTCTGGTAAATGGCGTTGGCGGTGCCCTTGTACCAGCCGGATTTCTTGTCGTGACGCTCGTAGGGGGGCAGAACCTGGGCGCAGGAATGGGTCTTGTTCAGATTCCAGGGCTGACCGTTGCCGATATACTCATTCAGCTCCAGGGGCTGATACTGGGTCAGAATACCAACGGTGTCGATGCCGGAGTTGACACAGTTGCTCAAAGGAAAATCAATGATACGGTATTTGCCGCCGAAGGGAACGGCAGGCTTGGCGGTTTTCTCCGTCAGAACCTTAAGCCGGCTGCCCTGACCGCCGGCAAGCAGCATCGCAATTACGCGCTTTTTCTGAAAATACATGGTCACAGCTCCTTATGTAGATTTTTGAGAATCTCCCGTTTTTGGTGCCTCTCTCGGTTTTACGCGCATGTCTGTGGGGACATTTATCCACAATAATAAAATATCATATTTTCCCTGATTAGAAAAGGGAAAAATTATCTAAATATTGGTGAATGAATTCTGCGTTTTGCATAACGGCCTGCCACGGGACGGGGACGCCGCCCGGGGGATCGACGCCCTTCAGCCGCTTTTCCATCCAGTTCAGGTCAAGCCACCTGCCAAACTTGAAGCCGCAGGCCGGAAAATGCGCCACGGTGCGGTAGCCGCGCTTTTCATGGAAGCGCATGGAGTTCTCATTTTCCCCGCAGACGAGGGAGTAAAGAAGGCAATACCCCTGGGCGTCAAGGATCGCTTCCAGCGCGTCGTACAGCGCCTTCCCGATGCCCTTTCCCCGCGCCTGAGATTTAAGATAGATGGTCGGTTCGGCGCACCAGGCATATGCCGCCCGGGAAAAGGGCAGACTTGCGTAGGCGTAGCCGAGAATCTGCCCGTCCTCCTCCCAGAGAAGCCATGGGAACCGGGCGGTAACGTCGCGGTATCGGCGCAGAAATTCCTCCTCGTCCGGAGGATCGTATTCAAAAGTAGCGGTAGAGGTCAGAACATAAGGCCGGTAAATGGCAAGCATGGCGCTTACGTCCCCCTCGGCGGCAATTCGGAGCATGGGAAATCCTCCTGTTTTCTGCCGGAGCAGCCGACGGATGATGAAAACCAATATATTCTCATTTTACTATCCCAACTTCTTCCCGTCAAGGTTGACATTTCGGCCAAAGGTGGGTAGAATAAAGAAAAACGTGATTTCAAAAGGAGGGATTCTCTTGGACGCTGGCGGCAACGGCAATATACCTGGACGAAGTAGAGTGCGGCTTGCCGTCCGGGTGAGTCTGTAATCTTTTGTCTGCGTAAATTGCCTATTCATCACCATAATAATGAATAGGAGGAATTACGATATGGCAGAGCGTTTTGAAATTGTGGAAAAAGCCCTCCTGAAGCTGCTGGAGGAGAAAAAATATGCAACTCTCCGGGATATCCTCGCGACCATGAATCCGATGGATGTCGCCGGACTTTTTGACGGGCTGGACGAAAAGCAGATTCCCCTCATGTTCCGTTTGCTTCCCAAGGAACAGGCGGCGGAGACGTTTGTGGAAATGGAGCCGGAGGCCAAGGAGCTTCTCATCCGCGGCTTCTCCGACAACGAGCTGAAGGAAGTTCTGGACGAGCTGTACGTGGACGACGCGGCGGACATCGTCGAGGAAATGCCCGCGAACGTGGTGCAGCGTATTCTGAAACACGCCGACCCGGAAATGCGCAGCTCCATCAACCAGATTTTACGTTACCCCGAGGATTCCGCCGGCTCCATCATGACCACGGAATACGTTTCCCTGCGCCCCCACATGACGGTGGAGGAGGCCATTCTCCGCATTCGCCGTCAGGGCGTGGATAAGGAGACCATTTATACCTGCTACGTTACGGAAAAGGACAGGACGCTCATCGGTCTTGTGACGGTGAAGGATCTTCTGCTGGCCGAAGACGACGAGACCAAGATCGAAGACATCATGGTAACGAACCTGATTTCGGTCACCACCCAGACCGACCAGGAGGAAGTGGCGGCGACCCTTTCCAAATATAACTTCATTGCCCTGCCCGTGGTGGACGGGGAAAACCGGATGGTGGGTATCGTCACCTTCGACGACGCCATGGACGTCATGCAGGACGCGGCCACCGAGGACATGGAAATCATGGCCGCTATGACCCCTTCGGAGAAGACCTACCTGAAAAGTACGCCCTTCGATCTGTTCAAGCACCGGATTCCCTGGCTGATGCTTTTGATGGTCTCCGCTACCTTTACGGGGATGATCATTACCTCTTTTGAGGATGCCCTGAGCTTGCTCCCGGTGCTGACCGCCTTTATCCCCATGCTGATGGATACCGGCGGTAACTGCGGCTCTCAGTCCTCCGTGACCGTCATCCGTGCCCTGAGCCTGGACGAGCTGCATTTTTCCGACCTGTTCCGGGTGATGTGGAAGGAAGCCCGCGCGGCGGTGCTCTGCGGCGCGGCGCTGGCGGCGGCCTGCTTCCTGAAAATTCTGCTGGTCGACCGGCTGTTGATGGGCAACGAAAGCATCAGCCTGCTTGTCAACGGCGTGGTGTGCCTGACGCTGTGCGTGACGGTGATTCTGGCCAAGTTCGTCGGCTGCACGCTGCCCCTGTTTGCCAAGCGCCTGGGCTTCGACCCGGCGGTGATGGCAAGCCCCTTTATCACGACCATCGTAGACGCCCTGAGCTTGCTGGTGTATTTCCTGTTTGCAAAGCTGATGCTGGGGGTTTGAGAAAACGAAAAAACTTCGTATGATTTTGGTCATACGAAGTTTTTTGTTTATTCGGCCTTCAGGACATGCGCGCCCTCAAATTCTACGTGCAGCGGCAGCATCTGCCAGCGATGCTCCGTGATGCTGTCCAGCTTCTTAGCAAGCTTTTCTTCCAGCCCGGGGTTGCGGGTGATGCACAAAAGAGTGGGGCCTGCACCGGAAAGGCAGAAGGCCGCGCCCACGGTGCGCACCAGCGCCTCGATTTTTTCGTAGTCCGGAATGAGCTTTTTCCGGTAGTCCTGGTGGAGCCTGTCCTGCATGGCGGTGCGCAGCAGCTTCTCGTCCCCAAGCTCCAGCGCCTTGAGTACCAGCGCGCCGTGGGAGATGTTGTAGATGGCGTCCCGGCGGTTGACCTGCTCCGGCAGAACGGAACGGGCAAGGGGGGTGGACAGGGTGAAATCCGGAATGAGAACCAGAAATTCCCACCCGGGGGAGAGGGAAGCTGACGCTCACCGGCAGACCGCCGTCCACCATGGACGCGGTCAGGCCGCCCAGGAAAGCGGGGGCCAGATTGTCCGGATGGCCTTCCATGGCGTTGGTGATGTTGAGAAGACCCTGGGTGGAGAGCTTATTGCCCCGCAGGACGTTGGCGCCCATGGCGCCGGCCACCAGCAGCGCGGCGGAGGAGCCGAGACCCCGGCAGATGGGGATATGGGCGTCAATGTGAATTTTCACGCCCCGGACTTCCTCGCTCAGGGTACCCAGCACGGCGCAGTAGGCGGTGTAGGCCAGATTGTCAGGCCCCGTGTAGGCTTCGTCGCAGCCGGTGATCTCCAGACCGGAATCGGTTTCTTCAAAGGTGACGTCGGTGTACAGGCTCAGGGCGCAGCCGAAGGCGTCAAACCCGGGGCCGAGGTTCGCGGTGGTGGCGGGAACGCGGATGGTAACTCGTTTCATGCAGCTTCTCCTGTCAGCTTACAGATGCAGGACATAGTCCAGCATGTCTTCCTTGTTGATGACACCGGTATGGCGCTCGGGCTTGCCCTGCAAACCCGCCAGATTCTTGGGGATGGGGATGCCCGTCATGGCGGACAGCCGCGCCATCTGGTCGAATTCGCTTCCGGAGGTGTCGCCGCCCACGGCGGTGAGAACCGCTGCGGGGAATTTGTAGGGGGACGCGGTGGACAGCACCACCATGGGACGATTGTCGCCGGTCTGGGAGGTATACTCCTCCGCCGCTGCCCAGCCGGAGGCGGTGTGGGGGTCACAGAGGTAGCCCCAGTCCCGGTAGACCCGGCTCATGATCTCCTGGGCTTTGGCGTCGTCGCAGCAGGCTGCCCAGAATTCCCTCTGAATCGTGGCCAGCAGCGCGCCGGGGACGGTGTAAACGCCCTCCCGGTTCAGCTCGTTCATCAGCCCGGACACCAGAGCGGTGTCCCCGGACAGCAGATACAGCAGCCGCTCCAAGTTGGAGGACACCAGAATGTCCATGGAGGGGGAGGTGGTCTTCAGCAGGGGACGGCGCTTGTCGTAAACGCCGGTGCGGATGAAGTCGGTGAGGACGTTGTTGGCGTTGGAGGCGCAGATCAGCTTCCCCACGGGCAGACCCAGCCGCTTGGCCAGGTATCCCGCCAGAATGTCGCCGAAGTTGCCGGTGGGGACGGAGTAGTTGACCTCGTCGCCCAGCCGGATTTTCCCGGCGTCCAGCAGGTCGCGGTAGGAGCGGAAATAGTACATGATCTGGGGTGCCAGACGGCCGATGTTGATGGAGTTGGCGCTGGACAGGGCATAGGGCAGCTCCCGCCCCTGACAGGCGGCGAAGATATTCTTCACACCGGTCTGGGCATCGTCAAAATTGCCCCGGACGGCCGAGACCGCCACGTTGCTGCCCTCCTGGGTCACCATCTGGGCACGCTGCACCTGAGAGACGCCGCCGTCGGGATAAAATACGCAGATGCGCACGCCCGGCACGTCCCGGAAGCCCTCCAGAGCGGCCTTGCCGGTGTCGCCGGAGGTGGCGGTGAGGATCAGGATATCCTTTTCCATCCCCTTGACGGTTTTGGCGGCGGTGAGCAGCTGGGGCAGCATGGAAAGCGCCACGTCCTTAAAGGCGGACGTAGGCCCCCGGAACAGCTCCAGCACGGAGTAGCCGCCTACGGAAACGGTGGGGGTCAGGTCTTCCGTTTCGAATTTTCCCTGATAGGCGCGGCGAACCAGCGTATCCATATCGGGAATATCCGGCAGCAGGGCGGCGAGAATTTTCGCGGACATTTCCGTAGAGCTGCCTTTCAGGCAGGCCAGCCAGTCAAACGCGGGAATCTTCTCGGGCATATACAAACCGCCGTCGGGGGCAAGACCCTCCAGCACGGCCTGAGCGCTGTCCACAAAATGGGTTTCGCTCCGGGTAGAATGATAGAGCATAATATCCTCCTGTGATCGATTCTTTGCTAATTGCACAAAAAGTTGGGGAATACCGGGAAAACCTTGGCTTTTTGGCGTGGTTGAAATTTGAGTAGGTATATGATATACTGTTTTTCGTCAAAAAGCAAGTGTTTTCGGGATGGACACATCCGTTTTTACACACTGACCAAAAATCCCCGCACACATCTATAAAATGGAGGATGATTTGATGAAGATCGGATTGCTGGGCTTCGGCGTGGTTGGCCGGGGCGTATATGAGATCACGGAAAACAGAGACGACATGCAGGTGACCAAGGTTCTGTGCCTGGAGGATATCAAGCTTCCTGACGCCCAGGCCGTCCACAATATCCGGGACATTGTGGAGGACGACAGCATCGACACCGTGGTGGAGGCCATGGGCGGGCTGCACCCTGCCTATGATTTCGTCCGCGCCGCCGTGGAGGCCGGAAAGAACGTGGTCACCTCCAATAAGGCGCTGGTATGCACCTTCTATGACGAGCTGCTGCCCCTGGTGAAGGAAAAGGGCGTTTTATTCCGCTGCACCGCAGCCGTGGGCGGCGGCATCGGCTGGCTCTCCGAGCTGGAGCGCGCCCGCCGGGTGCAGAGCATCCGGGAGGTCGGCGGCATTATGAACGGTACCTGCAACTATATTCTCGACAACATGACCCGTCAGGGCTTAAATTACGACGACGTGCTGAAGCAGGCCCAGGCGCTGGGCTACGCCGAGGCTAACCCCTCCACCGACGTGGACGGCATCGACACCTGGCACAAGGTCATCCTGTCCGCCAACGTTGCCTTCGGTGTGAGCCTGGACAAGGGAACCGTCCCCGTGGCGGGCATCCGTAATATCAAGGCAGAGGACGTGGAGAACTTCAAAGCCCACGGCCTGGTGTGCAAGCTGATCTCTACGGGCAAGCAGGAAAACGGCGTGATCAGCGCCTACGTTCAGCCCACCCTGGTGAAGGACGGCGAGCCGGAGGCCGCTGTTCCCATGAACTACAATCTTATCACCTTCATTGGCGAGACCTCTCAGCGCATGAGCTTCTTCGGTCAGGGCGCAGGCCGGTATCCCACCGCATACAATGTGGTGCAGGATCTGGTGGACGTTCTTGCCGGGAAGGGGTTCTACGCCCCCTACGGCGGCCGGGCGGCGGCTGTGAACAACGAGGAGCTGACCTGGTACGTTCGCGGTAACTGGAACGGCGAGACGAAGGCGCATTGGGGCAACGCGGCGGTGACTGCGCCGGTGTCCGTTGCCAAAATGCACGCCTGGCTGAAGGAGAACCCCGACGCATTCGCCGCGGCGATCCGCGAGTAATTAGGGAAACTCTGAATAAATCGTCTTCGGCTGAGCAGCGGATCTTTTTCCCCAGCTGCGCGGTATTAAAAGCGGGAAATACACGAAGTATTCCGCCACTTTTAATACCTTCATCTGGTGAAAAATCTCTCGCTGTCAGCTCTCGCCGATTTATTCCGAGCTTCCCGGAAGCAGCAGAGAGGATTCAAAAATGAAAGTAGTCAAATTCGGCGGCAGCTCCATGGCGGATGCCGGTCAGTACCGCAAGGTACGGGATATTCTTCTGGCCGACCCGGAGCGCCGGGTGGTGGTGGTTTCCGCCGCGGGCAAACGGTTCGGCAATGACCATAAGCTGACCGACCTTCTCTATCTGTGCTATGCCCACGTCCAGTACGGCGTGGATTGCAGCAGCATTTTTGACATGATCGCCTCCCGTTACCTGGATATCCGGGATGAGCTGGGGCTTGATCTGGCGCTGGAGCCGGAGCTGGACGCTCTGAAAAAGCGCATCGACGCGAAGGACGTGACCCAGGAGGAGCTGGTCAGCCGGGGCGAGTATTTCTCCGCCAAGCTGATGGCGGCTTATCTTGGCTTCCAGTTCGTGGACGCGGCTGACTGGGTGATGTTCAACATGGACGGAACCGTGAACCGGGAGGTATCCTACAAGGCGCTGCGCAACCAGGTTCTGCTGGGCTACGGCGCGGTGATCCCCGGCTTCTACGGCGCCATGCCCGACGGCACCATCCATACCTTCTCCCGTGGCGGCAGCGACATCACCGGCGCACTGGCTGCGGCGGCGCTGGACGCGGATGTGTACGAAAACTGGACGGACGTGTCCGGCATTCTCAT
>OHBD01001467.1_pt1 | contig 10098 bp, 10 predicted proteins | sample 1577291 | NCBI WGS metagenome assembly OHBD01 (sample SAMEA3879572, study PRJEB24766) | human gut metagenome | biome: human-associated habitat; feature: feces | place: USA | collected 1985/1987
GCGATACAATTGAAAAAGTAATGAATGAGAATTCAGGACTTGTGTGTCTTATTGTGTAAAAAATACTTTATTTAACTGAAAAGTTATGATAATATAAATTCAATTATAATTGAACGACAAGAGGTTTGCAATGGAAAAGAAAGGAACTGGAGCTGAACATGTAAGTTACAGACATAATGTGTTCAGAAACAAAATGCTTGGCTTTGAGAAAATATTATTTATCATAATGGTATCGGTTAATATCTTATATATTGACAGAAGATATAATAAGATTAATATCCGTTACGGTGGTCCAGATTATAAGCTGCTGTTCATTCAGAATGATTAATTCCAGAGATAATTTTTCTAATGAAACTAAAAACAGGATGTGTTGTATATCACTGGTAGGGCTGTTTGCTGCTGAGGAACTTTTATTTTATTTTTGTGAACCCTTGTGGGTTGGAACAGCAGTTGTAATGGTGATAAGTTCATTTTTTAATGACAGAAAGACCATTTTTGTTATATATGCTACATCAATAGCTGTATGGATTGCATCAGCATTTATGTATAATTACGGTGTCACCAGTGCAGTGAAGGCACTTGATGTAAGAGATTTTACAGCTACATTTTTACTGATAAGCTGTGTATTTGCAATATCGGTTATATTGTATAATTTCAATAAGCTGCAGGTGGAAGATGTTGTTGAATATTATGATGGCGAGAAAAAGCTTCAGGAGAAGCTTTCAACAGATTATCTGACACAGCTTCATACAAGGTTTTCTATATATGAGAACATCAAGCAGGCAATGCATGATTATTACTTTTCAGGGAAAGATGTATGTGTTGCGATGCTTGACATTGACTTCTTTAAGAAGGTTAATGACACATATGGTCATGACAAAGGTGATATGGTATTAAGGACATTATCACGGGTTATAAGCCAGTACACTGATGATACGATTCATGCAGGCAGATACGGGGGAGAGGAGTTTCTGATTCTTTTTTCAGGATATACGAGAAAGCAGGCAGGAAAGATACTGGAAGGAATGCTTACTAATTTTAGAAATCAGGAGTATGATTTCTTGCCTGAAGATGTTATAATAACATTCAGTGCAGGCTTTACATATCTTGATAATAAAAATATGGATGTGGAAGGCTTCATAAAATGTGCAGATGAAGCACTTTATTATTCTAAAGAGCATGGAAGGAACCAGATAACGTACTATAATGATCTGAAATTACGAGACATGCAGGTTAACAGATAACCAAGGAGGATTTATATTAGATGAACAAGAAAGTTGAAGATTATGTAAGAAGTATACCTGATTTCCCAGAACCGGGGATTATATTCAGGGATGTTACAAGTGTTATCCAGAGTCCTGAGGGATTAAAGCTTGCAATAGACGGTCTTACAGATCTTATAGGGGATACAGAATTTGATGTTGTAGTAGGACCAGAATCAAGAGGGTTTATATTTGGCGTTCCTGTTGCATATAATACCGGTAAGGGATTTGTTCCTGTAAGAAAGAAGGGTAAACTTCCGTGTGAGACTATATCAGCAGATTATGAACTTGAATATGGTACAGCTACTATAGAGATGCATAAGGATGCGATTACTCCGGGACAGAAGGTTATTATTGTTGATGATCTGATTGCTACAGGTGGAACAACAGAAGCTATTATCAAGCTTGTAGAAGAGCTTGGAGGAGAAGTAGTGAAAGTTCTTTTTCTTATGGAGCTTGAAGGCCTTAAAGGAAGAGATAAGATTGCAGGATATGATGTTGAGTCAGTAATTAAATACCCAGGTAAATAATTATTCGGGCTGCTTTATTATATAAAGCAGCCTTTTTAAGATTGATGACAGGAGGCAGATATGGGGACACCACATAATGAAGCACAGACAGGAGATATAGCAAAGACAGTTCTTATGCCGGGAGATCCTTTAAGGGCAAAGTATATAGCAGATAATTATCTTACAGATGTAATCTGCTTTAATACGGTCCGCAATATGTCAGGATTCACAGGAATTTATAACGGATGCAGGGTATCTGTTATGGGAAGTGGTATGGGAATGCCTTCAATGGGAATATATTCATATGAATTATATAATGTATATGATGTGGATAATATTATAAGGATTGGTTCAGCTGGAGCATTTGATGATGACCTTAATCTTATGGATATTGTACTTGGAATGGGCTCATGCACTGATTCTAACTTTGCGGCACAGTACAATCTTCCGGGCATATATGCGCCGATAGCTGATTTTACGCTTTTAAAGACTGCATATGATGTTGCAGAAGAAAAACATTTTTCGGTTAAAGTTGGCAATGTACTGGCATCAGATGTGTTTTATAATGATGATACAACAGTTAATGACAGATGGAAGAAGATGGGTGTGCTTGCAGTTGATATGGAGTCAGCAGCGTTGTATATGACTGCTGCCAGATGCAGAAAACATGCACTTACTATTCTTACAATAAGTGACCATCTCTACAGGGGTGAGAAGCTGTCAGCACAGGAGAGACAGACAGGATTTACTAATATGATGGAGACAGCTCTTGAAACTGCAGTCAGATTGCAGAATAACAGGCAGATGGAGGATTTATGACAGATACAGATTTAGAGATTATTGTTTTTGTACTGCTGGCTGTTGCAATCGGCGTGTATGTATGTGTAAGCAGCAGTATTAAGCGGAAGAAGGCAGCGGAGAATGCCATAAAGAAAGCGTGGGGCAAACGTGTTGTATACAAGGGAACAGATGAGAGCTTTGAATATATATCGCATTATGCCAAAGGTAATCCGAGTGAATCTATGATTGATGATATAACATGGAATGATCTTGGCATGGATGAAGTATTTAAATGTATTAATAATACTAATTCATCTGTTGGACAGGAATATCTATATAAGATGTTAAGAGAACCGGTTGCAGATGCAGAAAAGCTTCACGAACTGGACAGGCTTGCAGATGAATTCACAGCTAATGAAAAAGAAAGAATCACAATTCAGAAGATATTTATGAATATGGGAAAAAGCCGTAAGATTGCAGTTACAGATTATATCGGTTATATAATGGATATAGAGCAGGGAAGTAATATTGTGCATTATCTTGCGTGGGTATTTCTTATTGCTTCAATACTTGTTACGGTTCTTGTAACTCCGGTGCTTGGAATATGGCTTATAATTGCATCGGTAGCATTTTCAATAATTACTTATTACAAGTATAAGGCTAAGATTGAGAATTATTTCAAATGTATTAATGTTATTGTGAAAATGGCATCGGCATCTGAAGATATATGTGAAAGCAATATAAGTTTTCTTGAACCAGAGTGTAACAGGCTTAAAGAGATATTAAAGAGCTTTTCTAAAGTAACAAAAGGCTCATGGATGATTGAATCAGGCAATGTTGATGGTTCAATCGGAGAGGTTGTACTTGATTATCTAAGAATGATAACGCACATGGATATTGTGAAGTTTAATAAGATGACAAAGCTTATAACTGCCAAAAGTGAGGATGCATATAACCTTGTAGATACACTTGGATTCATAGAGACATCAATTGCTGTTGCATCATTCAGGGAAAGCCTGCCATTTTACTGTAAGCCTGAATTTGTGGAAAATACTAATAACCTTAGTGTGAAAGAAGTGTATCATCCGCTTATAGATAATCCTGTGTGTAATTCAATAACAACTAAAGGAAATGTTCTTCTTACAGGTTCTAATGCTTCAGGTAAATCAACATTTTTAAAGACAATAGCAATCAACAGTATTCTGGCACAGACTATAGGAACAAGTCTTTCCAAAGAATACATTGCTCCAGTATATAGGATATATTCTTCAATGGCATTAAGGGATGACCTTGCTAATTCGGACAGTTACTATATTGTTGAGATTAAGTCATTAAAGAGAATTCTTGATGCAGTTGGTAAAAAAGGCAGAACGGTTCTATGCTTTATTGATGAGGTACTTCGTGGAACTAACACTGTTGAGAGAATTGCAGCATCATCAGAGATATTAAAGAATCTTAATACAGGCAGGGCGTTGTGCTTTGCAGCAACACATGATATTGAGCTTACAACAATACTTAAGGACTGTTACAGCAACTATCATTTTCAGGAGGAAGTTACTGAGGATGAGGTTAAGTTTGATTATAAGCTGTATGCCGGACCTGCAACAACAAGGAATGCAATCAAGCTTCTTAATGTTATAGGGTATGATAAGAATATAATTAAGGGAGCAGAACAGCGTGCAATGCATTTCCTGACAGATGGAAACTGGAAATCTTGATAAATGTTGTTTCTTGTGATATTATAAATTATTGCGAAGGCTTTTATTATAATTCGTGGAGGTAATAATATGGTTGGGTTAGTCAGCGCGCTCGTGGGCGAGATAGCTTATGAAGTGGTAAGATTTGTTATAATGCTTGCGTTACTGGTACTTGCAGTATTCGTAGGTGGTAAACTCCGAAAGGCAGCAGATGCCAAGAAGGCAGCTAAGATGGCTGCATCGGAGAATAAAGAGAAAGAGATTACTGAATAATCAGGAGGAAGTTAAAGTGCAGTACAGAGGTGTGAATGAATTAAGAAGATTATACCTTGATTTCTTTGAGAGCAAGGGACATTTGAAAATGAAGAGCTTTTCTTTAGTTCCACATAATGATAACAGTCTGCTTATCATTAATTCAGGTATGGCTCCACTTAAGCCATATTTTACAGGACAGGAGATTCCACCAAGAAGAAGAGTTACAACTTGTCAGAAGTGTATAAGAACAGGTGATATCGAGAATGTAGGTAAGACAGCAAGACATGGTACATTCTTCGAGATGCTCGGTAACTTCTCATTTGGTGATTATTTCAAGGATGAAGCTATTCACTGGTCATGGGAGTTCTTAACAGAGACTGTAGGACTTGATCCAGACAGATTATATCCATCCATATATCAGGATGATGATGAAGCATTTAATATATGGAATAAGGAAATCGGTATTGCACCTGAAAGAATATTCAGATTTGGTAAGGAGGATAACTTCTGGGAGCATGGCGCTGGTCCTTGCGGTCCATGTTCTGAGATATATTATGACCGTGGTGAGAAATATGGCTGTGGTAAGCCAGGCTGTACAGTAGGCTGTGACTGTGACAGATATATGGAAGTATGGAACAATGTATTCTCACAGTTTAACAATGACGGACATGGCAATTACACAGACCTTATCCAGAAGAACATTGATACAGGTATGGGACTTGAAAGACTTGCAGTTGTTGTGCAGGATGTTGATTCTATATTTGATGTTGATACATTACAGGCACTTCGCAACAAGGTTTGTGAGATGGCTGGAGTTAAGTATAAGGAAGATGAGAAGCAGGATGTCTCTATCCGTGTTATCACAGACCATATCCGTTCAGTAACATTTATGGTAAGTGATGGAATTATGCCATCTAACGAAGGAAGAGGATATGTCTTAAGAAGACTTTTAAGAAGAGCTGCAAGACATGGAAGACTTCTAGGTATTGAAGGAAAGTTCTTATCTAAGCTTTGTGAAACTGTAATTGAAGGCTCTAAGGATGGTTATCCTGAATTAGAGGAAAAGAGAACATTTATTACTAAGGTTATCTCTGAAGAAGAAGATAAGTTTAATAAGACTATCGACCAGGGATTAAGCATCCTTAATGATATGGAAGCTGAACTTGCTTCTAAGGGTGAGAATGTATTATCAGGAGCAGACGCATTTAAGCTCTATGATACTTACGGATTCCCTATTGATCTTACTAAGGAAATCCTTGAAGAGAAGAATATTACAATTGATGAAGCTGGATTTAATGCAGCTATGGAAGAGCAGAGAGTTAAGGCAAGAAATGCACGTAAGGTAACTAACTATATGGGTGCTGATGCAACTGTATATGATGAGATTGACCCTGCTATAACAAGCACATTTGTCGGATATGACAAGCTTACTAATGAATCTGAGATTACAGTTCTTACAACAGAGGAAGAAGTTGTTGACGCTTTATCTGAGGGTGATAAGGGAACTGTTATTGTAGATGAAACTGTATTCTATGCTACTATGGGTGGTCAGGAAGGCGATAAGGGTGTTATTAAGACATCTGAAGGAGAATTCACTGTTGAGACTACTATCAAGTTAAAGGGTGGCAAGATTGGTCATGTCGGAACTATGACTAAGGGCATGATGAAGGTTGGAGATACTGCAACAATGGAAGTTTCCCCTGCTTACAGAGCAGATACATGCAAGAACCACAGTGCAACACACCTTCTTCAGAAGGCTTTAAGAACTGTTCTTGGTGATCATGTTGAGCAGAAGGGTTCATACGTTGATCCTGACAGATTAAGATTTGACTTTACACATTTCCAGAGCATGACTAAGGAAGAGATTGCTAAGGTTGAAGATATTGTTAATGAAAAGATTGCAGAGGCTATTCCTGTTGTTACTGATGTAATGACAATTGAGGAAGCTAAGAAGACAGGAGCTATGGCACTTTTCGGTGAGAAGTATGGCGAGAAGGTAAGAGTAGTTGCTATGGGAGACTTCTCTAAGGAATTCTGTGGTGGTACCCATGTTGCTAATACAGCTAATATCAGACTTTTCAAGATTGTATCTGAGGCAGGTGTTGCTGCAGGCGTAAGAAGAATTGAGGCTCTTACAGATAAGGGTGTTATGAAGTACTACGCTGAACTTGAGAAGACTATTGAAGAGGCAGCTAAGGCAGCCAAGGCAGAGCCCGTACAGCTTGTTAAGAAGATTGCAGCTATGAATGATGAGATTAAGTCACTTATGAGCGAGAATGAGAAGCTCAAGGCCGAGCTTGCTAATAATGCACTTGGAGATACAGCAGGAGATATCAAGGAAGTTAACGGCGTTAAGTATATCGCAACTAAGGTTGACGGTGTTGATATGAATGAATTAAGAAACCTTGGTGATAAGTTAAAGGGTGAGATTGGTTCAGGTGTTGTTGTTATCGTCAGCGCACAGGGTGCTGATAAGGTAAGCGTTATTGCAATGGCAACAGATGATGTTATTGCCAAAGGTGCTCATGCTGGTAACCTTATCAAGGCTCTTGCTCCTATTGTTGGCGGTGGCGGTGGCGGCCGTCCTAATATGGCTCAGGCTGGTGGTAAGAACCCTGCCGGTATTGATGAGCTTATTGCTAAAGTACCTGATACAATTCTTGCACAGATTGGATAATTGGGGCTTGACGATTTGCAAAAATGTGATATAATGTTTTTTGTGCGATTAGTAAATACCCTATTTATGTAGTTTGGCGCACAATTTGCAACAGAAGGGTGGTCAGGAAGTAGTATGTCAAATGTCATCGTTAAAGAAAACGAGTCTTTAGATAGCGCATTACGCAGATTCAAGAGAAACTGTGCTAAGGCAGGCATTCAGCAGGAAATTCGTAAGAGAGAACATTACGAGAAGCCAAGCGTAAGACGTAAGAAGAAGTCAGAAGCAGCTAGAAAACGTAAGTTCAACTAATAATTAATATTTTTGACATGAGAGAGCGGTGCTTAGGCATCGCTCTTTTTGGATTTATAATAAAAAATCCGGTTTTGCTGGAAAGTCTCAATTATAAACTTAACAGGATACTTAATTTTGAAGCAACAAATCACAACTATTTCAGACAACATATAACGGATATTAAAGAGAGTCTTATTAAAGAATTAGAAATAGGAAATATAATGACAGACTAAAATCATACTTTAAAGGATAACAGCATAGAATATAAAAAGATTTTGGAAGTCTGCTTATATGGTCGATTTTATCAGCAGCGGTATAAGGCTCGGACAGATGTGTGATCTTAGCAGAGATGTTGTTGCAGGACTTCCTGTTATATCAATGCTGGGTGACTGCGAGGTTTTTATAGAGAATTACAGGGGGATACTTGAGTATTCAAGCGAATATCTTAAGGTTTCTACGAAAATAGGTAATATAAGAGTGAGCGGGAGCAATCTTGTGATATACCATATGAATCAGGACGAAATCCTTCTTAGGGGACGCATTGGCAAAGTTTCTCTAAAAGGAGAGGCTGATGAAAAGGATACATAATTATATTGTTATTGAAATATCCGGATGGGAGCGGGAAAGGTTCGTTAATCTGTGCTGCAGGCGCGGGATTACATTATATAACTGCCAGTGTGTGAAAGAGACAATAAGAGCGAGAATAACAAGACAGGATTATTTCAAGACTAAGGAAATGCGAAGAAAATGTCATGTTCATATTAAAGTTTTAAAGAAACATGATATAGAGTTTCTTTTTGCAAGATACAGAAGAAATTATTCGATAATTGCTGGCTTTGCCACTGCATTTGTATTGATGTTCATTGCCAGCAGATTCGTGTGGAGTATTGAATTTGACGGAAATTACATATATACAGATGATTCAATGCGTAGGTTTCTTAAAGAGCATGGCATCAACACAGGTGATAAAGTTAAGAATATAGATACAGAAAATATCGAGAAGGCAATTAAAAATGAACTGTCGCAGGTTACATGGGTTAATGTACGGATTGAGGGAAATATTCTGAAAGTCAGTATTGATGAATCTAAAGCTGATGAGCTACACAGCACCACTAATGATGGCAATATAATATCAGGATATTCCGGTGTTATTGAATACATTATAACCAGAAGCGGAACACCGAAGGTCACTGTTGGTGACGAGGTATCAGAAGGCGACATACTTGTTGAGAATACATTGTATGTTCCTGATGATTACGAGGAGAATATACAGCAATTTCAGACGCAGGCTCAGGCGGATATTCTGATAAGAACGCAGTTATCATGGGATAATGAGATAAATGCGGTATATGCCGATAAAATATATACTGGACGAAAGATGACGACATATGCTATAAGCATAGATAAATATGAAATTTCTCTCGGCTTTCCACGACATTTAAAAGAGTATGACAAGGTTGTAAATGATGAGAATATAAAGATTGCTAATCTAATAGCACTTCCTGTATCTGTACAGAAGATTACTCTTAATGAGTATAAGGAAAATGAGACTGAGTATAGTGAGGAGGAAGCAGCGGCTATTCTTAATGAAAAAGCTGAGAGATTTATAAAACATTTGAAAGAAAATGAAGTGCAAATAAATGATTATCATGTTAATATAGAAAGAAGCGGGGATAAGTATATTGCACATGGTGATATTGATGCAACTGTTCCTGCGGATTTTGATGTTAGAAAGGTGGAGACATCTGATGAGTGAGGTAGAGAGTCTTATTAATATACCGGTAGAACACTGCTCCAATATATTTGGACAGTTTGATGAATATGCGAAGGTTATAGAGAAAACACTTAAGGTTACGATTATTGTAAGAGACAGCTCTGTGAAGGTTATAGGTGCAGAGGCAGCAGTGCAGAGAGCATCAGGAGTACTTAATTATCTGTATGAGCTGTCTAAGAGAGGCAACCAGATTACAAGACAGAATGTTGATTATTCCATTGCACAGTCATTTGAAGAAAAGGCTGATTCGCTGATTGAGATCGATTCTGATACAGTGTGCAGGACGATTGCAGGAAGGCCTATCAAGCCTAAGACATTCGGACAGAAAGAATATGTTGATGCCATAAGGGATAAGATGATTGTGTTCGGAGTAGGACCGGCAGGAACAGGTAAGACATACCTTGCTATGGCGATGGCTATTAATGCATTTAAGAATAATGAGGTCAACAAGATTATTCTTACAAGACCTGCGATTGAGGCTGGTGAAAAGCTCGGATTCCTTCCGGGAGATTTGCAGAGCAAGGTTGATCCGTATCTTAGACCGCTGTATGATGCACTTTTCCAGATTATGGGTGCAGAGAGCTTTAATGCTAATATGGAAAAAGGTCTTATCGAGGTTGCACCTCTTGCATATATGAGAGGCCGTACACTTGACAATGCATTTATTATTCTTGATGAGGCGCAGAATACAACACCTGCACAGATGAAGATGTTCCTTACACGAATCGGATTTGGCTCAAAAGTTGTCATTACAGGTGATGCAACACAGAAGGATCTGCCATCCGGTCAGGTATCGGGACTTGATGTGGCAACAAGAGTTGTAAAAGATATCGAAGATATCAGTATCTGCCACCTTACCAGCAAAGATGTT
>OHBD01001471.1_pt1 | contig 10086 bp, 9 predicted proteins | sample 1577291 | NCBI WGS metagenome assembly OHBD01 (sample SAMEA3879572, study PRJEB24766) | human gut metagenome | biome: human-associated habitat; feature: feces | place: USA | collected 1985/1987
TCTTATTCTGTTCCGCTTAAACGTTATCACCGGCGAATCCTTTTGCCGGAATAATGATGGGATTCCCAGGTTCCCATATTCATCATATGATATTCTTTGTTACATTTTTTATATCGGGAACAGAATACATTTACTTAACCTTTTCAAGAAATTTTTTGTTAAAATTTTATAATAAAAAGACGTCCGGTTTCCCGAACGTCTTTTCTTTATTATGGTCTGTTTTATCAACTGATTATAATTACTGAAGTAATGATAATACACCCTGGTTAGACTGGTTAGCCTGTGCAAGCATTGCCTGACCTGCCTGTGCAAGGATGTTGTTGTTAGAGTACTTAACCATCTCTGTTGCCATATCTGTATCACGGATTGATGATTCAGCGCTTGTTGTATTTTCAACAACGTTGTCAAGGTTAGAGATTGTATGCTCAAGACGGTTCTGTGCTGCACCAAGTGCTGAACGCTGCTTAGATACTTCCTGAAGTGCTGATGCAATTGTATCAATTGCTGCTCTTGCATTCTTATCATCCTTACCGTTTACAAGAAGAGTATCAAGATTTCCTGTAGCATCACCTGTTGTTGAATTACCTGTCTTTAATCCAAGTACAGTTGCTGACATCTGCTTGATATCTACGCTAATCTGGTTGTCCGATGTTGAATCTGCACCAACGTGAAGCTTAAGAGTAAGTACGCCTGATGACTTAACTGTGAAATTACCATCTGCGAATTTTGTTGTATCTTTTAAAGCTTTCTGATTAGCTGATGTTAATGTAATCTTACCATCAGCAGCTGATGTTGCTTTAAATTCACCTGCATTATCATCACTAAGCTTATCTGCATTAATTGCATCTGCAAGTTTTTTAGCTACTGTTTCGTTAGTATCATCTTCTTCGACTCTTACTGAGTAGTTCTTACCTAATACATTGAACGTAGCATCTGACTTTCCACCTTCTGTCTTTATTCCAGCTATAGAAAATTCTATATTTGCATTGTTGGCGCCATCAGTACCATCTGTAACAGTCACTGCAGTATCACCTGGATTTGTAAACTTAACAGTATCATCCCCCTTTAAGAGGTATGTCTCATTGAACTTGGTTGTTGTTGATACTCTGTCGATTTCCTTGATGAGCTGGTTAACTTCATCCTGGATGTAATTTCTATCATCTTCTGAGTTAGTTCCGTTAGCTGCCTTAACTGCAAGTTCGTTCATTCTCTGTAACATATCCTGAACTTCATTTAATGCACCTTCTGCTGTCTGCACTGCACTGATACCATCCTGTGCGTTTGAAGAAGCCTGTGTAAGTCCACGGATCTGCTTTCTCATCTTTTCAGAAATTGAAAGTCCTGCTGCATCATCGGCTGCTCTGTTAATCTTATAACCTGATGATAACTTCTCTGTTGATTTTGCCTGTGTGCTTGTTGTTACTCCTAACATCTGTTAGAGTTCATAGCTGTTAAATTGTGCTGTACTACCATAATAATTACCTCCATGTAATTGAATTTTAAAATTATCTAAGCCAATAACAGATGACACCGGCCAGTGTCTTATTCTGTTCCGCTTAAACGTTATCACCGGCGAATCCTTTTGCCGGAATAATAATGGGATTCCTGGGCATCCCACAATTATCATATGATTACGTAACTTTTCTTTGTTACATTTTTTATATCGGACACGCAGTTTAATTAATTAACCTTTTGTATATTGTTTTATAAAAAAATTTATTCCTTTTCTTTTCCTAACAACTTATCCCTTTTTGCCCGGGAAAATGATTAAATCTCTCCGATTGGTAAATTTTTTTTCAAGAGATGATAATAGATTTATGATTAAAAAATGGTTTGGTGCCGGTACTTGAAGGAGATTCTCCAAGATTAATTGATGAGTGGCAGGCACTTGGCTTTTTTTGACTTCACCTCCAAAATTCTCCTTTCATAACTTCTGTTAGTCATTTCTAACTGTATAGTAATACTCAAAAAAATTAATGTCAATTTCTTTTATTTTATTGATTTTTTTTATCAGGTTTGCTATTCTGTAAAAAGGTTATATATATTCATAATAAGGATGAATGTTTCTACTAGCTGCCGCAAACAGTTATCTATAATCTATTATAGGTGAACTGTCTGTGGTTTTTTTATGTCCATAACAACACAGGAGGTTTTTGAATGAAACATTATGACGTTATTGTAATCGGTGCAGGGCCGGGCGGTATATTTGCGACTTACGAGCTGGCAAAGAAAAATCCAGACCTGTCCATCGGTGTATTTGAAGCGGGACACCGGTTATCTGACAGAAAGTGTCCTATTGACGGTGACAAAATTCCCACCTGCATTAAGTGTAAAAGCTGTTCCATCATGAGCGGTTTTGGCGGTGCAGGTGCATTTTCTGACGGCAAATACAACATTACCAATGATTTCGGCGGAACATTGTACGAATACATAGGTAAGCAACAAGCCATAGAATTAATGAAATATGTAGATGAAATTAATATGGAACACGGAGGCGAGGGCACCAGACTTTTTTCAACTGCGGGTACACAGTTTAAGAAAATCTGTATGCAGAACAAATTAAAACTTCTTGATGCTTCTGTCCGTCACCTCGGAACAGATATAAATTATGTTGTTCTTGAAAATCTCTACAATGAATTGAAGGAAAAAGCTGATTTTCACTTTGATACACCTGTTGTATCAATAAACCGTACCGATAATGGGTATCTTATTAAAACAGCTTCCGATGAGTTTGAATGTGAGAACTGTATCGTATCTGTGGGCAGAAGCGGCAGTAAATGGATGGAAAATATATGTCATGAAATGGACATCCCTACTAAATCAAACCGTGTTGACATCGGTGTCCGTGTTGAACTTCCTGCCGTTATTTTTTCACATCTTACAGATGAATTATACGAGAGTAAAATCGTATACAGGACACAGCAGTTTGAAGATAATGTCCGTACTTTCTGTATGAATCCACACGGCATTGTTGTTAATGAAAACACCAACGGAATCGTAACCGTCAACGGCCACAGTTATGAGGGTGAGGAAATGCAGACAGAAAATACTAATTTCGCACTCCTTGTTGCAAAGCATTTTTCTGAGCCTTTCAAGGACAGCAACGGTTACGGCGAAAGTATTGCCCGCCTTTCCAATATGCTTGGCGGCGGTGTAATCGTACAGCGTTTCGGCGACCTTGTCAGAGGCCGAAGAAGCAATGAGACCCGTATAAGAGAAGGTCTTGTAACACCTACTCTTAAGGCTACACCGGGTGATTTAAGCCTTGTGCTTCCAAAGCGAATACTTGACGGAATTATCGAAATGATTTATGCCCTTGATAAAATTGCTCCCGGCACCGCCAATGATGATACATTGCTTTACGGTGTTGAGGTTAAATTCTACAATATGGAAGTTGAACTCAATGAAAATCTTGAATGTAAATATGACGGTCTGTACATAATCGGTGACGGCAGCGGTGTTACCCACTCCCTTTCACACGCCTCCGCAAGCGGTGTCTATGTAGCCAGACATATCTGTGAAAAATAAGAAGCTATCTGCCCCGGATTCACATGAATCCGGGGTGATTTAATATTATTTTGTAAGAACTTTTTTACAATATCTGTGTGCACCACACTTAGGGCATATTAGTTTTCTCTTAGTCAGTGTATGCGCTGCCATGATATATGATTTCATATCAGGGATAAATCGTTCATGACATTCAGGACATTCAAAAGCCCCTGCTTCTCTGTCCATAATGCACGCAACTGCAATTCCTATTATCAATACAACTATACCAATTACAATAAATGTTATTCTGACACCAGTCCTCATATCAAACATTCCCGCAACCATAAATAGAGGAACGGCGGCAAGTATTGTTAATATGCCTACCATTACCGACAGAATTATTTTCTTTTTATTTTCCTGTGCTTCTTTAACTAAATTCACCATGTTTTCCTCCGCCTTCTTACGATATTGCTCTTCAGAAACCCTTTCTCCAGAGAGCAATTCATTAACTGTTATATCAAGTTCACTGCATAATGGAATCAGAAGTGATACTTCAGGAAATCCGTTTCCCCGTTCCCATTTAGAAATTGTCTTATCACTTATTCCAAGTTTTTCGGAAAGAATCTTCTGGGTGTATCCCTTCCTTTTCCTTTCTTCTGCAATAAATCCGCCAATCTTTATCTGGTCCATCCTCTTCCTCCTTTCATGGTCATAATATCCTTTGTGCATCATATTTTAAACCCACAATTCGTAGAATTTGGTGAATTTATGCGAATTCTACGATTCGTGGAGAATTAAATATTTATTCCGCCGTATCTGCCCTTCTTGACATATAACCCGATAGCGTTGGTTTGTTCTACCCATTCAGAAATACTTGGCGTGAAAGTCAATAATCCGGCTTGTTTTTTAAAGTGTTCAGATTCGAACACTTTAAAAATAGGATTATAAATTTCCTCCCATGTTGACAAATATTCAAGAGTAGCTCTATTTCTAAGCCAATTTCTAACTACATCCGCTGCCCTTGAATTATCAGATTTGGCTGCTGCCATATCCGTTATACATATATAATCATCAATATCCGCTCTGGATATTGTGATAGGAATATTTTGTACCGTGATAACTCTATTCTTGTCCATTCCGCTCCTCCTTCTTAATCATATTCTCACTCTTAATATAGTAAGCCAACAGCCTCAAAACATAATCCGGTGCATTACGGGTTCCACGCTCCCATTCGGTAACCGTCCTGTATGGTATGTTAAAATGCTCGCAGAACTCCTTGCGGTTCATTCCTGTTGCTTCACGAATTTTCTTTATCTCAATCTGACACTCTGTTAAATTCTCCATGGATACAGTCTCCCTGTTTTACACATTGTGTATATTGTATCATATATTTTTAGATTACACAATGTGTAAATTATTAAATATAGAAATACCTCAGATCACGGCTGTCAAAACCGCAATCCGAGGTGTATATAATTACTGTAAATCCTCAAAAATCTGTTCCGGAGTAATACGGTTCTCTTTTAAAATTTCATCTACTGAATATCTGTCAATAAACTCCTTCTTTAAGCCATAATTGTAGACTTTCATATCCGTTGCGGCATAGAAAGCTGCAATCTTTTCGCCAAATCCGCCGTCAAGTATTCCGTCCTCAAGGGTTACTACTTTTGTATGGTTCTTTTTGATGTTCTCAAGCATTTCAGTGTCAATACCTGTGATGTATCTTGGATTGATAAGTGTTGGTACCACTCCTGTCTTGTCGGCAATTAACTCTGCTAGCTTTTCACCAATCTGATAGAAATCGCCAAGTGCAATAATTGCAATATCCTGTCCTGACTCTGTCACTTTATATCTGTTGATTACGCTGTAGTCTGCGTCTGCTTCTTTACCTGTTCTGATTACGCCGTTGCATGGGATTCTTATTGCCACAGGATGTTCATTCTGTTCAATACTCCATTCAAGCATGGCAAAATATTCCTCACAGCTTGTAGGTGCAAGGTACACAAGATTAGGAATATTGGACATCATAGGAATGTCATATATTCCAAGGTGGGTAACGTCATTCATGCCATATACGGAAGCTGTGTTTACAAGCAATGTTGCAGGATTATTATTGATACAAAGGTCCTGGGATATCTGGTCATAAGTTCTCTGGAAAAAGCTTGAGTGAGTTGCAAATACAGGTTTGCCGCCGTTTTTGGCAATTCCTGATGCCATTGCAACTGCATGTTCTTCGGCAATTCCCACATCTATAAACTGTTTACCGGCTTCTTTTCTCTTATCCCCGGTAAAACCTATACAGGTAGGAACTGCGGCTACAAGTACAACAACGCTTTTATCCTGCTTCATTTTTTTCAAAAGATATTCGCAGGTAAGGCTGCCATAATCCTCACCGAAATCGTCCACATTGCTTTTACCTGTTTCAACGTCAAAAGGCATACACCAGTGCCAGTTCTCCTTATTGGTCTCAGCAGGCTTATATCCTTTACCCTTTAATGTATTGATGTGAACAACAACGGGGTGGTCTATATCTTTAACCTCTTCAAAGGCTTTGATTAATGATTCAATATTATTTCCGTCAGCGACATATCTGTAATCAAGTCCCATTGCCTTAAAAAGATTACATTCACATTTTCCGTCAGAATCACGAAGTTCTTTCAGGTTCTTATACAGTCCGCCATGATTTTCCGCAATTGACATATCATTATCATTGACAATGATAATAAAATTGCTGTTAAGCTCCGAAGCGAAATCCAGCCCTTCCAATGCTTCACCGCCACTTAATGAACCATCGCCGATTACCGCAACAATATTTTCATTATCACCCTTCAAGTCCCGTCCCTTTGCAAGGCCGCAGGCAAGACTGATTGATGTGGAAGTATGTCCCACATTGAAAAAATCGTGTTCACTTTCTTCAGGATTGGTATAACCTGACACATCTGCAAAATGCTCATCATAAAAATATGCGTCTTTACGTCCTGTAAGCATTTTATGCACATAACTCTGATGAGATACGTCAAATACAAATTTATCCACAGGCGAATTGAAAACATAATGGAGTGCAATAGTTGCTTCCACGAATCCAAAATTAGGTCCGAAATGTCCGCCCTTCTTAGAGAGGCGGTTCATAAGACCTTTTCTTATCTCCTCTGCCAGTTTCTCCAGCTGTTCTTTACTAAACCCTTTGATATCTTCAGGGGATTTTACATTATCAATCAACATAAATATTTACTCCTTCTTTTTTTTATTATATAATGAAGTAATTGTAATACCTAAACCTAACTTTAGGTCAATACTTTTTTGAAAGGATTTAAAAATGTATACAATAGGACAGGTTTCGGAAATGTTTAGCATTCCGATTTCAACTTTAAGATATTATGATAAAGAGGGATTTTTCCCAAATCTTGAACGAAGCGGTAACATCAGGAAATTCAGCGATAACGAGCTTGCTTCACTTAAGCTCATAGAATGTCTGAAAAAATCGGGACTGGAAATCAAAGATATAAAACAGTTTTTTAAACTGGTGTCCGGCGGGAGCTCAACTTATGCCGAGAGAAAAGAAATATTTGAAGCCCGCAAGATAGCTGTTGAAGAAGAAATTGCAGCTCTTGAAAAGACCCTCGCCATGCTTAAATTCAAATGCTGGTACTATGAAAAAGCAATAGCTGACGGAAACGAGGACTCAATTCACGAAATGATGCCTGACAAATTTCCTCCTGAAATTCAGGCGTTATATGATAAAGCCCACGTCTAGTATTTTTTTCATATTTTTTGTTGAACGATGCACCATTTCTGGAGGGTCGTTCAAGTTCATCGACTTCGCCAGACTCGTCAGCAGAGCTGCCATCTCAGGATTTCCAAGCACTTTCATAAGCTGGACATTCTTTTTGCGGTCCTCGTCCAGAATATGTCCATATACCTCTGTTACCATGTCTGCCTGCGCATGACCGGAATCGCCATGGACCGCCTTTATATCACCGCCATTCAGTTTTAGCTTGTATGTCACCGATGTATGACGCAGGCTGTGAAATACCACATCCGGCAATCCTTCCTTTTTAATAATCTGCTTCATCTACATTGTTCCGATTGCAGCTTCATTCACGATTACTTCATATGCATGAAATGGTGCAAACTTATTTATCAGATTCTTCTTCATTACATTTTTTATATAAATAACCAAGTTGTTTTCATTAGCATCAATAACCTTATTACACTTCTAATAGATAATGCGGAAATGAAAATTTCAGTTATAATGAAAGTTTTATGTTATAAAAAATACCGATCTTAATTCTCCACTATTTACGGATTATTAAGACCGGTATTTATTTCATTTTTTAATTAGCAATTAATCCCGACGTAGTGTAAACTTTTCTACCATATCGTTTAATGCATATGCCTGTGCGGATAATTCCTCACTGGTAGCAGACGATTCCTCTGCTGCCGCAGAGTTCGACTGCACTACTTCCGATATCTGATTCACACCAAGTTCTGCCTGTTGCATCGCCTGTGCCTGCGCAGCAGACTCTTCACTCAATCGTTTTGCATCTGTCGCAATCTCCTTGACTCCCGCAACGATCTGCTCCAGAGATTCCGCTGCTACCTCCGCTGCCTGGTTGCCATTCTTGATCTCCTGCAGCGATCCCTCGATCAGGCTTCTGGTATCTACTGCCGACTGTGCACTCTGTTCGGCCAGTTTACGGATCTGTTCTGCCACCACTGCAAATTCCTTTCCTGACTCCCCTGCTCTTGCAGCCTCAATTGCCGCATTCAGAGACAACAGGTTCGTCTGACTCGCAATATCTTCAATGTCAGCAATAATATTCTGTATCTTTTTAGATGTTTCATTGATTCGGTCCATTTCCTCCATCAATGACCTCATCTGCGCATGCCCTGCATCCGCCTGCTGTGCATAATTCTCAGCCTTTTCCGTCGTCCTCTGCAGTTCGCCGGCTGTACGTGACACGGCATCTGTGATATTCGTAATGGTTGCCGTCAGTTCTTCCACAGATCCTGCCTGCTCTGTTGCTCCTTCTGCCAACGCCTGGGCAGATTGTGCAAGATTCTCCGATCCGGCAGATACCTGATTAGCAGCCTCTTCTACCTGCTGTAAGGTGCTGTTCATCTGTCGGTTCATCTTACGCATGGCATCTTTCAGTGTCACAAACTGTCCTACATATTTCTCTTCGATCTTAGTACCGATGGCATAATTACCTTCCGCCATCTGTCCCAACAATTCTCCTGCATCCGTAATGATCAGATTCAGGTCAGCAGCCATGCCTTTTGCGACTTGTATCATATAGAATATCTCATCTTCCGTGTTTCTGTCCGGGAATGCACTATTCAGATCTCCCTGTGCAAAAGTCTGAAGTCGATCTGCCAGCGCTATCATCGGTTCTTCGATATTTCCTGCCATTTTCTTACCTAATACCACAGAACTCCAGAAAGAGGTCATTACGATAACCAGAATCGCGATCAGCATAAAACGCTCCATATTGCGCAAATCCACCTCCGCCTGATCTCCTTTTTCGACGCACAGATTCATCAAGTCTACAAACTCCGCGTATATCCGTTCGTACTGTGTGGTCAGATCTCCGATATCCAGATCCTGCGCCTTCAGATATCCGTCCTCGTCATCGGAAGTAGCCAGTTCCAATACCTGTGCATCCAATTCCCAGTACCCGTCCAGTTCCTGCAATACTTTATTATATGCATCCCTGCCTTCGGTGAATTTGATTGAGCGGTTCAATTCATCTATGTAACTCTCAAACGCTGCCTTTTTCTGGTCATGCAGTTTGCTCTGCTTGTCTATCACTGCTATGTCATCATAGCCTACTACTGCACGTAATGCGCTCCGGCTCTCCGAAAATGCCGCGATCGCTTTACCGATATCTCCCTGTGTAAATCCGTATTGGCTCAATGCCTTTTCATACTGTATCGCTGCGATCAGTAGTGCTACGATTCCAATAACTGCCGCAACCGCACCGATTATTGCTACTTTCACAAATCCTTTCGTTAGTTGCTTTTTAATACCTTGTTGCTTTTGTGTGGTCATATAAAACTCCTCCTAGTTTACCCGTTAAATAAGCTGCCGTGATCAACATCTTTATATAATAGTAGCACGTCCCCTTTCATTATTCAACCGTATGAGATGGTTTTCCAGAGATTTTGCAAGACTGATTGTAAGACTTCCCTGTGGATCAGCGTCTATCAGAAGCACTTTCTTTCCTTCCTGTGCCAATCCTATTCCAAGATTCACACATGATACTGTTTTATCTCTCCAAGGATTCCTTCAGCTTCGCTTTCTGTAAGCTTTCCAGCCTCACTTAATTTCTTCCTTTGAATACTGCATAATATCCTCTTTCTGCAAAATTACTTTTTCTCCTTTGCCCTATGGCTCCTGAAATGCGTGATAATGATGTTCCAATATTTCATCTGTTATCACAAACGGTGAATTGGCATTTAAGACCTGGTTCCTTTTATATAGTCTTTTTTGCAAAAGCTCCTTGCTGAACGATGCACCATTTCTGGAGGGTCGTTCAAGAAAATAAATCAGCCACCCATTCCCTACATTCCGCCGGCAGAACAGCCGATTGATAA
>OHBD01001472.1_pt1 | contig 10084 bp, 5 predicted proteins | sample 1577291 | NCBI WGS metagenome assembly OHBD01 (sample SAMEA3879572, study PRJEB24766) | human gut metagenome | biome: human-associated habitat; feature: feces | place: USA | collected 1985/1987
CCCGTATATCCGCGGGTAGTGATACTGCTGGCTGAAGCAAGCTCCGCATTATTCAAAATAACTCCCGTCAACGAATCATGGCGATTGCCCCACGCATCATAAGATTTTTTCAACAACACCTCCACTGGTGTAAAGAGACATCAAAGAACCTAAACGATCGGTCAACACTCCATAGCAGGTTTTACCGCCACCCGAAATACGGACTAAAGCAACTAAACGTCCAGCGGCAAAGATATAATCCTAATTGGAAACATCACCACTTCCGGTGTTAATATTTCGCTCAAGATCATCAAAGTAGCAACGTTTACCTGCTATAAATAGAACTATGAAAGAAGAAACCGTCAGTATACTATAATTGCGTAAGTGGTCGGTACCATATTTATAAGTGCGGGAAATAAATAATCCCTGCCTCTACCGATATTGTACAGTAAGAGACAGGAATATTTTAAATGAGTAGATTGAAAAAACTAATACTTAATACTGTTAGATATCATATCAACAAGTCATTCAGACTAAAAATAAGTGTATCCAAAGAGCAGCAAATTCTTGCTTCTCATCTATTACGAAAATGCAATTATCTATAAATTCTACAGCAGTGCCTTTTTTTTGCGGATGTCCGATACAAATCCAATTGATTTGCGGATTTATAAATATAGGAATATCAATATCATTGATACGAAAACTACCAGATTTTTGGATATAAGATTCAGAATCTACTACCTTAAGAAATCCTTTGGAACTCATAGGGGGAGTATATCCTATTTTTTGTGCTTTAGACAAGCCACAAAAACCATTGAGTTGGACCACTCTTGAATCGATAACAGATAAAGTGAGTGTATTCAAAATCTATTTCATTTAACCATAAGATTGTATCAAAACTATATTCATTTTCACGGTATATAACATGCTTTTGTTCACAACAACCACTATAATCTACTATAAACTTCATCATCAGTTCGTAAAATTAAAATGATAAATAATATTTGTTTTAGGATTTATTCCCAACTCCCATATCCCTTGACTACCTCTAAATACTCCTGGAACTCTCCAATTAAAACCTCCTTTAAATGCTGCATCAGGTATTCCCTTTCCAGCTTGCATAATTTCCTGTACTGTTAGCGGCGAACTCATAAATGGCCTTGACAACTCTCCTTTATAAGGACCTCTTTTAACAAGTTCCCTAAAATGCCGGGCAACAGTTTCAGTATATTTGTACTTACCTACTTTTACAGTCCAATTAGGCAACGAAGCCCACTTGAACGCGCTAAATCCAGGTAAAGGAGGCTCTCCGGTAATCAAGTACTCATTGTCTTCAACAGGACGATAGGAAGATTGGCTCAGCTTTATCTGCTTCCCATAAATCACTACTTCCCCATTCTCAACCCTGCCATAAGAAGTGTAAAGCGTAGAAGTCTGATCATTGTAGGTCAAAGCTTGTTCACCATACTTGTCATAAGCCGCAAGGAAGTCCTTGTCCGACATCTGATACCAGCCCTGAAAGTTATAGCCGCCTATCCCTTTATTATCGTTGTAGTACTTCCAAAGATCATAGATGACATTCGGATCACTCGTACTCCAATAATCTTCTCCCGTAGGGTCGACACCATTCATCGGATCACCACCACAGTAAGTATAAGGATACGTACCAAGATAACTCCCCGCCTGAGGATCAATGCTGACAAACAGACCTGTCCGAGAATCATAAAGACGGGCATTCATGTGGATAAGCCCCATTTCATCTATATGCTCGTGACCCGTATATCCGCGGGTAGTGATACTGCTGGCTGAAGCAAGCTCCGCATTATTCAGAACAACTCCCGTCAACGGGTCACGACGATTGCCCCAGGCATCATACGAAAACTTCTGAACAATACCTTCACCTGTATAAAGACACATCAAAGAACCCAGACGATCAGTCGTCACCCCATAGCAAGTCTTCTTGCCGCCCACTGTACGAACCAGAGCAACCAAACGTCCATCGGCAAAGATATAATCTAAATCCGTAACCGCACCATTTCCGGTGTTAATATTTCGCTCAAAATCATCAAAATAATAACGTCTACCTGCCGCAAACGGAAGGGTGGAAGAAGAAACCGCTAGCACACTGTAATCTCGCTGATTATTGGCATCATACTCGTAAGTACGGGTATAACCACCCTGGACAATGGTACAAGGAAGATTATTCTTATAATAACTCAACTGTTGGTCAACGGGAGCATATCCTACCATCAGGTCTATTTTCGCCAAAGGAGAGCCAGGTGCATTATGTGGAAGTTTAGGTGTTTCATAAGAATAATTGCCTATATCTGACTTTGTCTTTATAGTGCGACCACTGTCATACATCACAGAAACAATGTTCTTCCTCAAAAGGCCAGAATTTATCAAGCATCCACCTGCATCATAATCAAAAGTCTCGGTCAGTCCGTTACCACCAAACCTTTCAATGCGCTGTGTTAGCAAGCCACCCCGATTATACTGATAGCCAAAATCTATCAGAGAATTAGATATGGATTTATACCTTCCCATCTGGTCATAAGTATAAGTAGTTTGTCCACCTCCGCAATTCATATCACCGGAAAGCAAGCCCTGATCGTTGTAACTCATCGCTTCCCACAACCGGGTGTTAGTGGCGTTATCGGTGATGGATATCAAATTGTAAGAAGCATCGTAAGCAAGCTTCTGCACAAGCCCCGACGGGCTGGTATAGGTGAACAAACGTCCCTTGTCGTCATAGACATAGCCTTTAGTGAGAGTCCGATCCTTGATGGTCTTCACCTCTTTCTGCAATAAGCCTGCAGTAGTGTAAGTATAAACAGATCCATGTCCGGTGGTGCCGCTACTTGCCAGTTGTCCCTTATTATTATAGGTATAAGACAAAGTACGGTCTCCATCTGCCACACCAATAAGACGCCCCGCCAAGTCGTAAGTGTAAGTAGTAACGTTATTGTTGCCATCCTTCTTCGTAACCAACTCGTCAAAGCCGTTATAAGCATAAGTTGTAGTACCCGAAGCTACATTGCTGACACTGGTGCACAGGCCATAAACATTATAGGTAGCAGTCATCGGATACCCTGGCGAACTCACTTCCACTACTCTGTCAGCCGCGTCATAGGTATAAGTTGTGGTACCTGTGGCGTCGCTCTGCGAAATCAGATTCCATTTAGCATCATATACGAGGGTTTCCATACCCTCTTTGTCCGTCACAGTGCGGTGCGTTTCGGTCTGTTTGTCGTAGCCGTAATAAATCTGCTTGTTTAAAGCCCCATTGTCGGCTGAATGATGATTTTCTTCCATCAAACGTTGATAGGCGTCATAAGTATAATCTACAGTTTCCAACACCACCAGAGTACCGCTGCCATACAGTGTTTCCTCTTTCGCCAGCAGTCCTGCTGCATTGTAACTACTACGCAGATGCTTCAACTTTTCACCTGGTTGCACATCACTTTGCAGTAGCGTGCGCCCATAGCTATCAAACTTTGTTTCAGACACCATCGACGCATCAAAGAATTTACGCTGTCCATATAAACTTTCCGCTGTTCCGATCCATGAACGTGTCCAAAAGTACTGGTATTCCGTAGGCACTTGCTCGTGCGAAAGGGATTTTTTCAGCCTGCCGAATTCATCATATTGATAAGTGGTGGTTCGCCCGTCGGGAGTCTTTTCAAAAAGCAAATTGCCAAAAGCATCCTGCGTATATTGCGTCACCAATCCCACGGGATCAGTGTCCCATAGTACATAGCGAGCATCGTCATATACATAACGATGGGTACGTTCCTTGCCGTTGGCCATCACAGTTTCTGAAGTCAAAATACCCAACGTCGCATCATAGCCATAATGTTTCGTCATGCCATGTTCAGTCTCAGCCAGCATGCTTCCTTTGCTATCGTACGTAAAAAGTTTGCCGTTCACGATACTTTCTGCAGAATTTTTGTCTGTTCTCTCATAACTACCGATACGGGCAGGAAAAGAAGAAACATCAGAGCAAAGCACATATTCCATCCTTTCAACAGAAGAAAGCGCTGCACTTTGTCCACTTATTTTCTGAGTAGTGGTACGAGTCACCAGATTGCCATTCGAATCATGGTCATTCTGCACCTGCTTTGTGATTCCCTTCAAATTATCAGACTCCGCTTGCATCCACAGATAAGGGAAGCCATAATAAGGGGCATTAGTCGGCCGGTAAGTAACTACAGACTGAAATGTATAGTCTTTCCTGAAGAGGCAAAATGCTTCACGAAAAATCTCCTTGTTACGCAGGAAATAATATGGATAACCATAGTATGAAGCCGTTATATAAAAGTCATTCATTTGCAAGCCACTAAGCGAATCCTGCTGAATGACCGTCTGAAACCCCTGAAACTCACGTACATCCTTCCTCACATAAAGAGGTTGTAAGAAGCTATAACTATAGTTTTCCACTAACAGATTACTAAATAGACTCCCCAGTTTAACAGTACTCACGGTATTGAAGACAGGTATATCCTTATTCCAGCTTGCATAACCTCCATTATAAAACTTCGGGTCTCGTGCGGCAGTAGTGGTCAACCGATAACCAATCTCTCGCTTTGTGCCATCGCCGTTTTTTATCCCGGCAATCACATCCGAAGTACTTTGATGACTAAGACACAACAGTTTCAGAGAAGTAGATGCTGTCAGCCAAGAAGGATGACTGGAATCGAAGGGATGGGAGCGAAACTCACAAACATTCACTAAATCACATTTACCGTCGCCCGAGAAATCAGCGACAATAGGATAAAATTCTGACGGATAGATATAATTTTTCCCATTGCGGGTGTATATCCCTTCCTTTCCGGGTGTTCCACCAATCTCCCGCGAAAGATAAAGGTCATATTCCAGACTGGAAGTTTGTGCTTTGAAATCCGGAGCATAAGTTATTCTCACATAGTCACCTCCAGAAACAAATCCTTCACCACTCTCTATATTCGATATAATATTGCTGCTTTCCATGCATACAACATCCGTCAAACCATCCCCATTGAAATCACCTGTTCTAAAGGCATTCTCTCTACAGTTAAAGAATTTATTAAGTATTAATTCAGATGTAAAATTCTTCCCATCACCCGTATTATAATACACATCCGCCTGCGTATTGTAAGTCTGAACCTTATTATATCCTTCCAACAAAAGGAAGTCCAGATACCGATCATCATTAAAATAGCCGCATAGCAACACACTATTGGGAGCAAGCATATTATTTCTGGCAAAACTGTGTTCCAAGATCACAGCATCTTTTGCCGGACTGCATACCTTGACCCCACCATTTTCATTGCAAACAATGATATCCTGACAACCGTCGCCATCCACATCACCTATCATATAAGTATGGAATCTGTCGAATTGAGACAATGTATACCTCGTCCCGCCAGTATATCCCTGTTTAAAATAGACATTATCCACCACCAGTTCATCTTTGCCATCACCATTTACATCTGCCATAGCCACAATATTAGGAGTACCGACAATGCTGGCAGATGGTTTATAAGTCTGCTTGGTGAACTTTGGAATATTATTCTGAGTAAGGGAAGTCTGCCAGTATTCATATCCCGATGAAGTATCGAAAAAAATATCGTCAAGACCATCACCATTAAAATCGCCTGCAACAGCCTTCAGCGGCTTGTACTGTTTGGCAAAAGTAGCTATGGTAAGTTCATTGGAAAACCCGTTAGGATTGCCATAGCGATAAACTGCCAAATAGTCCCTGGGAGCACTTGCAGAAGTCTGTTCAATGGAGAGATCATAAATAGTGAGCAAATCCATGCAGCCGTCACCGTTAAAGTCACCCTGCACAAATTCAGAGTTCTGCGAATAGGCATACTCCGCATTGAACAAGCGTTGCCCCGGCTCACCCCACTCAATGCGCATAGGATTCAGTGCCTTGGTTCCCCCTTCACCATATTCGGTTATGGTGTAAAGACGTGGATACTGATTACTGTATACATCCGTCGGCTTCAGGTAATCGAATGTATAGCGACGCATGATGGTAGCGTCCGTCTTTACTATTATTTCCTTCAAAATCTTATCACGCCTCACCTGACAGCCACAAATGTATCCGTCTTGAGCATCCATATAACACTGATAACTAAACAATATCTTGTTCTCATTTATGAAACTATGACCGGCATGAAGCGTATAAGTGATGGAAGTCAGCCAAACATCTCCATTACTCAAATCCTGTTCATATTGATAACTAATATAATTGCCATGCACATCTTCTTGTGCAGCCAGATACCAAGCTATATAGGCAGAATTGGAAAAAGATTTCTGAAAAGCATTCGTACCATTATAATTACCATAGTAGAGTTGGTCACCATTCTTCTGTTGTACCACAAAATACTGAGGATTACCGCTCGCACCGCCATGCAAGGTAATACGCGAAAAATCATCAACTTCCTTTAGGTAATCATCTGTGCTATCGTCCTTTATCAACCGCATGCCGTCCAGTTCAAATACGCTCTCAGCCAAAGAGACAGCCCCATTTGAACCATCATAAAAACTCCGTTTTCCGCATCTTGTAATAGAAGAGATACACGACAGGTTCATCCCATACCCCAGAACACCCTCACCTGCCAGGCTATTATAGGTAATATTCAGTTCGGGGGTCATCCCAGCCTGCCCTTGAGGCAACGACAATGGAATGGTAAAAGCAGAAGAACCGTTAGAATTCACATTGAAGGTATAAGAAATGTTTCCTACCGGCCGACTTTCATCAAGCGCATAATTACCGGAAGTGGCATACACCAGATTTCCGATACTACCGGAATTCACAGCAGAGCATTCTGCACCCAAAGCACGAGTAAATGAAACGCTCTTTGTTTGCGTACGGGATACGCGATTACCCGCACCATCATACGTATAATTTATATTTTGTGATGCCGCAGCTGCAGACATCAAAAATAAAACAATAAAAATAGATATCAATTTGGTTTTCATCATTTCTTGTTTTTAATGAATATCCTAAGAAAAAAGAGGCCCGCCCTGTCCGAAATATCCCATAAGGCGAACAGAGGAGCCTCTGGTTATACGACGCATTTTACGGTGTCATCGCATGAACACCCAGCACACCCGCTATCGCCGTAACCACCGCCACAGCCACCTTCAGGATCATACTCCAAACGGATTTCTTGATTGCCATTATCAAACACCTCCTTTCCGGTATTTTTTTAATTAATAGTTGAAAAATGAAAAATCACAGTTCACGGCTCACTTCAAAGCACGGACACTCCTTCATCCACTCCGCAGGCTCCACCACGCCGTCACCGTTCAGGTCCGGACTGAGGTCACGATGTCCGCAGACGCGCACATCGCCCCGAAAGCGGCGCAGCAACTGATGCACCAGCAGACGCAGTACACTGCGCTGTTCCGGTGTACGGGTATCCTTCGGATTGCCCTGCGCATCCAGTCCGCCTTCATAGCAGATGCCGATGCTGTGAGCGTTCATTCCCTTGACATGCGCCCCCACAAGGGTGATGGGACGGGTATTTGCCACTGTACCGTCACGGCGGATATAATAGTGGTAACCGATATCGCGGAAACCGCGGCGCAGGTGTTCCGCACGAAGGGCTTCTACCGAAAAAGGACAGTCCTCCCGGGTGGCGCTGCAATGCACCACGATGTAGTTTATCTTTCGCATAATAAAAAAAATAATAGGGTAATAAAGTAATAGGATGATGAGGGGGTAGAGTGACGGGATTCAGCACCCTACCCTTTTTGGGATTATCCCAACGGATTCTCATCCAGACCGCCGCCCGAGCCGCCACCCGGTTTGTCATCGCCTCCGGCATTGCCGCCCGAACCGTTGCCTTCGTAAGCGTCATCTTTCAGGCAACTGCTGTTGGTGACACGGCTGCCGTCTTCGCTACGAAAAGCAAGATAAACGGCCAGCGCCTCGTCCTCCCAGCCGTCGGGCAACGTCAACTGCACAGTGCCGTCGGCACGGGTGGCAGCTTCCAGGTCGTAATAGGCCTCGCCGCGTTCCTTGTTGTAAACCAGCGGCATCGCCTGGTCAGTAGAGAGAGCATCTCCCATCTTGCTGTTATCCTTCCACGTCAGGGTAAGTTTGCCGCCAGTCAAGGCAGCCGAAGCATTGAAGACGGGCATCAGGGTGCCACGGGCCACCAGCACACGTTCATAATCTACAGCAAGCTGGGGCGCCGAACCGGTGATGGCATGGCGCAGGATGTAGGACATCGCCGCGTTGAAAGCCGTGCGCCCTTTGGCATAAGGATGATAGCCTATGCGAACATAGGGAATGATGGCGCGCAGGAAAGTCATGCTCATGGCAAACTTGCCGCGTTGCGTCTGTTGTTTCGGAGTGCGGGGGTTACTGACACTGATGGCCAGCGCACGCATATAGCTCACATCTTTCCAGGTACTACCCACTACGGTACCCACTTTTCCACTGAATCCGCCGAGGATTCCTCTTTTAATTTCTCCCATTATCGTATATTTTAGGGATCAGGACCGGTCAATGCGACCAAGTCTCAGGGGCTGAAGAAGGCAGGCAGCAGCAAACAGGCACGATACCTCTGCAGCAGCACGGCGATGCAGGAGCTTTTACCGTTCAGCCAGAAGCAAAGGTAAGCTGTAAAGAAAGGGGATTTTAAAAGCGTGTGATTTTTGCGTCGTTTTGCGTCGTTTTGCACAGTTGGTTGCCAAATTGCCACGTTGCCACGTTGCCACGAACTTTAGTCCATGGCAATACGGTCCGCCATTTCAAGCTGCCACTCCTGGCAACGATGGCGCAACAAGCGGTCGGTGTGCGACAGTACGAGGGGCAAAGGATTGCCGTCCACACACGCCGGATTGGCCCGGACCAGCTGGAAGGCTTGCACCAGCACACCATCCGCTTCGGCAGATGACAACGGTTGCAGACTGCCATCGGCACAAAGGTGGTTGAGCCTGATCTCCAACGGATAAGGATAAAAAGCACGTAAAGAACCGGATGCCGGTCTGAAATCACGGCAGAAAAGAAGAAAAGTATCATCGGTGCAGCCCAGAACAGTTCCCGCAGGCGGCATACAGCCGGGAGCATCGGGGGCATAGTGACGGAGCATAGCCCTCGACGTGCGCCGCACTTGCGCCAGCACCACCGGCACAGCTTCCGAATACGGAACCATCCAGCGTACCAAAGACAGCAGAGCCTCCGTCGGAAGATCCCGGTGGCAATAAACCACCAAACGCCGGGGAGGGCTATCACGGTGGTCGGTCAGGAACTGTTCGTAAGCCCTCCTGAAGCGCGAAGCAAAGAACAGAGAGAACTTCCCCTCAGCCTTACAGAGGTCGAAGCAGCACCCCCGGGCAGGATGGTTGTAGAAAGTGACCGCACTGAAAGACTCGAAACATTGCGAGGGACGTGAGCAAGAGAATCCGGCAATGAGGTCGGTGTCCTGCGAAGCAAAACGGCGGGGCATCCACGGCATGCCACCCATCTGCACCAGCAAGCGCGAGGCCACAGAAGGCAGGTATCTGCCGAAGCCCCCGGAGCTGACGGCATGCAACGGAATGGCTCCCACATAAAGAGATCCCAGGGAAAGCACCAGTCTGCGCAGGCGAACCGATAGTTGCCGCCCCATCAGTGCAGCGGCTGCCTCTCCCGAAGGAACCACCAGGCAATAGAGCCTGAAAGCGGCAGGAACATCCGTGACGGGCTGCGTGTAGAGCGCCTGCGTCAGTTGGTCTGCGGCACGCTCATCCGCATCATAAGCTATCCACCGGTCCATGTTGCCCACAGGCATCACGGCTATAAGAGAAGCCAGTGGGGAGAAAAGACTGAAGAGGTGGCGGGCAGCATCCAGTTGTCCCCTCGGATAAAGCATGGTGAGGGTAAGAGAACGACACCGCCCGGGCAGACAGGCACCGTAACGGCAAAGGCCGGTGCGGGGATCGGTTTCTACGGCCGACCCGCCAAACTGCAACTGGCTATGTTCCGCCCCGATACACCGCAAACGGTGAGCAGGTACATCGGCCAGCCGGAGTGACAAGTGAAGGGGACAGCCGGAGACTACCCCACCCGAAGGGAAGCAACGCGCCAACAGCCCTTCCACCTCCTGCCACAAAGCTTCAT
>OHBD01001477.1_pt1 | contig 10055 bp, 9 predicted proteins | sample 1577291 | NCBI WGS metagenome assembly OHBD01 (sample SAMEA3879572, study PRJEB24766) | human gut metagenome | biome: human-associated habitat; feature: feces | place: USA | collected 1985/1987
AGCCGGGGTCTTGCCGGCGACCAGATCGTCGACAACGGGGACGAGGATCTCGGTCAGCTTGTTGGCATCGAGGAAGGCCGTCATGGACTGCTTGCCGGCAAGAATGTTCTTGACAGCCGCAAGCTCCGCGTCCTGACCGGTCACGATGGGATAGGGGTTGGCGTCGGTGCCGTAGCCCATGGACTCGAGCGAGGAGATGACGCCCAGCGCGAGGCAGTCGGCCGCGACCAGGACGGCATCCAGGTGGGAATCGGCATAGTAGCCGGACAGGAGGTTATCCATACGGGACTGCGCCTTGGAGGAGTCCCAGGACTGGATGGCGGTCTCCGTGTAGGAGGACTGGCCGGACTTGACGACGAGCTTGCCGTTATCCAGATACGGCTGGAGCTTGTTCATTGCGCCCTGATAGAAGGAGATGGCGTTGGTGTCGTCCTGCGAGCCGGAGAAGATCTCCAGCGTGAAGGGGCCTGCCTGGTTTTCCAGATCCAGCTTGTCGACGATGTACTGTCCCTGCAGCTCGCCCATGCGGACAAGGTCGAACGTGACATAGAAGTCGACAGCCTTGGTGTTGGTGATCAGGCGATCGTCCGCGATGACATAGATCCCGGCATCCTTGGCCTTTTCACAGGCGTCCGTCAGCGCGGCGCAGTCAACAGCGGCGATGACCAGGACGTTGACGCCCTTGGTGATCATGTTTTCGATCTGCATGGCCTGCTTGGCGGAATCATCTTCTGCGTATTCGATCTGCGTGGCGTAGCCAGCCTTCTGGAATGCTTCGGTCAGGCGTTCGCCCTGGATAGACCAGATGGTCTGTTCCTTGGTCGGCATCAGAATGCCGATGGTGGCTTTCGTATCGGTTGCTGCGGTTTCAGTGGGTTTTGCGGCACATGCACAGAGCATGGCGAGGAGCATGGCGGCGGTCAGTACGATTGCGAGCAGTTTTTTCATCCTTGTTTCCTCCATTTCTTTTGATCCGTGCCGGTTTTCCGGCCTGGTCTATCATTCCGCATCCGCGGGTGATATTCGGTTGACTGGGGATCCGGGGATTTCGCTGTTGCTGTGATCACTTTACGTAAGCCAGGATGTCTTTGAGGGATTTCTCATTGTCGTAGGTCGGCCAGTATTCAAAGCCGAAGTAGCGGTCATAGCCGCCGTCTTCTGCAGCCTTGATGACCATCGGGTAGTATGTCTCGCCGAGCTGCAGCTCGTGGCGGCCGGGGACACCCGCAGAGTGGAAGTGGCCGATAAAATCAATGTTGTTCGAGATGTTGTTGACGAGATTGCCCTCCATCAGCTGCATGTGGTAGCAGTCGAACAGGAGCTTGATAGACGGCGAATCGACCGCCTTGATGAGTTCAAAGCCCTTGTAGGCGGAGTTGAGCCAATAGCCCTTGTGGTCATACATGGAGTTGAGGGCTTCAAGGACGATCGTAACGCCTTCTTTTTCCGCGATCTCGGCCGTGCGCTTCAGGTTTTCCAGCAGAACAAGCTTCTGCGTATCCTCAAAGCTCCCCTCCAGATCGCCAGACAGGCCGATAAAGGTCTTGCAGCCGAATTCCTTGCCGATAGCGATGGATCTTTCTACATTCGCCTTTACAGTCTTCCACGGGAAATTCATGCGGATGGTCCACGCCTGGTTCAGGCAGCAGGCCGCGACGGGGATGCCCGCGTCGGATGATGCCTTGCCGAGGCCCGCAGGGGTAACAGCTTCGCTGCCGACCCATGGATCCCAGAATTCGACGGCGTCACAGCCGCAGTCTTTTGCCATCCGGAAGCGCTCATAGAACGGCAGGTTTTCAAATACAGGCTCGATGCAGAGTGAAAATTTCATGGTCGATCCTTTCTTCCATGGCTGGGCAGAAGCCCGGCCGGATGCGTGTTTTTCTTATGCCAGGACAGCCGCGACCTTGTTGATGGCCTTTGCGATCATGTCGCAGTCTTCATCGGTCATCTGCGCCGGCAGGTCGAGATGGACGACGCGGCCGAGATAATCGAGCGTGTTCGGGCACATATCGGCAGCGTACTGCACGGGCTCCGCCTTGTGATAGGGGCAGGCCCACGGGCACTTGACGTCGGTGGGAGCCTTTTCCTCGATGACGTGCTTCCAGTGTGCGTAAATATGCCAGTCAGGAATGCCGGCGTTGAAGATACCACCTGCGGCGACGCCCTCTGCCTTCAGCGCGTCGACGAACGGGCCGACCTTTTCCTTGCTGTCCAGGAAGAACATAAGGCAGATGCCGGTGTCGCCGGCTTCATCGTGGCACGGACGGACCTTGATGCCCTTGGTATCCTTGATCTGGGATTTGATGCGGGCAAGATGGCTGCGCATGGCCTCGTTCAGATAGTCCAGACGGTCGAGCTGCGCGCACATGACGGCGCCGCAGAGCTCGGACATCCGGAAGTTGGAGCCGCAGAACAGCTCGCCCTCAAATCTCTGGGGCGCAAAGCGGTCCGGACGCCAGCAGGCGGCGGTATCGTGATAGCTGCAGGCACGGGCATAGAGCCGGTCATCGTTGGTCAGAAGCGCGCCGCCCTCACCGGCGGTGATGGTCTTGTGATACTGGAACGAGAAGCAGCCACAGTCGCCGAAGGTGCCGACGAACTTGCCCTTATACGTCGCGCCGCAGGCCTGGGCGCAGTCCTCGATGACGCGCAGATCATGCTTCTTCGCGATGGCCATGATGGCATCCATATCGCACGGGACGCCGCGCATATGGACACAGACGATGCCCTTGGTTGCCGGGGTGATCTTCTTTTCAATGTCGGCCGGATCGATCGTCAGCGTTTCGTCGACCTCGGCGATGACGGGGATTGCTTTGGCGCCGACAATGGCCGCGCAGGAGGCGAAGAAGGTATAGCCGGTCACGATGCACTCGTCGCCGGGGCCGATGCCGCAGGCCGTCAGCGCAGACAGCAGCGCACCCGTGCAGGAGCTGGTCGCCAGACAGTGCTTCGCGCCCATCTTGGCCTTGAAATGCTCCTCAAACTTGCGGACCTTGGACTCAACGCCTTCCGGGCCGTAGTACCGGAACAGATATTTATTGTCCAGGACCTCCATGACCTCTTTCTTTTCCGCCTCGCCGATCTCCAGTCCGCCCGGATACATCGGGTAGTTCGGTGTGGTCTTGGCCTTCGGGCCTCCGTAGATTGCAAGCTTCTCTGCCATGTTTTTTCCTCCTCATGTCAGGTTGATCGTCCGCGCGGCATTCTTTCTGCGGCGCGAACTAAACTGATAAAGTAATTATAGGAGCCGTATTTGCTTCTGTCAACAAAGTTTCCTATTTTAGTTGTTTTTCTGCGTATTTTTTGTGCATTTACGACAAATTCGTCTTGTATTTTTTTACGCATCGGAATCATGAATGATTTTGCTTTGCAAAAATAGTTTATAATCACCGGTTTTATGCTTGCAATTCCAGGACTTATTCGCTAAAATTGGTTTAGTATCCTGAAAGTTGGTGTGTTTTATGTCCGATCTGACGATCCGTGACATCGCAAAAATCGCCGGTGTCAGCACGACCGCCGTCTCCTTCGTCCTCAATAACCGCCCCGGTGTCAGCGACGCGACCCGGCAGCATGTGCAGGAGGTCATTGCCCGTACGGGCTTTACGCCGAACGTGCATACCCGGCGGCTGAATCTCGGCCGCAGTTTTTCAGTCCACGTCGTGCTGTATTGGCACGAGCACGATCTGTTCAACCAGTTTGCGCTGGAGATCCTGCACGGCGTATTTCAGTCGTGCAAGCAGCTGGGCTACAGCGTGGTGTTCACCTTCGTGGAAAAGAATATGGACTGCTCGCAGCTGATGGCCTCCATCCGCAGCAAGGACTGCGACGGTGTCATCCTCAGTCAGATCGAAGATCCGCTGTTCATCACGCTTCTGCAGCAGGAGCATATCCCCTTCGTATGCGTGGACTCGCATGTCCGGCGCGACGGTACGCTGCCGCTGGTCGAGGTCGACTATTACAAGGCCGCCTATGATTCTGTCATGTATCTGCGGCGCTGCGGGCACACAAAAATTGGCTATATTGCCCCGACTATCCCTCTGGAGCTGCATCTTTCCACATTTTCCGGCTATACGAATGCCCTGCGCGACTGCTCACTGACCTGCGACCCGGCCTGGATCGGCAACATCGCCTTTGAGCCGGACGCTGCCGGCCTTTACTTCGAGCAGCTGCTGCAGACCGGCCATCTTCCCACCGCGTTCTTATGCGCCGGCGACCCGTTTGCCATCGACCTCATCCGCCGCATGAAGCAGCACGGGCTGCGTATCCCGCAGGATATGTCGGTCATCAGTATGGACGATCTGCTGGTCTCGCGCTATATCGATCCCCCGCTGACGACCGTGACCTTCCAGAAAGAAGAGCTCGGGCGCCGCGCCGTCAACGTACTTTGCCGGATCATCGACGGCAAGCCGTATGAATCTGTCAACCTCCTGCCCGTCACCATTGTCGAGCGCGGCAGCGTCCGTCGCCAGCCGGAGCTGCGCTGAGTGCCTCTCCCGCAAAAATACAGCAGCCCCGGACCGAATTGGTCCGGGGCTGCTTTTTGTGCCGGGGGCTGTCCCTCGAGGCAGCCTCCGGCAGTTTTCTAAACCATTTTAGCTTCTTGTTTTCCGTTCAGATCAGTGCGGATTCTTCCTTTCGGGACCAGTCGCCCACGCTGCGGTAGCCGGCGGGGAGGGCGGCGGGGGTCTGGAACGTGGACTGCAGCTGGCAGAAGCTGCCCGTCTCCGCGCTCGTCATGATGCCGTGCATCGTCTCAAAGACGTGGTAGGCCATCTCCTTGCTCGCGCGGTGATCGCGCCCGGCCAGGATGGACCAGGCCATCTCCGCCGCGCCGAGACCGCGGGAGTTCTCCTGATACCCGTGCGTGAACGGGAATTCCACCGGCTCACACAGCGGCTTCTGCAGGTACACCGGCGCGCCGAACTGGTTCGGGTCGCCCATGGTGAGGATGCCCTCCGTGCCGTAGATCTTCAGGCAGGTCTCCTCGTCCTCGATGCAGTCGGAGTTCATGTGCAGCGTGCCCAGAACGCCGTTTGCGTACTGCATCGTCGCCGAGATGACATTCGGCACCTGCACATCGTATGCCTGGCCGAAGCCCGGCGCGCCGATGCGGGTGTTGACGCGGTCGGGGTCATTCGTCGCCGTGAACGCGGCGACGGACCGGACCTGGCCGAGGATGGCAGCCAGCGCCGTCAGGTAGTAGCCGCCCATGTCGAAGCCGATGCCTGCGCCCTTCTTGGCCAGATGCGTCAGGAACTCGGCGTAAATGCCGTAATCGCGGGAGATGGACGCGCGGCAGCTCAGGGGCTTGCCGATCAGGCCCTTGTCCACGATGTACTTGGCCGTCTGCACGGAGGCGCCGAGGAAGGTATCGGGCGCGACGCCCAGATGCAGCCCCTTCTCGTTCGCGATCTGCACCAGCTCCTTGCCCTGCCAGAGGTCGACGGCGATCATCTTCTCACTGAACACGTGCTTGCCCGCCAGCAGCGCCTGCTTGATGATGGGATAGTGGGCCGCGGGCGTGGTCAGGCAGATGACCATCTCGATCTCCGGATCCGCGCAGATCTCATCGAGGCTCATGGCCTTGATCCCGAACTTCGCGGCGCTGGCGTTCATACGTTCCACCATCAGGTCGCTGCACGCGACGAGCTCCATGACCGTGAACTTCCCGTTCGTGAGGTTCGTCATGTAGATATCACTGATCGAGCCGCAGCCGACGACGGCGGTCTTGATTCGTTTCATTTGGATGCCCTCCTGCTTTTCTTACAGGCCCGCGATGACCTCGCGGATGTGCTTGGCGGTGGCGTTGATCTCCTCTTCGGTCGAGTTGATGTTGATGCCGCAGCCGGAGCCCAGGCCCTTATCCACGACGCCGATGGAGATGTTGACCGCGCGGTCCAGGATGTCGTCCGTCTGCGGGAGCATATGCTTCTCATACGTCCGGTCGGACAGGTGGAACGGATGGTTGTCGGTCCAGGTCTTCTTATCGAGGATCTGCTCCATGTTGTTGTACACGTGCCAGCCGGACTTCGCGATCGGAGCCGTGTCCATGGCGGCGCAGAACTTGTCCGCGAGCTCCTTGGTATCGAACAGGAGCGTCAGCAGCGTGGCGCATTCCTTCTCGTCGTTGATCTTCCGGAAGCCGAGACCGTCGATGCCCTGCAGCTGGTCCTTGAGCTCCTTCTTCTTCGCGCGGAGCGTATCGAGGATGCCGTCGAGCTTCCGCCCCTGGGCGACTGCGACCGCGCCGGACAGCTCGTTCATCCGCATGTTCATGCCGACCATCGAGCGGTTGCCGACCTCGACGCCCATCCGGCAGGGCTTATGGCCCTGATCGTGGAAGCCGAAGGCGCGCTCATACAGCTCGTCGCTCGACGTGCCGACGAAGCCGCCGTCGCCGGTGGTGATGGTCTTGAAGACGTTGAGCGAATATGCGCCCATATCGCCGATGGTGCCCACGCGCTTCCCATGATATGCCGCGCCGACAGCCTGGCAGCAGTCTTCGATGACGTACAGGTTATGCTTCTTCGCGATCTCCATGATGGGATCCATATCGCAGGGGTTGCCCAGCATATGGACCGGCATGATGGCCTTCGTCTTCGGGGTGATGAGCGCTTCGATCTTCGTGGGGTCGATGGTCAGCGACTCGTCGATCTCCGCGAGGACGGGGATGGCGTTCATCATGGCGATGGTCGCGATGGAGGCGATGAAGGTATAGCCGGGGACGATGACCTCGTCGCCCATGCCGATGCCGAGCGCCGCCAGGCAGCACATCAAAGAGCCCGTGCCCGAGCTCGTGGCGACCACGTGCTTGTGGCCCAGCCGCTCTGCCATTTCATTTTCGAACGTGACGACCTTCGCCTGGAAGCCGTCCACGCCCGGCGTGCCGTAGCGGAACAGATTCCCCCCATCCAGCACATCCAGTACTTCCTTGCGCTCTTCCGCGCCCAATACATAAGATCCAGGTCCGCCTGCCATTTTGTTTTTCCTCCTGTTTTGTATTTTTGTTTCCTGTGTTTTCATCATAAAGCAGTTTAGTTTAAAAAGCAATAGACAATTCTATTTTCTTTCTCCGATTTTTATGCAGATTCGGTCAATTTTCCTTTACACCCTTCACAATTTCTGTTTTTGGATCGGTAGAAACATGTGGATATTGATGGACTCGGCCATTTTTCCGGCTTGCTGCTCCGGTTTTCATACATAACCGGTTTATCTTGCTTTTGCAGATATCTGGGCAGGAATGTGCTGTCTGCAGCTTGCACAAAAAGTTGACTGAATTTTTGTGAGGCAAACTAATTTTTTGTCTTGCTTTACGGATTCTTAACGACTATACTGATCCTGAGGCCAGAATAACGGTTGGCGCGGGTCACTTTTCCCTTTTCGGGCCCGGCGTCTGCCACCGGAGTCCCGGTTCCGGCCATCAAATAAAAGGAGATTTTACAAATGAAAGACCAGAGATCCCGCGCACCGGCCTCCGTCGGCAACATCTACAGGCTCGACGGACGCGTGCCGGTCGGCAAAGCCATCCCCTTCGGCCTGCAGCACGTGCTGGCCATGTTCGTGGCAAATGTCACGCCCGTCATGCTGATCGCGAGCGTCGCCGTGTACAACGGCCAGGCGTTCACCGCCATCGACACGGCCCTGCTCATCCAGGCCGCGATGCTCATCGCCGGTATCGGCACGCTGATCCAGCTCTACCCGGTCTGGCGCATCGGCTCCCGGCTGCCCGTCGTGATGGGTCTGAGCTTCACGTTCCTGTCGGCGATGATGACGCTGGCCGCGAAGGACTACGGACTGATGATCGGCGCGGTCATCGTCGGCGGCTGCATAGAGGGAGTTCTCGGTCTGACTGCGAAATACTGGCGGCGGTTCGTCAGCCCCATCGTCTCGGCCTGCGTCGTGACGACGATCGGCTTCAGCCTGCTGTCCACGGGCATTTCCTCGTTCGCCAGCTCCGCCGTCTACCCCACCGGCGCGTGGCAGAATCTGCTGGTCGCGGTCATCACGCTGGCGGCCTGCCTGGTCTATAACTCGCTCGCCAAGGGCTTCTGGAAACAGCTGTATGTGCTGTTCGGCCTGATCGTGGGCTATATCGTATCCCTGTTCTTCGGCATGGTCGACTTCGCGTCCATGAAGGAAACGGTCTCCGAGCTCGGGATCATCGCGCTGCCGAAGCTCTTTGCCTTCACGCCGAAGTTCGATCTCGGCGCGATCATCTCCGTGACGCTCGTGTTCCTCGTCTCCGCGGCGGAGACCATCGGCGATACCTCCGCGGTCTGCACCGGCGGTCTCGGCCGGGACATCACGGAAAAAGAGGTCTCCGGCTCTCTTGCCTGTGACGGCTTTATCTCCGCCGTGTCCGGCGGCGTGTTCGGCTGCCCGCCCATCACGTCCTTCAGCCAGAACGTCGGCCTTGTCGCCATGACGAAGGTCGTCAACCGATTCACGATCATGTTTGGCGCGCTGACGCTGATCCTCGCGGGCCTGTTCCCGCCGGTGGGCGCGTTCTTCTCCACGCTGCCCGACTGCGTGCTGGGCGGCTGCACGGTCATCATGTTCGGCGCGATCATCGTCTCGGGCGTCACGATGCTCGGCGAGTGCGGCTTTGACCAGCGCAACACCATCATCGCCGCGACCTCCTTCGCCATCGGCATCGGCGTGACGCAGGTCCCGGAATTCTTCTCCGGCATGCCGCAGATCATCAGCGACATCTTCGCGGGCAACCCCGTCGCGGGCGTGTTCGTCGTCGCGATGATCCTGTCTCTGACGCTGCCGAAGAAGGTCAAGATCGAAGAGGTCGGCGCGCTGACCGAGGAAACGATCGAGCGCAAGCCGGATGAAACCAACTGAGGTTTTGCATCTGCATGCAAAGCAGCCTGCCGCGACCTGCGGCAGGCTGCTTTTTCGGTATCGGCGAACGCCGCCTGACTTTACTTTCTTCCGGTAACGTGGTACTCTAGTCAAGCATTACATCAAGGAGAACCTTTGAACATCATGGAAAAGAAAGCGAATCATTTTTCCGGGCAGCTCGGCTTCGTGCTCGCGGCTGCCGGAAGCGCAGTCGGCGTCGGGAATCTCTGGCGCTTCCCCTATCTCGCGGCGAAGGACGGCGGCGGGCGTCGTGGTGGGCGCGCTGTTCTTTGTCACGGCGATCTTCGCCACGCTGACCTCCTGCATCTCGGTGCTCGAGTCGATCACGGCCAACTGCGTCGAGATCTTCCACTGGGAGCGCAAAAAGGCCGTGCGCATCCTGTCGGTCATCTATCTTGCGGCCTCGGCCGTGATCGCGCTGGGCTACAGAGGTGCAGCTGCCCAACGGCTCGGCCGCGCAGCTACTGGACATCATGGACTATGTCAGCAACAGCGTCATGATGCCGTTCATCGCCCTGCTGTCGACCATCCTCATCGGCTGGATCAAGACGCCCGACTATGTGATCGGCGAGATGGAACGCAACGGCGAGCATTTCCGCCGCAAGAGCGTCTACCGCGTCATGATCCGCTACATCGCGCCCGTCATGATGCTGATCCTGTTCCTGCAGTCCACCGGCATTCTCTCCTGATATGGCGAAGCCCCTCTGCATGCGTATGCAGAGGGGCTTTTCTGTCTCTGGTCGTTCACTCCGTGCCCAGCTCGACCAGCACGGCTTCTTCCGGGGCAAAGTAATCGTCTGAGTTGCTGCTCAGACCGGCGGCCTTCGCGGCCCGCTCGAAGGAGATCTCCGGCACGTTGCTCAGGTAGACGAACACGGAATCACAGGCAGCTCTGCTCAGCCTGCCCCGGATCTCCAGCCGGTAGGCGTAGCTCCTGCCGTCGCAGGTCCAGGTCCCGTCCGTCATCTCGGCGTAGGTCTTCATTCCCTCGATTGTCCGCTTCACCTTCGGTTCTCCGGCACATCCGGCCAGCAGGAGCAGCAGGCAAAAAACTGCCGCAAAACATCTGATCCTTTTCATGCTCCGACCCTCCTGTCGATCATACGCGAGTATAGAGTTGTGTTCCTGTTCCGATCATAGCAGAATCCATGGAAAATTTCAACTGTAAAAACCCGCCCGAA
>OHBD01001491.1_pt1 | contig 9975 bp, 10 predicted proteins | sample 1577291 | NCBI WGS metagenome assembly OHBD01 (sample SAMEA3879572, study PRJEB24766) | human gut metagenome | biome: human-associated habitat; feature: feces | place: USA | collected 1985/1987
TATACTAGCAGAAATCGCGCGATATGGCAAGGGGAAATTTGCGGGATTTGTTACTTTACCAAAAGAAAGCGCGAAAGCGGGGACGGGGTTGGAGCTTCTGCGGATTGACAGGGTCCGTGCCGGTCCGGTAAAATTGAATTTACCATTTGTTTTACTAAGGTAAGGTGAACGCCCTATGAAAAAGCCCTTCGTTACGCTGGAGCAGCTCCAAGGCATCACGCAGGCCTATCCCACGCCCTTTCACCTCTATGATGAGAAGGGAATCAGAGAGAACGCTAAGAGATTAAAGGAAGCATTCTCATGGAATAAAGGTTATAGAGAGTATTTTGCTGTGAAGGCTACTCCTAATCCATATATTTTAAAGATATTAAAGGATTATGGCTGCGGTGTTGACTGTGCATCTATGGCAGAGCTTATGATGGGCTATGCTCTTGATTATAAGCCGGAAGAGATTATGTTCTCATCTAATGATACTCCAGCAGAAGAGTATGCATATGCTAATGAGATAGGTGCTACTATCAATCTTGATGATATTACTCATATTGAGTTTCTTGATAAGATATTAGACGGTAAGTTTCCTGAAACAATGAGCTGCCGTTACAATCCGGGCGGATATTTCCAGCTTGGAACATCTATTATGGATAATCCAGGTGATGCCAAATATGGTATGACACATGATCAGATTATTGAAGCATTTAAGATATTAAAGAGCAAGGGGGTTAAGCATTTTGGTATTCATTCATTCCTTGCAAGTAATACAGTATCTAATGAATATTATCCAACACTTGCTAAGATTTTATTCGAGCTTGCAGTTGAGTTAAGAGACAAAACAGGTGCAGATATTAAATTCGTAAATCTTTCAGGCGGTGTTGGTGTTGCTTACAAGCCAGATCAGGAGCCTAACGATATTGCAGTTATCGGTGAAGGAGTACACAAGGTATATGATGAGGTTCTTGGTGCGGCCGGAATGGGTGATGTTGCAATCTATACAGAGCTTGGAAGATTTATGCTTGCTCCATATGGCTGTCTTGTAACTAAGGCAATTCATGAGAAGCATATCTATAAGGAATACATCGGAGTTGATGCATGTGCATCTAACCTTATGCGTCCGGCGATCTATGGTGCATATCATCATATTACTGTTGCGGGTAAAGAGGATGCACCTTGCGACCACAAGTATGATGTCACAGGTTCTTTATGTGAGAACAGTGATAAGTTCGCAATTGACAGAATGCTTCCTAAGATTGATATGGGTGATTATCTTATTATCCATGATACAGGAGCACATGGTTTTTCTATGGGATACCAGTATAATGGAAAATTAAGATCAGCAGAGCTTCTTCTTAAGGAAGATGGCAGTGTTCAGATGATCAGACGAGCAGAGACAATAAAGGATTACTATGCTACATTTGATTTCTGTGATGCGTTGGATAAGTTGAATTTAAAATAAACGAGGTTTGATATATTGAAGAATTTAGGTTATATAGCAGGCGAAATTACAAAGGGAAAGAATCTTTCAGAAAATCTTTTAAAGTATGGTAATGGAATGTGTTCCATGTATAATGGGCTTGGATTTATCAAAATGTCCATGAATTATTATACTGTACTTGATATTGCAAGAGATTTACAGAATGATAAAGACCTTCTTAACATGATTAACAGACTTAATGAGCTTGTGGAGCGTTTCGTGGAGAATGATGAATGTGATGATTATGAGGCATTCAACGAACTCAATTCATTCCGTGAACAGATTATTGAGATTATGGAAGTTATAACAGCTTATGTTGACAGATTAAGAATATATGAGCATGTACTTAACAGAGTTGAGTACAGATTTAACGAAGGTGAACTGGATTACGACTACTATAATACCTACATGACTAATGAGATTATGCATTATATATTGTCTGACAAGGATAATGTTGTTATTAATGGCAAGATTTCAGAGATAGTAGGACAGCTTCCTGTAAGAATGTTAAAGGACAGATTCTTTGAGCATATCAGAGATGCATTTACACTGTATCATGGTGCTGGAAAGGATTCGATAGATGATTTCTATTACACCTTAAGCACAAGTGCGATGCTCTCAGGTGAGGCGGGATTTGATAAGTTCCCGGATGTCTATGATATATATAACACACTTGCAGGGGCTGATTACAGAAATATTGATAAAGACGAATATGTAAGACTCAAAGGAGCACTTGATATTGCAACTGAGAAGATGACAGATTATGCTGATGTATATGTACTTCTTACACAGGTTGTTAATGATGCACTCACAGTTGTCCTTACAAGAAGAAATACACTTGACAGAATAGAAGAGATAGAGAATGCCAAGAATGTTTTAAGTAAGACGAGAAATGCTTATGTTACAGGTGAAAGATTTGAAGATATTTCAGAAGATTTTGCTGCATTTGAAGGAAAACAGGAAAGAATTCTCGAGGCAGTATCATCTGGTGATTATGCAATAGAATACAGCCTTGCTAACTTTGTGGATGAGCTTAAGGAATATGAGCTTTTATCTGCATATAATGCTTTGTCTAAAACACTTAAGTTACAGTCAGGCAGTGATTTTGTTAAACTTGAATCAGAGGTATTTGCAGAGATACCAGATGATTCTTATGCTGATAAGACAGCAGAGAAGCTTATTATGGAACTTGATGACAGCTTTAAGAATATGAATGTAATGGTTAAGAGAGCTGTTATGGCATCAGTGCTTTCAAGTCTTCCGGTATTCTTTAACAATACGGAAGAGATACAGTCATATATTAATAATTCGCTTATGCAGTGCAATGATGAAGCAGAGCAGAAGGCAGTTGTTGAGATTATCAAGGCTATGATAAGTGATAATTAATCTGGATATGTTGATGCATAATGAAATATAAGTTTCGGGGGATATTAAGTTGAAGTGGTATAGGTATCTTTATCTTGGGGATAACGCAAGAAAAGCAAAATACAAAACATTTGGTCTTATCAGAAAGAACAGATTTACCATAGATACTTATATTGTTGCAATTTCTGTCAATCCTGATAATATTCTTGATGTTTATTCAGCTAATATGCTGAAACAGCCGCATTTTAAGAATAAATCATACAGAGATAAAGTGTATGTTGTAGGACTTGCGAAGGGCAGGGATGAGGCACTTGAACTGGTAAGATGCATAGTTGACGACACATATTCCCATACAGGAGGCGTTGATGTCGCTGGTTATCTTAGGTTTGGCACAGAATTAAGGAATGGCAGCTGACATGCTGCTGGAAAGGTGGGGCTATGCTGCATGTTTTATTGCTTATACTTAAGATAACAGGCATAGTTATCGCGTGTATTTTAGGACTTGTAATAATCGTTGTGGCAGCAGTTCTTTTTGTGCCGGTAAGATATAAGGCTGATGCTGATTATCATGGTAAGTTCAAGGCACATGCGAAATTGTCATGGCTTGGAATATTAAGGGTGATTGTTTCGTATGATGAAGAACTTGCAATTAAAGCCAAGGCACTTTTTATTACAATTTACAGTAATAATCAAAAAAAAGAAAAAACTTCAAAACATAGGACATCAAAGAGGAAAAAAACAAAACACTCAGAAGAAAATATTTTTTCTGTAAACGACGATGAAGCCAAGAGGCTTACGGAAAATGAGGAAAAACCACAGATTAAGATGGCTGAGGTTGTGAGTGACACTAAAGAAGATACACAGGCTGTTAAGAATAATGTGGAAGATATTAAAGAGTCTGCAGAGAGTCTTAAAGAGACTGTATCAGAAGATGAATCTAAGACGACACAGAATAAGAACTTCTTTGATAAAGTTAAGGATAAATGCTTTGTAATATATACAAAGATTAAAGAGATAATAAACCTTGTAAAGGATACAGTAAAAAAGGTTTCCGGAGCGGCTGACAAGCTTAAAGAAAAAGTGAAGAAGGCAAAAGAATTTGTGACAGATGAGGATAATAAGGCACTTTTTCATTTTTTTGTGGAACAGTTAAAGACACTTATTAAGGTTATTAGACCTAAGAAATACAGAATTAATGCAAGACTTGGATTTGAAGACCCGGCGACAATGGGCAAAGTGCTTGCTTATATATCAATCTTTTATGGTATGTCAGGAGTTGACCTTTCTTTAGAACCGGTATTTGGTGAGAATATTAAAGAGGGCAGTATATTCCTGAAAGGAAATATATGTATATTTTCAGTGCTTGTGATAGCGTTAAGAGTGTATAGAAATGAACAGTTTAAAAAGTTTATTTCCAGATAGAGAAGGTTATGTTATAATGTTAACAGTACTTCGCAAAACAAGGAGGCTAAAATCCTCTCCTCATCATAGGATTCGGATTTTGATTTGCAAAACAAGGAGGGATTTTATGGCAGAGAATAATTTTGATTCAACAGTTGCATCACTTTTTAAGGGGATGGATGCATTTATATCAGCTAAGACTGTTGTTGGTGATGCGGTTACGGTTAAGGATACAATTATCCTTCCGCTTGTTGATGTTTCGTTTGGAGTTGGAGCAGGAGCATTTGCAGGGGATAAGAAGAATAATGCCGGTGGTGGAATGACCGGAAAGGTTACACCGAGCGCGGTTTTAGTTATTCAGAATGGTGCAACCAAGCTTGTTAATATTAAGAATCAGGATACTGTAACTAAGATTCTTGATATGATTCCTGATGTTATTGATAAATTCAAGGGTAAGGATGAAAAGGTTGTAACTGATGCAGATATTGATGAAGCTATTGAAGATGCAGCGGAGTAGTTTTTCATAAACATATGTAATGTGCATATTATATAACATACTTATTAAGGAAGTATATATATGTGCAGACTGCTTGGATTTATATTCTTCTGGATTGCTGTTGGAATGATAATAACACTGTTTATAATGGATAATGTATTCTTGTGCGTATGCATAATAATTACATTGATTGTTGTGGGTTATAACATGTTCTGCCAGTAATCAGAACAATATGTTGTGCTTTTGAGAGAATTTTGAAGAAAATTCTTGAAAAATGTGTTGCAAAATATTTTTTTATCTGATACAATAATTTCTGTTGTGGGTAAATTACCCAATACCGGTAAGGAGGTGTTATTGAAATGGCTAAGTGTGCAATTTGCGAAAAAGGTCCTCACTTTGGTAATGCAGTGAGTCATTCTCATAGAAGATCTAATAAAGTTTGGAATGCTAATGTTAAGTCTGTTAAAGTAAAGGTTAACGGAAATGCTAAGAAGATGTATGTTTGTACTTCATGCTTACGTTCTGGTTTAGTTGAGCGTGCATAATCTATGAGCTTTAAAGTTAATACCAGTATATTAAGGTGAATTGCGCAAAACGCGATTCACTTTATTTTTTGGACATTCATTTGATAATCAAAGTTTAATAAAGAATTCGAAAATGTGTTTATTTTTCTGTAGAAAGATAGTATAATATTTGTGCTATTTATATACATATTTTTATGTAAAGTTTGACTGCGCGAAACTTGCATCCGTATTACGGGTGTTAACAAATACAAGCCGCAGTATTGGAGGACTATCTATGAAGGGAACTTTGGAGAATAAACTTGGAAAAGTTTCGATTGATTCGGAAGTTATTGCACAGTACGCAGGTTCTACAGCAGTTGAGTGCTTTGGAATTGTGGGTATGGCTGCTGTCAGCATGAAAGACGGACTTGTTAAGCTTCTTAAAGGAGACAGCCTTACAAGAGGAATCAGTGTGGTTATAGATGAGAATAATCTTATTGAGATTGATTTTCATGTTATTATATCTTATGGTGTAAGCATTGCTGCAGTAGCAGATAATCTTATTGAGAATGTTAAGTATAAAGTGTCAGAATTTACCGGCCTTGAGATTAAGAAAATCAACATATATGTTGAAGGCGTAAGAGTAATTGATTAATTGAAATATTGTTATAATGCTTAATTGCAGAATGGAGGATAATCGTGGCAACTAATACAATAGATGCAGCACTTGTGCAGAAGATGTTTCTTGCAGGAGCTAAAAACCTTGAGTCTAAGAAAGAATGGATTAATGACCTTAATGTTTTCCCTGTACCAGATGGTGATACAGGTACTAACATGACTCTTACTATTATGTCAGCAGCTAAGGAAGTAAGTTCTATTGCTAACCCTAATATGGAGAATCTTTCTAAGGCTATATCATCAGGTTCGTTAAGAGGTGCAAGAGGTAACTCAGGTGTTATCTTATCACAGCTCTTAAGAGGCTTTACTAAGGAGATGAAGGGCGTAACTGAAATTACTGTTGAGACACTTGCACTTGCAACAAGCAGAGCTACAGAGACAGCATATAAGGCAGTTATGAAGCCAAAGGAAGGAACAATCCTTACAGTTGCTAAGGGTATTTCTGATAAGGCTGCTGAGATTGCATCACAGACAGATGATATTGAAGAGGTTATGCGTATAATTATTGAACATGCTGAATATGTACTTTCTAAGACACCTGATATGCTTCCTGTCCTTAAAGAAGCGGGAGTTGTGGATTCAGGCGGACAGGGACTTGTTGTTGTTCTTAAGGGAATGTATGATGCACTTACAGGAAAGGTTACAGATTTTTCTATAACAGAGAGTAAGCCATCCAATGAACAGACAGTTCCAGGCTCAGGAAAGGGAGCTGCTGTAGAGAATGTAGATATAAAGTTCGGTTATTGCACCGAGTTCATAATTATGCTTGATAAGGAATTTGATGAGAAGACTGAAGCAGACTTCAAAGCATTCCTTACATCGATAGGTGATTCTATAGTATGTGTTGCTCTTGATGATATTGTTAAGGTTCATGTGCATACTAACCATCCAGGTCAGGCATTTGAGAAGGCCTTGGAATATGGTCAGCTTACTAAGATGAAGGTCGATAATATGCGAGAGGAGCATAACCAGAAGGTTGTTGCACAGTCAGAACTGCAGGCGGCAGCAGCTAAGCAGGCTATGGAGAAAAATTCTGAAGCTGAACAGAAAAAAGCTGAGCCAGCTAAGGATTTTGGATTTATCACAATTGCACCGGGAAGCGGAATCGCAGAGATTTTTAAGGGACTTGGTGTTGATGAAGTTATTGAAGGCGGCCAGACAATGAACCCTTCGACAGAGGATATCCTTAATGCAGCAGATAAGATTAATGCCAAGACAATATATGTTCTTCCTAATAACAGCAATATTATTCTTGCAGCTAACCAGGCAGCATCAATTGTTGAAGACAAGGAACTTGTTGTTATCCCTACTAAGACAGTACCACAGGGAATTACAGCTATGATTAACTTTGAGACAACACGCAGTGCTAAGGATAACGGTGATGCGATGACAGACAGTCTTTCAACAGTTAAGTCTGGACAGCTTACTTATGCTGTAAGAGATACATCAATTGATGGCAAGGAGATTAAGAAGGATAATTATCTTGGATTAGGTGATAAGGGACTTGCTGCAGTTGGTACTGATATGGATGAGACTCTTCTTGAGATGATTGAGTCAATGATGTCGGATGAAGCTGAACTTATAAGTGTTTACTATGGAGCTGATATTGAAGAAGCTGCTGCCGAGGCAGTTGTTTCTAAGATTGAAGAAAAGTTCCCTGATGTAGATGTTGAACTTCAGTTTGGTGGACAGCCGGTTTATTATTATATTGTATCTGTTGAGTAAGAATTATGAATATAACAGAATTAAAGGGAATCGGCGCTAAGACAGCTGAGAATTTTAACAGGCTTTCGGTATACACAGTATCGGATCTCGTGGGGTTATACCCACGGGATTACGATGTATACCATGAGCCTGTTTTTGTTAAAGATATAAGCCATGAATCAGAGCATACAGAGGTAGCTGTTGAAGGACAGGTATGCAAAAGCCCGGATATATATGGGAGCGGCAGGCTTAAGATATTAACTGTGACTATAAAGGATTATAATGGCGACTCCATAAAATGCAGCTGGTATAATATGCCATTTTTAAAGAATACATTAAGGCTTGGAACAAGATATGTATTCAGGGGAAGGCTGGTTAATAAAAGAGGCTGGTTATTAGAACAGCCGAAAATGTATACACTTGCCCAGTATAAGGAACTTCAGGGAACACTGCAGCCAATATATCCTCTGACTAAAGGTCTTACTAACAATACTGTTACTAAGGCAGTTGCACAGGCACTTGAAAAATACAGCGCAGGACTTGAAAAGGAATATATACCTGATTATATAAGAAAGAGATATTCGCTTGCTGAGCATAATTTCAGTGTTGTTAATATACATTTTCCTAAGACAATGGAAGAATATGTTCAGGCGAGACACAGACTTGCGTTTGAAGAGTTTTTTTTATTCACGCTAGCAACTCTTTCATTAAAGAGTGCAAATGAACACATACCGAACAGCTATGTAATACTAGAAAGCAAAGAAAAGAATCAATTCCTTGAAAGCTTGTCATATTCACTTACTAATGCACAGTTAAGGACTGTGTCAGAGGTTGCACAAGATATGTCAGGTGAACACCTGTGCAGCCGTCTGATACAGGGGGATGTAGGCTCAGGAAAGACAGTTGTTGCAACAATTGCACTTATCAATACGGTTATTGCAGGATATCAGGGAGCATTGATGGCACCAACAGAGGTTCTTGCAAGACAGCATTATGAATCGTTTGTTAAAGGCTTTGAAAAGGCGGGACTTGATATCAGAGTTGAACTTCTTGTTGGTTCAATGACAGCGAAACAGAAAAAGGAAGCATATGCAAGGATTGCAGATGGAACTGCCGGAATAATAGTAGGAACGCATGCGTTGATACAGGAAAAGGTTGAATATAAAGAACTGGCACTTGTTATAACAGATGAGCAGCACAGATTCGGAGTAAACCAGCGCCGTGACTTTTCACAGAAAGGGAAAAGCCCGCATATTCTTGTAATGAGTGCAACGCCAATACCAAGAACTCTGGCAATTATACTGTACGGTGACCTTGATATATCAATAATTGATGAGATGCCTGCGAACAGACTTCCTATAAAGAATTGTGTTGTGGATGAAAGCTACAGACCGAAGGCGTATGCATTTATACACAATCAGGTTGCTTCCGGCAGACAATGCTATGTAATATGTCCAATGGTTGAGGACAGTGAGGCTGTAGAGGCTGAAAATGTTGTTGATTACACGGCAATGCTTAAGAAAGAACTTCCGGATATAAGGATAGAATATCTTCATGGCAAGATGCGTCCATCGTTAAAGAATGAGGTGATGGAAAGATTTGCAGCACATGAAACGGATGTGCTGGTATCAACTACAGTTATCGAGGTTGGTGTAAATGTGCCTAACAGCACTGTTATGATGGTAGAGAATTCGGAAAGATTTGGACTTGCACAGCTTCATCAGTTAAGAGGCCGTGTTGGGCGAGGAGAATATCAGTCATATTGTATATTTGTTACAGGCAATAAGTCAGAGAAGATAAGAAAAAGACTGGAAATTCTTAATAAATCCAACGATGGATTCAAGATAGCTGAGGAAGATTTAAGACTGCGTGGACCGGGAGATTTCTTCGGGGTAAGGCAGAGCGGTGATTTTGATTTCGGAATAGCAGATGTATTTACTGATGCAAAGACATTAAAGGAAGCGTCAGATGCAGCGAAAGATATGCTAAAGAAAGATCCTGAGTTAAAGCTTGAGAATAATGTATATCTAAAGCAGAAGGTTGCAGAGTATACGATTAAATGTTTAGAAAAGATTAATCTGTAAAGGAGATGTATGCACATGAGACAGATGGAATTCACAATGAGCAGACCTAATCTTGTCAAGCCAGGAGATGAGGTAGATATTACGGAGGGTAAGCTTCCTAGCAGTTATTATTATACGATAGAGCCGGCAGTTGCAATGTCAGGAAACTATTCAACACCTGACAGGTTAAAGTCAAGACATGGAATTGTTAAAGAGGTTGGAGAGACAAGCAGGGGTTATTATGTGCTTGCGGAATTTGATGAATAATTGCGACTATTCGGAATTAAGCAAAATTAC
>OHBD01001493.1_pt1 | contig 9968 bp, 8 predicted proteins | sample 1577291 | NCBI WGS metagenome assembly OHBD01 (sample SAMEA3879572, study PRJEB24766) | human gut metagenome | biome: human-associated habitat; feature: feces | place: USA | collected 1985/1987
ATGAAGGAGCTCGGCCTGAAGGAAGAGGATTACGGCTTCTATCTCGACCTGCGCAAGTACGGCACCGCGCGCCACGCCGGCTTCGGCCTTGGCTTTGAGCGCTGCGTGATGTACCTGACGGGTATGGCCAACATCCGCGACGTCATCCCCTTCCCCCGCACCGTCAACAACTGCGATCTTTGATCCTCAATACCCCTCTGTGCGCTGCTTCCGCAGCGCACAGTTTTTCTCTCAAAATGCAGTCTGCCCTTCGTTTTTTTCGCATGAGTGAAACGTATTTCAATTTTTGTTTCAGTCTCTCCTGTGCATAAGTTTACAGTAATGATAATTCCCTTGTTTTTGAACAGAAGTTATTAACATTCTGCACAGGGTTTTGAACAGACTTCAGTTGCAAAACCTCTGAATTTACAGGGTTTGACAAATTTTTTAGGTTTTTCTCTTTTATATGTCTCCTTATGTGGTTTACATAAAATTTGTTCCACGGAAAGAATGTGTAAACTTTTTGGGCAAAAAAGTTGCAGGATACGCAAACGCATCCTGCAACTTTTGTTCTCATCGACTTTTGCGGCCGCCGCTCAGAGCGTTTCGCCCTCCATGGATTTGGTCGCGTAGGCGTTGAGGGTCTGGTCGGCCAGATTGCCGCTCAGATACTCGTAATAGCCCTGCGCGCCGATCATGGCGGCATTGTCCCCGCAGAGGCTCAGCGGCGGCATACACAGCCGGACGCCGCGCTTCTGCGTTTCGCGCGTCAGGTCGGCGCGGATGCGCGAATTGGCCGCCACGCCGCCGGCAACGGCAAGCGTTTTCCGCCCGGTCAACTCCAGCGCCTGCATCGCGCGGGGAATCAGCATTTCGCTCACCGCCGCGGAAAACGACGCGCACAGATCGGGAACGTTGATCTCCTGTCCCTTCTGCTGCGCATTGTGAATGAGGTTCACCGCCGCCGTTTTCAGGCCGGAGAAGGACATATCCAGCGGGTTGCCGGAAATTTTGCTGTATGGGAGCACATAGTGTGTTTCGTCGCCGCTCTGCGCGGCACGGTCGAGCGCTGCGCCGCCGGGATAGGGCATATCCAGCATCCGTGCTACCTTGTCGAAGCATTCACCCGCCGCGTCGTCGCGCGTACCGCCGAGAATCTCCATCTTGGTATAGTCCTGCACGTCTACCAGCATCGTATGTCCGCCGGAGACAACAAGGCAGAGAAATGGTGGCTGCAAATCCGGATAGGCCAGATAGTTTGCCGCAATATGCCCGCGGATGTGGTGAACAGGCACCAGCGGCACGTCCAGCGCCAGCGCCGCAGCCTTGGCAAAATTCACGCCGACCAGCAGTGCGCCGATCAGGCCGGGCGCATAGGTCACAGCGACGGCGTCGATGTCCGCCCGCGTCACGTTGGCGCGCAGAAGCGCCTGATCCGCAAGGCCATAAATCGCCTCAATGTGCTTGCGCGAGGCGATCTCCGGAACAACGCCGCCGTAGATGCGATGCAGCGCAACCTGCGAGGCGATGCAGTCCGTCAGTACCTCCCGGCCGTCGCGTACCAGCGCGACGGCGGTTTCGTCGCAGGAGGATTCCACCGATAGTATCAGCATATCAAAGCTCCTTTCTCAGGATGAGCGCGTCCTCCCGAGGGTTAACATAATAATTCTTCCGACAGCCGACCTGCGCAAAGCCGTTTTTCTCATAAAGTTTTTGCGCTGCCAGATTGGACGCGCGCACTTCCAGCGCAAGCGAAGTGATCCCGCGCGCCCTCAGTTCCAGAAAAAGCGCGTCAAGCAGCCGCTGCGCCACGCCCATCCTGCGCTTTTCCGGCGCGACGGCAAGGTTCATCACGTCCGCCTCCGGTGGAACGAGCTGCGAGCCGACGTAGCCCGCAACTGTGTCCCCCTCTTCGGCAATGAGCCACAGGCTCCATTCGTTTTCCAGCTCGGAGGCGATGGAGCGGCGGCTCCATGGGTCGGAAAAGCAGGCGATCTCCAGCGCGGCGATCGCGTCGAGGTGGCGCTCCTGCATGGGCACGATCGTGATCATTTCGCGTCGTACCAGCTTTCTCCCATTTTTGCCTCCGCGACAAGCGGCACATCCAGCTCCACCGCGTGCTCCATCTGCGCCGTCACGATCTCCATGACGCGCGGCGCCTCAAAGGCCGGGCACTCGACGATCAGCTCGTCATGCACCTGCAAAACCAGCTGCGCCTGTAATTCTTCCTGCGCCAGCGCGTCACGGACGCGCACCATTGCCAGCTTGATGATGTCCGCGGCACTTCCCTGCACCGGCGTGTTGAGTGCGATCCGCTCCGCGCCGGAGCGGACATTGAAATTCGAACTCTTGATCTCCGGGATATAGCGGCGGCGGTGGAAGATCGTTTCCACATAGCCCTGATTTCTCGCCGTTTCCACGATGTCGTGCATATAGGCGCGCACGCCGCTGAAGCGGGCGAGATAGCTGTCGATATATTCCTTTGCCTCGCGGCGCGAAACGCCGATGTCCTGCGCCAGCGAGAATTCCGAAATGCCATAGACGATGCCGAAATTGACCGCCTTGGCATGGCGGCGCATCAGCGGCGTGACCTCGGAAACCGGCACGCCGAACACCTGCGAGGCCGTGACGGTGTGGAAGTCCTCACCGCTGCGGAAGGCATCCTGCATCTGCCAGTCGTGTGCAATGTGGGCCAGCACGCGCAGCTCGATCTGGCTGTAGTCCGCATCCACCAGCACCCAGCCGGGCCGCGGAACGAACATTCTGCGGATCTCGCTGCCCAACTCCGTGCGCACGGGGATATTTTGCAGATTCGGCTCCGTCGAGGACAGGCGGCCGGTCGCCGTCACCGTGTTCTGGAAGGTCGTGTGGATGCGGCCGTCCGCCGCGACCTCCTTTTGCAGACCGTCGGCATAGGTGGACTTGAGCTTTGTCAGCATCCGATAATCCATGATCGCCTGCACCACGGGATGCTTGTCCCGCAGCTTTTCCAGCACCTCTACGTTCGTCGAATAACCGCTCTTGGTCTTTTTTACCGGCGGGAGGCCGAGCTTGCCGAAAAGCAGCTCGCTAAGCTGCTGCGTGGAATTGATGTTGAATTCGCTGCCTGAGCAGTCAAAAATCAGGTTCTGACAGGCCTCAATACGTTCGGAGAGCATCTGACCGAAGTCGTGCAGCGCCTTTGCGTCCACGTGGACGCCCGCCGCCTCCATCTGCGCAAGCACCCCACAGAGGGGAAGCTCCACGTCAAAATACAGCTTTTCTGAGCCCTGCTCCCGCAGCTTCTGCGCAAAGATCCCGTGCAGCCCCTCCACGCAGGAGGCCTCGATGGCGAGGATCGTGTCCTGCGGGAACTCCTTTTCCGTCGCGGGTGCAAAATGGAGATAATCCTCCGTCATACGGGGAAGATCATATTTCCCGCGCGTCGCGTCAAGGAGATAGGCCGCTACCGCCGTGTCAAAGACAAAGTTCCCGCACGCCACGCCGCGCTCCAGCAGCCGGCGCATCAGAGGCTTGGTGTCGTGCGCGATCTTGGGAACCGCCGGAGAAGCCAGCCGCGCCAGCGCACGTTCGTAATTCTCGCCCAGTGTCTCCCGCTTGAGCAGATACATCGTATTGCTGTTTTCATGGCAGAATGCGGCAGCATCCATCCCATCGGAAAGCGCCAGATAAACGGTGCGTCCGTCCAGCAGTTCCGTCGCCCGCGCCAGCGTTTCCACCTCTTCGACCGTACATTCTGCCGTAAACGCCTCCGTTTTTTCCGTATCGTCCGTCTCTTCAAAGGCCGCGCTGCGAAGCTGATAGCGGTCGATCAGTTTCTGGAACTCCAGACGGGTAAAGAGATCGTACAGCGCGCGGCGCTTGGGCGGCTGCACCAGATTCTTCTCCGGCGCAAAATCCATCAGCGGCGCATTGCAGCGGATGGTCGCCAGATCATAGGAAAGGTAGGCCATTTCCCTGCCGTTTTCCAGCTTCTCGCGCAGCTTTGCCTTGATCTCCGGGCTGTCCAGATGGGCATATACGCCGTCCAGCGTACCGAATTTGTGCAGCAGGTCGCCGGCCGTCTTGGGGCCGACCCCGGCAACACCGGGAATATTGTCCGAGCTGTCGCCCATCAAGGCCTTCAAATCGATCAGCCGCGCCGGGGCAAAGCCATACTCCGCCTCAAATACCGCCGGGGTATAGTTGACCGTCGTGGTCTGCCCGGCCTGAGAGCGCACGAGCTTGACCGTCACATGCGGATCGACCAACTGCAAGCTGTCGCGGTCGCCGGTCAGAATGACGCAGTCCCAACCGCTGCGGCTGCACGCCTTGGCCACCGTGCCAATCACGTCGTCGGCCTCCCAGCCCTGACACTCGTAGATTGGGATGTTCATCGCTTCCAGCACCTGCTTCATGATCGGCATCTGCATGGCAAGCTCCTCCGGCATCGGGTGCCGTGTGGCCTTGTAGCCGTCATATTTCAAGTGGCGGAAGGTCGGCCCGTGCAGATCAAAGGCAACGCACAGCGCGTCCGGCGCTTCCTCCGCCGTGACCTTCTGCAAAATATTCAAAAAGCCGAAGATCGCGTTCGTGTACAGGCCGTCGCGCGTCGTCAGCGGCCGCACGCCGTAAAACGCGCGGTTGATGACGCTGTTGCCGTCCAGAATCATTAGTTTCATCTCAAGGCTCCTTTCAGATGCGCTTGCAGACCGCCCCCTGCGGTGTGTCGATGATCTCGTAGCCCATGGCCTTGATCTCGTCGCGGATGCGGTCGGCCTCCGCCCAGTTCTTCGCCTTCTTGGCGGCGGCGCGCGCCTCCAGCAGCGGCACGACCGCAGGATCGTTTTCGATTGCTTCCTGCTGCGGCTGCGCCTTGCGTTCCTTTTCCGCCGCCTCCAGCAAATTCAGACCGAGCACCTGATCAAAGTTCGCCAGCGCCGCCAGCTTGGTCGCGTCGTTGGTCTTGGCTTTCAGAACGTCATAAAGCGCCGTGACCGCAAGTGAGGTATTCAGGTCGCCGTTCAGCGCCGTCTCAAAGCGCTGCTTCAACGCGTTGAACGCAGCTTCGTCCACCGCTTCCTTCGTGTCCAGCTGAAGCGCGGCGATTTTGCTGATCAGCTTCTGATAGGTCACGGCAGCATTGTCGAGGTTTTCCCAGGAAAAGACCAGATTGCGGCGGTAGTGGCTTTGCAGACAGAAAAGGCGGTAGACAATGGGGTCATAGCCCTTCTCCTCCAGCAGGGAAACCGTCAGGAACTCTCCCTTGGACTTGGACATTTTTCCGTTTTCCGTATTCAGATGGTGGACATGGAACCAGTAATTGCACCATTTGTGGCCGAGGTAGGCCTCGGACTGCGCGATCTCATTCGTATGGTGCGGGAAGGCATTGTCAATGCCGCCGCAGTGGATGTCCAGATACTCGCCCAGATGCTTGATGCTGATGCCGGAGCACTCGATGTGCCAGCCGGGATAGCCGACGCCCCATGGCGAATCCCATTTGAGCGCCTGATCTTCAAATTTTGATTTCGTGAACCAGAGAACAAAGTCGTTCTTGTTGCGCTTGTTCGTGTCCTCCTCCACGCCCTCGCGGACGCCAACCTCAAGGTCTTCCTCGTTGTGGTCGTTGAACACATAGTATTTTTCCAGTTTTGAAGTATCGAAATACACATTGCCGCCCGCCAGATAGGCATAGCCCTTTTCCAGCAGCGTTTCAATGATGTGGATATACTCCGGGATGCAGTGCGTGGCTGGCTCGACGACGTCCGGCCGCTTGATGTTCAGCTTCTCGCAGTCGGCAAAAAAGGCATCCGTATAGAATTTGGCGATTTCCATCACGGTCTTGTGCTCGCGCTTGGCGCCCTTAAGCATCTTGTCCTCACCGGTATCGGCGTCGGACGCGAGGTGTCCGACGTCCGTGATGTTCATCACGCGTTTGACCGGATAGCCGAGATAGCGCAGGCTCTTTTCCAGCACGTCCTCCATGATATAGCTGCGCAGGTTGCCGATGTGCGCAAAGTGATAGACCGTCGGTCCGCAGGTGTACATTTTCACAAGGGACGGATCGTTGGGAACAAACAGTTCCTTTTTGTGGCTCAGAGAATTGTAAAGATACATTTTATTTTTCCTCCAGTTGTTTTTCCAGCGCTTCGATGCGCTCGGTCAGATAGTCCAGCTCCGCACGGACCGGGTCCGGCGTGTGGATATGGTCCAGTTTTTCTCCGTTCAGCCGGACAACGCGGCCCGGCACGCCGACCACCGTGGAATTGGCCGGCACCTCGTTGAGCACGACGGAATTGGCCGCAATACGCGCGTTGTCGCCCACCTTGAATGGCCCCAGCACCTTCGCGCCGCAGCCGATCATCACATTGTTGCCGATAGTCGGATGGCGCTTGCCGCGCGCCGCGCCCGTGCCGCCGAGGGTCACACCCTGATAGAACAGGCAGTCGTCGCCGATCTCCGCCGTCGCGCCGATGACGATCCCCATACCGTGGTCGATGACCAGACGCCGTCCGATCTTCGCCGCCGGATGGATCTCCACGCCGGTGCGCCGCCGCGCGATCTGCGACACCCAACGCCCCAGAAATTTCATATGATGCGTAAACAACCAATGCGCCACGCGATGGTACATGATGGCATGCAGGCCGTTGTACAGCCAGAATACTTCAAATTTGCTCCGCGCCGCGGGGTCATTCCGCTGATATGCTTCTATGGTTTCTTTTAACCGCATTGACTCGCCTCCATACAAAAATAGCCCGCCTCTCACTTTCTCAAGAGGCGGGCTATGCTCGCGGTTCCACTCTGATTTTTCACTCAACGCCTTCACGCGGCGAACGGGGTCTCCCCTGCGCTCCCGGACGCACCTTCACGCGCGCTCCGCCGCGCCTGCTTCCAGCCGATGGCAGGCGCTCTCTGCTGCGGAATCGCGGGTTACTCTTCCCGTTCACAGCGCATATTCAGCTATATCAGTATATTACCATCCGCGCCGGGCGGTGTCAATCCTTACTTTTCAAAGACGCTGTGGTTCTGTACAAAATACTCGATACCGGAATACAACGTGGTCAGCGAAATTGCCGCGATTATGACCCAGTTGACGGCATTCACCGCCGTCTGACCAAGAAGATCAATAAACGTCGAGACATTCAGCAGCAGCATGACGGAGATGCCCGTCATTGTAACAGCAGTCTTGACCTTACCTGACCATCCGGCCGCAATGACCTTGCCCTTGCTGGCTGCGATCATGCGCAGACCGCTGACCGCAAATTCACGCGCCAGCACGATCATGACCGCCCACGCCGGAAAAATGCCCCACTCGCAGAGCATGACCATAGCCGCAATGACCAGCACCTTGTCCGCCAACGGGTCAAGGAACTTGCCGAGATCCGTTACCTGATTATAACGGCGGGCAATTTTGCCGTCGACAAGATCCGTCAGGCTCGCAATGGCAAACACTGCCAGTGCAATATAGTGCATGACCGTACCGCAGCGCTCGGAAAGATACATGAGAATGATGAATACCGGGATCAAAAAGACTCGTACCAAAGTAATTTTCGTTGCTGTCGTCATAGCTTATGTCCTCGCTTCTCCCGTCAGGTCGCCGTCACAGACACCGGTGATCTCCACCGGCACGAAACTGCCTGTCCGGATGGTTTCTTTACTTGTAAACACGACCCGGCCGTCGATCTCCGGCGAGTCGGCATAGGTTCTGCCGAAATACTGCTCCGTCTCCGGGTCGCAGCCCTCGCAGAGCACCTCCAACGTTTTCCCTCGCTGCTTTTCGTTGTATTCGTCCATCACGCGGGATTGCAGCTCGTTGATAATCTCCGCACGCCGCACGGCGACCTCTTCCGGCGGATAGTCCATCGCAGCAGCCGGCGTTCCCTCCTCCGGGGAGAAGGCAAAGGCGCCGACGCGCTCCAGCTTGTGCTCGCGCAGCCATGCGCAGAGTTCCTCGAACTCCGCCTCGCCCTCGCCGGGCAGGCCTGTGATCAGGCTCGTGCGCATCACGGCATCCGGAATCCTGCTGCGCAGCTTGGCAAACAGCTCGTCCAGCTCCGCGCGGGTGCCGCGGCGGTTCATGCGCTTCAGAATGGCGTCGTTAACGTGCTGGATGGGAATGTCAAAATACTTGACGATCTTCGGCTCCTGCGCGATCACGTCGATCAGCTCGTCCGTAATGGCATCAGGATAGAGGTAGTGGACACGGATCCAGTGGAGCTTTTCGATCTTGCACAGCTCCCGCAGAAGTTCCGGCAGCATCCGCTTGCCGTAGAGATCAACGCCATAGCGGCTGGTGTCCTGCGCCACGACGATCAGCTCCCTGACTCCCTCCTCTGCCAGCGTCCGCGCCTCATAGAGGCAGTCGTCCATGCTGCGGCTGCGGTACTTTCCGCGCAGATACGGGATCACGCAGAAAGCACAGCGGTTGTTGCAGCCCTCCGCAATCTTGAGAAACGCATAATGCTCCGGTGTCGTCAGAATCCGTCCGACCTCGTCGATCGGCGCGTCGATGCTGCCGAACTCGACGACCGTCTCCCCGGACAGGAGCTTCTCCGCCGTCTGCACGATGTCGCCGTAGCTGCCCGTGCCGAGCACGCCGTCCACCTCCGGCAGTTCATTCATTATCTCCTGCTGATACCGCTGGGACAGGCAGCCCGTCACCAAAATTTTCCCGACCACACCCTCCTGCTTCAGCGCTCCCATCGCAAGAATGTTGTCGATGGCCTCGCTCTTGGCGGAATCAATGAAGCCGCAGGTATTGATGATGACCAGATCCGCGCCCTCCACGCCGGAGAGGATCTCGTATCCCGCCTCCCGCAGAAGATAGAGCATCTGCTCCGCATTGACCTGATTTTTGGCACAGCCCAGTGAGATCATTCCGATCCGTTTACCCATAGGCGCCGTAACTTCCTTCCTTTCTGTCATTCCTCCGGAAATTCTTCCTCCGGAGCGTAGCGCTCCAACGCGCTGCGGATGTCGCACCACGAATGGCCGCGCCGCAGCAGCGCATCGGTCGCGCGCTTGAGTTCTTTTTGATCCGGCTTCGCGCCACGGAAACGCCGCCGCAAAAAATCGTCTATGGCGTTCCCCTGCGGCGGGAGCTGAGAGAGCGCGTCGTCCCACAGCTCGCGCGGGATTTTCTTTTCATAGAGCATCTGGCGGATACGCGCAGCGCCGTAGCCCTTGGCCGCGCCGGAGCGCACGATCTGCGCGGCGACCTCGGCATCGTCCAGCAGGTGCAGTTCATCCAGCCATTGCACGGCCTGCTGTGCGTGCTCCTCCGTCTCGCCCTTGCGCACCAGACGGCTTTGCAGCTCGCGTCTGGACACCGGTGCGGCAGAGATGATGCGCACCGCGCGCTCGCGCGCGGAGGCTTCTGCGCAGGTATCGCGCAGGGATTCCATGGCGGCCTCCGGAATTTCCACTCCCGGATAGAGGCACAGCTCTGTAATAACCGCCGGGAACACCAGCATACTCGTCCCATTGTCAAAGCGCAGGCGCAGCTTGCCCTGCGGCGAACGTGTTTCCTCGATGGACTCAACCTTCATCGAAATCGTCCGCAGAAACGTCAACCGCCTTGCCCGCCGGCTTTGCGGTCGTTCTGGATCGGCTGTTCTGGAGCTGCGCCAGATTCTCGCGCACCTTCTCTTCCAGCATCTCCGCGATCTCCGGATGGTCGGCAATATACTGCTTAGCGTTATCACGGCCCTGTCCGATGCGCTCATCCCCGATGGAGAACCAGCTGCCGCTCTTATTGACCAACTCCAGATTGACGGCAATGTCGAGCAGCTCGCCGAAGCGGGAAATGCCCTCGCCGTACATGATGTCAAATACCGCCTCACGGAAGGGAGGCGCGACCTTGTTCTTGATGACCTTGACGCGCGTGCGGTTGCCCACGATCTCGGTGCCGTTTTTGATGGTTTCGACCTTGCGGACGTCCAGGCGTACGGAGGAATAGAACTTCAGCGCGTTGCCGCCGGTGGTCGTTTCGGGGTTGCCGTACATCACGC
>OHBD01001496.1_pt1 | contig 9957 bp, 10 predicted proteins | sample 1577291 | NCBI WGS metagenome assembly OHBD01 (sample SAMEA3879572, study PRJEB24766) | human gut metagenome | biome: human-associated habitat; feature: feces | place: USA | collected 1985/1987
TCAGGCGGTAGCGGACGCCCGGGACAACGCGGTGCGGAACGGCATTCTGAACGCGGAATTTTTCTGCGGCGACGCCGGACAGGCGGCGCTGGAGCTGGAAAAAAGCGGCGTCAGGCCGGATGTGGTGGTAGTCGACCCGCCGAGAAAGGGCTTAAACGCGGACACCATCGAAGCCCTCCGCCGCATGTCCCCCAAGCGCATCGTCTACGTCTCCTGCGACCCCGCAACCCTGGCCCGGGACGTAGCGCTGCTAAAGGAGCGCAGCTACACCCTAAAAACCGCCGCCGCTGCGGACTTGTTCCCGAGGTGTGCTCATGTGGAGACGGTTGTCCTTTTGTCCAGAAAAACTCCGGATGATACGATTGAGGTCGACTTGGACTTGGATGAGCTTGATATTACCTCCGCTGAGTCAAAGGCTACCTATCAGGAAATCAAGGATTATGTGCTGAAAGAGTAAGGATTATGTGCTGAAAGAGTTTGGTTTAAAGGTTTCACCTTTATGTATTTCCCAAATCAAGCGCAAATGTGGTATTGATGTTGGAGAGCATTATAATATCTCTCAGAAAGAAAATCAGAAAGTACCGCAATGTCCGAAAGAAAAGGAAGATGCTATCCGTGCTGCTCTTGAACATTTTGCAATGATCTAAAGGTCATTGCTGATTTCAAGGAGGAATATTCTCGCTCATGGCTTACTCCTTCCTGCGAAGGCTGGCAAAGGCGAGATATTCATATCCTTTAGCTGTCGCACAAATATCGTCCAGAATAGTCACTCGGCTTTCATCGTACTGTCCAAAGTGCTTGACCAGACAACCGCCACCACGATATACAGTCGCATCAGAACCGGATTATATTCATAGCGGCGAAATGTGGCGAAAATATCAGCCACATATCGCTTGGCTATGGAAGTGATATAGTCCAGATACGGCTTTCTGATGTCAGCGGTGCCGAAACGATGCACTTGTTCAATGGTAGATTCTTCGATTTTTACTCCGAAGCTGTCCAACACCACATTCTTGGCAGCAATCATACACTGATTGACACCAAATTTTTCTGTCCAACAGCGGCTTTCCATCGCCTTTTTATTGTTGATATACAGAATGTTCATGGTGCCGTTTCCGATGTCTGCCAGAAGATTGGTTCCTTTAAAGTCTCCCAGTCGGCTGACAATGGCAGGATAAGAGAGCGATAGTGTCAATAATCATATTAAAAAAGCATTATTGTTAATATTGTGAAGCTCACCGACATTATATCTTCTGGCAGAATTTTAAGGAAGCTCTGAATAATTCGGCAAGCGCTGACAGCGTGAGATTTTGGCGCATCCGAAAGGTTGGAAAATGAGGGAATACTGCTAAGTATTTCCCATTTTTCAACCTGCACGGATGGGGCAAAAGATCCTCTGCTCAGCCGAAGATGAATTGTTCAGAGCTTCCCTAGCTTTTCTCTGAAAGATAAATATTTCATATATTTTTCATAATACATTTCACAGATCTCTTCGTCAGGATGATAAATCTCTTTTACTCGAATGCATCTTTCAAATGCCGTATCAAAGCTATCATAGCATCCTTCACCAATCGCAGCGAAAATCATCGCACCCATGGTTCCTGCTTCCTTATGTTTAAGCCTCACCACGTTTCTCCCATAAATATTTGCTTTCATTTGCATCCAGTAGTCAGAATTTGCACCGCCGCCTGATGTAAATACGCTAATTTCCCGATGCTCTTCCTTATAAGGAATTATTTTCTCCAGGCAGATTCTTCCCTCAAAAGCAACGCTTTCCATGATTCCCTGATAAATATGGGCGGGGGTTGTTTCAAAATTAAGGCCTTTAATAATTCCATATGCCTCACTACAGGCATCGGGAAAACCTCGACCGTTAAAATAAGGTGCTATCATAAGCTCTGTCGGTTTGCTACAGCAAAGCTGTTGCATTTCCATATGCAATTCGCTTTTATTATTTTCTAAAAATCTACTGGAATAGAGCAGACGAAGACACCAATCAAGCGAACTACACCCGGAAACAGGAGCCCAAAAGGAAAAAAAGAGGCCTTCACCTGCCGGATATCTGATCTGCTGCAGCTTCAAGTTGTTTTTAGTCGCCTCATCCATCTTACAAGTGACGGATGAAATACACTCAACTGTTCCGGAACAATTTAAAATATGATTCCCTGTGAGGCCTGAACCAACCGCATTGCAAAGCTGATCGTGCCCACCCGTATAGATTCTGGCTCCTGTTAATATCTTGAATTTGTCCGATACTGAGCTTTTGCATACACCACAAAAGCTTCCAGAAGGGAGAACCTCAGGGAGCTTATTCGAATCCAGCCCTGCAGCTCTAAGCAGGCTTTCGCTCCAAGAAAAGCTGTTAATATCATACGCCATTGTCCTCCAGGCAGTTGACTCGCTTGTATAAAATTCCCCGGTCAGCATAAAAATAATATAAGCTTCTACTGTAAGGAACTTACATGTCTTATTATAGATATCTGTATTATTCTTATACCATTTCATTCTAATCAGTGAAAACCGTTTGTCTGGAAATAACCCCGTTATTTTGTGGATTTCTTTTTCTGACATATTGTTAATGATTTCTGACAATTCTTTTTCGCCGCTCTCGCAGGTACGCAACATTATTTCTGAAAGGGCGTTGCCCTCCTTGTCAACTGCTACAATACTTTCTCCAAAGGAAGAAACAGCCAGCGCATCAATTCTGCCATAACCGTCAAGCCTTCTACTGATATCCGTAATACAATTCCGGACTGCACTCCAAAGAGATTCTGCAGAAATAACATGCAGCTGACGACACTGATAGTTGTGTGAAGACTGCGCAATTTCGTCTCCTCTTTCACTGTAAACAGTCATTTTTGCATTTGTCGTTCCAACATCAATTCCTGCAAACATAATTGCTTCCACGTCTTTCTAATTTTATTGGTTATTTTATATATTACCACCACTTAATCATATCTGTAAGTTGCTTTCTTATCTCTACAAAATCGGGGGAGGATACTTTCCGGGGCCTTTCCAAATTCACGTTAATTTCAGTCTTAATGGACGCCGGTTTATTCGTGAGAACCAATACACGTTCTGCCAGATAAACGGCTTCTTCCAGATTATGAGTCACAAATAAAACAGTACTTCCGGTAACTTTCCACAACTTAATAACTTCGTCTTCAAGATAATATCTCATTTTAATATCCATTTGTCCATAGGGCTCATCCATAAGGAGCAAATCAGGATTCATAGCAAACGCTCTTCCTATCACAACTCTCTGCTCCATACTGACGGACATATCTCTCGGATAAACATCTTTGTACTCTTCCAGTCCCAATAATGCAAGTATCTTTGAACTCTGCTCTTTAATATATTGTGGATTACATTTCTTAATTTTCAATCCGTATTCTATATTCTGCTGTGCCGTGAGCCACGGAAATGCAGAGGGCTCCTGAAATACAAATGAAATATTGTGAATCTTTGGGTTTGCAGGAACACCGTCAATATAAATATTTCCCGTGGTCGGTTCTATAATTTTGGTCAACAAATTAAGAAACGTCGTTTTCCCACATCCGGTCGGTCCAACAATACATAAAAACTCTCCTTTTTTAATTGAAAAAGAAATATCATCTAAGACCAGTAAATCCCCATATTTTTTCGTTAGATGCTCTACTTTTACTTTTTCGTTCATAGTAAACCTCACGATTATAATGACAAGTCTGTCTGCTCTTCTATCTGATCTCTTATCCTTAAAAACTCCCGATCAAACAAATCCCTTGGTTTGGGTAAATCAATCTGAAAAACTTCTTTAACATGAGCAGGACACGCGCTTAACAAAATAATCCGATCTGCCAGATAAACAGCCTCTTCAATATTATTGGTTACAAAAATAATTGTCTTTCTTTCCTTCTCCCATATATGGAGAAGTTCCTCCTCCATTTGATACCGTGTCTGTGCATCCAAAGCACCAAAAGGCTCATCCATAATCAATATATCCGGATTTACCGCATAAGCCCGTGCAATGCCAACGCGCTGCTGCATGCCCCCGGATAATTCATGAGGATATGAATTTTCAAAACCATTAAGACCAACAAGATCAATACATTTCTGACAGATTGCTCTACGTTTTGTTTTTTCTACTTTTCTGAATTTTAAACCCAGCTCAACATTTTCCATAACCGTCTTAAAAGGCAGTAATGCTTTTTTCTGAAAAACCATTGATATACCAGAAGTTACTGTCTGTGGCGCCTTGCCTTCAACTGTAATTTTTCCGCTTGCCTTGGTTTCTGTACCAAGAAGCATGTTTAAAAGAACTGTTTTGCCGCAACGACCAGGTCCCAAAAGTACCAGAAATTCGCCATCATAAACATCAAAGCTAACATCATTTACAACTTCAAAATAAGAATCCTTGCTATAAAAAATTTTAGACAGGTTCTGAACCTCTACCTTTTTCTTTTTTATTTGTTCCATGGCATCAATAACCTTTCTGTTTTCTTTAGTAGATACGAAAACATTGCTCCAATTAAGGCGATAATAATAACAGCGCCAAGCACCAATGCCATATCATTAATTCCCCAGCCTTTCATTACCAAAAGCCCTAATCCCTGCTGGGCACCCATCATTTCAGCGGCAAGGACCACTGTCCAACCACAGCTTACAGAGGTTCTGATCCCTGAAAAAATGGAAGGCAACGCTGTCGGAAGTATAATCTCTTTTAAAATACTTATTTTTGTTCCTCCAAAAATCTGGCCAACATCTAAATTTATTTTATCAACCAAGGAAATGCCAGAAGCGGTATTTAACATAACAGGAAAAAAGGAACCCAGCACAATCAGCAGTACTTTCGGCAGCTCCCCTATTCCAAACCACATAATCATAATTGGGATCCATGCAATAGGTGGAATCGGTCTGAAAAGTTCCAAAAAGCTTCCCATCGTAACCTCTAAATATTTGTTGCTTCCAACCAGTATTCCTATTCCTATTCCAGAAACACTACTTATCAACAAACCTAATAGTACTCTTTTCAAACTAACCAGCGTATGTCCAATGATTGACATTCCTGCGATTGGAATCTCAAAAGTCTTTGCGATTCTTTTGACAACAGAAACAGGCCCTGGAAATATAGTGCCGCCTGTGAAACAGGAAAAGATAATCCATGCAAGAATCAGGACAACTACGGAGAGCAGTGGTAATATCTGATATATTATTTTTTTCTTTAAAAATCGTTCCATAACCAGTTCCTCCTTCTTGTCTTCAGTCCTTATTTCCAGCGTAGGAGGTACTTTTCCAATGATGAAAATATAAATGATAAAATTGCTCCCAAAACACCAATTATTACCATCCCAAGTACAACCACATCTGCACGCGCAAACTGTCTTCCCATCTGAATCATAAATCCTAATCCTGCAGACGCTGCAAGCATCTCTGCTGCTACCAATGTTGACCACGAATTTCCCAGAGCTATTTTAATACCTGTCATTACCATAGGAAGAGAAGAAGGAATTCCAACCTTTATAAAATTTACAAAATTACTTGCTCCATATGTCTTGGATACGTTAATAAAAGTTTTGTTTGTCATTTGAATTCCAGTATATGAGTTTATGACACATGGCACAAAAGCAGAAAAGAAAATAATCAGAACCTTTGCACGGAAGCCCACGCCCATCCAGACAACAACAATAGGAATCCACGCAACCGGTGGAATGGGACGGATAATTTCAAAAATAGGTGTCAGTATTTTATCCAGCACCTTATACCATCCCATGACCAAACCAAGAGGCACCCCTATAATAACCGCAGAAAAAAACCCGCTTAAAGAAATCTGTAAACTTGCAATAATGTTTACAGATAATAAATTTCCATCAGGAGCTTTTTTTGTCATTTTCATAAGAAAGGCTTCGTAGATTTTAAGCGGAGAAGGCAATGTTCGTGAATCAACAATACCATTATCCACTACAAACTGCCAGATTGCAAAGAATAAAATAATGGTAATTACAGTAAGCATCCTGAGTTTGAATGTGTTGCGGTTTTGTATCTTTTTATTTGCAAGCCACAGTTCTTCTACATTTTTTTTATCGTTCATGTTTTTTCCTTCTTCAACATGGCAACCGGAATTTAATCCGGTTGCCATACTTTTCTAATCACATGCCTTATTTTCCGCAAATTTCATCTACAAATGATGTATCAACATGTCCAAGGAACCTCTCATCATCGCCTTCCTGATAGTTACCGGCTGAGATGAAGAACTCAAGGACATCATAAATACGCTGCTCTATAGTTACGTAATTATTGCCATCTTTTACTGTATGCAGCATATCATAATTATCCTGAAGGGAATAATAGGTCTCACTGTTCAAGATAATTTTTGCCGCTTCGAAAGAAGTAGTTTTTCCGGACTCTTCATAGAAAGTCACAAGATCATTGACCACTTCGTCTTCTTCTTTATGTGCATCAATCCATTCGACCGCCTTAAGATAAGCAGTGAGAAACGCTGTAATTTCCTTATGCTTTGCTTCCACAGAATTCTCATTGGCAATTACGACACCATCAAGTCCTGCGTCTGAACTCGCGCCATTTGCGGCAAGAACGTAATCTTCCTTATCTGCATCGAAAGAAACAACACCTGTCAATACAGCAACATCTCCCTCTCCGGACAGAAACGCAGAATTGGTTGTGGGCGTATCCATACCAACAAATTCAACATCATCAATAGTCAGCCCAAAACCGCCAAGAACCTTAATCAGCATATACTGTAAAACAGTACCGGCAGAACAAAGAACCTGAGATCCTCTCCATGAATCTGCATCACCATAGATCGTTTCATTCAGCTTATTATGCCCTTGCCCAGCAGCTACAATATCAGAATCAGGTCGAACATAGATCGTTTGAGTACCGTTATCTGTGTTAGATGATGCAATTATTCTCGCATCATATCCAATTACACCAGCGAGAATACCTCCAATACCTGTCGTGGCTATATCCCACGTAGAAATTGCTTCTACCTGAACTGGCCCGTTCTCATAAAATGTTACGTTAACATCCAAATTCTCTTCCTGAAACCACCCCATTTTTTCCGCAATATATATTGGGAAACCCTGAAGTCCGCCAGCTGTTGCCGCCACTTCAATTGTCATAGGCATTTTCGTCTCGGTTTGTACAGCATTTTCTGTTCCCGTTACTTCTTTGTCGGATCCGGATTCAGTTTTCTTCTCCCCATTGCTACATCCTACACAGGTGAGTGTCATGGCTAACAGCAGAAGCAGTGCCACAAATCTTTTACTTCTTTTCATTTTTATCCTCCTTTTATTATTATCTTGGAATCTTTATATCACTAAGGAAGCTCTGAATAATTCGGCAAGAGCTGACAGCGTGAGATTTTGGCGCATCCGAAAGGTTGGAAAATGAAGGAATGCTGCTATGTATTTCCCATTTTTCAACCTGCACGGATGGGGCAAAAGATCCGCTGCTCAGCCGAAGATGAATTGTTCAGAGTTTCCCTAACTTATGAGTTGTTCCTAATCCAAAAATCCCTCAAGATTATTGTTAACATCAGGCTTTCTACTCTGATGTTACTTTTCACTTTGTTTACTTGACAGCGCACCTATTAGAACTGCCACATATATCCATTTTGTGCTGATAAATTGATTTTAATTCCTTGCGAATGATCTCTCTATACAATCTACTATCTATTAGCTCCGGATGCTCTGCAAGAACTTTTCTTGTAATTGCCGTTGAAGGTATCCAGCCGTCAGACGCAATATTTATTTTGCATACTGCTGTTTTGCTCGCTTTTATAATACTTTCATCAGGTACACCAACAGCCGCTTCAATCTTTCCATTATATTTGTTAATCATTTCAATATATTTATCCGGCAGAGCAGAACAGCCATGGAGTACCAGAGGAAAATGAGGTACAAGTTCTTCAATTTCTTTTAAAATATCATATCTTAACCCTGAAAATACCATATTTCCGGCAATGGATTTATCCAATCCGTGAATCGTCCCAACAGAAACAGCCAGACAATCTACACCCGTATATTCGATAAATTTTGCGGCATCTTCAGGATTTGTAAAAATGTTCTCAACCTGTCTGCCTTCCTTTTTTTCATCAAGATCTTCAAATCCTGATAATGCTCCGACCTCCCCTTCCACATTTACACCACGGGGATGCGCATAATCTACAACCATTTTTGTAAGCTTAATATTATCCTCCAGACTTAATCTACTCCCATCAATCATGACTGAAGAAAAACCACTATCTATTGCCAATTTGCACTCCTCAAAAGTATTCCCGTGATCCAAATGCAATGCAATAGGAGCACTATTGCCACACTTCCTGAGACGCTCAATACCAGCCTGTGCCATCCGTACAAGCATTTCTGTTTCAAACTGGCGGCAGTGTTTTGGAGCGACCATAATAATCGCTGGAGAAGTATTTTCCAAAACAGCATCTATGATTGCATTTAGCTGTTCCATCGCAATATAATTTAGCGATGGTACTGCATAATGATTATCATATGCCTCCTTCAGCATTTCTTTTGCATTAGAAAATCCGTAATTTTTATACTTGTACATATATTTTATTCCCTGCTACTTTTCATTCTTTACGATTAGATAAAAAAATTTGCAACAAATTGAAATGTACTATTGCAAATAATCAATCGTTTAACTATATTATAATTAGCGAGCAATTTTAGTCAATATATGGCGGCAAAACCGCTCATTTGAAAGCAAATAACTCAAAATGCTCAGTTTTGTTCGCACAAATGATCATTTTATCATATAGAAACAGCCGTACCGATGTTTGTTGCTTTAGCATAGAGTCCTAAAGCAGTTTCCTACAGACAGAAGAAAAAGCCAGGGATATCATTAATATATTTTGCCTCAATGAAAAAGTTTGTGTGTTTGAGCGTTCCGAAGCAAAGCAGCATCATGCAACATGAGTCGGATTCTGAACATTTCACTCCCTTGCCTACACTTTCTCGGGGCGCAGGATGCAAAATTCAACACATCGACTTCAAGATCCTATTTGGTAACAAAATGTAAATCACACAACTTTTCTCATTGAACCTATATTTTAAAAGGAGAAAAACAAATATGAATGATCGGCAACAAAAAATTATGGAACTTCTTGATGATAACGGATTTGTGACCGTAGAGTTTCTCAGTAAAACATTGTATTGCAGCGGTGCAACTATCCGCCGCGATCTAGCTGCACTTGCTGAAAGCCAAAAAATCAAAAGAACACACGGTGGTGCAATGCATTTTAGTGGTATCAGCAATGATTCTCCTTTTCACCTTCGCAACAACCGTAATATCGATGAAAAACATTATATTGCAAATCTTGCAATTCAAAATATTCATGACGCAATGACTCTCTTTATTGATTCAAGTTCAACTGCCGCATGTTTGATAAAATATTTGGGTAACTTCCATGACCTGAACATTATCACAAATGGACTTCAGATTGTGTATGAACTGGCAGAACAACAAAATATTCAGATTTACGCAACCGGAGGGCAAATTAAAAACAATGTAACAATGTACGGAACTCCTGCACTTAATATGATTTCAAACCGTTATGCCGACTTATTCATTTTCTCATGTAGCGGTTTTTCGCCTGAACATGGAACAAGTGAAACAAATGAAGATTCCGTGGAATTAAAACGAGCGATGTTTCAAAATTCATCCCGCAGAATCCTGTTATGCGATCACACAAAAATAGGTCTTGTATATTCCTATAAATGTTTTCCTTCAAATAAAATTGATATGCTCATTACGGATAGAAGACCTCCAGACGAAATAATAAGAAATATTCCAAGCAATCTTTCTTTAGTATATTAATCGCCTAAATCCTGGGATTTTCATTATCATTATTTTTATATTGTTTTTAAAATTAAGGAAACTCTGAACAATTCATCTTCGGCTGAGCAGCGAATCTTTTGCCCCATCCGCGCAGGTTGAAAAATGGGA
>OHBD01001505.1_pt1 | contig 9908 bp, 8 predicted proteins | sample 1577291 | NCBI WGS metagenome assembly OHBD01 (sample SAMEA3879572, study PRJEB24766) | human gut metagenome | biome: human-associated habitat; feature: feces | place: USA | collected 1985/1987
CAGAACGAAAGAAAGAGCTGCTGCATTGTAATTAGAGAATCTTTTTCTGTGCGAAGCACAGAAAAGAATGGGATTGCAAAGGGCAGCGCCCTTTGCTGCGGGGTTTGGGGGCGCATAGCCCCCAACGTCATCCCCCGGAAGGAGAAAGAACAATGCGCTGCGTGGTGCAGAGAGTGACGGAAGCTGCCGTTCGGATCGACGGCGAGCTGGTGGGGCAGGCGGGCAAAGGGTTCCTGCTGCTGATCGGCGTGGAGGTGGGCGACACCGCCGAGGACATGGACTACATTGCCCGCAAGGTGCCGAATCTGCGCATTTTTGAGGATGAGGACGGGAAGATGAACCGTTCCCTGCTGGACGTAGGCGGGGACATTCTGGCGGTGAGCCAGTTTACCCTGCTGGGCGACGCCCGGGGCGGACGACGGCCCAGTTTTATCACAGCGGCGCGGCCCGAGGTGGCGGACTCGATGTATGAGACGCTGGTGGAACGCTGGCGCGGCGAGGGCATCCATGTGGAAACGGGCCGTTTCGGCGCGGACATGAAGGTCAGTCTGGTGAACGACGGGCCGGTCACGATTTTGCTGGATTCCCGGAAAATCTTGTAATACTGCCATATTTCATACTGCAATAGAGAAGGGACGCGGCGATTTTTTGTGTCCGAAGGAGAACGAAATGCCGAAGGTACAGATCGAACGGCTGACAGTGGGGGAAATTGACGAAAACTGCTATTTGGTGGTCGACCCGGAAACGGGCGAACTGCTGGTGATCGACCCGGGCGCGGAGCCCGAGCGTATTTTTGCCGCCATCGGCGACCGAAAGCCTCGGGCGGTGCTGCTGACCCACGGGCATTTCGACCACATCGGCGCTGTGGACGCGGTCTGCGAAAAGTACGGCGTTCCCGTGTACATTCACGAAGCGGACGCGATCAAGCTGACGGACACCGAGGCCAACACGGGGGCGAAGTTCGGCCATCCCGTGACCGTGCGGACGCAGCCCCGGCTGCTGCACGACGATGAGGAGCTGCATTTGGCCGGGATCGGTCTGAAGGTGCTTCACACGCCGGGCCACAGCAAGGGGAGCGTCTGCTATCTGCTGGAGGAAGGTCAGGGCATTTTGACAGGCGATACGCTGTTCAAGGGCGGATACGGCCGCTATGACTTTGCGGACGGCAGCTTCCACGAACTGAAGGAAAGCCTGCGGACGCTGTTTCACCTGACTCCCCAGATGACCGCGTGGCCGGGCCATGGAGAAGCGACCGTCGCCGGTCGGAACCGGGAGGAACAGGCATGAAGGACGCGGGGCAGGTCATTCTCCAAACGCCGCTGGAAGGGCTGGCCAACGAGCTTTGCGAGGTCGTGAAGCTGTTTTATCATATCGACGGATTTTCGGTGAACCCGGAGGCGGTCGAAGGGGAGTCTTCGCTGCTCATTCGGCACCGATTCGAACGCACGGGCATGGAATGCCGGTGCGGCTTTGCCGTAGACGGGGAGCAGCAGGAAAAAACGCTGCTGCTGCCCACGGTGGAGCCGGAGCGGCAGGAGCTGATCGAAAAGCGGTTCATCAAACGGATGTGCAAAGTCACACTGTACGAGCTGCTTAAACGGCTGACGGGTCAGCAGCCGCCGTGGGGCTCCCTGACGGGCATCCGCCCTACCCGGCTGATCTACGAGGGGCTGGCGGACGGGCTGACCATGGAAGAGGCCTGCGCCCGGGTGGAGCGGACCTTTGACGTGCAGCCGGAAAAGGTGGCGCTTCTGCGGGAGATTGTGGAGGTGCAGCGCACGCTGCCCGAACCCGGCACGGAGGAGGCCGACCTGTACGTTTCCATTCCCTTCTGCCGCACCCGCTGCGCCTATTGTTCCTTCCCCGGCGAGGCCGTGGGCAAGGGCAGGCTGATCACGCCCTATCTGGACGCGCTCCTGTGGGAGCTGGAAGAGGCGGAAAGGCTGTTCTGTCAGGCGAAGCTGGGCCTGCGGGCGGTATATGTGGGCGGCGGCACGCCCACCGCTCTGGCGGAGCCGGACTTTGCCCGCCTAATGGAACGGGTCATGGAGCTGTTCCCCAACGCCCGGGAGTACACCGTGGAGGCGGGCCGGCCCGACACCATCACCCGGGGCAAGCTGGAAACCCTGAAGGGGCTGGGGGTCAGGCGCATCAGCATCAATCCCCAGACCATGAACGACGAGACTCTGCGCCGCATCGGCCGGGATCATACCTCCGCCCAGACGGAGGAAACCTTCCTGCTGGCCCGGGAGTTGGGGTTTGAGGATATCAATATGGACGTGATCACGGGGCTTCCCGGCGAGGAAATGCCTCAATTTGAACATACCATGGATGAAATTCGCCGTCTTGCGCCGGACAGTCTGACGGTGCATACGCTGGCTATCAAGCGCTCCAGCCGTCTCAATCTGGAAAAGTACCCTCTGCCCGACGGCGACCTGACCGCCCGGATGGTGCGGCTGGGCGGTGAAACGGCCCGGGCGCTGGGCATGAAGCCCTATTACCTCTACCGGCAGAAATACATGGCGGGCCAGCAGCAGAACGTGGGCTACGCCACGGCAGGCAACGCCTGCCTGTACAATATCGACATGATGGAGGAGACCGGCTCGGTCATCGCCGTAGGGGCGGGGGCCATTTCCAAGCGGGTCTTCCCGGACCGGGAGCTGCGCATCGAGCGGGCCCCCAACGTCACCAACGTGGCCGTTTATATCGACCGCGTCGCGGAAATGGCGCGTCGAAAGGAGCATTTATTTCATTCATAAGGAGGAGACCCCATGAGCCGGAACATTCTCGTCGCCCTGGATCGTCCAGCCGGGCTATCGTCTTTGACGAAGCCGGGCGGATATTGGCCGCCCATGCCATCGAGTTCAAGCAACACTATCCCCAGCCGGGCTGGGTGGAGCACGACCCCGAGGACATCCTGAACACCCAGATCACCGCGCTGCAGAAGGCCGTGGAGCTTAGCGGCGTGGAGGTGCAGGACATCGCCGCCATCGGCATCACCAACCAGCGGGAAACCACCCTCCTGTGGGAAAAGGACACGGGCCGCTGCGTCCACAACGCCATCGTGTGGCAGTGCCGCCGCACCGCTCCCTACGTGGAGCGGCTGGTGCGGGAGGGCAAGGCTGACCTGATCCGCCGGAAGACCGGGCTGGTGCCGGACGCGTATTTCAGCGGCACCAAGCTGGCTTATCTGCTGGACACGCTGAACCTGCATGAGCGGGCGGAGCGGGGCGAGCTGTGCTTCGGCACGGTGGACAGCTTCCTTTGCTGGAATCTGGTGGAGGGGCGGCCCCACGTGACCGACGCGACCAACGCCGGTCGTACCATGCTGTTCAACATCCACACCCAGACATGGGACGACGAGCTGCTCTCCATGCTGAACATCCCCCGGGCCGTGCTGCCCGAGGTGGTGGACAGCGCCCATGTGGTGGGCAACCTGCGCCCGGAGATTCTGGGCCGCCCCATTCCCGTGGCGGCCATGGCGGGCGATCAGCACGCGGCGCTGTTCGGACAGGGCTGCTTTACGCCGGGCATGGTGAAAAACACCTACGGCACCGGCTGCTTTATGCTGATGAACACGGGCGACACGCCGATAGAAAGCAGCAATGGTCTGCTGACCACCATGGCGTGGCGGCTGAATGGCAAGCCCACTTATGCCCTGGAGGGCAGCGTATTCATGGGCGGCGCTACGGTGCAGTGGCTCCGGGATGAAATGAAGCTGATCTCTACCGCCGCCGAGAGCGAACAGATCGCCCAGAGCATCTCGGATACGGCGGGAGTCTTTCTGGTGCCCGCCTTTACCGGCTTGGGCGCGCCCTATTGGGATATGTACAGTCGGGGCACCATCGTGGGCATGACCCGTGGCACGGGCCGGGCCCACATCGTCCGGGCGGCGCTGGAGGCCATCTGCTACCAGAGCCACGATCTCTACAGCGCCATGGTGGCCGACCGGGGCGGCGAAAAGCCCGTCCAGATGAACGTAGACGGTGGCGCCAGCGCCAACGGCTTCATGATGCAGTTCCAGTCGGATATTCTGGGCATCCCCGTGGTGCGGCCTGTGGTGCTGGAGACCACGGCGCTGGGCGCGGCCCTGTTGGCGGGCATCGGCGTGGGCCTGTACGCCAGCAAGGAGGAAGCCGCCTCCATGGTCAAGCCCGACCTGACCTTCCTGCCCCAGATGGACAGCTGCAACCGCGATCTGGCCCTGTACGGCTGGCACCGGGCCGTGGAGCGGGCCCAAAATTGGGTGGAAGTACGATAAAGCAAATCAAAACAGCGCTGCCGGATTTCCCTTCGGCAGCGCTGTTTTTCTATTTTCCGATTACATCGCCCGTTTAGCGGCGGCTTCAGCGGACCCTTCGGCTTCGGACTTGAGCTTGGAGAAGATCATCCGCCCGGCGCTGGTCTGAAGGACGGTGGTCACCACCACCGCGACCTGCTCGCCCACGTGGCGGCGGCCGTTCTCCACTACGATCATGGTGCCGTCGTCCAGATAGGCCACGCCCTGACCGGGTTCCTTGCCCTCCCGGACGATCTGCACCCGCAGTTCTTCACCCGCCATGAGCATGGGCTTGACCGCGTTGGCAAGATCGTTGATGTTCAGCACCCGAATACCGGTAACGCCCGCCACCTTGTTCAGGTTGTAGTCGTTGGTAACGACGGTGCCGCCGTTTTCCCGGCAGAGCCGCAGCAGCTTCACGTCCACTTCTTCGATGTCGGGATAGTCCTTTTCCATTACGGTAACGGGGGCTTTCAGTTCCTTCTGCATCCGGTTCAGCACGTCCAGCCCCCGGCGACCCCGGGCGCGGCGCAGACTGTCGCCGCTGTCCGCGATGTGCCGCAGCTCCGCCAGCACGAAGGAAGGAACGACAATTTTTCCTTCCAGAAAGCCGGTCTTCAGCACGTCCAAAATTCGGCCGTCGATGATGACGGAGGTATCCAGCACCTTGCAGGGCACGGACTCCTCCCCGGCGGACAGCTCGTCCTCGCCTTCATCCCCGTCTTCCGAAACCTCGGACAGAACGGTTTCCAGCAGGGATTCATCCCCGTCCGTGTGACGCTTGCGGCGGCGCAGGGAGGGCAGATGCTTGCCGGAATGATAGCGGTGGTTGCCGATCTGCAGGCCCAGATAGCCCAGAAAAATGTACGTCAGCGCGCTGAAGGACAGCGTCAGAAGACTGGCCCCCGCCGACAGGATCAGCTGGGTAAACAGCGCCGCAATGGCAAGGCCGCACAGAAGGCCCAGACTGGTCCAGACGATCTGCCGGTTGGGCATTTTCTCCCAGTGCTGCTCGATGACGGCCGCGGCCTTCATGCAGCGGGTCAGGATCGACATGCTGAGGGCGAAAAAGATCAGCGCGCCCAGCAGACAAAGCACCACATACAGCAGCACCTGATTGGAAAATTGCTCGAAAATTTGAGGGGAAACGCGCCGGAGCAGCGGAGTCAGCAGCATGGCCAGCGCCGCGCCCAGACCCGCCCCCAGCAGAGTGATCAGCGCCCTTGAAAGCCGTTCAAGGGCCTTGCTTCGCATTTTCAAAGAAACGACCTGCCTTTCCGCATCCCGCCAATAGCGGGAATCAGTCCGTCACCACCGCAAGGGCCTGCATCAGCGTGTCCACGCCGGTCAGCCGAACGCCCTCGATGGGTTTGATGCTTTTCATGTTCTGCTTGGGTAAAAGAATCTCTGTAAATCCCAGCCGGACGCATTCCGCGACCCGGCGTTCCGCCTGACTGACCGGGCGCACCTCGCCGCACAGGCCCACCTCGCCCATCACGCTCAGGGCCAGACCGCCCGCCACGTTGATGTATACGTCCTGATCGAAGAGCTTTTTCCCGGCGCGCTTTTCCATCACGGCCAGCAGCAGTGCCACCCGGCTGGAATCCATGCCGCCGACAGTGCGCTTGGGCACGGAGTAGAAAGACTTGGCCGCCAGCGCCTGCAGGTCGCACAGAATGGGACGGCTGCCCTGCAGGGTGCAGAAGACCACGCTGCCGCCCGCACCCCGAGCCCGCTGGCTCAGCAGCGTCTCGCTGGGGTTGGGGACGGGAATCATGCCCTCGGAACGCATTTCGAACACGCCCAGCTCGTTCACGGAGCCGAATCGGTTCTTCACTGCCCGAAGCAGCCGGTATTCATGCTGCCGGTCGCCCTCGAAGTACAGCACCGCGTCCACCATGTGCTCCAGAATGCGCGGGCCCGCCAGACTGCCTTCCTTGGTTACGTGACCCACGATGAAGGTGGACGTGCCGGTCTCCTTGGCGTAGCGGACGATGGCTCCGGCGCTCTGGCGCACCTGGCTGACGCTGCCCGGCGCGCTGGCGCTGTCCTCGGACACCATGGTCTGAATACTGTCGATGATGAGCACATCCGGCTGCATTCCCTCGCATTTTTCCAGAATGCTCTCCACATCGTTTTCCGCCAGTACATACAGCTTTTCCTGGGGCACACCGATGCGGCTGGCGCGCATCTTGATCTGCCGCGCGCTTTCCTCGCCGCTGACGTACAGCACCCGGCAGCGCTGGCTCAGACTGCCCGCCACCTGCAACAGCAGCGTGCTTTTGCCGATGCCCGGGTCGCCGCCCAGCAGAATGGCGCTGCCGGTGACCAGACCGCCGCCCAACACCCGGTCCAGTTCTTCGTTGCCGGTGGAGGAGCGGGGCTCCTGCCGGTCTTCTACCTCGCTGAGGGCCACGATCTCGCTTTTGCGGGTCGTCTGGTATTTGGCGGCTTTTTCGGCGGTTTTGCTGGGAGCAGGAGCAGGGGTGCTGCGGCGCTCCTCGAAAGTGTTCCATTCTCCACAGTCCGGGCAGCAGCCCAGCCAACGGGCGGCTTCGTAGCCGCAGGACTGACAGACGTAGACGGTTTTCTCCTTGGCCAAAGAGAGCTCCTTTTCCGCCGCCCGCATCTCTGCGGGCTGACCTTATCATAGCAGAATGAATGCCTCCGCGCCATGGCTACCTTTGGGGAATGCTGTCGGATAGCCCCATAAGCGTTCGCCAACTTTCGCGGAGGGGAATATACCTGTCCAGTATACCACAGACGAGGGGGATTGCCTAGAAAGACCGCAGGAGATTTTACAACGAAAAAAGACGCGTTTCTTTTTTACAAGTATAAACCGTCTGTGACAAACCTCTTACGAATACTGCGTTTTCGTATTGTTTCAGCGGAAAACTGTCATACTTTGCTTAGAAATCCTCCATTGACGCGGAGCAGGAAAGCAACGTAAACTAAAGCTAGAAAAGGTGGGGGTGATTCTTTTGGCAAGACGCAAAAACGAGTATCTGTTCGCACCGCAGCGGGAAAAACGCTCGCATCTGGGGGCGTGGCTGGTCGTTCTGGCGCTGCTTGCCGCACTGGCCGCCACCGTCTGGCTGACCAACCGGGGCGTGAACCAGAAGCTGTCGCTGGAGACGGAGAAGGTTCACGTCATGGGGCTGGACAAGACCTTCGAGGGCTTTACTGTTCTGCACATCAGCGACCTGCACGGTTCCGGACTGGCGGATGATCTGAGCCAATGGAAATCCCTGCTGAACGGGAAGAATTATCATGCCGTGGTATTAAGCGGCGATATGGTGGGCAAGGACGGCGACGACGAACCCCTGCTGACGCTGATCCACAATCTGAATACCCTGCGGGAAGGCGTACCCATTTACTTTATCGCCGGGGACGAGGACCCGGAGCCGGTGCTTTCCACCGCCCGGGGAACGCCGAAGGTGCTGGCGGGCTGGGTGGAGGCCGCGCAGAAGGCGGGGGCGATCTACCTGGACGCGCCGGTCTCCCAGACCGTGGGCAAAAAGACGGTGTGGTTCTCCCCGGAATACCTGTACGACGTGGACGTGGACGGCCTGATCGGCGCACTGACCAGCCAGCAGCAGAGCATGGAAGCGCAGGGCACCCAGTATGAGGCCGAGGGCGGCGCGGCGTACCGGGCGCTGGGCTACCGCATCGAGGCCTACCAGCGCACCCAGCAGGCGCTCAAGGAAATGACGGACACAGACCTGCAGATCGCGGTGAACCACGTGCCCATGGAGACCTCCTATATCCGGGAAAGTATCGAATGGGCCGACCAGGAGAAAATCTTCAATTTTCGGAATATTTCGCTGCTGCTGTGCGGCCATTACTGCGGCGGCCAGTGGCGGCTGCCCGGCGGAGGGGCCATCTATGTGCCAGAAAAGGGCTGGTTCCCCTCGGACGACGGTATTCGCGGGATGCAGCGGATCAACAGCCTGAATCAGTATATTTCCCCGGGCATCGGAGCCAGCAATGATTACCCCATGAAGGGGCGGCTGTTCAATAAGCCGACGGTTACGCTGATCACCTTCACCGCCCGACTGCAGTAGAAAAATGACCAACGAAAAGGGCCGTTCCCGGAAAAGGGGAACGGCCCTTCTAATAGGCTGAAATTCTCTCATAAGCCGCAGCACAGCAGAAATCCCCATCGACCGCCGCTGGCCGAAACACCAAATGGAAAATTTGCCGCAGCCTGTGAACCGTAAAGGTCAACACGGCTTTTGGGGAAAGGCGTTTATTTCCACGCTTCTTCCGCAATGCCGCCGCCAAGGCACATGTCGCCCTGATACAGCACCACGCTCTGCCCCGGCGTAACGGCCCGCTGAAGCTCGTCTGCCTCGATCAGCAGCTCGTCGCCCCGGCGGGTGACGGTGACGGCCTGATCGGCCTGACGGTAGCGGAACCGGGCGGTGCAGCGGCAGCTTTCACCCTCGGCCATGGGGGCGCTTTCGGCGATCCACGTGGCCTGCGAAGCCCGCACATAGCGGCTGTACAGCCGGGGACTGTCCTCGCCCTGAGAAACCAGCAGCACGTTATGCTCCAAGTCCTTGCCGATGACGAACCAGCTGCGCCCGTCGCCTCGGCCGCCGATGCCCAGTCCCCGGCGCTGACCCAACGTGTAGTAGGCAAGGCCGATGTGCTCGCCGACCTTTTCGCCCTCTTCCGTCCGCATATCGCCGGGCTGCATGGGCAGAAAGCCCTGCAAAAACTGCCGGAAATTCCGTTCGCCGATAAAGCACACGCCGGTGGAGTCCTTCTTGGAGGCCACTGGCAGACCGTTCTGCCGGGCGATCTCCCGCACCTGCGCCTTGGTCATGCCGCCCACGGGAAAGAGGGACTTGGCCAGCTGGGCCTCCTTGAGCATATAAAGGAAGTAGCTCTGATCCTTATTGGGGTCGTCGCCCTTGAGCAGTACGGGATGCCCGTCCCGCACCTCCGAGCGGACGAAGTGCCCGGTGGCCATTTTCTCCGCGCCCAGCTTCATGGCGTAGTCCAGAAACGCCTTGAACTTGATCTCCCGGTTGCACAAAACGTCCGGGTTTGGGGTGCGGCCCTTGCGGTACTCGTCCAGAAAATAGGAAAACACCCGGTCGTAGTACTCCTTGGCAAAATTGACGGAGTAGTAGGGAATGTCGATCTTGTCGCAGACCGCCTGCACGTCCTCCCAGTCCTCGGCGGCGGTGCAGGTGCCGTTCTCGTCCTTTTCCTCCCAGTTTTTCATGAAAACGCCCACCACGTCGTAGCCCTGCTGCTTCAGCAACAACGCCGCCACGGAGCTGTCTACGCCGCCGGACATGCCGATGACAATTCTTTCCACGTTGGTCACGCCTCCTGTTCACAGTCCGGCTCCAGCCGCTTCAGCACCTGCCGCAGCACCTGCCGGGCAATCTCCTCCACCGGCTGGTCGCCGCTAACGACGATAAAGCGCTGCCGGTCCCTGTTGATCAATTCTTCGTAGGCCGCCTGCACCCGCCCGTGGAACGCACTGCTTTCCATCTCCAGCCGGTCGGGCCGGGAGGCACTCAGACGGCGGTTCATCGCCGTGGTATGGTCGATGGCCAGATAAACGGTCGCGTCCGGCAGCATACCGTCCACTGCCGGTTCGTTGATCTGC
>OHBD01001507.1_pt1 | contig 9895 bp, 6 predicted proteins | sample 1577291 | NCBI WGS metagenome assembly OHBD01 (sample SAMEA3879572, study PRJEB24766) | human gut metagenome | biome: human-associated habitat; feature: feces | place: USA | collected 1985/1987
CAGCACTTTCCCCGCGAACCAGCTTAAGGGTGCGCAGCACCGAGGACGAGGACAGTCCTGAAAGGGCTACCGCAGTCCGAAGCCCGCGCCCCGTAGGGGAGCGGGCCGCAGAGCGCTGTTCGCGGGCGATGGCAGCCGATCAGGGTTTTTCGACAGTCTAAAAGAAGCGTCTTCGGACGCTTCTTTTTTGCATTTTCGTATTTTTGTAAAGGTCAGTGAAAGAGCCTTGCCAGAAATCCGGGAATCCGATATAATCGGGGTATCTTAGCCGCCCAGATTTTGGAACCCATGAAGAACGATGACAGACTGCCAGCGCAAAACCGCTTTACCCCGTACAACGATCCCCTATCTGAAAACGAACCAACTCAACCGACAGGGAGGAAACAAGGATGAAGCAACTGCACACCGGCTCGGAAGCCCGCCTTTTTTCAGCAATTAGAATCCCCCAAAAATTCTGGTTTGCGCTTGGACTGGCGCTGTTAATGACCCTTTTATGCAGCACAGCGCTGGCGTGCCGCAATCCCAACGGCGAATGCACTGGGAAAGCTTATACTTACCGTTATACAGATGACCAATGGCACCAGGTCGAATGTCAGAGCTGCGGCTTCACCTATTTTGCCTATCATGAAATCGTTCAATCGGCAACCTGCCAACAGCCGGCGAAATGCGGCAAATGTAATTCTTCCTTCGGGGGATTGGGTACCCATTTGCTGCGAAGCTATCCGGCCCGGGAGGTCACCTGTATAGACAAAGGCTGGGATGCCTATAACAAATGTGCCTATTGTGACTATTCCACAAAGCCCTATCGGGAGCTGAATGCGTTGGGGCACGATTTTGTTGAATATGAGGGGAAGGACCCCACCTGCACAGAGAAGGGCTGGCACCCCTATAAGGTCTGTACTCGCGGCGATCTCAACACCTACTGGTCGATCGCGCCGCTGAACCACGATCTGGTTCAGCATGAGGGGCTGGACGCTACCTGCATCGACGCGGGCTGGAACGCCTATGAGGACTGCACCCGCTGCGACTACACCACCTTTTCGGAGGCTCCGGCGCTTGGTCACGAATATGTGTCCCAGACCTTCGCGCCGACCTGCACCGACGACGGTTATACGGTTTCCACCTGCGCCCGCTGCAGCGAAAGCTTCACCGTGAACGAAGGGGAAAAGTTGGGCCACTGGTTCGGCGAATGGCAGCCCGATGGAAACCGTCACCGGGCAGACTGTCTGCGCTCCGGCTGCGGCTATACGAGCCATACCGATTGCAACCTCATGGACTGCCGGCTTCCGGGCAAAGAAGCGACGGTTGTCTTCCAGCTCTGCCCCGTGTGCGGCAAGAGAAGTAGCGGAGCGCAGCTGGCGCTTGTGGAAAACGGCTCGGTCACCGTCATGAACGGCCGCCTGCCCGCCGGGGAAGCGGTGGTACGCATGGGCGAAGGGGCGGACGATACTTTGCTGCTAAGCGTCGCGTTTGAAACGGCGGGCCGTCTGTCTCAGGCAAATGGGCAGATGAAGGTCACGCTGCCTGCCGAGTCTTTCCAAAACTACGGCTTTGCACTGCTGAATGCCGAAGGCGCGGAAACTCCGCTGCCTGTGCAGGAGAAAAACGGCCAGATCTCCTTCCTGCTGGACTTCACCGAGCCGGTCTGTCTGCTCCGTCTGACTGAAAAAGCGGCTTGACCTCGCGTCTTTTATGGCCTTCCACATGAAAAAGAGCTTTGATCTCCGCCATGGGCGGCAGTGCCTTTCTGCCTGACCCACAACGGTTTTCAAAGCTCTTTTGGCTTATATGATTGTTTTTATCCCTTGATAATGCGCTCCACGGCTTCCTGCGTCTTTTCCAGCGTATTGAAGGCCGTCAGACGGAAGTAGCCTTCGCCGCAGGGGCCGAAGCCCGCGCCGGGCGTACCCACCACATGGTAGCGGTTCAGCAGCAGGTCGAAGAAATCCCAGCTGGCCATGCCGTCGGGGGTCTTCATCCAGATATAGGGCGCGTCCACGCCGCCGAACACGGTGTAGCCCGCCTTTTCCAGCCCTTCCCGGATCACCTGCGCGTTGCGCAGATAATAGCGGATGCTGTCCATGCACTGGGCCCAGCCGTCTCTGGAATAAACCGCCTCGGCGGCCCGCTGGATGGGATAGCTGACCCCGTTGAACTTGCTGCCCATGCGGCGCTTCCACATGGCGTTCAGTTCCACCGGCTGGCCCTGTCCGCCAATGCCCTTCACCCCGTGGGGGATAACCATGAAGCCGCAGCGGGTGCCGGTGAAGCCGGCGGTCTTGGAGTAGCTGCAGCACTCGATGGCTACATCCTTCGCGCCCTCCACCTCGTAAATGCTCCGAGGCGCACCGCTGGTGATAAAGGCCTTGTAGGCCGCGTCATACACGATGAGGGCTCCGTTGGCCTTCGCGTAATCCACAAAGGGCTTCAGCTGCGCTTTGGTCAGCACCGTACCCGTGGGGTTATTGGGGTAGCAGAGGTAGATCACCGGCCGATCGGGCAGCGGGGGCACGAAGCCGTTCTCCGCCGTGCAGGGCAGATAGCACAGCCGGTCCCAGCGGTCATGAACGTAGGTTCCCGCCCGGCCCGCCATGGCATTGGAATCCACATACACGGGGTAAACCGGGTCAGTGACGGCCACCACCGCGTCGTCGGAGAAAAGCTCCTGCACATTGGACACGTCGCACTTGGCGCCGTCGGAGACGAACACCTCGTCCGCCTGAATGCCCAATCCTTTATAATCGTTATCCAGAATGGCCTGGATCAGAAAATCATAGCCGTAATCCGGGCCGTAGCCCCGAAAGGTCTCGGCCCGGCCCATTTCCCGGGCGGCCTTTTCCATGGCCTCCACCACGGCGGGAGCCAGCGGACGGGTCACGTCGCCGATGCCCAGCCGGATCAGCTCCGCGTCGGGATGCTCCTGTCCGTATTCCTTCACCCGGCGGGCGATCTCCGCAAAGAGATAGCTGCCGGGCAGCTTTTCATAATGGGGATTCACCTTCAGCATGATTTGGTTCCTCCTTGTTGTTCATCTGTCTTGGGGTTCAGTCCTGCAGCCACTGGCCATCATACACGAACGTGGCGGGGCCGGTCATATAGACGTGGCCGTCCTGCTCGTTCCACTCCAGATTCAGCTTGCCGCCGGGCAGGGCGATCTCCGCATGGCGTTCCGTCAGCCCGTTGAGCACACAGGCCACCATGACCGCGCTGGCCCCGGTACCGCAGGCCAGCGTCTCGCCGGTGCCCCGCTCCCAGACCCGCATTTTCACGTGGGTGGGGTCGATCACCTGCACAAACTCGATATTGGCCTTTCGGGGAAAGACGGGGTCGCATTCCAGCACCGGGCCGTCCGTGGTCACGGGGGCAGTATCGGGGTCGTCCACAAAGGTGACGGCATGAGGATTGCCCATGCTGACAAAGGTGCAGGGGTATTCATGGCCGTTGGCGGTCAGCACATGGCCGACGACGGGTTCTCCGTCCGCCGTTGTAGGGATCTTCCGACCGTTCAACTCCGGCAGGCCCATATCCACCCGCACGCTGACCGTCTCGCCGTTTTCCACATTCAGGTGCAGTCGCTTCACTCCCGCGCCCGTTTCGATGGTCAGGTCGGTCTTGTCCGTTAGACCGCGGTCGTGGCAATACTTGGCCACGCAGCGGATACCGTTGCCGCACATCTCGCTTTCGCTGCCGTCATTATTGAACATCTGCATCCGAAAATCCGCCTTGTCGCTGGGCAGGATCAGGATCAGTCCGTCGGAGCCGCAGCCAAAATGAGGGCGGCTCATCCGCACGCTCAGGGCTGCCGGGTCGGCAATGGTTTCCTCCAGACCGTTGATATAAATATAGTCGTTTCCAATGCCTTCCATTTTGGTAAAGCGCATACCATCCCTCCCTTATCCTGGCTAGTATAGCATACAGGCGGCGGATTATCCAGAATTTGCCCTGTTTTTCCCCTGCGGCGGGTGCGTTCAGCGCCGAAAAGGAAGGTTTTACACTCCATTTGCCGGTTTTCAGCCCAAAACACATGACAAACGCTTCCGAATGTTGTATGATGAAGATGGTTTCGAGGAACCGTTCGAAACGGTCATTGAAAGGAGAAAACCAACGATGAAACAAAACAAACTGCTGGCAGTCCTTCTGGCTCTGCTGCTGTGCGCCATGCTGCCCCTGAGCGCCATGGCCGCTACCGAGTACAGCTTTCAGCTGATCCCCGGCGACGATATGGCGTCTGTGGACGCGATCAAAGATCTGTTCGACGTGCTGACCGTGCGCTTTCTGAAGGGCGAAGGCAGCGGAATGCTGACGCTGAGCCTGTCCGGCGAGGACGTTTTCAGCGCCGCCACGCGCATGACCGGCGACGGCCTGTATCTGGACAGCGCCATTCTGGGCGACAAACCCGTCTATGCCTCCGCTGAGGACATCGGCCAGGTGCTGACCCAGCTGGCGACTGCCGACGAAGGTGCGGACGAAGAAATTGTCAGCCAGATCAAGCCCATGATCGCCCAGCTTTTCAGCCAGGCCGGTATGATGAACGAGCTGAAGGGGACGGCGCTGGCCGATCCCTCCGTCAACCTGCCCGACGAGACGTTCAACAGCGAAGAAATGCGCGCTCAGATCAAGGAAGCCTTTGCCGACGATGAAGCGATGGCGGATTATGTACTGGGCATTCTGGACCGGGCGGAGATCACCGAGGGCAGCTTTACCAGCGACGCTCATGACCCTGCCACTCAGAGCATCAAGATCACCCTGACCAAGGACGACGTGGCCACGCTGCAGAGCAGCACCACCGTTCAAAAAATGCTGACCGACTCCGGCTCCATGACCGAGGAAGAAGCCGCTGCCGAGCTGAAAAAGGCCATGGACAACATGGAAAAGATGGACGTGGTCATGACCATGTATGCCGACGACAGCCATCTGGTGGCCCTGGAAATGACCATGGATTCCGCCATGACCGTGACGGACGACGACGGCGAAGCCGAAAGGGAAAGCGTCCAGATGACCGCCGCCTACAACCGCCTGACCGTTGACGGTACCGTCAACCACAGCGCCACCATGCTGCTGGGCGAGGATGGCAAGACCGAGGCCGATCTGGCTTTCGTACTCACCGCCAAGGACGGCTCCTATACGCTGGACGGCGCTATGAACGAAGTGGACGATGGCAAAGAAGAAGCCATCCTGACCGTCAAGGGCGTGCTGAACAGCGCGGACAGCAAAGCCGACGGCTGGCTGGCCATGCTGGCGGACGAAAACCAGATCACCTTCACCTATAGTGGCAGCACCGAGGGCGATCAGACCGAGCGGCTTGTCTCCCTGTACGCCCGGGAGAACGCCGTGGCCATTACGGAGCTGGCCGCTTCCGAGCGCCCGCTGTTCTCGCTGCGGGTGACCACCTCCGAAAACGCAGATGACAACGCCCTGAAGGCCATCGAATCCGCCACCGCGGAAAACGCCGTGCAGCCCCTGCAGATGAGCGATGATGAACTGACCGAGTATCTTACCTCCATCAGCACCAACGCCACGCAGGTGCTCTACACCGTGCTGAGCAAACTGCCCTCCAGCGTGATCGAACTGCTGACCGCTACGAACGGGAACTGAGGCCCTATTCTCTGGGGGACTGCGCGGCTGCGCAGTCCCTTTTTCCTATCTCACCCAGAAGGGAACGGAATGCAATGACAGATGGATGGTATTTTGCCTCGCTGCTGGGCTGGGCGCTGGCGTGGATGGCGCTGGTGCGCCCGCTGAGGCTGGGCCAGGCGCTGCTGTGCGCCGTATGCGGGATGCTGCTGACGGCCTATCTCGGCGTGATCGTGCTGCCGCTGCGGCAGGTGACGGCCTATTTTCTCATGGCGGGCGGTCTGGCCGCGCTGGCGGTAGGACTGGTGCTGCTCCTGCTGGACAAGCGGCCTTCCCTGCTGATCTGGCCGCTTTTGTGCGCCGGGTGTTTCCTTGCGCTGAAAGACGTGCTGATCACCGATCATGACTCCTATTCCTACTGGATGCGCATCGTCCGGGAGCTGTACACCGACAGGCGTTTCCCCATCCACATGGATACCAACATGAGCCACACCGACTATTTCCCCATGCTGGCGGCGCTGCAATACTGTGTGGTGCAGGTCTTCGGCTGGCAGGACGCAGGGCTTCTGATGGTGATCGTTTCGGCGATTCTGGCCGCCTGTCTGTCCATCGGCGATCTGCTGGAAGGCACATGGCTCCCGGCACTGACCGGGGCCGTGCTGGCCTATCTGTTCTCGGCCTTTGGGCTGACCGTCTTTTCCACCCGGGGTGACGGCCCCATGGCGGCGCTGCTGGCGGCGGGGCTCCTGTGCCTGTTCTTCCGCAGGGACGACCGGCCCGCCTCGTGGCTGCCCTCCCTGTGCGCCGCGGCGGTGTTGACCGGCATGAAGATCTATTCCGGCCTGTTGTTCGCGCTGGTCATCGGCGCGTCCATGCTGTTTTCCATCCCCGGCGTGAAAAGATCCGGCCAGCCCGTCCGGGCGCTGCGCTGGATGAGCTGGCTGGCCGTGCTCCTGCCGGTCATCGTGCATTTCTCATGGTCGATTTTGTACCACTATCATTCCCAGCTGGCCTATGAACAGGCGGAGCTGGCGAAAGCCGCCTACGGGCTGACCCCTGCCGTTTCCAGTGTCAGTGCGCCCTCCCTCGCCAGTCTGCTGGGCGGCAATCCCCGCACCGGCGAATTGATGGGTTCTCTGAGCAGCGGGCTTTGGGCGCGGTTGCAGCCGTTGGTCGCTCAGTTCGGCGATTCTCTCTGGCACAGCGCTTACCCGTGGCTGCTGGCAGGCGTGGTACTGGTGATCGTGCTGGCGGCATTCCAGCCCAAGGCTCGACGCCGCCGGACGCTGGGCGCGCTGCTGGCCCTGACCATGGCGGCGCTTTGCTACACGCTGGGCCTGATCGCCGGCTTCGTGGTGCAGGAGGAAATCGCCGTCGTCGCCCTGAACTATATGAACACCGCCCTGACGCCGGTACTGCTGCTCTTCGTCTTCCTGCTGATTCGCCTATTGGCGGGGCAGGACGAGGCATGGCGCTTCCCGGCGAAGCTGCCCGCCCATTGGCCGGTAGCGGCGATCCTGCCCCTGATGCTGCTGATCCAGCCGCCAGAGGCCTTCGCCGCCCAGTTGCCTGTCCAGAACGACGAAGGCTTCCTTCGCCCCTTTGCCATCGAATACTACGAAGACGAGCTGGACTCTTTCTCCTTTGAGGAATATGCCAACCGTCATGCGCTGCTGATCGATTGCAGCTACAGCGCCGCCGAAATCAAAAGTCCCAGCGCCAAGACCCATGTCTATCAATACTACGCCCTGCCCATGCGGATGCACATCGTCCAGTATCCCGTGGAGGATTACGACCGTCTGGGCGAGCTGACCGCCGACAACATTTACCGGCTGCTGCGGGAAAACCGCTGCGACTTCCTGTTCCTGCGCATCGACGACTACCTGTACTGGGAGCAGATCGACGAAGCGCTGGGCTTGGAGGAACAGTGCGGCTGGCCGGAACCCGTGGGTGTATACGCCGTCTCCTACGATGGAGATGAGATCACCTTTTCTTCCTTCGACGAATAAAGACAAAAAACGAGGGACTGCTTCTCCGTTTCAGGAAAGCAGTCCCTCGTTTTGGCTTTACCGATTCATCAGATCATACATCATGACCGCCGCGGCGATACCCGCGTTCAGGCTTTCCGCACCGCCCCGCATGGGCAGCTTATAGCGGAAGCTGCACTGGGCGAGGATCTCCTCCGTCAGCCCCGCGCCTTCGTTGCCGATAAGCACACAGAGCTTGTCCGGGCGAGTACCCCTCTGATAGAAGGGCTGGCCGCGCAGCTCCGCGCCGATGACGGCCCAGCCGTTCGTCCGCAGCCAGCGGGCCGCCTCCGCGCTGTTTTCCACAAAGGTCATGGGCACCCGGAACAGGCTCCCCATGGTGGCCCGCATGGTTTTGGGGGCGAAGGGATCGGCGCAGCCCGGGGTCAGGATGCAGCCGTCGAAGCCCGCCGCGTCCAGCGTCCGCAGGATGGTACCCACGTTGCCGGGGTCCTGCACGTTTTCCATCAGGAGCAGCTTTTGTCCCTGCCGTTCCAGCGGACAGGGTTTCGGCAGGCCGCAGACGGCGGCGATTCCCTGCGGCGTTTTCACCTGCGAAATGGTTTCCAGCACCGCCGCGCTCACTTCGTAGACCGCGCATTCCGTCTGCCGGGCCAGCGCCAGCAACGGGGCGAACCGCTCCTGCTGGCCGTCCTCCACAAACAGGGCGGAGACCTTTTCCGGGCAGACCCGCAGGGCTTCGCCGGTCATGTGCTCGCCGTCGCAGAGAAACGCGTCCTGCTCCCGGCGGCCTTTGGCGGTCAGCAGTGCCTTGGCGGACTGCACCACCGGATTTTTCGTACTGGTCAGCAGCATTTTACATCCGCTCCGGCGCTTCGATTCCGATCAGATACAGACCGGTCTTAATGGTATCCTTCACCGCTTTGGTCAGGCGGATGCGGGCCTCCCGCACGGGGGCCTCGTCCACGATGATGCGGTTTTCATAGTAGAACTTGTTGTAGGCCTTGCACAGCTCCGTCACCGCGCGGGTCACGATGCTGGGCTCGTAGCGCGCCGCGGCATCGCGCACCGTTTCGGGGAAACGGCTCAGCTGCCGCAGCAGCTCCTGCGCATAATCGTCGGACAGGGCGCTGTAATCCGGCTCGGCGGGCTCCAGCCCCTCGGCCTTGCGCAGTGCGCTGCAGCAGCGGGCATGGGTGTACTGCACATAGGGGCCGGTTTCGCCGTCGAAGCTCAGCACCCGATCCCAGCTGAAGTCGATATCCTTGATGCGGCTGTTCTGCAGGTCAGCATAGACCACTGCGCCCACGCCCACCTGACGGGCCACCTCGTCCTTGTTTTCCAGATTGGGGCTCTTTTCCTCGATAATGGCCCGAGCCTTCTCGATGGCCATGTTGAGCACGTCCTCCAAAAAGAGCACATGTCCCTTCCGGGTAGACAGGCTCTGGCCCTCATAGGAAATCATGCCGAAGGCCACGTGAACCAAATCCTTATACCACGGATAGCCCATCTTTTCGATGACCTTGAACCACTGGCGGAAGTGGAGATCCTGCTGATAGGCTACCACGTACAGGCACTTATCGAAATCATAGGTCTCCTTACGGTACAGGGCGGCGGCGATATCGCGGGTAGCGTAGATCGTGGTGCCGTCCTTTTTCAGGATCAGGCAGGGGGGCATTCCGCTCTTTTCCTCGTCCAAGTCTACCACGGAAGCGCCGTCGGAAATGGTCAGCAGATTCTTCTCCCGCAGCTCCTCCACCACGCGGTCGGTCTTGTCCACGTAGAAGCTTTCGCCGTTGTAACTGTCGAACTGCACCCCCAGCAGGTCGTACACGGGCTTTGCGTCCCGCAGGGTCAGCTCCTTGAACCAGTTGAACAGCTCCAGCGCCTCCGCGTTGCCGTCCTCGATGGCCTTGAACCAGCGGCGGCCCTCGTCTTCCATCTCGGGGTGCTGCTCCGCTTCCTCATGGAATTTCACATACAGGCGGGTCAGCTCTGGCACGCCCTTGGCCTCCACCTCTTCCCGGCTGCCCCAGGTCTTATAGGCGTAGATCAGCTTGCCGAACTGGGTTCCCCAGTCGCCCAAATGGTTGATGCTGACCGTCTTATAGCCGAGGAAGCGGTAGATACGTGCCAGACTGTGGCCCAGCATGGTGGTGCTCAGGTGGCCGATATGGAACCGCTTGGCGATATTGATGGAGGAATAGTCCAGGCAGATGGTCTTTCCCGCGCCTTCCTGCCCCGCGCCGTAGTTTTCCCCGGCGGACAGTACGGTTTCCAGCGTTTCCCGGGCGAAATTATCCCGGTTGAGGAAGAAATTCAGGTAGCCGCCC
>OHBD01001517.1_pt1 | contig 9835 bp, 6 predicted proteins | sample 1577291 | NCBI WGS metagenome assembly OHBD01 (sample SAMEA3879572, study PRJEB24766) | human gut metagenome | biome: human-associated habitat; feature: feces | place: USA | collected 1985/1987
GAAGATCGTCAAGACTTCCTCGGACGGCAAGATCAAGGGCTTTGCGTTCCGCATTACCGGCGCAAACGGCTATGACATTATCCTTGAAACCAACGACAAGGGTGAGATCTTCATTGACGGGCTTCGCATCGGGGACTATACCATTTCCGAAGTAAGCAACGCTGCTTCTTCGATGTATGTCATCCCTGCTGATAAGAAGGCAACGGTCAAGCTCGGCTCCACTACCATTGTGGAGATGCACAATGTTCTGCGTGATACGCCTAAGACCGGCGATACCACTAATCTGCCGCTGCTCTATGCCCTTGCGGGACTGTCCGCAGTGGGCATCGCCGTGTGCGGCGTTATCGGCTTCAAGAAAAAGAAAAAGGAGGATCGTAACTAATGGAACCTAAAACCATCGTGGCTATCGTACTGGTAGCCTTTATCATCGGCGGCTTTATCTTCTTGCAGATCAGATCGAAAAACAAGAAGTGAGCTGATTATCCAAGGGGCGGAGCCAAAACTCCGCCCCTTTTCTACTACCCGAAGGAGGGATTCAATGAATCAACAGAATACCGTGGAAAGCCGTGTGCTCTCCATTTTGAAGGACTGTCCGAGAGCAAGGTTTGACGATATGATCCTTATTATGCACTACTACAACCGCTATGCAAACTTCTTGCGAGCCGGAGAACAGCCCCTCTGTGACCTTGCGTTCAACTACAAAGTCTACGGACTGCCGTGCTTTGAAACCATCCGCAGGGCAAGGCAGCGTGTGCAGTCGCTTTTTCCGGAATACTCCCGCAACGCCGAGCAGGATGATATGGTTATCATCATCGGCATTCTCTGAGGTAACGGTTATGGAAAATGAAAAAAGAATGGTCGGTGATTACACCGTCCTCTGCGCCGTGAATATCGGCTCCCGTGAAATCATCCTTGCTGAGAATGAGCAGAGTGCCAACGGAGAGCGCTTCCTCTGCTGCTACGGAGAGCGCAACGACATCTTTGAGAAGTTTACCGAATGTGCCGTTGGCGACGACTACATTGATGCAGCGCTGTTTTTTGCAGAGCGCATCAAGCAAGACGCCGAGAGGTTTCGGGCAGAGGTTGAAAAGCTGGATTTTCCCGTGACGGTTATCACCCAAGCGGACTGCATCCCCGGCCACTATAAGAACGACATCAACGGCAAAATCATCGCCATCAATCCAGCTGTTCTCAAACCGGAGTATCAAAGAGCCGACCGGCAGCTCTATTATGTGACCGGTGGCTTTGGAGCTTCAGCAAATGCCCGTGGCAGCGCCGTATTTTGCAAAAACCTCTATGACGGCAAGAATACCCGTTATGAGCGTATGGATGTGCTTGGTGAAGTAAAGCCGGAGCGTATGCCTGATTGGGCAAAAGAAAAAGCGGCTGCTTTTAGCCGCACAATTCAAGGAAAAGACCACGAGCGATAAGGAGGCAGATTTCTATGGCAACAAAGAAAACCGCAGCCGAACAGGGCTTGCAGCAAAAAATGAAGGTGCTGGCAAAGCTCTTTGACGCAGGCTGTAAAACCGAAAAAGACTTGAAGGCGCTGACCTTGCCGACGATTCTGAAAATCCCCGATGTGACCGTGCCGGATATGACGGTCATCACCGAGTTTCAGGAGCAAGTCGCAAAGAATCGTCTTTTCTCATACTTGGGAGGTGGAACAGATGAGCCAAGCGACACGACCGAATGACCGCCACATCATTTGGAGCAACCAAAACCTTGATGTGGACGACTGGCGAGAGGACTACAAGGAGTTCCTTGAAGCCAATGAACTGGACGACGATCCGAATGATGAGCAGAAGCTATATGAGTATATGGTTGAAGCAAATGACGATTACCTTTCCGATGAAAGGCGAAATCTCGATATTCAGTTTTCACAACCGATTATCGCTATCGGCGACCTTGGCAGATGGAACGGCAGAGTGATGGGCTACAAGGACATCCCCTCCGGCAACATCCGAGATTGTCTGTATGCCGACACCGACTATACCGAATGGTATGTAGATAAGTACGGCGATCTTCGTGCCGATGCTACTCATCACGACGGCACAAATCACTATCTCTACCGTGTGTTCAAAGACGGCGTTTCCGAAACGCAGATGGAGAACCTGAGAGATAAAATCTATCACGGCAAAGCCACACGAGCCGATATTGCACGGCTGACCCGGCGACTTGGGGATGAGATCGCCGCCGTTTACGGCTTTGACATCCCGAAACAACGAACACCGCAAGAAAGGGGCACAAGATAATGACAGATTTCACACTGCGACCGCTGACCGTTCCCGAACGCAAATACACCTACGCTCAAAGCTCGCAGCTTCAAGGGCAGACAGGTAATATCGGTTATCTGCGTGGGGACTTCGGCTCAAGCGGCGATCAGTTTTATACCACTTGGTTTGATACCCGACCGCAATGGAAAAGCGATGAGTTCAAGCGGGACTTGGACGATGTAATCAACGCCCTGCGCTCCGAGGAGTACGGACTGCTTCAAAGCCGTTCTCAGATGGTGCGTTATGGGCGTGAGAACAAGGAAAGCGAAATGCAGGGTGCTTATGGCTTCCGAGCAGATACCGAGAAATATGCGTTCGTGCTTCGCTGTAATCCAACGAGGGGCGACTATAACTTCTACTGCCTCTGCTATGTAAAGGAATGGCTGGACAAGCACATCGAAGAAGCCAACCGGGATATTCGCTTTATTGACAGCCACTATAAAGAGCTGTTCCGTATCCCGGACGGAGAGCGCATCATTGTGACCGACCGTGACGGCAAGACGGAAAGCTATCCCTGCCGCTATATTGACAACTATCACACAGAGGTTGGGCGCAATCTCTTTCACATTTGCGAGTTTGCCGAGCGTATGGAGCAAGGCGGTTGCACCTACGCTCCAATGGAGCCGCCCTTGCCTCCGATGTGCTATTCCATACTCCCGTCTACCGGCGAAGTCATTCAAATCGACCGCTGGCAAAAGGGCTATACTGCCACAAGTTTTAACGATGGGAACCGTGCGGAGAACGAAGCAATTAAAGACAAGTTCAATGAAAAGCTGGGTGTCAGCAAGGCGCAGGAGCAGGCAATGCTCGCCGGTTCTATGATCCGGTGGGACTCCATTGCCGCCAAGCCCAAGAGCTATGATGAGAACGGCAAAGCCATCAAGCCAAAAGACTATGAACGATAAGGAGGTGTCCGCCGATGGCACGAAAATACGACTTCATCTCGGAGCTGTATAACCGAACCTGCAAAACGGTCGTTGCAAACCCCGAAAGCTGGGAAGCGTTTCTGCGCTCTGCCTGCTACAACTACCGTCTGCGCTTTGATGAGCAGCTTTTGGTTCACGCACAGCGACCGGACGCCACCGCTGTTCTTCAGATCGACGACTGGAACCAAAAGTTCGGGCGATGGGTCAATCGTGGAGCGCACGGCATTGCCGTCTTTGAGGATGCCGACCAACGCCGCCAGCGGCTTGTCCACTACTTCGATATTTCCGACACGCATCCCAGCCGCTTTTCCCGCAGAGTTCCCATTTGGCAAATGCGGGACGAATACACGGCAGAAGTGATCGACACGCTGGAAAGCACCTTCGGAGAGTTGAACGACAAGGAAACCCTTGCCGTTGCCATCGAGTCGGCGGCGAGAAATGCCGTAGAGGACAACATCCCCGACTATCTCTCTGATTTGATTTACAGCGTGAAAGACAGCTTCTTGGACGGCGTATCCGAAGAAGAAATCACCCACATTTTCAAAAAAGCGGTGAGAAACAGCGTCGCCTATATGACGATGACCCGCCTGGGCATTGAAGCCGGAGAATACTTTGAACCCGATGACCTTCGGGATGTGGTGAATTTTACGACCCCTGCCACGCTGAACGCCCTCGGCTATGCCACCAGCGATATTGCGGAGATGGGACTTGCGGAGATTTCCCGCACCATTCTTGCCCTCGACCGTCAAAATCGCATAATTGCAGAGAAAACCAAAGCCGATTACAATGTAGGCAAAGAAAAAACCGAAAGGAGTCCTGACGATGAACGAGATCACTTACACGAGGCAGGGGGATTATCTGCTCCCCGATCTGACAATGCCGGAGCAGCCGGAGCTGTCGATGGGCAGGTACGCCCGGATGCGGAAGAAGTTCCTGAAGGAGCATCACAAGGTACGCTACTACAACCTGCTGACGAGCTGCACCCTGAACGAGCATCTGAACGACACGGAGCGCAGAGCGAACGAGCTGGAACAGATGCTGACGGAGCAGATGGCAGCGTTGGAGGGCGTGACGGAGAGCCTGAAAGCGACGGATATGATGAGTTGGGTTCGGAAGATGAACAGCATCAAGAGCCGGGTTCAGGAGATCGTGATGGCGGAGGTAATCTTCGCTTAGACTATTACGACCGAAGTCACGAGGATAAGAGCCTGCCATTCTTCGGCGGTGACGATACCGTTCGTGAGATCCTCGGCACCACGCCGCACCTGAAAGCAAGCAAAGACGAGATACGGGCATTCTTTGAAGCTACCGCTGATGAGAACGCCCGTATTTCTTATATCAAGCGCATTTTCAACAACGACTATACCGAGGTCGTTCTGAGTGACGGTCGGCGTGTGGGCTACAAGACCTATCAGAATGTGTTGCAGCTTTGGGAGGGCAGTTATCTCTCCCGCACGGCACAGAGTTTCTATGATTGGGGCGTGATCGCCCAGAATTTTGAAGCGATGCGGCTGCTTGGGGAGTTGCAGGACACGATGAAGCCATTGCCGTCCATCGACGGGCAGTTGAGCTTGATGACAGCAGGAGCAGAGGAACGAAAGCCCTCTGCTTTTACTTTCTCTCAGGAGATCATCGACGCTGTTCTAACCCGTGGCAGCGGCATTTCTGAGGGGAAAATGCGAATCTATGATCAGTTTCAAAAGAGCCTGTCTGCAAAGGAAAACGCAGATTTCCTGAAAAATGAATACGGCTGGGGCGGAGTCTATCCGGCTATTGTCGGAGCCGGTGTTGATGAGCAACACGACGGTAAGGGTATCCGTATTTCTAAAGGCATCGGAAGCGATAAACCTCATATCGACCTGAAATGGAGTCAGGTGGAGAAGCGTATTGCCGAGCTGATAAAACTCGACCGTTACTTGACCCCCAAGGAAAAGGCACAGTACCCTGAGTGGCTGCAAAGGCAGGAAGAGCGCCGAGCAGAGCTTGCCGAGGAACGCAGGAACAGAGAAATCTTGTCTACCGCACCTTCCGAAAAGGAAGAGCCGAAAAATGAGCGATATGAGTACCACCTCGGCAGCACCGTCTATCTCGGCGCAAACGAGTATGAAATCCTGTCCTTTGATGATGAGCGTGTAATGCTCTATGATACGCAGTTCCCGCTTTTCAACAAGGAAATGACGAGAACTGCGTTCGACAGCAAGGTGCAGGAGAACCCGCTGAATGACCATTTGAAGGTCACGGAAAAGCAGTCCGCAGAACAGACTACCGAGTATGACATCGGGATGGGCTATCTCGGCAACGGACTGACCGTTTGGAACCGTGCCGTGGAGGTCAATGGGGACTATCAGAACATTGCCCACATCTCCCCCGAAGGTGAGATCTCCTTCTATGTGCAGGACTTGCCGCAGAGCGTTGTGGAGCGTATCGAACAGGCGGCAGAAAGAGAAAAGCCAAAGGATGCTGCTTTGCCGGAGTTCTATCAGGCGTATCTTAAAACCAAAGCAGACAATCCGAGTAGCCTTTTGCTGTATCAGGTGGGTGATTTCTTTGAATCCTATGCTGATGATGCAGAGGTCGTCGGGACTGCTCTTGACTTGACGCAGGCGACCCGTGCCGTTGATCACAACACCCGTGTCCCAATGGTAGGATTTCCGCAGCACCGCTTAGAAACCTACCTTACAATGCTGATCGACAGAGGGTACGATGTAGCGGTCAACGCTTTGGAGGACGGCGAACGCATTACCCGCACCGTGGTTTCCACCACGAAGGAAGCACCCATCGAGTCCAAACCTATCGGCAGGATCGACTATCTCGGCACGGACGGCAAGGTCGGTGAAAGCATCGAGTACACCAGTCCTTATCAGTTTGAGAAGGACATCAAGGAGGAAAACTACTATGGTGTCCCGATGAGCATTGTGCTGTATCAGGACAGGGACGGCAGTACCATCCCCCACGACTTTATTGCACATCTTGATCCACCGCCCAAGGGCTTTGAGATCATTGACAGCCCGTATTTGCCGGAAAATGCTCTGGGCAAGGCGAAGCATCTCATTGATGATTTTTGCCGTGAGGAGTATCAGCGTGAGGATGGTGCGGACTACACCGATCTTACTGATGTCGGCGTTGCCTACACCACGACTGAGGACGACAAGCACGAAATACAGGCAAGGGTCAATCTTGTGGATTTTCGTATCGAAACTCTTGCAGACGGCAAGGTCATCCGCAGTGAGCAGTATGCGTCCCTTGAAGAACTGACCGAAAAAGGATTGCAAGCACTGTCTTTTGACGACCTTGTTTATCTCTCCGAGGAAGAACTTGCACAGGTGGAAGCACCCCTTACCCCTGTTTGGGAGCATCCGAAGAAAAGCCGGGTGCATTCTTTTGATATTCACCCTGAAATCCCAATGGCAGACCGGCATACCTTCGACCTTGCTTCTCACGAGGTTGAGGAGATCAACAAAAAAGAACGCTTCCACCGCAACTATGCGGCGATCACCGTTTTGAAAAGGTGTCAGGAAGAAAACCGCTTCGCCACACCGGACGAGCAGATTATCCTCTCTAAATATGTTGGCTGGGGCGGTATTCCCGAAGCCTTTGATGAGCGAGCCGGTTCTTGGCAGACAGAGTTCGGGATGCTGAAAAACATCCTGACGCCGGAGGAATACGCTTCCGCAAGAGAAAGCACTCTGACCGCTTTCTACACGCCGCCAACGGTTATCAATGCTGTGTATAAGGTGATGAAACAGCTTGGCTTCCGCGAGGGCAATATCTTGGAACCGTCCTGCGGCATCGGGCATTTTATCGGTATGCTTCCCGAAGAAATGAAGGAAAGCAAGATCTACGGTGTGGAGCTGGATACGGTTTCTGCCGGTATCGCACAGCAGTTATATCAAAAGTCCTCTATTGCCGCACAGGGCTTTGAGGAAACAAATCTCCCTGACAGCTTCTTTGATGCCGTTGTGGGGAATGTACCCTTCGGGGATTTCAAGGTTCCTGACAAGCGTTACGACAAGCACAAGTTCCTCATCCACGACTACTTCTTCGCCAAATCCTTGGACAAGCTCCGTCCGGGCGGCGTAATGGCGCTCCTCACCAGCAAGGGAACGATGGACAAGGAGAACTCCGCTGTCCGCAAGTATATTGCTCAGCGAGCCGACCTGCTTGGTGCTATCCGTTTGCCTAACAACACCTTTAAGGGTAACGCCGGAACGGAGGCCGTTTCGGACATTCTTATTCTGCAAAAGCGTGATCGCATTGTGGATATAGAGCCGGATTGGGTACAGCTCGGCACGGATGAAAACGGTATCCTGATGAACAGCTACTTTGTTGAGCATCCCGAAATGATACTCGGAGAGATGAAAATGGTGTCGGGGCGTTTCGGTCCCGAAGCCACCTGCGTTCCTTACGAGGGGGCAGACCTTGCCGAGCAACTCAGCGAAGCCGTTTCCAATATTCACGGTGAGCTGACCGCATATGAGGTGGAGGATGAGCTTGCAGAGGAGGACAATTCCATTCCCGCAGATCCCACCGTCCGTAACTTCTCCTATACGGTGCTGGACGATAAAATCTACTTCCGAGAAAACAGCCGTATGGCTCCGGTGGAGGTATCGGCTACCGCAGAGAACCGCATAAAGGGTATGATCCGCATCCGTGATTCGGTCAGAACGCTGATTGAATTGCAGACGGAGGATTACCCCGACTCGGAAATTAAAGCAGAGCAGGAGCGATTAAACGCTCTTTATGATACCTTTTCCAAGCAGTACGGACTTATCAACAGCCGTGCCAACATCTCCGCGTTTTCGCAGGACAGCTCCTTTTCTCTGCTCTCGGCTCTTGAGGTCTTGGGCGATGAAGGGCAGCTTGAACGCAAGGCGGATATATTCTACAAGCGAACCATCAAGCCACACACCCCGGTCACTTCCGTAGATACCGCCAGCGAAGCGCTTGCTGTTTCTATGGGCGAAAAAGCCCGTGTGGATATGGATTATATGTGCGAGCTGACCGGCAAGACCGAAGAAGAAATCTTTGCAGACTTGAAGGGCGTTATCTTTCTGAATCCGATGCACGGGTACAGCAATTCCACACAGGCAAAGTACCTGATGGCGGATGAATACCTCTCCGGCAATGTCCGTGAAAAGCTGGCACTCGCCCGAAAGTCAGCGGAACTTTACCCCGAAGATTACTCCGTCAATGTGGAAGCACTGGAACGGGTGCAGCCCAAAGACCTGACCGCCAGCGAGATCGCCGTTCGGCTTGGTGCTACTTGGCTGCCGACCGAAATTGTCGAACAGTTTATGTTTGAGTTCTTGGGGACACCGAGGTACGCACAGTGGAACATCAAGGTTCATTTCTCTGCCTATACCGGCGAATGGAACATTGAGGGCAAGTCCTATGACCGCAGCAATGTGAAGGCATACAGCACCTACGGTACGGGGCGCATCAACGCCTATAAGATCATCGAGGAAACACTGAACCTGAAGGATGTCCGCATCTTCGACTATGTAGAGGACGCAGACGGCAAAAAGAAAGCCGTCCTAAACAAGAAGGAAACGGCAATCGCACAGGCAAAGCAGGAATTGATCAAGCAGGGCTTTCAGGATTGGGTCTGGTCTGACCCTGAGCGCAGAGAACGGCTCTGCCGCCTTTACAACGATAAATTCAACAGCCTGCGTCCCCGTGAGTACGACGGAAGTCATATCGTTTTCAGTGGTATGAACCCGGAAATCGAGCTTCGGGAACACCAAAGAAATGCGGTGGCGCACATCCTCTACGGCGGCAATACGCTGCTTGCACACGCCGTGGGCGCAGGGAAAACCTTCGAGATGGTTTCGGCGGCGATGGAGTCCAAACGGCTCGGATTGTGCAGCAAATCCCTGTTTGTCGTACCCAACCACCTCACTGAGCAGTGGGCATCGGAGTTCTTACAGCTTTATCCCTCAGCCAACATTTTGGTGGCAACGAAGAAAGACTTTGAAACCAAGAACCGCAAAAAGTTCTGCGGCAGAATTGCCACCGGCGATTACGATGCCATCATTATCGGGCATTCGCAGTTCGAGAAAATACCGATGTCCATTGAACGGCAGCGGGCGATCCTCGAACAGCAGCTTGATGAAATTACGGAGGGCATTGCGGAACTGAAAAAGAACCGTGGAGATAACTTCTCCGTAAAACAACTGGAACGCACAAAGAAATCTGTCAAGCAGAAGCTCGATAAGCTCAACGATCAGTCCAAAAAGGATGATACAGTGACCTTTGAGGAGCTGGGTGTGGATAGGCTCTTTATAGACGAGAGCCATTACTACAAGAACCTGTTTCTCTTTACTAAGATGCGGAATGTAGGCGGCATCGCCCAAACCGAAGCAATGAAGTCCAGCGATCTTTTTATGAAGTGTCGGTATTTGGACGAACTGACCGGAGGGCGTGGGACAGTGTTTGCGACAGGAACGCCGATCTCCAATTCGATGGTCGAGCTTTACACCATTCAGCGGTACTTGCAGTACAACACTCTTGTTCAGAACAACTTGCAACACTTCGATGCCTGGGCTTCCACTTTCGGAGAAACCATTACGGCAGTAGAACTTACACCCGAAGGAACGGGATACCGAGCTAAAACACGCTTTGCCCGCTTCTACA
>OHBD01001531.1_pt1 | contig 9764 bp, 10 predicted proteins | sample 1577291 | NCBI WGS metagenome assembly OHBD01 (sample SAMEA3879572, study PRJEB24766) | human gut metagenome | biome: human-associated habitat; feature: feces | place: USA | collected 1985/1987
CTTTATCGCCGGGCCAAGCGCGAGGGCTGGAGCAAGCAGGCGTTTCTTCTCGCCGCAATGAGAATAGAGGGTGTCTACGTGCCGTCCTTCTATCGGCACAGCTACGGCCCGGACGGAAGGCTTCAAGAGATCACGCCGCTGCACGGCGCGCCGGAGCGGGTGACCAAGCGCATCATTCAGCATCTGGACGACGCGCTCTATCCGACGGATATGATCGTTCCGAACACCGAGATTGTCCACGACCGCGCCAATCTGGAGGTTATGCGCGGCTGCATCCGCGGCTGCCGCTTCTGTCAGGCGGGCTTCTGCTACCGGCCGGTGCGGCCGCGCTCGCCGGAGGTCCTGTTTCAGCAGGCGATCGCGCTGCTGGAAAATTCCGGCAGCAGCGAGATCACGCTCTCCAGCCTGTCTACCTCGGATTACCGCTGCCTGCCGGAGCTGGCGGACAAGCTGCTGGACTACTGCACGCAGCGCAAGATCAGCCTGGCGCTGCCGAGCCTGCGGGCGGACAACTTCTCCCGCGAGCTGATGCTCAAGCTGCGGCAGGTGCGCAAAAGCGGACTGACCTTCGCGCCGGAGGCCGGAACACAGCGCCTGCGCGACGCGATCAACAAGAACGTGACGGAGGAAGAGATCCTCACCACATGCGCGACGGCCTTTGAGGGCGGCTGGAACAATGTCAAGCTCTATTTTATGCTGGGCCTGCCGACGGAAACGGATGAGGACGTGCTCGGCATCGCGGAGCTGGTCTATAAAATATTGAAAACATGGCGCGAAAATGCGACAAATAAGAAGCGCGGCGTGCGCATCCATGTGGCGACGGCCTACTTTGTGCCCAAGCCCTTTACGCCCTTCCAGTGGGAAAAGCAGATCACGCCGGAGGAGTACATCCGCCGCCAGCGGCTGCTCAAGGAATCCATGCCGTCAAAGAGCGTGGAGTACAACTGGCATGACGCGCCGCTGAGCCGTCTGGAGGCCGTGCTGGCGCGCGGCGACCGCCGCCTCGGTCCGGTTCTGGAGGAAGCCGTCCGGACGGGTGCGCGCCTCGACGGCTGGGACGAATATTTTGACTATGAAAATTGGCTCAGAGCCTTTGCCGCCTGCGGAATCGACCCGGACGATTATACGACGCGCGGCTTCGGACTGGACGAGCTCCTGCCGTGGCAGACGCTCTCCGACGGCGTGAGCACGGAATTTCTGAAACGCGAGCGGGAAAAGGCCTACCGCTCTGAAACGACGGCCGACTGCCGCACGAGCTGCGCCGGCTGCGGAGCAAACCGCCTTTTGAAGGGAGGACGCTGCGATGCATAGAGTCCTCTTTGAAAAAACCGGAACGGCGATCTGGATGTCGCATCTCGACCTGATGCGGCTGATGCAGCGGGCCTTTCGCCGTGCGGGCGTGCTGCTGCACCATTCGCAGGGCTACACGCCCCATGCCTATGTCTCCATGCTGCTGCCGCTGAGCGTCGGCATGGAAAGCCACTGCGAGATCATGGAATATGAGATCGACACCGAGGAGGCGATCACCCCGGAGATGCTCAATCAGGTGCTGCCCGCGGGTGTGCACGTCCTTGCGGTCTACGAGAGCAGCCGGAAGGGAAAAGAGCTTGTCTGGATGCGGGTGCGCCTGACGATGGAATATGACTGCGGCGTGCCTTCGGGTGCGGCGGAGCGGATCACGGCGCTTCTCACCGGACCGACGCTTGTGGTGGAAAAGCGCACCAAGCGCGGCATGGAGGAAACGGATGTGCGGCCGCTGCTGCACGATTGCCGGATCGAAACGCAGGCGGAAAGGCTCGTGATGACCGCCGTGGTCAGCGCGCAGAATCCGCCGCTCAACCCCATGCTGCTGGCCGCGGCGATCGAGCGGTATCTGCCGGAGCTTGCGCCGGATTTTGTCAAGTGCTGCCGCCTTGCAATGCTGGATACGGCGGAGGAGGACTTCCGCTGAGTGTTTTTCGCGGAAATCCGGAAAGACGGTTGACCATAATCCCTGCGCGTGGTATCATATGGATAGACTTTTTTCGATCGAGGGTTTTGGAATGACTGAGATTGTTGATATGACCAACGCGGCGGAGCTGGATGCCTTTGTCGAGCGCCATCCCCGCTGCCATTTTATGCAGACCTCTCTCTATGGCCGCTTCCGCACGGACCGCACGTGGACGGGCATCATCTGCCGCGACCGCAATCGTAATATCCGCGGGACGATGGCGCTGCTGCGCCACACGACGCATCATTTTAACCTCTCCTTCTTCTATGCGCCGCGCGGGCCGATCTTTGACGACGGTGATTTGGCGACGTTCCGGGAGCTGATCGAGGCGGCGCGGCAGCTTGCAAAGCAGTGCGGCGCCTATATGCTGCGCGTGGATCCTGCGATCGAGGAAACGGATGCGGCATTTTTGCAGTGCGCACAGGAGCTGGGTTTCCGCCGCAAGGATGCGGTGGACTATTCCATGAGTCAGCCGCGGATGTGCTATATCTCCGACCTTGCAGGACTGGACACGGAGTCCTTGCTGATGCACTACAGCCGCATGAAGCGCTATGACGTGCGCCGTGCGATGCGCAATGGCGTGACCGTGCGCATGGGCAGCGTGGAGGACGTGCCGGTATTCAATCGGATGATGGAAGCAACGGCGGAGAAAAAGGGCTTCACTCCGCGCTCTGCCGAGTATTTCAGCCGTTTTCTCACGAATCTCGGCGAGGGCGCGCAGATGTATCTTGCCGAAAAGGACGGGAAGGTCATCGCGGGCGCGATCACGATGGAATACGGCAACTGCATGTGGCATATGTTCGGCTGTTCCGACCGCGAGTACCATGCCGACTGCCCCAACGAGCTGCTGCAATACGCGATGCAGTGCCACGCGATCCAGAACGGCCGCCGCTGGTTTGATTTTTACGGCGTCGAGGGTTATCCGGTAGAGGAAAACCCAAAGTATGGCCTGCACAAGTACAAGCAGGGCTTCGGCGCGCAGTTCCACGCCTACGCGGGCGAGTTTGATCTGCCCATCCGTCCGCTGGTCGAACGCATCATGCGGCTGCGTCAGAGCTGAGTGAGCAAAGGAAGGAAATCTCATGATAGAATTTGTCGATATTGATCATGCGCAGGAGCTGGATGCCTTCGTCACCGCGCATGAGTGGAGCCATTTTATGCAGACCTCCCTGTGGGGACGGGTGAAGAGCGACTGGGGCTGGCACGGCATCCTCTGCCGGAGCGAGGACGGAAAGATTCGCGGCACGATGGCAATTTTGCAGCACAATATCCACTACACCAATACCTGCCTGCTGTACGCGCCGCGCGGCCCGATCTTTGACCACACGGATTTTGCGACCTTTGAAGAGCTGATCGCCGGAGCACGCGAGCTTGCCAAACGCCAGAAGGCCTATGCCATCCGCATTGACCCGATGTTTGAAGAGGGCAGCCGGGGCTTTATGGAGGAAACGGAAAAGCTGGGCTTTACCTGCAACGCCGCTTCGGATTATTCGCTGTTCCAGCCGCGCATGACCTATGTCATCGACCTGACGGGCCTGACGGCGGACAGCCTGCTTGCAAGCTACACGCGCATGAAGCGCTATGACGTGCGCCGCGCGATCCGCAGCGGCGTGACGGTGCGCATGGGCGGCGTGGAGGACATCCCGGAATTCTGCCGGATGATGGCGTCCACGGCCGAGCGCAGGGGCTTTGCCGCACGCAGCAAGGACTATTTCACCGCATTTCTGACGCGGCTCGGCGAAGGCGCGCGGATGTATCTTGCGGAAAAGGATGGCAAGATCATTGCCGGGACGATCACGATGGAGCTGGGCAACCGGATGTGGCATATGTACGGCTGCTCCGATCGCAGCTATCACGCCGATTGCCCCAACGAGCTGCTGCAATATACCATGCAGTGCCATGCGATTGAGCAGGGACTGCGGTGGTACGATTTCCGCGGCGTGAACGGCTATCCCGTGGAGGATAATCCGCAGATCGGTCTGCACCGCTATAAGCAGGGCTTCGGCGCGCAGTTCCACGCCTATGTCGGTCAGCTGGATCTTCTGACGCGGCCGGTCATGGGCCGCCTGGTCAATCTGATGATGCGGATGAAGCAGTAATAATAGGGCAAACAAAATGCCGTCCCCGGTTTCGCCGGAGACGGCATTATAAGTTTATCTGCGGCGGCGCTTTTCGCGCGGGGGACGCTGATCATGCTTTGCGACCTGACGATCGAAGATCAACAGGAAGAAGCGCATCAGCGTCGGCGCGGTGAGAAGCAGGACAACCATGATCAGGCCGGACTGGTAATTGATCGCCGGAATTTCAAAGAATCCCGGAATAAGCAGCAGACAGAACAGCATCGCAGCGGACATGGCCGCAAAGACGATCAGCCGCAGCTTGGTAAAGGGCTTGGACACGTGGTACAGCGTGATCAGACCGACCGCGGCCAGTAGCCAAACCGCAATGGTATTCAGGTGCGTATCCGGCAGATTGAAGGTGGAGGTCAGCATCCCGGCCAGAATGACCAGAATGATGTTCGTCAGGCCACCCGGCATGGCACGGCGGATGACGTTGCGCATGAACTTGCCCTCAACTCTTGCGTAGTTCGGCTCCAGTGCGAGGAAGAAGGACGGCACGCCGATCGTCAGACTGCTGATGAGGGAAAGCTGGATGGCTTGCAGGGGATAGGGCATATTCACGAACATCAGCAGAATGGTCAGGACAAAGGAGAAGATGTTCTTCACAAGGAAGAGCGCCGCGGCGCGCTGGATGTTGTTGATGACCCGGCGGCCCTCCGCGACGATATGCGGCATGGCGCCAAACTGCGAATTGAGCAGCACGATCTGCGCGACCTGCGAGGCGGCCTGACTGCCGGAGGCCATTGCGATGCCGCAGTCGGCATCCTTGAGCGCAAGGACGTCGTTCACGCCGTCGCCCGTCATGGCAACGGTATGGCCCTGTGCCTGAAATGCGCGCACGAGCATCCGTTTCTGCTCCGGCGTGACGCGGCCGAACACGGTGTATTTCCGCACGGCTTCGGCAAAATCACGCTCCGTGCGCAGACAGGTGGCGTCGATGTAGCGGTCGGCGTGCTCAATGCCGGCGCGGGTCGCGATCTCGGAGACCGTAATGGGGTTATCACCGGAGATAACGCGGATGGAAACGCCCTGCTCCGCAAAATAGCGGAAGGTGGCCTGCGCATCCGGGCGCAGCAGGTTGGAGAGGTAGATCAGCGCGATGGGCGTGACAAGAGCACTGTCCAACTGGGTATCAAGCGTGGTTTCATAGGAGGCCAGCAGCAGCACGCGGCAGCCGCGCGCAGACCACGGCTCCGTGTTGTCGCGGATGGAGTCATAGCGGCTGCCCATGACAAACTCCGGCGCGCCGATGATATAGCGCCCGTGCTCGCCGAAGTCGGCGGCGGACCACTTGGTCGAGGAGGAGAAGGGGATCCGCTTGACCGCGTGCCAGCTGGACTGTTCGCCGAACTGGAGCGCCATGGCCTTCGCGGTTTCATTGTCCGGCTCCTCGCCATAATAAAACGCGGCGAGGATCTTCTCTATGTCGTCATAGGTGAAGCGCTCGGAGGCGAGCGGGAAGATGTCCGTGACCTCCATGGCCGGCTCCGTGATGGTGCCGGTCTTGTCCACACAGAGAACGTCCACATGGGCGAGAGTCTCAATGCAGTTCATGTCCTGCACCAGCACGCGACTGCGTGCCAGCTTCAGGCAGCTGACTGCGATGGCAACGCTGGTCAGAAGGTACAGCCCCTCCGGGATCATGCCGATCAGCGCGGCGACGGTGGATTCTACGGATTCGCGCAGGGGAAGCCCCTGAAATACATTGAGGTAGTGCCGAAGGAAGAGCAGGATGCCCAGTGGAATGAGCGCAATACCGACGACGGTGATCAGGCGCGTCAGGGATTTCATCATCTCTGACTGCGCGGAGCGCACGTCGCGGCGGGCTTCCGCCGCCAGTTTTGCCGCATAGCTCTCTGCGCCGACGTGGGTGAGCTGGGCGCGGCAGCGCCCGGAGATGACAAAGCTGCCGGATTTGAGCACGTCGCCCGGATTTTTGATGATGGCGTCGGCTTCGCCGGTCAGGAGGGACTCATTGACCTGCATCTGCCCGTCGCGCACGACGGCGTCGGCACAGATCTGGTCGCCTGCGGCAAATTCTACGATGTCGTCGCGCACGAGCTGGTCCGTCCGCACGCTCACGCGCTGGCCTGAGCGGATGACCTTCTGCTGCCCGGCGGCGACCAGCGTGAGCTTGTCCACCGCGCGCTTGGCGCGCGTTTCCTGAAAGATGCCGACGACGGTATTTGCCGCCGCGACGATCAGGAACATCAGGTTTTTGAAGGAGCCGACGACGATCAGCGCCGCGGCCAGCACCAGAAAGATCAGATTAAAAAAGGTGAATACGTTTTCCTTGACGATCTGGCGTTCGGTTTTTGTGTTTGTGGGAGGCTGCTTGTTGCTCAGACCATTCATCTGGCGGAGCTTGACCTCCTGCGGCGACAGGCCCTCATTAAAATCGGCGTTCAGCACCGGAATGGGGCGGTGGGCTCTGGGCGGGAGCTTTTTCTCTTTCGGCTTCATAGGCAGTACTCCTGTATCCCGAATTCTTCTTTTGCATTATATCACAAAAGTTCCGGGAATAACACCAATATGACAAAAAATTCATATTCCGGACATACTCGCATGAAAACGGGGGAAGAATCAGAAATAAATTCAAAAAAGACTTGATTTGCGGTAAATTCTATGCTAAGATAACTAAGTCTGCAAATGGGTGGTCCTCTGCACGGCGCGGTCATCGCCGGTACGAACGCCTAATAAACAAGGAGGACAAAACTATGGATCTGATGAAGGCTTTGACCAGCCAGTACATGAAGGAAGAGCTGCCGCAGATGAACGTCGGCGACACCGTTCGTGTTCATGTCAAAATCAAGGAAGGTACTCGCGAGAGAGTGCAGGTTTTCGAAGGCACCATCATTGCCCGCAAGCATGGCGGCATTGAGGAGTCCATCACCGTCCGCCGTCTGAGCTACGGCGTCGGCTGCGAAAAGGTGTTCCCGGTTCACTCCCCGAACATCGTCAAGGTAGAAACCGTTCGCCGCGGCAAGGTTCGCCGTGCGAAGCTCTACTATCTGCGCAACCGTCTTGGCAAGGCTGCAAAGGTCAAGGAAAGAGTCTAAATTCAAAAGCAAAGCCTCCGGCATCCGCCGGGGGCTTTCTTTTTTCAGAAAAGTTGAATGTTAAAATAAATTCAGAGAAATTTGTGGAATTTGCCCATGACGATTCTTTGAAAATTCTGGTATAATACAAATAACGGAATCGGAAGGAGGCGAATTCGGTGCTGCGGGATGGTGAAATGGTGATTTATGGCACAGAGGGTGTTTGCAGGATCGCCGGAACGGAGAGCATGAAGGTCGGCGGGACGAGAGCGGAGTATTATGTTCTCAAACCTGTCTATCGGGAAAATGCCACGGTTTTCGTTCCAAAGGAAAATGAGCGGCTCGTTGCAAAAATGCGGAGAGTGCTGTCCGCGGAGGAGATCGACCGATTGCTTGGTGCGGCAGCACAGGAGGAAGTTGCGTGGGTCGAAGATCCGAATGAGCGGAAGGAAGCCTATGCAGAGATTCTGAAAAGCGGCGACCGCTGCCGCATTGTGCGGATGATCCATGCGCTGCACCTGCGGCGGCAGGAACTGCGCAGCGCCGGGAAACAGCTCCGCAGCGGCGATGATCAGCTTCTGCGCGACGCAGAACGCCTGCTGCATGATGAATTTGCGCTGGTGCTGCACATTCCGCAGCAGGAGGTGCCGGAGTACATTCGCAGGAAGATCATGGCCGGCGCGTGATACTATATATTAATAGAGTTTTATAAAAACCGACTGAGAGCTCTCAGTCGGTTTTGTGTTTCATCTGCACTTCAATCGCGTCAAGGACAAAGCGGTTCAGGCTTTTTCCCTGTTTTGCGGCATACGCTGCAATCTCGGCGCGTTGGCCTTTGGGCACTACCAGACTGATGCGGTCGTATGCTTTTTTATTATAGCGAGCGGTTGCTTCCTTCTGTGCGTCGGAATATGCCATCTTGATCACCCGTCTGTATACTAACGTAAGTATTTGTAATTCCGTATAATTACATAAGTATATTTTTGTAGAAAGTGCAAATTGATATACTTGTGTTAGTATGTTAAAATTGCTTAAAAAGGAGGGAAAAGGATGGATTCAAATTCTAATAAGCCTACGTGTACAAAAAACTGGAATTCCGGTGGAAGCATACAGTATATGGCAAAGGTGGCCGAAATTTTACTTGCTGTCAATGCTGTCATTACCGCGATTTCATTTACGGTAGGAATGGCGCAAGTGTTTCAAAAATTGCTGTGGCTGTGGGTGATCGCGGGGGTGGCTCTTACCGTTGGCGGAATTATCTTCGCGAACCTTGTTGCCAAATGTCTGAACGGCTTCGGAGAAATCGTCAATAATTGCAGCAACACAGAAGCATATCTGAACGCACTGGTTCAGAATGCTGGAATTAAAATCATACAAAAATACTGATAGGAACATTTTTATGTTATCTTCCGGCGGGGGTTCCCGCCGGATTTTTTGCAGAAAAGGGGAAAGTGAGCGATTCTCCATCTTCCACAAATTTTTCTAAAAAAATTTATGAAAAACACCAAAAAAGTTCTTGACATTCACGGCCTAGTGTATTATTATATAGAGGCGCGCGTGAGGGGCAACCTATGCGTACGCACTGCGATGAAGCAGGAGATTGCGCCGTAAGGCGGTAACTTCTGCGGAGTATGTCCGGTCATCGGGCGGCTGAGACGATCAGAGTATGTGGCGTATATCGCCGCTGCTGTGAAGGATCGGCCGGCAAACGTCGGCCTTTTTTCATGGCCAGGGAGTGATACGCACGGTTAAGCGTACAGTGATCTCTCGACCGTACCCAGCAGACTTAGGAACACTGAGTACGTTTTCAAGGAGGAAAACAACAATGGCAAACGCAATGATCAGAATTCGCCTGAAGGCTTATGATCATCAGATCATCGACGCTACCGCTGAGAAGATCGTCGAAACCGCAAAGCGCAACGGCGCGACCGTTTCCGGCCCGATCCCGCTGCCGACCAAGAAGGAGATCGTTACCATCCTTCGTTCCCCGCACGTCAACAAGGACTCCCGCGAGCAGTTCGAGCGCAGAACCCATAAGAGATTGATCGATATCCTCAACCCCAATGCGAAGTGTGTGGAAGCCCTCCAGGGCCTCGACCTCCCCGCCGGCGTTGAGATTGAGATAAAGCTGTAATCACTATTTCATAATAGTATTGCGGCAAACCCCGACCGTCTGCCGAGGCGGTCCCGGGTCATGTTGGTAAACCAATGACTGCCCAATGGTCAAGTTTGCCAACCAATAACCTAAAAAGGAGTAAGAAAAATGCAGAAAGCAATCATCGGCAAGAAAGTGGGCATGACCCAGATCTTCGATGAAGCCGGCCACGTCATTCCGGTCACTGTCATTGAGGCAGGCCCGTGCGTCGTCGCGCAGAAGAAGACCATCGAAAATGATGGCTATGTTTCCGTTCAGCTTGCATTCGGCGACGTCGCTGAGAAGAAGCTGTCCAAGCCGGAGCTGGGTCATCTGAAAAAGGCAGGCGTTTCTGCCAAGAAGCACCTCAAGGAATTCAAGCTTGATAATGCGGCTGACCTCGAAGTCGGCGCTGAGATCAAGGCTGACGCTTTTGCGGCTGGCGATCACGTTGACGTGACCGGCACCTCCAAGGGCCACGG
>OHBD01001540.1_pt1 | contig 9712 bp, 9 predicted proteins | sample 1577291 | NCBI WGS metagenome assembly OHBD01 (sample SAMEA3879572, study PRJEB24766) | human gut metagenome | biome: human-associated habitat; feature: feces | place: USA | collected 1985/1987
ACGAACCAGTAGGTCGGGGGTTCGAGTCCCTTCCGGCGTACCAGAAAAGCGGTTGATCGTTGATCAGCCGCTTTTCTAATTTTTTTACGCAAAAATAAGATCCCCGGCTGGCGGCGCCAGCCGGGGACTTGCTTTACAGGGCTTACAGGACGTAGGTGGAGATGGTGCGGCCGAGGGCGCCGATGTCGACGCTGCCGCGGAACTCGAATTTCGCGGTGAAGCCGTTGGAGAACATCAGATACAGCTCGGAATCCGACACCAGCTCGGCAAAGCCGGGCGTCTGGATGGTAAAGAACTGGACCCTGGAATAGGGCATGATGGCAAAGGACTTCTTGAGCCCCGTCAGCCCCTGCACGTCGATGGAGATGATGCGCTTGTTCGTGAAGACGAGCTGATCGCGGATGGTGCGGAACGCGGCGACGATCTCCTCGCCCTCGATCAGCAGGCCGAAGACCTGCGTCTTGACGGACGACACGTCGATCGGCTTGAGGTTCCATATGGAGTCTCCGTTGAAATTGATCATGGGAGCTTTCCTTTCTATGTCTTATGAAAAGAAACGGAGCGGATGCTCCGGTTCGAGACTGTCAAAAACTATGAATGGCAGCTGGATGATAGAGCAGCAGGGGAAGAGTGAAGGGGGCAAAGAGCCCCCTTCGCGTTCAATCAACCAGTTTTTCGAACTTTAAAAAGTTCGAAAAACTGCCTCAGCGGGGCGAAAAGTCTTTTTCGACACGCTGAGAACCGGAGCATTTGCTCCGGTTCTTTTGGAATGCTTAGATGTCCAGCGGGTCCATGCTGAGGACGGGGTGACCGACCTCGGACAGGAAGGCCAGCAGCTCTTCCGGATCGCCGTTCGGGCAGTTGGTCTCGTCAGCGACCATATCGGCAAAGTTGTCGATGTCGTACATATCCTTGGCAGTCTCGTTGAGCTTGTCACGGATCTGATCCTTGAGCTCCTTCGGCAGCCAGACCAGACGGCCGACGCCGCCCTCGGCCTTGAGGAACTTGTGGGAGGCGATGTAGTGCTTGCCGTGGCCCATGAAGCCCGGGGTCTGCACGCCGCCGCCGGTCATGGAGGCCATCTCGGAGAAGGTCATGCCGAGCGGGGAGTACAGCGTGACGTGCTCCAGCGCGCCGTGCGAGTACTGCGCGACAGCCTCGTCGACGTCTTCGTAGCGGCCGGTGCGCTCGTCGGTGCAGCGCTCCTTGGTGACGACCTGGCAGGGACCCTGCGGGTCGAGCTCGTTGGTGGCCTTCGCGTCCAGCCAGGACACGGCGCCGCACAGACCCAGACGTTCCGGGGTGACGATGCACACGTGGCTCGGGGAGAACGCCTGGCACATGATGCAGGAATAGAACACAGGCACGGATTCGTCGGTCATGGACTTTAGACGCTCGTCGCGCTTGTCAAAGACCTCGTTGGCGTGCTTGCGCAGCTCGGCGTTCGGCTCGTCACCGACGACGATGCGGACCTGGCACTTGTCAACGACCGTATCGAACTCGGACTTGATCTTGGCATAGAGCACCTCGCCAATGTGCTTGAACTTGAAGCCGGCTTCGAAGTCCGCCTTGCTGATACGCACGCGGATCATATCGCGCTGGCCGGTGTGCATGAGGCCTTCCACGCAGTTGAGGAAGGAGTGGATCTTACGCTCGAAGACCGGCTCAAAGTCGGGCTGCATGGCCTTGCCTGCGACCTCGACGGTGTAGCTCATGGAGATCTTGGAGCCGACCGGGATCTCGTCGATCTCGGGGCCGACGACCTCGATCTTGTGATCCTCGACCTCGGAGGCGTCCTTGGTGGTGACGAGCTCGAAGCAGTCCTTGCGGGAGCCGTCGATCTCGACCTGCATGTCGCCCTTGCGGATGATCTCGCCTTCGAATGCGGAGGAGAAGGAGACGGGGATGTCGATCTTCGTGATCTTCAGCTTGATGCCGCGGGCCTCGATGGAGGTGTCGATCCAGTCCTTGGTGTCATCGTAGATGATGAGGGACTTCGGCACGGCCCACATATCGTCGTGGTCGTTGGTGATGACCGGGAAGCCGAGCTTGATGGCGCCCGCGCCGCAGGCGACGGTGATGTCGTTGACCGGCTTGTACGCGTTGACAAACGCGTTGATGCGGTCGAAGGTGTACTTGTGGAAGCCCTCGACGTCGCCCGGCTGGATGGCGCCGAAGATCATGGCCGCGCGCACGACCAGGGAGATGACGTGACCGACGGACCAGATCTCCTCGCCGACCGGAACGACACGGACGGGGAAGCTCATGGAAAGACCGGCCTCGACAGCCTGCTCGATGATGCCGCCGATCAGGAACACGAAGATACCGCGGGACTGATAGCCCTTGATGGTCTCAACCGCTTCCTCGGTGGACGGAGCCGGCCCGATCATGACGACGAAGCCGGGGATATCGCCGGTGACAAGGGGAACGCCCAGCTCACGCACTTCCGCGTCGGTGAAGTGGCCGTGGTAGTTGGTGCCCTCATACGGGGTCTGGGTCTTGACGTACTTGCAGGCCTCGATCATCTCGGCGGCGATGGCGGTGCCGACGCCGGACTGGAAGATGGAGTGCGTGCGCGGCTCGCGGAGCATCATGGCCTTCACGTCGGCCAGCGCATCCTGCAGCTCGCCGGTCGTGGTGACCTTCTTGCCGATGTAGGCATAGATACAGGCGCAGAAATAAGCGGTGGAGGGAAGCGTCAGGGGAGCGTCGCGGCCGACTTCAGCCACGATCTTGTTAACTTCTTCCTCGGCCTTGGCGAACATCTCGTCAGAGCCGTTGAAGACGCGTTCAAACAATGTCTTCATTGTGGTTTCATTCCTTTCAGATTCATTCTTTGGCGTCGATGGCAGCCTTGATGGCGCGGATCTCGTCGAGCGCGTCGGGGCTGCAGTCGTAGGGGGAGAGGCCTTTGCGGTCCGCGTCGATGACGGTGGGACTGTAGCTGATGAAACCGAGCAGATCCTCGGCCGGGATGCGGCTGCGGATAAATTCGCGGTCGGACTCGTCGCGGATCTTGTTGGCGACGACGCGCACCTTCGTGATGCCGATGTCGCGGGCGAGCTCCTTGATGCGCACATAGGTCTGTACGCTCCGCGCGCCCGGCTCGATGACCACGATGAACTGGTCCATCATGCTGGCCGTGCCGCGGCCGAGATGCTCGAGCCCGGCCTCCATGTCCATGATGACGACGTCGTCCCTGCGGAAGACCAGGTTCGTCATGATCGCCTTGAGCATCACGTGCTCCGGGCAGACGCAGCCGGTGCCGCCGGTGTCGACGGTGCCCATGACGAGAAGCTTCACGCCGTGGATGTCCTTGGCGAGCTTGTCGGGCAGGTCGGAGACGTCGGGGTTGAGCTTATAGAAGCTGTTCTGGTCGTTGGCGCCGGTGCGCTCCTTGGCCAGCTGCTTCATTTTGGACACGGGAACGATGGAGTTGACTTCTTCCTCGCTCAGCCCCAGCGCCAGACCCAGGTTCGCGTCCGGATCAACGTCGGCGGCGAGGACCGTGCGCCCTTCGTCGGCGTACAGCCGCGCGAGCGTGGAGGCCAGCGTCGTCTTGCCGACGCCGCCCTTGCCGGTGATAGCTACTTTCATATCGGTAAAGACCCTCCGGGAGCTTCGCTTAGATGCCGAGAGCTGCGCGCTTGGCCTCGATGGCGGCGATCATCTTGTCGCCGAGGCTCTCGATGTTGGTATCGACGACGAAGTGCGCCTCGACCCACTCCTTGCAGCCGCGGGTCTCGCCCTGCAGCAGCTCGGTGATCTCGCTGGAGCCCTTGGAATACGGGTCAACGCCGAGGTAGGTGTCGATGCCGGTGGCCACGACGTAGTTGCCGATGGAAACTGCCTTTTCAGACATCCATTCCGGCGCGCAGCCGCAGAGCGGAATCTGGGAAATGTTGATGCCCCAATCCTTTGCAAGATCGGAAGCCAGGATCATCATACGGGAGATATCCACGCAGGAGCCCATATGCAGGATGGGCGGGATGCCGACCAGCTTGCACACGCGGCGCAGACCCTCGCCGCAGTATTCGGCGGCGTCGAGATCCATGAGACCTGCCTTGGCGGCAGCCTGTGCCGAGCAGCCGGAGACGATGACGATGATATCGTTCTTGAGGAGCTTCTTCATAAGCTCGATGTGGGCGGTGTCGGGACGGACCTTGGGGTTGTTGCAGCCGACCATCGCCACTGCGCCGCGCAGGACGCCCGCCTTGACGACATCCGCCAGAGGCTTCAGCGTGCCGAACGCGTCGACATGGGTGTTGCAGACGCCGTCGAGCTCTTTCTTGATTGCCTCGACCGAGTAGCCGACACGGGCCTTGGTCTTGAGGTTCGGAATGTTGACGAGCTCGGGCTTGCGGTTCTTGAAGTTCTCGACCGCCATCTTGATGATCGCCTTGGCGTTGTCCGCCGCGGTATCCTCATGGAACTCGATGAAATCGGAGTCCGGCATGCGGGCGATGGGGGAGGTGGTGATGAACTTGGTGTGGAAGCACTTGGACAGCGGGCCCAGTGCCGGGAAGATGCACTGCACGTCGACGACGATAGCTTCGCAGGCGCCCGTCAGAACGACGTTTTCCTGCTGCAGGAAGTTACCGGCCATCGGGATGCCCTGACGCATGGCGACTTCGTTGCCCGTGCAGCAGACGCCGGCAATGTTGATGCCCTTGGCGCCGACAGACTTTGCGAGCGCGATCATCTCGGGATCCTGCGAGTACATGACGATCATCTCGGACAGGGAAGGATCGTGGCCGTGGACGATGATGTTGACCATGTCCTTTTCCATGACGCCGATGTTGGCGGTGGTGTCAACGGGACGCGGGGTGCCGAACAGAATGTCGGAGAACTCGGTGCCCATCATGGAGCCGCCCCAGCCGTCGGACAGACCGGCGCGCAGGGACTGCTTAATGAGAGCCTCCGGCAGCGAGGAACAGCCCATATGCGTCATGTGCAGCGACTGCGAGACCTCACGGTCGATCGCGCGCGGCTCGATGCCGGCGTCATGCCACAGCTTCTGGGTGTGCTCCGGGGCACGCTTGAGGTAGCGCTGCACGCCGAACGGCTTGCCGTACTCGAGAAGACCCGTCTCGGCGACCTCGTGGGCCAGATCGTAGATATCCTTGCCCTCGGTCTCGATGCCCCACTCGGCGGCGATCTTCTTCAGCTTTTCCGGATCCTTGACCTGGTAGGAGCCGCCCTCTTTCGCCTGATAGAGCGTGTGGCAGATCTGACGGCCATGGTCGGAGTGCGTGGCTGCGCCGCCTGCGGTGAAGCGCAGGTAGTTACGGCCGACGATGCCGTGCACGTCGCAGCCGCAGATGCCGCGCGGGGCCTTCGGCGTGATGCGGCAGGGGCCCATGGAGCAAATGCGGCAGCAGGTGCCGGCTTCGCCGAAGCCGCAGTGCGGCGTCTGATTCTTGACGCGCTGCTGCCAGGAATCCGCGCCAACTTTTTTGCCGGTTTCGAGCAATTCGTTGGTCGCTGCTTCCATCTGTTCAACTGTGATTAAGCGATCCCAATCCATCGATGATGTATCCTCCTAAATTTTGTTCTGGACCGGCCCGCGCAGCAGCTGCCCAGGCCGAAGGGGGGTGGCGTGTCCGTCCGGACAAACCGAGCGGGCGTATTTTCGCCTCGAAACCAAAAGCGACGCAATACGCCTCATACAGCTTGGGTCTATTCTATCAAGCCCCCGCGGGAAAGTCAACCGATCCGAACCCCGGCGGGGGGTTATCGGCAAACGCGGAAATCAGACGAAATCGAAATAAAAACAACAAATAAAAAGTCAGAATCGTCGACAAATAACGGACGATTCTGACTTTATGCACAAAATGATATACGATATTCGGATATTCCTTTTTTTATGGTTCCATATGAACATTGATATGCGGATACGTCATGGTGACGCCGGCAGAGGAAAAGGCTGCCTGCAGGCCGTCGAGGACGTCATTGCAGCAGGTCCAGTAATCCTCCGTGCGGGCCCAGAAGCGCAGGACGTAATTGACCGCGCTGTCGCCGTAGCCGGTGACGTGGGCCTCGATGGGCCGGTCTTTGAGGACCGTCTCATGCGCGGCCGCGGCCTGCGTGAGCACGGCGCGGACGGTGTCCGCCGCGTCGTCATACGAGGCCGAGACGTTCAGGTCGATCCGGCGCGCAGGCTCGGCGGTCTGGTTGACGATGGCGGCCGCGGTGACCTGGCTGTTGGGCAGGTAGATGCGCTGACCGTCATACGTCCGCAGGCTCGTATAGACCGCGCCGATGGTGAGCACCGTCCCGGCCTTGTCTCCGATCTGCACGTAATCCCCGGCACGGAAGGGCTTGGCCGTGAGGATCATCATCGCGCCCGCTACGTTGGAGAGCGCCGTCTGCAGCGAGAGCGAGACGGCCAGACCGGCGACGCTCAGGATGGCGAGCAAAGACGTGGTATCGACGCCGAGCGTCCCCGCCACGAGCATGATCGTGATGAAGATCAAGATCGCCTTTGCCGACGTGCGCAGGAAGCCGAAGATCGTATGGTCGAGCTTCGAGCGCGAAAACAGCTTGTCCGCCGCCCGTAAGATCAGCCGGATCAGCACCGCGCACAAAACGAGCAGCACCGCCGCATACAGCAGCTTCTCCAGCGTCAGCCGCGAAAAAAACGACTGCACCTGCTGCTCGTCGATGGTCTGCGTATCCAGAACGGAAGAAAAGATCATAAACGACCCTCCGGGTGATAAAAAATCTTCATAAGGCTCCCCTCCCAGGGGAGCTGTCTGCGAAGCAGACTGAGAGGTTGTCGCAAATTTGCTGCAACCTCTCCGTCCCGGCTTACGCCGAGCCACCTCCCCTCCCAGGGGAGGCTTTGGATCTGTGCACCCCCATGGCTTCCCCTATGAGGGGAAGCTGTCAGCCGTCAGGCTGACTGATGAGGTGGGAGCAGTTTCGTCACCGCTTCCACCCCAAAAACCCGCAGACCGCGGCCACGAACGGCGCGAGCTGCTGGATCAGGAAGCGGCCGAGGGGCTGAACGACGGCGGGATAATACAGGCGGATGACCGGCCGCAGGATACTTCCTGCGCTCTGGGCAAACAGCGCAGTTACGGCCAGCACCAACGGCGGCAGGGCAGAGAGGATCCCTGCAGCCAGCAGCCACCGGCGCCCCTTTCCTGCGACCCGGACCGGCAGCCAGACGGATGCCAGCGCGCACAGCAGAATGCCGCCCGTAAAGAACCCGAGCTGCGACACGCAGAGCCGGTAAATGCTGTAGGCCAGACTGTACGTCATGCCTTGCCGCGCCTCCAGCGCCGGGACGAGCACCAGCTGCAAGACCAGCAGCGCGAGCAGGACCGCGCCGCAGACCATGCTGCAGACGATCCACCGCCGCTGGTACTGCTGGTAGCCATTCCGCTTCACACCATAGATAAGCTCGGTCGCATCGCAGTGCAGCGCCTCCGCAAGCGCGAGAAGCGTATCGAGATCCGGCTCCGTGCGGCCAATCTCCCAACTGCTGACGGTCTGCCGCGTGACGTGCAGCATACCGGCCAGCGCGTCCTGTGTCAGCCCTGCACGCACGCGCAGCCGCCTGAGATTCGTTCCAATAGCCTGCATCCATCATCCCTCCTGCCTCCACTATAGCAGACAGGGCCCATTTTGTCACGCAACGATTTGCTGCGGCACCATTTTTCCGCCGACCGCAGCCTCTCCGCGGGGCAGGAACTTGCGGTATTGCTTCTGATTCCTGCGGAAGAAGCCGCGGATGGTGAGCAGGACGAAGGCTGCGACGGCGAGATAGTAGAACGGCAGAGCGACTGTCCATGCGCTTTCCGGAAGGACCTTCTTGACAGCGACTGCATCCAGCAGAATGTAGATCAGAAGCCGGTCGCTGCCGACGACGAACGGGCGAAGAATGGCGGCGCGGATGGCCACCCATGCGACGCCCAACGCCAGCTTCGGCGCGTCCTTTGCACTGCATAGCTCCGTGCCGATGGTCACGAAACCGCAGAAGTAAATGGAGCTGTGGCAGAACATCGAGATGTAGATGTCAAGCGAGGCATACGCGCCGTAGATCACGCCGCCCGCCGCGATCATCGCCAGGTAGTAGAAAAAGCCAGCCATCAACCCGGAATACGCGGCCCAGCTGCGCAGCCGCCGTTTTGACGTCAGAAGAATTGCGGGGACAAGGAAATACGCGACAGTCGAGAACTCCACGGGGAGCATCACAACGCCTTTGACAAACGGGTAAATGACGCCATACCGCAGCAGATTGCCGGAAAGAAGCACGGCGCACAGCCAGCGCACGACAGTTCTGCGCCGACCTTCCGGGCATTTGCAGAGCTGATAGGCCGCGACATTGATGCAGCCGAAGAACACCAGCGCGACCGCATTCAGACCGTACATAACGTGCGCACCTCAGTTCTGAAACCAGCCCCACGCGTGCCAGAACTGGAGGCTCCCGGCGGACAGGGCGCACACGACGTAGGACAGCACGAAGCAGGCGGCGAACAGCGCCAGCGAGATCAGCGCGGCCGCGCGCAGGCGGCGCCTGGTCTTTGCGGAAAACTGCGGGTTGATCGCAAGGGCGGGCAGCGCCGCCTCGCCCGAAGCGGAAGCCAGCGCGTTATGCTGGAAGCGGCCGAAGGAGCGGACGAGCTGCCGCAAAAACGCCGCGTAGTAGACGCAGCCGACCACGAGCAGCACCGTAAGCGCCGCAAAGCTGAGCGCCAGGATCGCGCCGCACCAGTACGGCATCGCAGGGATTAAACCGGCAATGTTCCATCCGCCCAGCAGGCAGACCGCCAGCGCCGCGAAGCACAGCGCGGCTGCCGCCATCACAAGTCCGAAGCCAGCCAGCAGCACGAAGAACAGCCCGGCAAACAGATCGGCGAAGCACAGGCCGGTAACAGCAAGAGCTTTGCTGCCGCCGACTTTCTTTGCCGTGTCAGTACTTTCAAACTGCGCAGCCAATTCCTCAGGGCTGCCGAGCTTGGCGGCGATCTCCTCTTCCGAATATCCGTCGGCCAGCTTGAACGCGAAATGCTGTTCGTACTCCTGGGTCACGTCGGCGGCGTCCGCCACGTTCCGTTTGCGCAGCTCCGAAGCCAGCCGCGCCATAAATTCATGCTTTGTCATTGTTCTCATCCTCCAAAAGCGTTCTGACAGATTGCGCGAAGTTCAGATATTCCGCGCGGTCGTTCTGATACGTTTCCCGGCCAAGCTCCGTGAGCTTGTAATATTTGCGCGGTGGCCCGCCGCTCTCCTCCTGCAGATAGGTGGTCAGCAGCCCGTCCGCCTTCAGCTTCCGCAGGATGGGATAGACTGTGCCGTCCGCAATGTCGACGCGCCGGGAGAGGATCTCGGAGATCTCATACCCGTAGCAGTCCCGCTGATGCAGCAGCGCCAGCACGCACAGCTCCAGCACACCCTTTTTATACTGCGTATTCATAAGCAGCTCCTTTCTGTATCGTCCTTACACTAGTGAATTATATTCAGTAGTTTCGAAATGCCAAGTACTTTTTTCGGAGCTTCCCAAAATGCACGGCCCCAGCCTCCCCTTCCAGGGGAGGTGGCTCGGCGCAGCCGAGACGGAGAGGTCGTATCAAATTTGCAGCAACCTCTCAGTCAGCCTTCGGCTGCCAGCTCCCCTGAAAGGGGAGCCTTTGGGATGCACCCTGTAGGGGCGGGGCTCTGCTCCGCCCGTTCTTCCGACGAAATAGGCACCAGCGGGCGGAGC
>OHBD01001549.1_pt1 | contig 9634 bp, 6 predicted proteins | sample 1577291 | NCBI WGS metagenome assembly OHBD01 (sample SAMEA3879572, study PRJEB24766) | human gut metagenome | biome: human-associated habitat; feature: feces | place: USA | collected 1985/1987
CTACAAAGATATCCACCTTTCCATCGGTATCTCTCCAGATCTCCTGACCCGTAGTACGGACATGGACTGCAGGGTTAGCCGGATTTTCGAACTGTTGCAGGATAACAGATCCGGGAGTGGCAGCCCTCAGTTCCTCGGCCTTGGCGATGGCTCCTTTCATTCCGTTCGCTCCCGGAGTAAGCACAAGCTCCGCTCCCAGTGCTTTCAGCAGATTCCTGCGTTCCATGCTCATCGTATCGGGCATGGTCAATATCAGTTTGTAACCTTTGGCAGCTGCCACAAATGCCAGGCCGACACCTGTATTTCCACTGGTCGGCTCAATAATAGTAGCGCCGGACTTCAACGTCCCTTTCGCTTCGGCATCTTCAACCATAGCCAGAGAGATACGGTCTTTCACGCTCCCCGCCGGGTTGAAATATTCCAGTTTTGCCACTACACGAGCCTTCAGCCCATTACTTGCATTGTAATTACTCAGTTCCAGTAACGGGGTGTTACCCACTAAATCTGTCAGTTTCTTTGCTATCTTTCCCATATCTGTCTATTTAGTATATATCTGTTTATTAATAATATGACAAAGGTAGTGCAGATTTAGTTCATTCTCAATACCATAAGTATGGTAAATTCATACTACGAATGAGGGAGAAGCCTCCCCCTTAAAAACATCAACCGGACCGTCAGGTTACCTTCCGTCCGCAATAAAATTACGAATATAATTCGCTACCAGGCAACAGCCGGGGACGTATACCTGCCCATGATCGAACCCCTGCAATTCGTATAGCGATACCTTCTTATTACCAATATTCTTCAGTACCGAAGCCAATAAGGCATTCTCTTCATAGCGGTCGGCCATCTCAAGATTCCGGTCGCCGGTAATCAGTACAAAAGGCGGTGTATCTTTACGGGCCTTGTTGCAAGGAGCATATTGGTCGATCACCGGAATACCCTCGGGCAACGAGCGTTCCTTACGTATCGTGAAGTGTGTCACAGTCTGTCCGCTGATAGGAAGATAAGCAGCTATGCTATCGGCATCTACCCCGTATTCCTGAAGATAAGACTTATCCAGTCCCACCATTAAAGTCAAATAGCCTCCTGCCGAATGACCGGTAACGAAAACACGTCTCGGTGAGCCTCCATACTCTTCTATATGTTTATAAGCCCAGGCCACGGCAGCGGCAGCATCCTCTGTATAAGCCGGATTCTGAGCTTTAGGACTCAGGCGGTAATTGACAGCGACGACTGCAAATCCCTGATTCATAAACATCTCGGGAACATGCTTTCCTCCTCCCTCCAATCCACCGCCATGAAACCAGACGATCGTCGGAAAGCCTTTCTTCCCGACCGGATAGTAAACATCGAGTTTGCAACGCTCTTTACGGTAACCGTCCGTTTCCCCCGCAGGAATATACGAAATGTCTTTTACTGTTTTGTACGTCTCCTGTGCCTGTAAGGTCAAGCCAATCAACAGGAGAATAAATGATAAATACTTTCTCATGCTATTAAGTGTTTGTGAATTACTTGGGCAAATATACTACAATAACGACATTGTTTGAAAAATAATGCGTTCCTTTATATACTCAATATCAAAAAAGTATAGAGAAATAACTGTATTAATCCCAATTTAATTACCTTTGTCAATATCATAACCTCCAAACACTTATTTTAATATGAGAAAGATCACCCTCATCATGTTTACGCTGCTAATCTGTGCAGCGCAACAAGTAAAGGCACAAACTGACAGTATGCTCATCCGGCCGACAGTAGATAAAAGAGTCGAACTACTTAGCATTATTTTCCGTTTAACGGGTAACCCGGAGTATAACAGAAACGATTTCAAACTCTACACAGACCGCATCGAATCGCATTTTTCTCCCTATAAAAACCACGAACTTATATCATTCGTACGCTCGTTGGTCAAGACTGACGGTGTTTCATACGATGCAGTGATGAGTATGGCCATCAATCTCGATAACCAGTTCAATCTGCCCGCAGATTATGGTTCACTGGACTCTCGCTGGAATCGGAATCAAGTAGGCCCATTCATAAAACTGCTAAAGAAGTTTGTCAAAGACAGTCGTTTCGATGCCTTTTATCACTCGAACGAGAACTTATATCAAGAGGCTGTAAGTCGTTTTATGCCTATTTACAAAAGCATAGATACCCAATGGTATAATGATTTCTACGGGCAGAAGTCCAACGACCGGTTTCACATTATACTTTCAATGTCCAATGGCCCGGGAAATTACGGACCGAGTGTCACCGACAAGGAAAACGTACATAATGTCTTTTCAGTCATGGGAGCATGGGTTACCGATTCCGTAGGAATGGTTGTTTATCCGCCTGAATTAATCTTGCCGGTCTTAATCCACGAATTCAACCATTCATTCATAAACTTCGACCCGGAAATGTTCCGCACAAGCGGAGAACAGATTTATGCTGCGGTTGGCGAACAGATGGCGCGCCAAGCCTATGGACAATGGTCTATTGTCCTCACCGAAGCAATGGTACGTGCAGCAGTCATAAAATACATGAAAGACCATAACTTCCCGGCTGTCGAAATCACCAAAGAAACCGTCATACAAAAAACACGTGGCTTTGTCTGGATAAGCAAGCTGGTCGATGAACTCGAGAAGTATTCCTCTGACCGCACGACATACCCGACCCTCAACAGCTATATGCCGCGGCTGGCAGAAGCTTATACAGGCTTTGCCCAATATACCGCAAACTATGATTCTATCCGTCCCAAAGTAGTTTCGATCGACGAATTTACCAACGGCGATACAACCGTTCGGAGTACCGTGATTATCGGAGTAGAATTGTTACCCGGGAAAGAGTATGGAATCACTCTTTTAGGACTCTCTTTCCGCACTCCGGAAGGAGATGCCATAAAACCCTACGAAATTTCTTTCAAGACGGCAGAGTGACACAAATTCTCTCTCATTGTCTGTGATCCAGGTAATAAAAGGCAACCCCGTTTTGGACAAAAAGAGAAAGCAGATGACTGCATTAGCCTAAAATTGATTATCTTTGCACCCCAAAACGGAATATTATCAGAGTAATTGCTCTTTTTCAACTTTACAGGATTACTCTTCCATTTGATAGAAATACACAACTGATTGATAATATAAAAAAGACTATAATATTATGGCATTGCAATGTGGTATTGTCGGACTTCCAAATGTAGGTAAGTCAACACTTTTTAATTGTCTGTCCAATGCGAAAGCACAGGCGGCAAACTTCCCTTTCTGTACAATCGAACCGAACGTAGGCGTAATTACCGTGCCCGACGAACGTTTAAATAAACTGGCTGAACTGGTACACCCCAACCGCATCGTCCCCACAACAGTAGAAATCGTAGATATCGCCGGACTTGTGAAAGGTGCCAGCAAAGGTGAAGGACTGGGAAACAAGTTCCTGGCCAATATTCGGGAAACCGATGCCATCATTCACGTACTCCGTTGCTTCGACGATGACAATGTAACCCATGTGGACGGAAGTGTAAATCCGGTTCGCGACAAGGAAATCATCGATTACGAATTACAGTTAAAAGACCTGGAAACCATCGAGAGCCGTATCCAGAAAGTACAAAAACAAGCTCAGACCGGAGGAGATAAAGCCGCCAAACAAGCTTATGATGTACTTGTTCAATTCAAGGATGCGTTGGAACAGGGCAAATCGGCGCGTACGGTAACGTTCGAAACAAAAGACGAACAGAAAATAGCGAAAGAATTGTTCTTACTCACCAGTAAACCCGTAATGTATGTTTGCAATGTGGACGAAGCAAGTGCGGTAAATGGAAACAAATACGTAGACATGGTACGTGAGGCAGTAAAGGACGAAGACGCCGAAATCCTGGTAGTAGCCGGAAAAACAGAAGCTGACATCGCCGAACTGGAAACCTACGAAGACCGTCAGATGTTTCTTGCCGACATCGGCCTGGAAGAATCGGGTGTGGCACGTCTCATTAAATCGGCCTACAAACTGTTGAACCTGGAGACTTATTTCACTGCCGGTGTACAGGAAGTACGTGCCTGGACCTACGAAAAAGGATGGAAAGCTCCACAATGTGCCGGAGTGATCCATACCGACTTTGAGAAAGGTTTTATCCGTGCCGAAGTTATCAAATACGAAGACTTCCTTCAATATGGCTCCGAGGCTGCTGTTAAAGAGGCCGGAAAGATGAGCGTTGAAGGTAAGGAATATGTTGTGCAAGATGGAGATATCATGCATTTCCGTTTCAATGTATAACTCATCCGGAATCATCTATTTTCATTCATAAACCGAAGAGGAAGGGTCATAACCCTTTTCACCACTGAGTAACACGGAGTATCACAGAGTTTTTTTAAAAACCAATAATCAACAACTTTAAATCTCCTCCGTGTTACTCAGCGTCCTCTGTGGTGAGTATCAACACCTCCTCCTGTTGTTATCCCTCCTCTCTTCCAACGAAAACTCCCGGTTTTCTACTACTATCTTCAAGCAAATCATTATCTTTGCGACCGGATATCATGCCTAACAAGCAACACATAAAATATCAATAAATATGGAAAGTACCAACAGACTTCGTTATCTTATCGCAGGAACCGGAGGCGTAGGCGGAAGTATAGCCGGCTTTCTGTCACTTGCCGGAAAAGACGTCACTTGCATTGCCCGTGGAGCACATCTGCAAGCAATACAACAAGATGGGCTCAAATTGAAATCAGATTTGAAAGGTGAACATGCTCTACGGATAAATGCCTGCACGGCAGAAGAATATAACGGAAAAGCTGATGTGATATTTGTATGTGTCAAAGGGTATTCCGTAGACTCTATCACAGAGCTTATCAAGCGGGCAGCCCACGACCGAACGATTGTAATTCCCATATTGAATGTATACGGCACAGGACCGCGCATCCAACGTCTCGTACCGGGAGTCACCGTACTGGACGGATGTATCTACATTGTAGGCTTTGTTTCCGGACCGGGCGAAATCACTCAGATGGGAACCATCTTTCGTCTGGTATATGGTGCACACCGGGGAATCCTTGTTCCGGCAGGGCTGATGGAGGCCGTACAGAGGGACTTGCAGGAAAGCGGCATCAAAGTAGAAATCTCTCCCGACATCAATCGGGATACCTTCATTAAATGGTCGTTTATTTCAGCCATGGCAGTCACCGGAGCTTATTTCGATGTCCCGATGGGAGAAGTTCAGAAACCCGGCAAAGTGCGCGATACTTTTATCGGACTCTCTACCGAGAGCGCTGCTCTGGGAAAGAAACTCGGAATTGAATTTAAAGAAGACATAGTCACATACAATCTGAAAGTAATTGATAAACTGGCTCCCGAAAGCACAGCATCCATGCAAAAAGATATAGCACGCGGACACGAATCAGAGGTACAAGGTCTGCTCTTTGACATGATAACAGCAGCCGAAGAGCAAGGTATCGATGTGCCTACTTATCGGGAAGTTGCTAAAAAATTCATCAAACAATAAAGAAATCAATATGAACAACCTTCTTTTATCTATCAACTGGAACCCAAATCCGGAATTATTTAATCTTTTCGGCATCTCAATCCGTTATTACGGACTATTGTGGGCTATCGGAATATTCTTTGCTTACATAGTGGTGCACTATCAATATCGTGATAAGAAGATAGACGAAAAGAAGTTCGAACCGCTTTTCTTTTACTGTTTTTTCGGCATCCTGATCGGGGCACGACTGGGACATTGCCTGTTCTATGATCCGGGATATTACCTGAATCATTTTTGGGAAATGATACTTCCGGTTAAATTTCTTCCGGGAGGTGGATGGAAGTTCACGGGTTATGAAGGACTGGCCAGTCATGGAGGTACCCTCGGGCTGATCATTTCTCTCTGGCTCTATTGCCGCAAAACGAAAATGAATTATATGGATGTGGTAGATATGATTGCCGTAGCCACTCCTATTACGGCATGTTTCATTCGCCTTGCCAATCTGATGAATTCCGAAATCATAGGTAAGGTAACCGATGTATCCTGGGCATTCGTTTTCGAACGGGTAGACATGCAACCACGGCATCCGGCACAACTTTATGAAGCAATCGCCTATTTTATCCTCTTCCTGGTAATGATGTTCCTCTATAAGAACTATAGCAAAAAACTACATCGGGGGTTCTTCTTCGGACTTTGCCTGACAGCTATCTTCACTTTCCGCTTCTTTGTAGAATTCCTGAAAGAAAATCAGGTGGATTTCGAAAATAGCATGGCACTGAACATGGGTCAATGGTTAAGCATCCCGTTCGTAATTATCGGCATTTACTTTATGTTTTTCTACGGAAAGAAAAAGAGTGTAAAATGAAACATATAATTGATATTAAAACCTGGGAAAGAAAAGAAAATTATGAATTTTTCCTTGGTTTCCAGAATCCCACTATCTCCATTACTTCAGAAGTAGAATGTTCGGGTGCTAGAACACGTGCCAAAGCCGCCGGAGAATCCTTCTTCCTGCACTACCTTTATGCCGTGTTGCGTGCTGTCAATGAAATCAAAGAGTTCCGATTCCGCATTGATTCTGAAGGACGGGTAGTTTATTTCGATACAGTGGATATGCTGACTCCCATTAAAGTGGCAGATAACGGACGTTTTTTTACTGTACGACTTCCCTGGTATCCTGATTTTAAGACTTTCTACACAGAAGCCAAAGCCATCATTAGCGGAATAGATCCGGATAAAGATCCTTATGAAGCAGAAAAGACAGGAGGTAGTGATTTACTGGATGTAGTGCTCCTCAGCGCTACTCCCGATTTATATTTCACCTCACTGACTTGTACGCAGGAACATCGTCACGGTGGTAATTACCCGTTAATGAATGCGGGTAAAGCCGTTATAAGAGGTGGTGTATTAGTGATGCCCATCGCTATGACCATTCATCATGGATTTATAGACGGACATCACTTATCCCTGTTTTATAAAAAGGTGGAAGAGTTTCTTAAATAATTATTTTCCCCTGACTATCTTTTTGATATCATTCAGTTTGTTTAATGCCTCAATCGGAGTAAGATTATTCACATCCAGATGAAGTATTTCATCCCGGATCTGACACAAAATCGGGTCATCAAGCTGAAAGAAACTCAACTGCATACCTCCGCGATTCTCACTGACTTCTGCCAGCGGCTTACCCGAAATTCCCTGCTGGCGGTTGTCAGATTCGAGTTGCTTCAGAATTTCATTGGCACGTTTCACAATACTTTTAGGCATGCCTGCCATCTTGGCCACATGGATACCGAACGAGTGCTCACTTCCGCCCCTTTCAAGTTTCCGGAGGAAAATAACTTTATTATCCACCTCCTTAACCGATACGTTATAATTCTTAATACGCTTAAAGGATTTCTCCATTTCGTTCAGTTCATGGTAGTGAGTAGCAAAAAGCGTACGTGCCTTTGCCTTCGGATGCTCGTGGATATACTCTACAATAGCCCAAGCTATGGATATTCCGTCGTAAGTAGAAGTTCCGCGTCCCAATTCATCGAACAGGACAAGGCTTCGGGAAGAAATATTATTCAGAATATCAGACGCTTCATTCATCTCGACCATAAAAGTAGATTCTCCTACAGAGATATTGTCACTGGCACCGACCCGAGTAAAAATCTTATCTACCAATCCGATATGAGCGCTTTCGGCCGGAACGAACGAACCAATCTGGGCAAGCAGGGTGATCAATGCAGTCTGCCTTAACAGGGCCGACTTACCGGCCATATTCGGACCGGTAATAATGATAACCTGCTGGGTAGCGTTATCCAACAACACATCGTTAGCTATATATTTTTCTCCGATAGGCAGTTGCTTTTCAATTACCGGATGCCGCCCCTGACGAATATCCAATACATCATTATCTTCAATCACCGGGCGGATATAATTGTTCTCTTTGGCTACATTGGCAAATGAAAGCAGGCAGTCAATGCGGGCTATCTGGTTAGCATTGATCTGGATGGCAGGTATAAATTCACTCAATGCCTGTACAAGTTCTGTATACAGGCGAGTCTCCAATACCAGGATCTTGTCTTCGGCACCCAGAATTTTCTCTTCATATTCTTTCAGTTCCTGAGTGATATAACGCTCCGCATTTACCAACGTCTGCTTACGTATCCACTCTTGCGGCACTTTATCTTTATGCACATTCCGCACTTCAATATAGTATCCGAAAACACTGTTATAAGCAATCTTCAAACTAGGTATTCCTGTCAGTTCACTTTCACGTTGCTGTATCTTAAGCAGATAATCTTTGCCAGAATAAGCAATCTGCCGAAGCTCATCCAATTCCGTATCTACACCATCTTTTATGACTCCCCCCTTATTTATCAACAGAGGAGGATCATTATTAATCTCTTTTTCAATCCGGTCACGAATAGAAATACAAAGATTCAACTGCTCACCGATTCGGTTCAAACTCGGATTATCGGCCTGTTGACAAGCCTCTTTAATAGGTTCAATTGCTTGTAAAGCAACTTTTAACTGTACTACCTCACGAGGAGAAACACGCCCGACGGCTACTTTTGAAATGATACGTTCCAAATCTCCGATCCGATGCAGTTCGTCTTCAATCAACTCCCTGAAATCCGGTTTACGAAAGAAGTATTCTACTACATTCAGCCGGTCATTAATGGGTTTCTCATCTTTTAAAGGAAATACCATCCAACGCTTCAACAGACGGGCTCCCATAGGACTGATAGTCTTGTCAATAACATGAAGCAAACTGCTGCCACCATCGTTCATGCTACCGATCAACTCCAGGCTGCGCACTGTAAATTTATCAAGACGCACATATTTGTCTTCCTCGATACGTGCCAGCGAAGTGATATGTCCTACCTGTGTATGTTCCGTCATATCCAGATATTGCAGGATAGCTCCGGAAGCTATAATACCATTCTTGAGATGCTCAACCCCGAATCCTTTCAGATTCTTTGTTTCAAAATGCTTCAGCAACTTCTCCCGGGAACTGGATTCGGTAAATACCCAATCATCCAGTTCAAAAGTAAAGAACTTACTTCCGAAATTTCCCTCAAACATTCCGCGTTTCCCACGTTCGAAAAGAATCTCTTTCGGAGCAAAATTATTCAGCAGCTTATCTACATAGTCAAAAGGTCCTTCAGCCGTCAGGAACTCTCCGGTAGAAATATCCAGAAATGCAATACCACAAGCCGATTTTCCAAAATGAACAGCTGCCAGAAAGTTATTTTCCTTATAATTTAAGACATTATCATTGATCGAAACACCCGGAGTAACTAACTCCGTAATGCCACGCTTCACCAATTTCTTCGTTGTCTTAGGATCTTCAAGCTGGTCACATATGGCCACCCGCTTACCTGCACGGATCAATTTCGGCAGGTATGTATCTAACGCATGATGTGGAAATCCCGCCATCTCAACGGTTTTACCCTTTCCATTGGCACGTTTTGTGAGAGTAATTCCTAATATTTCAGCTGCAATAATCGCATCGGTAGAATAAGTTTCATAGAAGTCTCCGCACCGGAACAGCATCACTGCATCCGGATGCTTAGCCTTCAGGTCAAGAAACTGTTTCATCATCGGGGTTAATTCAATATCATTGCTCACGGATAGTCTTCTTTTTAAGTTCATAAATAACAAGGCAAAGATAGCGGTTTCCCTCAAATCTACCTA
>OHBD01001550.1_pt1 | contig 9618 bp, 5 predicted proteins | sample 1577291 | NCBI WGS metagenome assembly OHBD01 (sample SAMEA3879572, study PRJEB24766) | human gut metagenome | biome: human-associated habitat; feature: feces | place: USA | collected 1985/1987
TATCAATCTGCCGCTGGCATTGATAGGCGGTGTATTCGCCCTGCTCATCACAACGGGAGAAGTGAGTATCCCCGCCATCATCGGTTTCATCTCACTGTTCGGTATCGCCACCCGAAACGGAATGCTGCTCATCAGCCATTACAACCACTTGCAGCAGGAAGAAGGCTATGGCGTCTACGACAGCGTTATCCGCGGTTCGCTCGACCGTCTGAATCCAATCCTGATGACCGCCCTATCCAGTGCACTGGCACTTATCCCGCTGGCTCTCAGTGGCGACCTGCCGGGCAACGAGATACAAAGCCCGATGGCAAAGGTTATCTTGGGCGGCCTTTTAACATCCACGTTCCTGAACGGTTTCATCATTCCGATTGTTTACCTAATGATGCACCGTAACCAACAACCTAAAACGTCAGACAATGAATAAAAGATTTTTCATATTCAGCGCCGCCATCCTCGCTTTTGCGGGGATGAGCGCACAAACGTCCGGCATTGATGCCGTGCTTCATGTACTGGATTGGGTGCCGGTTCGTCTTGCGGGTGTGGTATATGCCTTGATCGGTCATGGTGAGAAAGCGTTACCGGCCTGGTTTGCTTCGCTGGGTGATTTCCATACTTCGCAGTATCAGGTGTTAACGCGTCTGGCGCAGTTCTCTCTGGCGCGTGAACCGCATGTCGATAAGGTGGAGACGCCGAAGGCAGCGGTTTCAATGGCGAAGAAAACCTCGTTCGTGGTCGTGGTGGTGATTGCACTACTGACGATTTACGGGGCGTTGGTGTAAAGATTATTGCCCTCACCCTGTACGGGTGAGGGCGTAGAGAGATTAATGCGCTTTTACGGCTTTGGCGGTTTTCTCTTTAAACAGATAGCCGATACCTAACACGATCAGCCATACCGGGATCAGGTATACCGAAATCGCCATTCCTGGGGTCATCAGCATAATCACCAGTACCGCCGCCATAAACAGCAGGCAGATCCAGTTACCCAGCGGATAAAGCAGAGCAGGGAAGCGAGTTACCACGCCTTGTTCCTGCTTGGCGCGACGGAATTTCATATGCGCCAGGCTAATCATCGCCCAGTTGATTACCAGTGCAGATACCACCAGCGCCATTAACAGTCCGAAAGCGGACTCTGGGGCAAGGTAGTTAATCAGTACGCACAACGCCGTTACCAGTGCAGACACCAGAATGGTATTTACTGGTACACCACGTTTATCGACAGACGCCAGCGCTTTTGGCGCATTACCCTGTTGTGCCAGACCAAACAGCATACGGCTGTTGCAATATACGCAGCTGTTGTACACGGAGAGCGCCGCAGTCAGTACCACGATGTTCAGCGCATTCGCCACAAAGGTATCGCCTAACTCGTGGAAGATCAGCACAAACGGACTGGTATCGGCGGTAACGCGGGTCCACGGCATCAGTGAGAGCAGAACGGCTAACGAACCAATATAGAAAATCAGGATGCGGTAGATAACCTGGTTAGTTGCTTTCGGTATACTTTGCTCCGGGTTATCAGCTTCTGCTGCGGTGATCCCCACCAGTTCCAGACCACCGAACGAGAACATGATAATCGCCATCATCATCACCAGCCCGGTGAAGCCGTGCGGCAGGAAACCACCCTGATCCCACAGGTTGCTAACGGTCGCCTGCGGGCCGCCGTTGCCACTGAATAGCAGCCAGCCGCCGAAGATGATCATCGCTACCACCGCGATAACTTTGATAATGGCAAACCAGAACTCCATCTCGCCAAACACTTTAACGTTGGTCAGGTTGATGGCGTTAATCACCACAAAGAATACGGCGGCAGAAACCCAGGTGGGGATTTCCGGATACCAGAACTGAATGTATTTACCCACGGCAGTCAGCTCAGCCATGGCAACTAAAACGTACAGTACCCAGTAGTTCCAGCCAGAGGCGAAACCGGCAAAACTGCCCCAGTATTTATAAGCAAAGTGGCTAAAGGAGCCTGCGACAGGTTCTTCGACCACCATTTCACCCAGCTGACGCATGATCAGAAAGGCGATAAAACCAGCAATGGCGTAACCCAGGATAATCCCTGGCCCTGCGGACTGTATTACGGAGGCGCTACCCAGGAATAACCCGGTCCCTATCGCGCCACCCAGCGCGATAAGCTGAATATGGCGGTTTTTAAGGCCGCGCTTTAGCTGCTCGCCGTGCTGTTGACCTTCCATCATGAAACCTCGTGCGGTGGTTGTTTTTTTGATCTACGCAGTGATGCGTGTGTAAGTTTGCAATTCCGTTTGTTGTATTAATTTGTTTACATCAAAGAAGTTTGAATTGTTACAAAAAGACTTCCGTCAGATCAAGAATAATGGTATGCGGCAGCGAATGCACCCGCTTTATGCATGGTTGAAGATGAGTTGCTTAAAAAGAAACCGTTTGTAAAGCTCAGCCTCAACCCCTCTCAATATGTAGAATGAATTTAAATTCGTTTTAATTGAATTAAAAAACACAAAATTGGTAAGTGAATCGGTTCAATTCGGATTTTTATAGTTTAATAATCGTTAAAAAACTCCTTTCCTACGTAAAGTCTACATTTGTGCATAGTTACAACTTTGAAACGTTATATATGTCAAGTTGTTAAAATGTGCACAGTTTCATGATTTCAATCAAAACCTGTATGGACATAAGGTGAATACTTTGTTACTTTAGCGTCACAGACATGAAATTGGTAAGACCAATTGACTTCGGCAAGTGGCTTAAGACAGGAACTCATGGCCTACAGCAAAATCCGCCAACCAAAACTCTCCGATGTGATTGAGCAGCAACTGGAGTTTTTGATCCTCGAAGGCACTCTCCGCCCGGGCGAAAAACTCCCACCGGAACGCGAACTGGCAAAACAGTTTGACGTCTCCCGTCCCTCCTTGCGTGAGGCGATTCAACGTCTCGAAGCGAAGGGCTTGTTGCTTCGTCGCCAGGGTGGCGGCACTTTTGTCCAGAGCAGCCTATGGCAAAGCTTCAGCGATCCGCTGGTGGAGCTGCTCTCCGACCATCCTGAGTCACAGTATGACTTGCTCGAAACACGACACGCCCTGGAAGGTATCGCCGCTTATTACGCCGCGCTGCGTAGTACCGATGAAGACAAGGAACGCATCCGTGAACTCCACCACGCCATAGAGCTGGCGCAGCAGTCTGGCGATCTGGACGCGGAATCAAACGCCGTACTCCAGTATCAGATTGCCGTCACCGAAGCGGCCCACAATGTGGTTCTGCTACATCTGCTAAGGTGTATGGAGCCGATGTTGGCCCAGAATGTCCGCCAGAACTTCGAATTGCTCTATTCGCGTCGCGAGATGCTGCCGCTGGTGAGTAGTCACCGCACCCGCATATTTGAAGCGATTATGGCCGGTAAGCCGGAAGAAGCGCGCGAAGCATCGCATCGCCATCTGGCCTTTATCGAAGAAATTTTGCTCGACAGAAGTCGTGAAGAGAGCCGCCGTGAGCGTTCTCTGCGTCGTCTGGAGCAACGAAAGAATTAGTGATTTTTCTGGTAAAAATTATCCAGAAGATGTTGTAAATCAAGCGCATATAAAAGCGCGGCAACTAAACGTAGAACCTGTCTTATTGAGCTTTCCGGCGAGAGTTCAATGGGACAGGTTCCAGAAAACTCAACGTTATTAGATAGATAAGGAATAACCCATGTCAGAACGTTTCCCAAATGACGTGGATCCGATCGAAACTCGCGACTGGCTCCAGGCGATCGAATCGGTCATCCGTGAAGAAGGTGTTGAGCGTGCTCAGTATCTGATCGACCAACTGCTTGCTGAAGCCCGCAAAGGCGGTGTAAACGTAGCCGCAGGCACAGGTATCAGCAACTACATCAACACCATCCCCGTTGAAGAACAACCGGAGTATCCGGGTAATCTGGAACTGGAACGCCGTATTCGTTCAGCTATCCGCTGGAACGCCATCATGACGGTGCTGCGTGCGTCGAAAAAAGACCTCGAACTGGGCGGCCATATGGCGTCCTTCCAGTCTTCCGCAACCATTTATGATGTGTGCTTTAACCACTTCTTCCGTGCACGCAACGAGCAGGATGGCGGCGACCTGGTTTACTTCCAGGGCCACATCTCCCCGGGCGTGTACGCTCGTGCTTTCCTGGAAGGTCGTCTGACTCAGGAGCAGCTGGATAACTTCCGTCAGGAAGTTCACGGCAATGGCCTCTCTTCCTATCCGCACCCGAAACTGATGCCGGAATTCTGGCAGTTCCCGACCGTATCTATGGGTCTGGGGCCGATTGGTGCTATTTACCAGGCTAAATTCCTGAAATATCTGGAACACCGTGGCCTGAAAGATACCTCTAAACAGACCGTTTACGCGTTCCTCGGCGACGGTGAAATGGACGAACCGGAATCCAAAGGTGCGATCACCATCGCTACCCGTGAAAAACTGGATAACCTGGTCTTCGTTATCAACTGTAACCTGCAGCGTCTTGACGGCCCGGTCACCGGTAACGGCAAGATCATCAACGAACTGGAAGGCATCTTCGAAGGTGCTGGCTGGAACGTGATCAAAGTGATGTGGGGTAGCCGTTGGGATGAACTGCTGCGTAAAGATACCAGCGGTAAACTGATCCAGCTGATGAACGAAACCGTTGACGGCGACTACCAGACCTTCAAATCGAAAGATGGTGCGTACGTTCGTGAACACTTCTTCGGTAAATATCCTGAAACCGCAGCACTGGTTGCAGACTGGACTGACGAGCAGATCTGGGCACTGAACCGTGGTGGTCACGATCCGAAGAAAATCTACGCTGCATTCAAGAAAGCGCAGGAAACCAAAGGCAAAGCGACAGTAATCCTTGCTCATACCATTAAAGGTTACGGCATGGGCGACGCGGCTGAAGGTAAAAACATCGCGCACCAGGTTAAGAAAATGAACATGGACGGCGTGCGTCACATCCGCGACCGTTTCAATGTGCCGGTGTCTGATGCAGATATCGAAAAACTGCCGTACATCACCTTCCCGGAAGGTTCTGAAGAGCATACCTATCTGCACGCACAGCGTCAGAAACTGCACGGTTATCTGCCAAGCCGTCAGCCGAACTTCACCGAGAAGCTTGAGCTGCCGAGCCTGCAAGACTTCGGCGCGCTGCTGGAAGAGCAGAGCAAAGAGATCTCTACCACTATCGCTTTCGTTCGTGCCCTGAACGTAATGCTGAAGAACAAGTCGATCAAAGATCGTCTGGTACCGATCATCGCCGACGAAGCGCGTACTTTCGGTATGGAAGGTCTGTTCCGTCAGATTGGTATTTACAGCCCGAACGGTCAGCAGTACACCCCGCAGGACCGCGAGCAGGTTGCTTACTATAAAGAAGACGAGAAAGGTCAGATTCTGCAGGAAGGGATCAACGAGTTGGGCGCAGGTTGTTCCTGGCTGGCAGCGGCGACCTCTTACAGCACCAACAATCTGCCGATGATTCCGTTCTACATCTATTACTCGATGTTCGGCTTCCAGCGTATCGGCGATCTGTGCTGGGCGGCTGGCGACCAGCAAGCGCGTGGCTTCCTGATCGGCGGTACTTCCGGTCGTACCACCCTGAACGGTGAAGGTCTGCAGCACGAAGATGGTCACAGCCACATTCAGTCGCTGACTATCCCGAACTGTATCTCTTACGACCCGGCTTACGCTTACGAAGTTGCTGTCATTATGCATGACGGTCTGGAGCGTATGTACGGTGAAAAACAAGAGAACGTTTACTACTACATCACTACGCTGAACGAAAACTACCACATGCCGGCAATGCCGGAAGGTGCTGAGGAAGGTATCCGTAAAGGTATCTACAAACTCGAAACCATTGAAGGTAGCAAAGGTAAAGTTCAGCTGCTGGGCTCCGGTTCCATCCTGCGTCACGTCCGTGAAGCGGCAGAGATCCTGGCGAAAGATTACGGCGTAGGTTCTGACGTTTATAGCGTGACCTCCTTCACCGAACTGGCGCGAGATGGTCAGGATTGTGAACGCTGGAACATGCTGCACCCGCTGGAAACTCCGCGCGTTCCGTATATCGCTCAGGTGATGAACGACGCTCCGGCAGTGGCATCTACCGACTATATGAAACTGTTCGCTGAGCAGGTCCGTACTTACGTACCGGCTGACGACTACCGCGTACTGGGTACTGATGGCTTCGGTCGTTCCGACAGCCGTGAGAACCTGCGTCACCACTTCGAAGTTGATGCTTCCTACGTGGTTGTAGCGGCGCTGGGCGAACTGGCTAAACGTGGCGAAATCGATAAGAAAGTGGTTGCTGACGCAATCGCCAAATTCAACATCGATGCAGATAAAGTTAACCCGCGTCTGGCGTAAGAGGTAAAAGAATAATGGCTATCGAAATCAAAGTACCGGACATCGGGGCTGATGAAGTTGAAATCACCGAGATCCTGGTCAAAGTGGGCGACAAAGTTGAAGCCGAACAGTCGCTGATCACCGTAGAAGGCGACAAAGCCTCTATGGAAGTTCCGTCTCCGCAGGCGGGTATCGTTAAAGAGATCAAAGTCTCTGTTGGCGATAAAACCCAGACCGGCGCACTGATTATGATTTTCGATTCCGCCGACGGTGCAGCAGACGCTGCACCTGCTCAGGCAGAAGAGAAGAAAGAAGCAGCTCCGGCAGCAGCACCAGCGGCTGCAGCGGCAAAAGACGTTAACGTTCCGGATATCGGCAGCGACGAAGTTGAAGTGACCGAAATCCTGGTGAAAGTTGGCGATAAAGTTGAAGCTGAACAGTCGCTGATCACCGTAGAAGGCGATAAAGCGTCTATGGAAGTTCCGGCTCCGTTTGCTGGCACCGTGAAAGAGATCAAAGTGAACGTGGGTGACAAAGTGTCTACCGGCTCGCTGATTATGGTCTTCGAAGTCGCGGGTGAAGCAGGCGCGGCAGCTCCGGCGGCTAAACAGGAAGCGGCTCCGGCAGCGGCCCCTGCACCAGCGGCTGGCGTGAAAGAAGTTAACGTTCCGGATATCGGCGGTGACGAAGTTGAAGTGACCGAAGTGATGGTGAAAGTGGGCGACAAAGTTGCCGCTGAACAGTCACTGATTACCGTAGAAGGCGACAAAGCTTCTATGGAAGTTCCGGCTCCGTTTGCAGGCGTCGTGAAGGAACTGAAAGTCAACGTTGGCGATAAAGTGAAAACTGGCTCGCTGATTATGATCTTCGAAGTTGAAGGCGCAGCGCCTGCGGCAGCTCCTGCGAAACAGGAAGCGGCAGCGCCGGCTCCGGCAGCAAAAGCTGAAGCTCCGGCAGCAGCACCGGCTGCGAAAGCGGAAGGCAAATCTGAATTTGCAGAAAACGACGCTTACGTTCACGCGACTCCGCTGATCCGCCGTCTGGCACGCGAATTTGGCGTTAACCTGGCGAAAGTGAAGGGCACTGGCCGTAAAGGTCGTATCCTGCGCGAAGACGTTCAGGCTTACGTGAAAGAAGCTATCAAACGTGCAGAAGCAGCTCCGGCGGCGACTGGCGGCGGTATCCCAGGCATGCTGCCGTGGCCGAAGGTGGACTTCAGCAAGTTTGGTGAAATCGAAGAAGTGGAACTGGGCCGTATCCAGAAAATTTCTGGTGCGAACCTGAGCCGTAACTGGGTGATGATCCCGCATGTTACTCACTTCGACAAAACCGATATCACCGAGCTGGAAGCGTTCCGTAAACAGCAGAACGAAGAAGCGGCGAAACGTAAGCTGGATGTGAAGATCACCCCGGTTGTCTTCATCATGAAAGCCGTTGCTGCAGCTCTTGAGCAGATGCCTCGCTTCAACAGTTCGTTGTCGGAAGACGGTCAGCGTCTGACCCTGAAGAAATACATCAACATCGGTGTGGCGGTGGATACCCCGAACGGTCTGGTTGTTCCGGTATTCAAAGACGTCAACAAGAAAGGCATCATCGAGCTGTCTCGCGAGCTGATGACTATTTCTAAGAAAGCGCGTGACGGTAAGCTGACTGCGGGCGAAATGCAGGGCGGTTGCTTCACCATCTCCAGCATCGGCGGCCTGGGTACTACCCACTTCGCGCCGATTGTGAACGCGCCGGAAGTGGCTATCCTCGGCGTTTCCAAGTCCGCGATGGAGCCGGTGTGGAATGGTAAAGAGTTCGTGCCGCGTCTGATGCTGCCGATTTCTCTCTCCTTCGACCACCGCGTGATCGACGGTGCTGATGGTGCCCGTTTCATTACCATCATTAACAACACGCTGTCTGACATTCGCCGTCTGGTGATGTAAGTAAAAGAGCCGGCCCAACGGCCGGCTTTTTTCTGGTAATCTCATGAATGTATTGAGGTTATTAGCGAATAGACAAATCGGTTGCCGTTTGTTGTTTAAAAATTGTTAACAATTTTGTAAAATACCGACGGATAGAACGACCCGGTGGTGGTTAGGGTATTACTTCACATACCCTATGGATTTCTGGGTGCAGCAAGGTAGCAAGCGCCAGAATCCCCAGGAGCTTACATAAGTAAGTGACTGGGGTGAGGGCGTGAAGCTAACGCCGCTGCGGCCTGAAAGACGACGGGTATGACCGCCGGAGATAAATATATAGAGGTCATGATGAGTACTGAAATCAAAACTCAGGTCGTGGTACTTGGGGCAGGCCCCGCAGGTTACTCCGCTGCCTTCCGTTGCGCTGATTTAGGTCTGGAAACCGTAATCGTAGAACGTTACAACACCCTTGGCGGTGTTTGCCTGAACGTCGGCTGTATCCCTTCTAAAGCACTGCTGCACGTAGCAAAAGTTATCGAAGAAGCCAAAGCGCTGGCTGAACACGGTATCGTCTTCGGCGAACCGAAAACCGATATTGACAAGATTCGTACCTGGAAAGAGAAAGTGATCAATCAGCTGACCGGTGGTCTGGCTGGTATGGCGAAAGGCCGCAAAGTCAAAGTGGTCAACGGTCTGGGTAAATTTACCGGGGCTAACACCCTGGAAGTTGAAGGTGAGAACGGTAAAACCGTGATCAACTTCGACAACGCGATCATTGCAGCGGGTTCTCGCCCGATCCAACTGCCGTTTATTCCGCATGAAGATCCGCGTATCTGGGACTCCACTGACGCGCTGGAACTGAAAGAAGTACCAGAACGCCTGCTGGTAATGGGTGGCGGTATCATCGGTCTGGAAATGGGCACCGTATACCACGCGCTGGGTTCACAGATTGACGTGGTTGAAATGTTCGACCAGGTTATCCCGGCAGCTGACAAAGACATCGTTAAAGTCTTCACCAAGCGTATCAGCAAGAAATTCAACCTGATGCTGGAAACCAAAGTTACCGCCGTTGAAGCGAAAGAAGACGGTATTTATGTGACGATGGAAGGCAAAAAAGCACCCGCTGAACCGCAGCGTTACGACGCCGTGCTGGTAGCGATTGGTCGTGTGCCGAACGGTAAAAACCTCGACGCAGGCAAAGCTGGCGTGGAAGTGGACGACCGTGGTTTCATCCGCGTTGACAAACAGCTGCGTACCAACGTACCGCACATCTTTGCTATCGGCGATATCGTCGGTCAGCCGATGCTGGCACACAAAGGTGTTCACGAAGGTCACGTTGCCGCTGAAGTTATCGCCGGTAAGAAACACTACTTCGATCCGAAAGTTATCCCGTCCATCGCCTATACCGAAC
>OHBD01001552.1_pt1 | contig 9608 bp, 7 predicted proteins | sample 1577291 | NCBI WGS metagenome assembly OHBD01 (sample SAMEA3879572, study PRJEB24766) | human gut metagenome | biome: human-associated habitat; feature: feces | place: USA | collected 1985/1987
CTCCGCGGAAAAAAGGTCCAACACCCGGCACCGCAGCACCCCGGTATGAATGGCAGCGGCCTCTCCCGGTTCCAGCCATACTTCCACGCCGTAGCGTTCGCGGATGCGGCGGATAAGTGCCGCCAGCAGCTTCCGGTCATAGTCGGGTTTGGTAATCCAATGACCTCCTCCCATATTCAGCCAAGAAATCTCCGGGCGGCTCAGAAGATGGCCGAAGTGGCGTTCCACCGCATCCATCGTTACCGCCAGGTCATCCGCTCCCTGTTCGCATAAAGTATGAAAATGAAGGCGGGAACCGGGGGCACAGGGGTCATATATGGGCGTATGCCCGGTGGAACATTGGGGATTGACGCGCAAGCCGCATTTCAATTCACCGGAAACAAAGCGGGGATGCCGCATCACTTCCTCCCGGAAACGGCTCCACTGCGTCAGGCTGTTAAAATCAAGATGGCTGGAAATCTCCGCCAGCTCCGCTATTTCCTCCGGGGCATGGCCGGGAGAATAAGTCAGCACATGCTTCCCGAACCTGCGCCGGGCCAGCCGCGCCTCCCACAGGCCGGAAGCGCAGCAGCCGTCCAGCCAGGGGGACAGGGCCTCAAAACAGGGCCAGCAGGAAAACCCCTTCAGCGCCAGAGCGATGCGGCACCCTGCGGCATCCGCCACATCCCTCAGGATAAGAGCGTTGCGTTCCAGGGCCGGCAGGCTGATGATAAAGGCGGACATAAAGCAACGACAACCTAAGCGATTCAGAACGATTTGCGAGAAAAATTTTAGTAATTTACCATCATACCTGCGAGACGGGCATGAGAACGCCTTCCCCACTCCCGCCAGCCCCCCGCATCAAACGGAAACGTCAAAAAACGGCACAAAACGGTACCTCCTGCATTCTTTTCCTTGAAATGGGATGTATTTTCCTCTTTTATAACGTAACCATTGCGATTGCCATGACTAACATTCATCCCTTCACTACTGCAGCAGCCTGCATCCTGACCGCCGGAGCAGCGCTCTTCACCAGCTCTTGCCAACCTGCCTCTCCCGAGAGCTATGCCCGTCAATTTGCTACTGCCCAGCACGTATCCGTGCACGGCTACAATGGCCGTGAAACGCTGACCTCCCGGGTTTACGCTGACTGGGGCAGCATGCCGGCCAATGCGCGCCGCGCCATGGAGGAATACATCAAGGGCGCTGAATGGAAAACGATGGACTACATCCGCCCGCAGTACTTCATCCAGGTAGACCGCTCTTTCTGGGCGATCTGCATTGACAATGACGGCAACATGACAGGCATCATTCCCTTCCGCAATGGCAAGGACGCCCGCAAGATGTCCGTCAACAACCACTTCAAGATGCTGGTCAACACGACGGACCGGGCTCCCGCCCTGGGCTATGCCATCCTGAAAAACCTGGCTTATGCTGACGGACTCCGCGTCAGCACCCGCAAGGCTGACGGTCTGGAAACTCCCGTTCCCGCCCCTCCGGCCATGAAAGTCGTTGTTCCGCCCAAGGGAGCTGCTCCGTCCGCAGCGCCCGCTGCCAAATCCGCAGCAACGTCCGTTTCTGAACCAGGCGCTACGGAAGAAACTCCTGCCGACGATACTGCCGGAACGGAAGAGGAACCCTCTGCGGACAGCGCTGCTGAAAGCGAAGATACCACGACAACGGATGATGCCGCTGTCACCGATGATTTTTAAACCCTCCCTTTCAGGGAACTTCGTTATTTAACCTCTGTCACGCCCCGACGCCATATCCGTCGGGGCGTTTTTATCCCTCCCGAACCAGTTCCCTTGCTCATTCCTCCCCTTACTCCGAAACAAGCTGCGGCCTTCATTCACGAAGAACGATGACCCTGCATCCGGAAAAGAAAACACACACCATTCCTATACCGGACAGAAAAAACTACTGGAAAAGGAAGTGAGGGCACCCCAGCCTCGACCCGGTCCGCCCGGCGGGACGTGAATCCTGCCGGGGGTTATGAAAAAACTTTGGAAAAACGTTATTGCGGATCATCAAAAACCATTCCCCTTCACCTGGTCGGGCCACGGAACGGAACTCCCGGCAGGAGCGCCCAGCTCATTGTCCTTCTTATAGGTTGGCATCTGCGCCTTCCTCTCCCGGAGCAACCTGCCCATGACAACAGCCATTTCCCTGGTTTTCCGCGGCTCCCTGGAAGCCAGGTTTTCCTTCTCGCCGATATCTTTCCTTAAATGGTACAGCTCAAAGCTCTGGGTCAGGTGGCGGTAAATCAATTTCCAATCCCCCTGGCGCAATGCGGTGGAAGAAGTATACTGAGGCGCCTGCCGACTGCCTTCCCCCCAATTATTCGGCTGGTGGAACAAAAGGGGGCGGTCTTCAGGAAACCGGCCGCCTTTGAGCAAAGGAACCAGGCTTAAGCCGTCAAGCTTCTGCGGAACTTCTACGTTCCGGCATCCGGCGATATCCAGAAGAGTTGGGAAAAAATCGTCAATAACCACCGGGACGGCACACCTTGAACCGCCCTTCGTCACGCCCGGCCAGGAAACAATCATAGGCTCCCGGATACCGCCTTCCATGCACGACCCCTTGCCGAAGGAAAGAGGGTAATTGGCCTCTTCATTGCCCAGTCTGCCGGAGATGGCCAGGCCTCCGTTATCCGACATAAACACCAGTACGGTATTTTTTTCCAGATGATGTTCCCTGAGATACTTCATGATATCCCCCAGGCTTTTGTCCATCCCCTCGATCAGCCCGGAATAATGCTTCTCCGTCCGGGACCACTTGTGGCCGTCCTCCGGGTTTTTGTAGGCATCCGCAAACCTCTTGTCGTAAGCGCGCTCATCCAGCGGAGAATGCAAAGCGTAATGGGCCATGTACAGATAAAAGGGCTTGCCAGCCTCCCTGGGATTGGTCCTGATGGCTTCCAGGCGTTTAATGGCCTCCCGCGTCAGGGCCTCCGTCAAAAATACATCGTCCTGGTAATAATTATTCTCATCCAGTCCGCGCACATGGTTAAACCCCTTTCCGTAATGCCTGGAACCGCGGTAATCCGCCGGATGGCCGATCTCCGTACCTGCGATATTATAATCAAATCCCATATTCAACGGATTGGAACCCGGAGTTCCCTGCGTGCCGAAATGGGCCTTCCCGCAATGGACGGTAACATAACCGCACTTCTTCAGCATCTCTGGCAGTGTAGCCGCCGTGGCAAAAGGACGCGTCATGTGATAGCGCATATCCTCCCCGGAAATGGGGCGTTTTGTCGTTCCCCTGGCGGGAGTGCCTATAGGCTGAAGGCCGTTCAACGCCCAGTCCGGAGGCAGGAGGCTCCTGCTGTTGGCGTCCGTCGTCCCGTTCTGTTCCCGTACCCAGCAGGTCACGCGGTGCCGCGCCGGATTCATGCCGGACATCAGGCTCACCCGGGAAGGAGTGCAAAGGGGATGAGCATATGCATCCGTAAACGTCATGCCCTGGGAAGCCAGCTTCTCCATATTCGGCGTCCGGTAGCGCCTGTTCAAAAAGGTTTTCTTCGGGTTGCCCTGGCTGTCGGACCAGAACGGGTGGGAAGTATCCTGCCATCCCATGTCATCTACCAGGAAAACGATGATATTGGGCTTCTTTCCGGAAACAGGGTTGGAACCATTGCCCAGAGCGGATGCCCCGGCAAACAGGAACAATGCTCCGCAGACGGCAGACATAATACAGGAAGTAAACTTCATGGTCGCAATCAACAAAAACCTTTCAGTTAAGAAATACGCGCAAACGTCTTCTTACCTTTCCCCTTTTTTCCGAAAAACGGCATCATGCCCCCGGAGCATTGGAAGCGCCTGCATTCCGCCTGGTTTAGGCTTGATTGACCCGCGGGCGGAGTATACATTCCCTCCCGTCATGTCCGAGCGCAAGAAACCATATCCCTTTGACGTTTTTGAACCTAAATGGCAACAGATCTGGGACGAGAGGAAAACCTTTAAAGTAAACAACCCCGGAGAAGAGGGCTTTGATGCGTCCAAACCCAAATACTACGTGCTGGACATGTTCCCCTACCCCAGCGGGGCGGGCCTGCATGTGGGCCATCCGGAAGGGTACACCGCCACGGACATTGTAGCGCGTTTCAAACGCATGAACGGCTTCAACGTGCTCCATCCCATGGGGTGGGACTCCTTCGGCCTTCCGGCGGAACAATACGCCATTAAAACCGGACAGCACCCCTCCGTCACTACCTTCCGGAATATAGACAACTTCCGCCGCCAGCTCAAAATGCTGGGGTTCTCTTACGACTGGGACCGGGAAATAGCAACAACGGACCATGAATACGTCCGTTGGACCCAGTGGATATTCCTCCAGCTTTACAACTCCTACTACAACAAGGAACTGAAAAAGGCGCGCCCCGTTTCCGAACTGGAGGAACAGGGATTGAGCCGGGAAGAAATCGACCAGCGCCGGCTGGCCTACGTAGCGGAAGCTGCCGTCAACTGGTCCCCGGAACCGTCCTTGCCAATGAGGAAGTGGAGGAATGGAAATCCAAGGGACACCGCGTGGAACGCCGCCCCCTGCGCCAGTGGATGCTGCGCATCACGGACTACGCGGAACGCCTCATTGACGAGCTGGAGCCCCTGGACTGGCCGGAATCCATTAAACTGCTTCAGCGCAACTGGATAGGCAAATCGGAAGGTGCGGAAGTGGACTTCACCCTGGACGGAGAAACGATTACTGTTTACACCACCAGGCCGGACACCCTCTTCGGAGCCACCTACATGGTTCTTTCCCCGGAGCACCCTCTGGTAGATACCGTCACCACGCCGGAACAGAAACATGCTGTGGAACAATACCGCGCCCAGTGCGCCTCCAAAAGCGACCTGGAACGCACGGACCTCTCCAAGGAAAAAACAGGGGTCTTCACCGGAGCCTATGCCGTCAATCCGGTCAATGGAAAACAAATTCCCGTCTGGATCGCGGACTATGTGCTGATGGGCTACGGAACCGGAGCCATCATGGCCGTCCCCGCCCATGACGAACGCGACTTCGCCTTTGCCCAGGTCTTCGGCCTGCCCATTCTCCAGGTAGTTCAGCCGCCCAGTGAAGACATGGACTGGCGCGGCTTCTGCGGTTATGAAGGTTCCAGCGTGAACTCCGGCTTCCTGACCGGGCTGCCTACTCCGGAAGCCAAGGAAAAAATGATCCTCTGGCTGGAAGAAAACGGCAAGGGACGCCGCAAAGTAAACTACAAGCTGCGCGACTGGCTCTTCTCCCGCCAGCGTTACTGGGGGGAACCATTCCCCATCGTATGGGAAAACGGTCGCCACCGCGCCCTGCCGGAAAGCGAACTCCCCGTACTCCAGCCGGATCTGGACGACTTCGCCCCCACGGGAGACCCCCGCGGCCCGCTGGTCAAGGCTGCGGAATGGATAGCCTACACGCCCACGGCCCGCCGGGAAACAAACACCATGCCCCAATGGGCCGGCTCCTGCTGGTACTACCTGCGTTACCTGGATCCGGCCAACACGGAACGCTTCGTCAGCCGGGAAGCGGAACAATACTGGATGGGCTCCGCCGGCTCCCCCGGAGGCGTGGACCTGTACGTGGGCGGCACGGAACACGCCGTGCTCCACCTTCTCTATGCCCGCTTCTGGCACAAGGTACTCTTTGACCTGGGCTACCTCAGCACCAATGAACCCTTCCAGAAACTCGTCAACCAGGGGCTCATCCTGGGGGAAGACGGCCAGAAAATGTCCAAATCCCGCGGCAACGTCGTCAATCCGGATGACATCGTCCGCGAATATGGCGCGGACTCCCTGCGGTTATATGAAATGTTCATGGGCCCTCTCAAGGACGTGAAACCCTGGGCAACCAAAGGTGTGGAAGGCATTTCCCGCTTCCTGGCCCGCGTCTGGCGCGTGGCCTTCCGGGAAAATCAGGAAGGAGAATGGGAAATCAACTCCAAACTGGTGGAGAACGCTCCGGAAGCCGGGGTGCTTGCCGTACGCAAGGAATTGCACAAAACCATTAAAAAAGTGACGGAGGACATCAATGGCATGTCCTTCAACACCGCCATCGCGAAAATGATGGAATGCACCAATGCCATGACCTCCGCGGATGTGGTGGACGTTCAGGACTATGATGCTTTCCTGACTCTGCTGAATCCCTTTGCCCCCCACCTTACGGAAGAAATACACAGCCGCCTGCAAACAGCCTTCCCGGCTCTGGCCCAGACGCAGCTTTGCCAGAAAAGCTGGCCTGAATGGGAGGAAGCCCTGCTGGAGGAAAATACCGTTCCCATGGTCATCCAGATGAACGGCAAGCTGAGAGACAAGCTGGAAGTGCCCAAGGACATCTCCCGGGAAGAACTGGAAAAGCTGGCCCTGGCCTCCGCCAAGGTGAAAACCTTCCTGGACGGCGTCACTGTGCGCAAGGTAATTGTCGTACCCGGCCGCCTGGTCAACATTGTAGCCAACTGACATCCCGAAAAGCCTCCCTCAGCCATGACCATAATCTCCCCGTCCCTGCTGGCCGCTGATTTCTCCCGCATTGGGGAGGAAGCGCGGCGAGCCTTTGACTCCGGTGCCGACTGGCTGCATCTGGACATCATGGACGGCCACTTTGTGGACAACATCTCCTTTGGCCCGGAAATCTGCGCCGCCGTCAGAAAAGCGGTGGGGCCGGACCGCTTTCTGGATGCCCACCTGATGATAGAACGGCCGGACCACTACTTTGACCGCTTCGTCAGGGCAGGTGTGAACCTCATCTGCTTTCACGTGGAACTGGGAGACTCCTACTACATTCGCAACACACTCGGGCGAATCCGGGAAGCCGGAGTAAAAAACGGCCTGGCTCTCAACCCGGCCACACCCTTTGAAGCCGTAGAACCTTACCTGGCGGAAATAGACCTGCTGCTGGTCATGTCCGTAGTGCCTGGCTTCGGCGGCCAGTCCTTCATGCCTTCCGTATTGGACAAGGTGGAAAAAGCCGCCGAATGGCGCACGGAAAACCGCGCTTCCTTCCTCATTCAAATGGATGGAGGAATTGGCCAAAACAATGCCGCTCAATGCGCTCTGGCCGGAGCGGATGTGCTGGTGGCAGGCTCCTCTACCTTCAAGGCTCCGGATATGGCCCGCGCCATTGCGAAAATGAAATAACCCGCCTGGCACTTCGGAAAATCAAAAATCCGAAAATCCGCCCTGAAACGCCGGAATCCATCCCCGGCATTCCGTCATCAGGCTCTAGGGAAGAGCTCTATTCACAACATTGCGGGACAGGCACGCCTGCCCAAAAACTATGTCGCTGCCGTGCCCATCATATCACCCTGTCGGGCAAACAGCTCCAGGCCTTCTTCCGTCTTTTCCAACAAATCGGAAGCCAAACTGACTTTTCCCGGTTCAAAAAAGCACATTACCGTGGAGCCACCGAAGGCAAAATACCCCTTCTCCGCCCCTCTTGCGGAGAAAACACCCGGAACATACGTCTCTTCAATCAACCCAACTCCGGTAGCTCCCACCTCCAGCATGGCGACCTCTCCCCACAACTCTGACCGGATCAGGGTCAAATTCCTTTTATTAGTCCATAGCCACGCCAGACGGCCGCGCAGGCAATACGGAGACACGCTTGCCAGCGGGCCTCCCAGCTTCGTCCAGGGGCCGGGCACCCCGGACACTGGAAAATGAAACCGGTGGTAATCCGTAGGGCACAGGCGCGACAAGACGACGGCGCCAGCCGCATACCGCTCAGCCAGGGTGTCGCTCCCCAGAAGGGAAGGCAAGTCAAAACGCTGCCCTTTCACGAAAACATTCTTAATTCGGTCGGCGCGTTCCCAGCCCATGTGCCGGGCATCCGCGGGAAAAACGGCCGTATCCTCCCCGCCGGCCAGAGGGCGAGCTCCCGGTTTCAGGCGGCGGTAGAAAAAATCGTTGAAATGCCTGAACTCCCCCACTCCCTTGAGAGAATCTTCCATATTAATGCCGTACTCCTCCACAAAGGAGGGAATGGAGCGGGCGCTGGAAGGGCGATTCTTCAACCAACCCAGCAGACGGGAAAAAACGCCGCGTTTAATCAGGACATGCAGTGCCGCCTTCCCCGAAGCAGTGCCGTAAATCCATTGCATATACTTCTCCCCCGGTACCTGCTCCCGTTCCTCCCTGCCCGTATAGCGGTTGTAATAGCGTATGCCCTCCATGGAACGCCTAGAATGTCTTCCGTCCCTCCGTTTGTCCAGCCGAAAGAATATCCCTGCCTCCCGTTTCCAGCATGCAGCATGGGGGCTTCGCTCCTCCTCACCGTTTCCCATCCCTCTGTCCAAGGCACCCTGTCCCGCCCAGGATTCCAATACTGCGAAGCATGAGGCATCCTGTCTTTCTGCCGGGCCACTCAGACCTTGCTTTTCAAAAATGGTAAACGAGAAATACCCACGCCTTAAGAACACTCTCCACGGCCATTCCTTCTATTCCAGCCTCCTGTCTAGATATCCCATCAAAACTCCTGAACTATGAAGCGCCCCTATTTCTCCTCTTCCATTACCCTTTGATACTCCCGCCACAACTCATCAATATGATACTCGCTGCCCAAAGCATATTTAACGGCGCCATCAAACGACCATGGAACGACCTCAAGAGCACTACGGTTCAATTTGCGTAGAAATTCAGGGTCTTTATAATCCCGCAGCCACACAAAAAAATAACCTGCATGGAGGTAGCCATCCATATAACTGCCGCCTGTAGGACGGTAAGCTCCTCTATGGAATCTCCCGTTAGCTATACGAACGGCGTCAGCCATCCCCTCGATAAATGCTCTAAATTCCCTGTTCGTTCCATAGGAACCTATCCCCTGGGGTTCCTGTTGGTAAACATGGGTTAGCTCATACAACAAGACTCCTCGAATTTCAAAATAAACCTTCGTCGCATCATCATCATCTTTAAACAACCCCTCAATATGGCGCGTGCTGCAGGAAATGGCAACCTCTCCATTTCCTCCCCATTTGCAGGCAACTCCATCGGTATCCTCCAGCATGAAACGCAAATGGTGGACAGGAACAATACATTCTTCAGGACTCTCATACAACGTATGGAGAACAATACGGGACAACTGACGGATATAAACCTCCGTATCTGGAATCAATCGGTGAAAAATGCGGGAACCTTTACTATGCGGAGCCTTATCATCGAATGAAACGCAGCCCAAAGAAAAATTCCTCCAGATTATATCCGAATCCTCATCCAGAACAATGGCTGAGGCATCTTTTTCCGTCTTATGCTCCGGAGCTTCCGGAATACATGAAAATATCCCCATGAACAGGCACAAACATAACCCGGAAACCAGACAATATCTTTTCATATTCGTCCAATAATACTTCCCGTCATTTCTCCTCTATCAGCCAAAAACCAACTTCCTCCGTCAAAATATTGCATTCAACAAAAAACACAAAAATCCATCTTTCATTCTTCAGCAACAAATACCCTTATTTCAATATATCTCCCTCCCTTAATAAAACAACGATTCGTATTTAAATATGTCAAACATACATAAAAACTTCAATTCACGCACCCGTGTGGGTGCGACTAAGAAACAACTTGGGGGACGTATCGGTTTGTTGGTTTCAATTCACGCACCCGTGTGGGTGCGACATGCACCTTTACCCGGTTAGCTCC